>ERZ1673777.19-NODE-19-length-71129-cov-19.042463_pt1 | contig 71129 bp, 60 predicted proteins | sample MGYA00580138_ERZ1673777 | MGnify/ENA primary metagenome ERZ1673777 (study PRJEB41219, sample SAMN04549618) | soil metagenome | isolation source: soil | place: USA: South Carolina, Cape Romain NWR | collected 2009-05-18 ... | reverse complement strand
CCGGAGTGGGCACCACTTATGCGAAGGTTAACTTTTCAATGAGCATGTATATAGTAAAGCGTATCGCTTTCCTTACTATGAATCAAAATTGGTTGTGTTTTTATATCAAACAAGTCAGAGAAATGTTGTATAGTCTGAATCTGTAATTAGTTTGGTTGCAATTATAAAAACTCTTATAGGCTATGTTTTGCCTATTTCATTTTTATCACTGATAAAGTGAATGAAAATATGGAACCTCTCGTTCTAATTGGCTTTTTGAGAAATTAGGCATGATTTCATCGACGATTCAGGTTAATTCGATACAGGAAAAATTATCTTATTAAAATGCACGAGGGGGGGAATAAATGAATATTTTAAATGCTATTTTGAATCAACTATTTAAAACATCCTTTTGGTTGCCATTATTAATTTTCTGTATTATATGGATCATTTCATTTTATAAAAGTACAAAAATCGAAAAAATATTTTATCCAAAGGAACTTACTTTTGTTTCTGAAGCATTAAAAACAATTAGTATTTTTTTGATATTTATTTTAATCCCATCATATACAATAGGTATTATTAATATTGGTCCTTCTGAGAGCACTGAAAGTGTTGTTGTTGAAACACAGTGGGTACTTATAATTAGCGGATTTATTACTTTGTTAATCTTGATAATATCATTTTTATTGATAGAAGCTGAACAAAATAAAAATATTATTGAAAAACTGACATTATTACATAATATTAATCATAAATGGGTGAAAATAATTTTATCAATAGTTTCAATTTTATTGGTTTTATTCACTTTTGGTAAATTTTTGAATTATTCTATACTCGTAGTAATGGAAACAGAAAAAATTAAAGCTGCTTCGACGAATTTCTTACATCTTTTTCTGAAATTAGGAAAAGAATTAGGGAAAGAATCTCTATATGCTATACTTGCTTTATTATTACTGATTATTTTGACATGTGGTTTTTTTGTATATAAAACAATATTGTATTTTTTTAATTATATAGTACTAACCGTTTTTTATTTTGAAGAGATAAAAGGAACAGTATATTTAAAAAGTGGGACAAAAATATGTGATGTGTATGTCTATAATCCGCCTATTGGCAAATATATTTTTGTTGGTAATAATATGAAGGAGTCCTATGCAACACAAAAGCTAGCAATTAAAAAAGAAGAAATAGAGTTCATCCATTTTGTTCGAAAGATAAACAACTATCAAGAAAAGAACCCTATAATTATTATTACGCCTAGAAAAAAATGATTATCGGGATATGTGTCTGCCACCGCTTGAGTTTATCAAAATATGTCGAAAAGCTCTGCGGAGAGAAATCTCTGCGGGCTTTTTTATTTATGTAATGAAAAAGGTAAAGGTAAAAAACAATGGCGGCAATCCATAGTCATGCAATTATGTGGCTATAGTGGATTTTAAGGAAAGAGCGGATACAAAAAATTTTATTTTTGCGCCAAGTGGATTTGGAAGCAGCAACCAGACATGAGATTTCCTCTTTTTCATTTTGCAGGTTCCGGTTTTGTCGGGATCTTTTTCTATTTCAGTTTTCACTCATTTCACTTGTTTTTTATTAAATTACCGTTTCAAAAAACAGCGGCTGTCTCATCGGTTTAACGGCCATTGCGGCAGTCCGTTATGCTTTCACCTTATTGATTAATTTTTATAATGCAATAAATTTTTCTATCAGCGAAAGTATTGCTGTTTTCCTCTTTTTAATGATAGGATAATTTTCAAACAATTAAATCAAATTAATCATATATGTTAACTTTTAATTAAATATGTTGAAGAGTGGTGAAAAAGATGGCAAATAGCAGAAAATGAAATTTGGAATTATGTTAAACGGATAAGGCAGCCTTATGGATGCTTGGAAGCAAAAAATAGCATTGAGTGAAAAAAACTACTAAATATGTGGGAGGAATCGTTCAATGGCACAAAAATTATCTATTGTTGTTTGGGCAAAAGATGGTTGCAGTTATTGTAAAGAGGTAAAAGATTATTTAACAGAGCAACAGCAAGATTTTCAAATTGTGGATGTTACCAATAACGATGAATTGCGGGACATTTTAGAAAAGAAATACGGTGTGCGCCATGTGCCTGTTGTCGAAATCGGGATAGGAAATCATTATCAAGCGGTTACCGAAATCGGGATTGAGCATCTGCAAAAGGCTCTGCAAGAAGCAAGCAAAGCGGTTCCGCATGAAGCATAAACGCGGAGCTGGCGGATGCCAAACGTTTCTATATTATGCAGCTTGATGAAGAAGGAGGGGGAAGATGCTTAAATTACTTGTCAACCGGTTCCTTACGGCACTGATTGTCTTATTTGGTTCACTGTTTGTTGTTTTTTCCATTAATTATTTCCTGCCGACCGATGTTGTTGATACATTAATGTCCATGAATTCATCAGATCCGGAAGTGGTGCAAAATTTGCGGAGAGAATTGGGATTGGACTTGCCTTTTCATACGCAATTTCTCAATTATATCACGGATATATTTCACGGGGATTTTGGAACATCCGCCATTGATGGAGAGCCGGTGATCAATAAGATATTAACGCAGTTTCCTGACACTGTGCTGCTTACATTGGCAAGTATTTGCATCGCGGGGGCAATTGGTTTGACATTAGGAGTATTGTCGGCCGTTCACCAAAATACCATTGTTGATTATGTGGCGAGAGTGATTGGCTTATTTGGGATTTCCATGCCGACATTTTGGTCGGGGATTTTGCTCATTTTAATCTTCTCGATTTCACTTGGCTGGTTTCCGGCAATGGGATCTGAAGGATTTTCATCATTAGTGCTTCCGTCTGTTACATTAGGGCTTGTTGGAGCTGGTTTTATTGTCCGGGTGGTTCGGAATAGCATGCTGGAGATTATCCATGAAAATTTTATTTTAACATTGCGCGCCAAAGGGTTGTCTGAACGAGTGATCATGTACCGGCATGCTTTGCGGAATGCGTTAATTCCGGCTATCACAATGATTGGTGTCATTATTGGCGATTTTCTTGGCGGTACGGTAGTAGTGGAAACCGTATTTGCCAGACAAGGCGTTGGCCGTTTGGTCGCAGACGCTATTGTGGCGAAAGATTTGCCGGTTATTCAAGGTGTTGTCTTTTTTACTGCCATTTTATATGTCGTGATTAATTTAGTCATTGACATTTCTTATTCCATAATCGATCCGCGAATTCGCCGAAATCAGTTAGGAGGGTAATCGATGAAAGAAGTTATTTCGGAATGGAAAGATGAAAAAAGATTCATTATTGCAAAGAAAAAATTAGTGAACATACGTTTTCCGAAATTTAAGAACTTCTTTCTGTGGATATCCATCCTGGTGATTATGTTTTTAACAAGTTGCGCCATTGTCCCGGAGTGGATTGCGCCATATTCTCCGACAGCAATGCGGTCCGATCAAATTTTATTAGCTCCGTCGCTCCAGCATTTATTTGGCACTGATTATTTTGGAAGGGATGTTTTCAGTCTAGTTGTGCATGGAAGCAGGCCGGCTTTGTTGATCGGGGTTTGCGCTGTGTTAGTCAGCAGTTTGGTTGGCAGTGCGATCGGCATGATAGCAGGATATGTTGGAGGAATTGTTGATGTCATTGTCATGCGCATCGTGGAAATGATGCAGTCCATACCAGGGGTATTACTGGCTTTAGCGCTGGCTGCGGCGATGGGGCCCAGTTTCCGGAATCTTGTTATCGCGATCGCCATATCAGCGGTTCCAAGCTATGCAAGGGTGATGAGAGGACAAGTTTTAAGCATTAAAAATCGGCCTTTTATATTGGCTTCCCGTTCCATTGGCACTGCTAACAGCGTTATTTTTTTCAAACATATTTTGCCCCATTCTTATTCGCCGCTGTTAGTCATGGCATCCAATGGTTTAGGCACCGCCATTTTAACAAGCTCAGGATTAAGCTTTTTAGGATTAGGCGTGGTTAGTGACATACCTGATTGGGGAATGCTGTTGTCGCAAGGCCGCAATTATATAGCGGCGGGATGGTGGATTGCTACTTTTCCTGGCTTGGCAATCGCTTTATTTGTATTAGCGGTGAACATCATCGGGGATAGTTTGCGGGATTATTTGGATCCGAAAAAAAGAATGGTGTAGGAGGTGGGATATATGGGTGCAACATTGTTGGATGTTAATGATTTAACAGTGGGCTTTAAAACAAAGAACGGGTTATTAACGGCCATTTCTAATATTTTTTTGACCATTAAACCAAGTGAAACCATATGTTTAGTCGGTGAATCAGGAAGCGGCAAATCTGTTATGGCCAAAACGATTATGCGATTAATCGATTATGACAATGGAATTATTTCAAAAGGCCGTATTCAGTTGGAAGACCAAGATTTGACGGCGTTATCCAATAAAGAGCTGAACCGGATTCGCGGGAAAAAAATAGCGATGATTTCCCAAGAGCCTTTATCCGCCTTTGATCCTGTTTTTACAATCGGAGACCAGTTAGTGGAAACAATGGTGAAACATTTGAAGCTGTCCAAGAAGGAAGCGTGGCAAAGAGGCACGGAATTGTTAGCAAAAGTTGGGTTGTCTGATCCGGCAATACGCATGAAGCAATATCCAAACGAATTGTCGGGGGGAATGCTGCAACGGGCGATGATTGCGATGGCATTGTCCTGCCATCCGGATTTGCTCATTGCGGATGAGCCGACTACCGCATTAGATGTTACGATCCAATCGCAAATTATTCATTTATTAAATTCATTGAAAAAGGAATTTAATATGGCAGTGCTGCTGATAACCCATGATTTGGGGGTGGCCGCACAGCTTGCTGATCGTATTGTCGTCATGTATGCAGGAACGATTGTGGAAGAAGGAACGGTGGAACAAATATTTTCCCAGCCCCATCATCCTTATACAAGCGGATTATTGCAGTCCATACCGAGCATAAATAGCAAAAAAGAAGAAAAATTGTTTTCGATTGAAGGCTCTATTCCAAACCTTTCTGATATGCCGGAGGGGTGCCGTTTTCATCCGAGATGCCCTTTTGCTACAGAAAAATGCCGCCTTGAAAGCCCGCCATTAAACATCATTGAGGGACAGAAAAGCGCTTGCTGGCACACTTCGGACCTGATCGCGAAAAAAAGTTTTTCCGTTGCTGAAAAGCAAGGAAAGTCCTTGCAATACCGGGTTTCGATAAAACCGGCCAATATCGCAAAAGAGCCATTATTGGAAGTGCGCGGGCTGAGCAAATATTATCCCATCAAATATTCCCGCAAAAAGATAAAAGCTGTTGATCATGTGTCTCTGAAGAGATTTATAAAGGGGAAACATTTGGACTAGTCGGCGAGTCGGGCAGCGGCAAATCGACATTCGGCAGACTGCTTTTGCATTTAGAAAAGCCTACACATGGAGAAGTGCTGTTCAACGGCCGGTCTTTATCCGCTTTAAGCAAAAAAGAGCTGCGCAAGCAACGGCGGGAGATGCAGATGATCTTTCAAGATCCGTACGGTTCTATCGATCCAAAATGGAGGATAAAGGATATCATTGCCGAACCTTTGCAAACGCATTTTAAAGACAAAACAAAAAAAGAATTACTGGCAATGGTGGAAGAGCTTCTGGAGAAAGTAGGTTTAAACCCTGAATGGATGTATCGTTATCCACATGAATTTTCGGGAGGACAGCGCCAAAGAATCGGAATTGCAAGGGCAATAGCCGTTCATCCCTCTTTTATCCTTGCCGATGAAGCGGTGTCTGCTTTAGATGTATCGGTACAGGCGCAAATCATTAATCTGTTAAAAGAATTACAACAAACGTTAGGGTTAACTTATTTATTTATTGGTCACGATTTAAATGTCGTTCGTTATATTTCGGATCGCATTGGTGTTATGTATTTAGGGAGAATCGTGGAAATTGCTCCTAGCGATGAATTATTCGAAAATCCCCTGCACCCGTATACTTCTGGTTTAATCCAGTCTATTCCAAGTATAGATAAAGTCGGGGCCCGGCAAGTGAATGTGTTGAAAGGGGAAATCCCTTCACCAGCCAACCCGCCATCAGGCTGCGCATTCCGAACGCGCTGTCCATTTGCGACAGAATTATGCAGCAAGGAAACTCCTGATTTAGTAGAGATGGATAAGGAACATTTTGTGGCTTGCCATTATGCAGTGTCTTGGAACATGAATGAAATTAACATTTGAAAGGGTGATGGTGATGTTGCCAGTAAAGAAACCTATATTCACCGCATTTTTTATAGCAGTCAGTTTGGTGCTGTTATTAACAGGCTGTTCTTCCAATGGGGGGGCAACAAAAACGGGCTCGAATGTTTCCAATGATCGTGCGAATGAAACGAAGCCTGCAGAGGGGGGAGAGCTTACGTATGCGTTAGCAACGGCACCGGATACTTTAGATCCTCATGCAAGCGGCATGGCAGTCGCGACGCGCGTTATTAAGAGCATTTTTGAATCACTGCTCTATCAAGATAAAAATAATGAACTAAGGCCATGGTTAGCTACTGAGTGGGAAGTGTCTGATGACAAAAAGACTTATACGTTTAAATTGCGACAAGGTGTGAAATTCCATGATGGTGAGCCATTTAATGCAGAGGCGGTGAAATTTAATTTTGAAAGAATTGTGGACCCGGCTACGAAATCAGTTGCAGGCAGCGTTTATTTAAAACCGGTGAAATCCGTGGAGGTAGTAGATGATTATACAGTGAAAATCGAACTTGAAAAACCGTCAGCTACTTTCTTGACATTGTTGGCGCATTCTAATATATCGATGGTTTCCCCGAAAGCTGTAAAAAAATATGGCGACCAATTTGGCCAGCATCCAGTCGGAACAGGCCCTTTTAAATTTGAAAAACTTTCCCAAAACGATGAAATTGTGTTGTCTAAATTTGAAGATTATCATGGCCATTATCCTTTCGCTGAACATAAAGGAGCGGCATATTTAGATAAATTAGTATTCAAGATCGTCCCGGAAGAAGCAACACGAATTGGCAGTGTGCAAAGCGGGCAGATTAAAGCAGCGGAAACAGTTCCGCCGCAAGATATTGTATCGATTAAGAAAGGGGGGCAGCTGAAATTATGGGAAGCGGAAACAGGCGGCCTGCCATATACGATTTTCGTGAATAACACGACACCGCCATGGAATGATGTCAGAGCGCGCAGGGCTTTAAAACAAAGCATTGATATTGACAGCATTGTGAACACATTATATTTGGGCACTTACAAACGGGCATGGTCGGTTCTTTCCCCAGTCACATTTGGCTATGACAAAGAGTTGGAAGGCAAAGACACCTATGATGTGGAACAAGCAAATAAAACTTTTGACGAGTTAGGCTGGAAAAAAGATGCGGATGGCTTCCGGAAAAAAGATGGTAAAACGTTGACTGTCAGAATTATAGACGATGCCGTTAACCGGGAAAAACGCCAAGACATATCCTTAATGATTAAAGAACAGTTAAAAAAAGTTGGCATTGACGTGAAAATTGAGACGACAACAGAAGCGCAAGCCATCCTTTCTGACAGCAAGGCATATGATTTGCGGGGCAACAGCCGTGTTGCATTAGATCCAGACGATTTAACTTTGTTCTATCATTCGGAACAAATTTATGGCCAACGCGGTTTCAATATCGGCTGGTATAAAAACGCAGAAGTCGATCGCTGGCTGGAACAAGCCGCGGTTGAGTTTGATCCGGCAAAGCGGGAAGAGCTGTACAAAAAAATCCAGCGAAAATTAATAGATGATGTCGCAAGCATCCCGATTTATGTCTTTCCGTATATAGTGGCAACAACACCGGATGTGCAAGGGCTTAAATTTGATTCGATAGGATATCCATTATTCTATGATGTGAATTTAAAAAAATAGATTTTCAAATTTCTAAGGAGTAATCTCGGCTTCAGCATTTAGGGAGAGATTGCTCCTTATTCAAAATGAACCATCTTGTTATTGATGAAAAATAAACGGGAGGGCGAATCATGAAATTTATAGTGTTTAATTTACTCCATAACATTCCCAATCCATTGACAGGAGAAATGTTAACGGCACAACAAGTGTTTCAACATGCATTGGATCAAGCTGTATTGGTTGAAAAGCTCGGTTTCGATGGATACGGTATAGGCGAGAGACATGGTGAACCTTTTTTCTCTTCATCACCAGCCGTTGTGCTGGCTGCCATTGCTGCTAGAACATCGAAAATCCGTTTATTGACTACCGTGTCGGTATTGAGTGTCCTTGATCCAGTACGTGTGGCAGAGGATTATGCGACCCTTGACCATCTGTCAGGCGGGAGATTTGAGCTGATGATTGGAAAAGGGAATGATCCGCGCCATTATCCGCTTTTTGGGATAACCGAGGAAGAACAGTGGGAGTCACTGGCGGAAAGATATTATTTACTGAAACGATTATGGAGGGAAGAGAACGTTACTTGGAGCGGCAAATATCGCCCGCCATTAACCAATGTAACGATCCAGCCGAAGCCGTTTCAGAAAAACATCCGCATATGGCACGGCAGCGCATCAAGCCCGATTTCCACGGAACTTGCGGCTAAAAATGGCGATCCCATTTTCTCATCCAATTCATTCCATCCTAAAGCTAAATACAAAGAATTAATTGATCATTATCGCGAACGTCTGGAATATTACGGCCACGATCCGACGCAGGCGGTGATCGGTGCCGGAGCGCGAGGATTGTATTTGGCAAATACGACTGAAGAAGCTATCCAGCGTTACCGCCCCTACTATAATGCTTTCATGAATACAGATGCCTCAAAATATAATCAATCACCATTTAAAAATCTTGAGGATCATATAGAAAACGGCTCTGCATTGGTAGGCAGCCCAGATCAAGTCATTGAGAAAATTTTCGATTATCATGCGGCCTTTGGACATCAAGTTCAAGCCATAAGTGTCGAAGGATTAAGCAAGGAAGAACAACAGGAGCAACTGGAACGGTTTGCCACAGAAGTGATGCCTGTTTTGCGGCGCGAAATTCCCAGCACAATATGGGATGAAAAACAGCCAGTATTGAATTGAAGTACCTCACATATATGGCAAAATAGAACGAAATATGTAACGTGTTGCTGCATCGATGAAAAAGGAAAAGTAATGGCTTGCATCATTAAAAAATAGAGGAAAAACGGGTCGGGGAAAGGGATTAGAAAGCATTCTCTTTATCGAGCAAAAGAGTGTTCTCAAAGTTCCAATCAAGCAAAATGGTGAACCAAAGAAGAACAAGAACGTGTTTTATAAGATGTGTGAAAAGAACAGATGCAAGTGTAAAAAAACGTATTGCACTTGATTATTTTTATGAAAAAGGTGTTAATGAAGTTTTTATGATACAAAATTCCAAAGAAGAAATTGTTTTAGCTTTAGAATGCTCGAAAAGCTAATGAAGATAACGATTTTTTTATGTGATTAGGCAGCCCCCTTGACCTTGTAGCTAAAAAGCTATAAGGGAAGAGGGGGAATCGTTTTTATAGCGTAAATTCCTTTTTTTAAGGAAAAAATCGATTATTATTAAGATATTTTTAATAATTTTTTGCATAAAATAATTATATATTCCGTTTTTTAAGGAGAATATATAGGAAATCAATATATTTTGATTTATAATTAATTTAATTACATTGTAGATACGGAGGTGAAATGTATGGTAAATACAAACAAAATTGTAGGTCAGAATATCAAAAAATATATAGAAAGTAAAGGAATTAAGCACTCATGGGTGATGGAACGCACTGGTATTAAGAAGACAGCTTATTATAATTTCTTAAAAGGTGAAGGAAATGTGGAAGAGTATGTTGCAAAGATCAATAAGTTATTCCGCATTAAAGATCCGTTCTTTTTTTACAAGTCAGATATGGAATTCAAAGAAAAAACGGTTGAACGCAGCCGCTCTGATTCATTTATGAATCATGTGGCACTTTCGTTTCACGGTACAGTGGACGAAGAATTAAAAAAAGGCATGCGTCTTTTTAGTGAATTTGTTGAACTGATCGATGTTTTAAAATCAGCCACAAATTCGGAAAATCCAAGGGGGTAGTCCATTGATTACAAAAGATAATCTTGAAATGATTCTAGAGCATAACAAAACATATTTGCCGAAAATGAAAAAGGCAATGGATCGTATTTACTCCCTCGGAGATCCTCTTGCTCATGTAAAGCCTCTTGATTTTATAAAAACCTATCTTTACGAGCATGCAAATGTATTGCAGTTTCCGATTCAAAATGCTGACTATGGGGGGCTTGTGTATTACTATAACGGTGATTATTATGTCCATATTAATACCGCACAGCCGAGAATATATGAAAATTTCATGTGGGCGCACGAGTTTTATCATTTCTTTTTTAACAGAGAGAAAATTAAAAACCCTGATCAAAATTTTATCATGATGGATTATATTTATGATGAAAAGGAGCGGCTTCCTAATCTCTTCGCTTCCGAATTTTTAATTAATGACTTTGTGTTAGAAAGAAGTTTCAAATTTTTAGAAACTGTTCATACGAAACAATCTCTCCCAGAAAAAATTATGCGATTAATCAATGTTTTCCAGCTCCCATATAAAGCGTTAGTTGTGAAACTTGCTCAAAACGAATTGATCACGATTAATGAAGCGAAAAGTGCATTGGACTATGATTATAAAAATCGTATTCCTCATGATATAGACAAATCATTTTTCGAGCCTAGTTATACGATAAATATCAGCGGGTTTGATGAATTGTATGAAAAAGCGAAAGGATTGATGTATGAAGAGGATCTTCAATCGATTAAAAAATCTTTTGATAAGTTATATGAACAAGTATTGGTGTCAGTGCATGATCAAAGGAGGACTAAAGGATGAAGGTCCTCGATTCTCCTGTTTTAGAATCGGTTCGTCCGTTTATTTCAGATAATACGGAGCAATTGTACCAGTCGTTAAACGAACATCAAACATTTTATATGTTCGATAATATGATTTTAACGAAATTAAGAAAACAAATATCCAATTTGCCGCTTTTGCTTCAAGCGTTTCATCAGTCTCCGGTTTTTCTTATTCCTGATGTAGTGTTAGAAGAGTCTGTTAGGAATATTCCCGCAAAGGAACGGTATAACGATTATTACTTTGAGCTTTTCAAACAATTATCAGCAAAGAAGCAGCTATACATTATATCGATGGAAACTATTTATCAATTATTAGAAAAAGGAATGACGAAAAAGCAATACATATTTGATGTGATGAAACAACTAGCTTTGGAAGCTTTCAGAGTAAATAGAGATATTATTAATAATCTGGAACGATGTGAATTATCCTCTTTTTCGGATCTTCCGAAATTGAGACAAATCATTTTACATAACGGAAATAATGCAGGAGAGCGCTTTATTTGTTTTTTCGCATTATTGCTTGTTCATCAGTACTACGGTCCTGCCTATATATGTAGTGATGACGGCAAAGGTGTATATACGATGTATAATACTTTTGTAAATAACGGAAGTTTATTTCGAATATTAGGTGTCGATAATTTTTTGATGTTGAAAGAGCAATACATCCTGCTATCTTATGACTGTATTCTACAATTATCCATTAAAAACACGGGATTAAGTTCAAAAGAAATCTATGCTTTCGTGCAGAGTAGCGGTCGAAACGAGTCAAGGAAGGTCCTTTATTCGTTAGATGGACAGTCATTCCATACAGAAATTAAAAATGCAAATTTCGCTAAATGGATAGAAGAAGGAAAAATAGAGATTTTCTTTTAATTCTGTTATCAATCATGAAATCTTTAAAATTAATTTTAGAGTGGGATTCAATACCGCTTAGACTAAGATTAATGACTCGACACCATTTATTCACTGGATAAACTAATACCTTTGATAACGTCCGCTGTGTATGCTTCATATCTAGGGAATACATTAACAGGCATCAGTCTTACTTGAGGTGCAATCCCTGTTCATTCATCGTGGCGGCAATGATTCCAGCAACATGTGTACCATGATTGGCAGGGGAAAAGCTTATGCCGCCAGTTAGCCAATACCGGTGACAATGAGGGATTCCTGTGTCCATGTTGCACAAAGGATGAATTCCTTACGTTCAACGGGAGGGCAGAAACTTATATTACGGTGTTTTGGATCTATAACACATAAATAACACAAAGCCTCCCCTTCATGTTCAAGAGGAGGCTGCTTTTTTGCGGAAAAGCACGTGCCAAATGGCGGAAACAAGCAGGCCGATATATAAGAATAAAAGCGGCATAAGCGGAAGGTTATATCTTGAGTAGGCAAAAAACACATTGTTTAAAACGGTAAAATACGCGATGATGAACGTCAAAAACAACAGCTCTTTGCGGTTGCGCTTGAGCAAAAGCAAGGTGAGCGCCACTGATGCAAATGCCAGCAGTACGATCCATTGGTGCAAGGAAATGATGAACGGCTTCTTTACATCCAATATTTCAACCGGGTAAAAAGGCGTTTCCCATTGTATTTTTGCTTTTTTTATGGTGTAGCTTTCGATAAATTGTTTCGGATTCGCCTCGTACCATCTTTTGATCCGTTCGATAGCAATTTCTTTTTCCATCTGCTGCTTTTCATAAATAGTGATATGCGGGTATTGTTCATCGATTTTTTTGATCACTTCGTCATAAGGCTCTCCATACCGGTATCCATCTCCTTGATACGTGCCTAGCAGAAGGGGGTCTCCCGAACTGCCAGTTAATGGAATAAATTCTTTATAGTGAATATAGTTGCGCACCCACCATGGCCCAAGTACGATGATCACCAGCAGGACGGCTATCCCTAGTTGCTTCCATGCGAGCCGAAGCGGATATTTAATGAGCAAAAAGTAACCAAGAAGCGCGAATGGAATGAGAGCGACGGTAGCGCGAAACAACAGGCAGAACAAGTAGGCAAACATCAGCCCATAAAAAGCGGACGTGCTGTGATTTCGCCCAAGCTGGACCGCAAAACGGATGAAAAGAAGAAGTCCAAATAAAAAAGGCGGTTCGGTTAAAATTAAATTATCTATTTCTATGAGCGGAACAAATAGCGCCGTAAAAAATCCAGCGATGATGCCGGCCCACTCGTGGTTAATATCTTTGCCAATGGCATAAATAAGGAAGACGCTGGCGACACCGAATAAAATCATTACGGCTTTTGCGGCATACAATCCCACGTCGCCGGTGCCAAAAATAAAGAAAATGGCAGCCAGCAACATCGGCAGCCCGGGCATGATATGGACGGTAGGTTCGTTTATGTGATTGTAATGGTAAACGATCATTCCTTTTTCTGCTAAAATTTTGCCGCTTCTTATGTATGCTGTGTCATCACTGTGCAAAGTAAGGGATAATCCGTATTTCCATAAAACAAAAAGCCGGAAAGCAAGCGCTGTTAATAGCATGATGGCAACGATGATTTTCCTTTTTTTATCTGACAGCAACGATATTCACTCCAATATTATTGAGTATTAGGCGATATTCCGATGAGAGAGACCCCCAATATAATGAGAATGACCCCGATGATTTTGGCCGGCGAAAGCGGCTCATGAAAGACAAAATAGGCGCCAAATACAGCGAGCACATACGCGATGCTTTGCACCGGATAGGCAACGCTTAATGGAACGCGTGATAAAATAAAAAGCCATAAAATGGTGGCCGCGCCGTACATCACGAGGCCGGAAAAAATAAACGGAGAAAACAATAATTTTATGATAGAAAGGGGATCCAATGAAAACGATGTTTTCATCATGCCGTATTTCCATAAAAACTGGCCTATAACGAGAATACATGTATTGGATAAAATCAATAAAAAATTAATGAGATTCATCTTTCTCTCCCTTACGCTGATATTCTTCCAATTCATGTTTCAGATAAGCGATTTCTTGCACGAGCGTTTTTATTTTTTCTTGATGATCGGATAATGTAACTGACTGGTAAATAAGAATATTCAGGATGACCAAAAAAGCAATTGTAAAGATGAGGGCAGGCATGTAGGCTACGCCAAGAAGTGCGGCGATTTTATTGAGCCAATCGAGGCAGACCGCAATGAATATGCCGATAAAAGCCATTAAAAACCAAAGAAATGCTTGCTTGTCCCTCAATTTATTGCGGCTGGAATAATAAACGACTTGAATGAGGAAAAGAGACGCGAATGCGATCGTAATTATCTGTACTTTTCCCATGAACTCTTTTCCTCCTTAGCTAAAAAATAGAACGGATCACAGAAATAAAAGTTACTTTTGTCATATAATATAATGATTTTAAAGGAGTGATTGACGATTTTCCGCCTTGTCTCGTATTCATGTCTACTTTGATCTCTTTAATTTTGTATCCTTTCTTTGCCAGTTTCGCCAGCACTTCCACTTCAGGATAATCGACAGGATAATAGTTAGCGAATTCCCTCATCACTTTACGGTTGACGATTCGATATCCCGAGGTTGGATCGGTGATTTTGATGCCGGCGATCATATATAGCAGGTAGTAAAAATAAAGAATCCCCATTCTCCGGAAAAGGCTTCCTTTATAATCCGTTTTTTGCACAAAGCGGGAACCGATCACCATATCGCAACCGGAATTTTTAATTTCGGAAACAAGATTTTCAAGATCTTTTGGGTTATGTTGGCCGTCCGCATCTAATTGGATCGCATATTGATATCCTTTTTGGAGGGCGTAGCGATACCCTGTCTGCATCGCGCCGCCAATTCCTAAATTAACTGGCAAATCTAAATAATGGAATTGATTTTCTTTTAAAATATCTAATGTCCGGTCGGTAGAGCCATCATTAATCACGATGTAGTCATATGGGCATGTTTTCATTAAATTCGTCACTGTATTTTTTATAACCGCTTCTTCATTATAAGCGGGGATAATGACAAGAATATCCACTATCTCTCCCCCCTTTTGGCACATTCCATCATAAAAATGGAATGTCTCTCAAATGGTTAGTATAGCATTTTTCCAGATTCATGTCACTTTGCGATCGGTGTTAGTTATTACCAAAATATGAAAATGAGTTGCGGAAAGAAAATCGCTGCGGGGCTTTTCTTTTCCTTCAACTTATAGTAATTGGACTGTTGTTTTTGGAAGGAGTAAAGTTGGGATAGAGAGTCAAAAGTCGTTCAGGGGGCGTAAGGGCTCTGTTTGTATATGCAATCTTCATGATTGTGGCCTATGGCGTCGCTGGAAATTTGTCGAAAACTTATCGCGTCTCTTAATCTTTCATTATGTAGTATTCATAATATTCGATAAGTTATAATAATACAAGATAAAGAAAGAAAGGAAATGGGAATATATGAAGTCCGTTTTGTTTGCTTTTTTATTGTTCATTCCTTTTTTTAGTTTTTTCAATCATCACGTTAAAGCTGCTGAGCTTCATACATATATTAAGGCCATTAAACAACATGTTCCGCTGTTAGACAACAGCACTGGTTCATTGGTAGAGGTCGGTTATATGGAAAAAGGAGATATGTTAAAAGTTTATAAAGATCAAGGAAAAAACTGGTGGCAAATTAAATTCGGCAATAGTTATGCCTATGTGTACAAAGGCAATGTCGAATCGTTTAAGGCGAAAGCGATAAGGGGAGAGAATACAAGTTTAAAGAATTCAAACCATACGATTTTATTAATGAAGAATCAACGAATCTATGACAATAGTACGGGAAAGTTAATTCCGTTTGTCACGATTAAAGGGAATATGCGCTATCCCATCATCCGCAAACTTAAGGATTGGTATCAAATTGATGTTGGCGGCCGGATAGGATACATCCATCATTCCAAAGCCAGCTGGGATCATGGAGTTCCTGTATTAATGTACCATCATATTTTAAAAAGATCCGAAAACAAAAACTATCGCAATGTGTCAACGACAATTTCAGATAGCCAATTTTATGAGCAAATGGACTGGTTAAAAGAAAACGGATATGAAACGATCACGCTGCAGCGTTTAGAACAGTATGTGCGGGGAAAGGCAAATATTCCTGCCAAAGCGGTCGTCATTACCTTTGATGATGGATTGAAAACAAGCTTTATATATGCTTATCCAAAATTAAAAAAGCTTGGCTTCAAAGCTGCCAATTTTGTCATCACAGGCAGAATACCGAAAGCACCGCAAAAGTTCAATCCGGATGGCTTGCAATTTTTAAGCCAATCGGAAATGGCCGCCATGAGCGATGTTTTTACGTTTGAATCCCATACGCATCAGTTGCATCATTTAAATGGAAAGAAGAGCTATGTTGTCATAAAGCCTTACAATGTGGTAAAAGAAGACATTAAACGGAGCAAAGACATATTAGGCGCCCGCTATTTTGCCTATCCATTCGGCCAATATAACTCAAGTATTATTCGAATGTTAAATGAACTGGATTTTAAACTGGCGGTGACGACAAAAGAGGGGAAAGTGCACATAGGAGATCCTTTACTAGAGATAAAACGGTTAGGTGTATACCCGGAATATACGCTAAAGGACTTTTCTAAAATGGTGCAAAACTAACAGGGGGCGCCCGCTCTGCCGGCATGTCCCGAATGAGGGCTTTCCGTTCCCATGGAGAATGTCTCCCGCACCGCTTCCGCCTTCAGCTAACGCAGGAACGCCCATTGGCATTTGTCAGACGGATGGGATTATGTTGACGCATCCGAAGCGGAAATGGAAGTTCTGGGATAAACCTTATAGGTCCATCCACGGCACAAAAAAAATAAATGAGAACAATTATTGTAAGAGCAATATTACAATGAAGATTTGCTTGCGCAGTTGCATTTTTTATTGTGAACACTCCTCTATTATTAATGGCAATGTAAATATGAAGAAAGTTACCCTTGGGAATTCCCTGATGCTTCTAAAATTCAGGTTATAGCAGTATAACATATCGTGGAAAGGCGCAGAGAGATAATAGATTTTTAGCCGGCGCTGACGTTAAGGCGGCCGCAGCCGAGCAGCAATCGAGAAAGCTCTTATTGATGTTGTTCTTTCACAAGAGGGACGGGTAAAAATGTCGCAGACGCAAGACTTTATTTTCTATATTAGTTAAGTTTTTGCAAATTCGGACGATACAAGTAATGAAGCAGCATAAGGGAATAGGGGGGACAATATGTTTAAACATTTCAAAATATGGGTTGGCGTGTTAATGGCCGCTTTTATTTGCGTGAATGTGATGCATTCCCATAAAGCGAAAGCAGAAGAGAAAGTGCGTGTTGGGCTGGTTGTTTCGGAACTGAGCGAAAAGTACGCCTTTATTAAAAGAGAAGGCGGCTATTATAATGGGACATACATTCAGCCGAAACAAATCGGATCATCCATAAAAAATAAACGGATAAAAGCCCGGTTATTGCTTGAAAATTTGGGATATGAAGTGGAACATGTGAATGATGCGCAGCTCAGCGATCCAAAGCAATTGGCGAAATTTGATTCTCTTTTCTTTCCGAACACGGTGATGATGTCAAAAGCGCAGCGTCAGGCAGTAAAAGAATATATAAAGAATGGCGGCGGAGCCATCTTTGCGTTTGCGGCTGCAAGAAATGATAGTGCGCGCTTCCCATATAAAGAAACAGATTTAGATTTAACGCCAATTATATATGAAACGAAAACGTGGATTTGGGAATGGGATAATTTGAGTGAAGTGTTTCAGTCCGCGTTTATCAATGATGTGGCGATCGGCAATTACACGATAAGAAGCGCTGGCAATCATCCTATTGTGGCAAATGCGTTGAAACGGCTGGGAAAAACAAGCATTCTCCTGGAAAACCGCCGTTTCGGCAAATATCAGCCAACATGGATTGAAGTGATTCAACCTTATCAAAATAATAGTTATGTGACACCGATTTTGCAGTATGAAACGATTGGTTATTCTTCTGTACCGAAGCATACGCCTCCGAAGACCGGTGCTGCCTACGCTATCGAATACGGAAAAGGAAAAGCGGTTTGGTTTGGATTCCAATTATTAGATTATATGACGGTGGATGAACGTCTATCGAATGAATGGGATGAAAAGAATCCGAATGGACAACGGGAAGTAAAAGGAAAAGCGTGGGACTTCTTATATGGAGGCGAAGATTTAAAAATCTTGCTGGACGAATGTGTGAAATGGAGCGCACAGCCACTGGCGAAATTCCATCCAATTGATAGGAAAGTAACGATGTCGCTGACCGACGTCCGGGCATATCCGCGCGCAAGCGATTATGTCGTGTACGGAACGATGAAAGCGAAAAACAATGGAAACATTATTTCACGCGGCACCATGAAAGTGGAGCTGACCGATCCTTCCGGCAAAGTGAAAGCCTCCTATGAAAAGTATGTGGTTGGGCTTGTGCCGAAAGGGGAAAGCTATCCGGAAAAATTCGTTTTGACACTTCCGAAAAATACGCCTGTTGGAAATTACCGCTTGACTGCTTATTATCGTGCGGGCAGAAACAATAAAGCAGGAGTGAAAGTTGCCGGCAACACAAAGATTATTTCCATAAAAGATAACCGCAAGAGCGCTTCCATACTGAATATGCCTTCTTTTAAAGATATTTCTTCCCATTATTGGGCGAAAGAAGACATTGATAATTTAATCAGCTTAGGAGTGATTACAGGCTATCAGGACGGAACCTTTAAGCCGGAAGCGCCTGTCAGCCGCCTGCAGGCAGCGGCAATGATTGTCCGTTCTCTTGGATTAAGCACAAAAAATCGGCCTGATCCGCAGTTGGAGGATGTCAAGCCTGGGCAATACGGATATGATGTGATAGCGGCGGTAGTCGATGAAGGGATTTTTAGCAGTGCGAACGGCCGCTTCCATCCGAATGCCCCGCTGACAAGAGAGCAGATGGCGAAAATTTTGGTGAATGCTTACCGATTAACGGGGGAGGAAGAAGTTCACTTCCGGGACATTTCTTCATCCCAATGGTCAAGACCGTATATTGCCACATTGTTGGCCAACCAAGTTACCCAGGCCAATGGCCTTTTCCGCCCGAATGAGCGAACGACGCGCGCTCAATTTGCCGCTTTTGTCAGCCGTTCATTGCGCGCGGCCGACATGGATTAAAAGCGCAGAGTGAAAAAAAACGGAAAAGCATAATGCGGGCAGCCAAAAGGAATCAGGGCCGGTTTCAGGCCCTGGTTCCTTTTTCGTTTTTTAACAAAGCTGTTATGGTGGCTTTCCCCCATTTCTCTGCATAATGGTGTTTCCAACGGCACGATATTTTAGGATAGCTTCCATTGCCAGACATGGGTTATAGGCATTTCAGCCTAGATGCAATAGCGTTTTGGCTTATGGAAAAAAATCAATCAGTAGTAAATATTTTATTGAAATAGGTATATTTTACTAGTATGATAGAAAAAAAGAAGATAAAAAAATGGGGGTTTATCACGTGTATTGCGTTAAGTGTGGAAACAAAACGGAGCCCGGGGCGAAATTTTGCGGCAATTGCGGCGCATCTTTGCAGGTCCGGTCTAATAAGCGGTTAGTGATAGCGACGATATTGATGGCCTTCGTTTGTGCCGGCATATTGGCAGCGCTTGCCGATCAATGGTGGCACTATAAGAAAAAAACGGAGGAAGTCGCCAGCGCCAGCAAACCAATCGAGCAAGTAAAACAGGAAGGAAAAGAACAGGTGGAAAAAGTGAAAAACCAGACCGCGCCCGCTGTGAAAACAAAAGCGGCGGATGCCAATAAAGATGTTAAAGATGTAACGGAAATCATTGCTGAGGCGCAAGAAAAAGTATTCACCATCTATACTGATTATGCGCAAGGCTCTGGTTTTTTGATTGACAAACAAGGAGATGTGTTGACGAACGCGCATGTGGTCGAAGGTTCGGTTGACGTCATTGTTCGTGGTAAAAACGGCGAAGAATACCAAGGAAAAGTGATCGGTTACAGCAACGAAATCGATGTTGCGGTTGTCCGTGTTCCTGCGCTGAAAAATAAGCAACCACTTCTGTTGGAAACGAAAAGGAAAGCGCGGGTTGGCGAAGAAGTCATTACGCTCGGAAGCCCGATGGGATTGGAAAATACGGCGACGTTTGGGTATATTAGCGGCGTAGACCGCAATTTCGTTATCGAGCCGCATATATATGAAGGAATTTATCAGATCTCTGCCCCTGTTGCGCCGGGAAGCAGCGGCGGACCGTTGCTGGAGCGGAAAACCGGAAAAGTTTTGGCGATTAATTCGGCACGCCACGCAAAAGAGGCAAATATTGGCTTTAGCATCCCGATTTTTAAAGTATATGACCTTATACAAACGTGGATTTCCTCCCCTCTTGCTGAAGATGAAATTTACGCAATGTTTTACAACAGCGAAGGGGCGTATTTTTACCGGAGCCTCGAGGGCGAAGGATATTTCGAGGGCGGCGATTACAGCGAGGAATATGACACATATGACGTTTGGAATTATTATGATGAACAACAATCCGGAGCGGAAAGCGGATATGGAAACTTCGATGAAAGCGGTGTTACAGAGGAAAATGGGGGGATGGGCGATTCCGTTAATGAGAGCGATGTTTCTGATGAAATAAACGATGTGCCGGCGGAGGAAGGAACGGATTTAGAAGAATGGACGGATGGAGAACAACAGCCGGCAGAGGGTGATGAAATAAATGAGAGCGGCAGTGACGAAGGCAAGCCTGGTGAAGAAACGGCAGATCCGCCGGCAGATGATCAATTAATGGAGGATTTGCCAGCGGATCAACCGGTGAATTAAACAAGTACAATAAAAATGACAAAAAGCTCGGCAACTAACCGAGCTTTTTCTTTTAAATTTCTTCTGGCAATCCTGCCAACTGCTTGTCAAAAACTACGTCATTCCGGATTTCCCGCCTTCAAAGTGAACCCTTCATGGCGAAACTCTTTCTTATAAGTTATTTTTTTATTACTTCTGTTTTTGAGAATAGCGTAATATCCGTTAAATCGCCCGGATCAGTAAGCACATAATCTGGCTGGAAGTACAACTGAATTCGTTTCGCTTCTTTAGCGGTTAAACGAAGTTCATTTGGAGCAAATTCAAACCAATCGAGAGCAATCCATTCGCCATTGTCTGTAACGGCAATCAATGCATCTGTCGCCTCTACCGGGTAAGAGAAGTTGTTTCTTGCTTCTACTAACAGAGTCAGACCGCCGTCCTCATCCCAATCATAACCGACTGTTTTAAATAATACGGCAGGTTTAAAGGAATCCTCCAAAACTCTCGCCATAAAAGCAGCAAATTGCGATCTTTTCAGTTTATCATTTGGGCGATATGTATTGTCGTCATATCCAGTAGTAATATGGTTATCAACAAGACAGGAGACGTAATCATACAGCCAACTATCCTCATCAATATCATCAAAATCAGAGCCAAATATATATGTTAGGTCATAAGCTTCTGAAAGAATTTTTGCCATTTGCCCTCTTGTCAGCGTGTCCCATGGCTTAAAATAGCCGTTACTGCCCGTCATAATTCCTTCATCCGCCAAAGTTGCCGCATATTCATAACCATAGTCTCCTGGCTTAATATCTTTGAAATGTGGATTAGGACGGTTCTTAGTGCTCAGCCCTAAAGCTTTTACAAGCATTTCTGCCGCTTGCATGCGTTTTATAGGATTCTCAGGAAGGAATTTGCCGTTTTGCCCTTTGATAATTTGTTTGTCTGCTAAATAATGAATCTCGTTATACGCCCAGTAATTTGCATTTACATCGGAAAACCGGGTTGCGGCGGAAGCATTCATGGCAGGCAACGCTAACATAGCAGCCAGTAATGATAAAGCAATATGAAGAAATGTACGTTTCATGCTATATCCTCCTGTGCGTGGTTTAATAATATATCCCAATTATAAAGGTGGGAAATTACTTTGAAAAGAATTATTGGCAAATAATTTATTGGTAAATTGAGGTGTGGATTCCATAAGGATGCAAATAAACTATAATTTTAAGTTGCTCAATATGAAAGTTATTTTTCGGCGCTACAGATCAGATGAGGGGCGAGAATGATTTAAAATGCGCGCACGTTCAATAAAAACCAATCAGCCAAATCCGGGATAAAAATATAATGCGATCGCCAGAATCCTTTCTCAATTGCTTGCATTCTGTTATTTACCTAAATTTAACATATTGTCAATGCCTTTTTAAATTTATGCCTATATAATCAATTGTCGAAAAAGAAAAAATAATTGTAAAAATGCAATATTTAATGGAGGTAAAGCGAAATGCGCCTTTTTAAATTTGCTTTTATCAGGATGATGCTTATTTGTTTTACTTTTTTTAGCGTTTTCTCCCCTTCTTCTCTATCCGTGATGGCAGCACCATCCGCAAAATCATCGCCGGAAGGGCACGAAGAAACAACACCCCGGCAAACGCAATCTGCAACAAGCAATACGGCGGGTTTACAGCTTATACATACTCCGGTGACAGCCATCAGCAACCAACAAGATTTAGCGATCCGCACGAAAGTGGAAAATGGCGATGAAAACACGACGGTCACGCTGTTTTATCAAACTTCCCCTGATTTGGAGTGGAAGGCAAAGACTTTGACAAAAGAAAATAATGATGAATATTCGGGCACTATTTCCGCCGCTGAGTATGTGGGAACGGAGCTGTCTTATTACATCGAAGCAAAATCCGGAGAACAAACAACCTACTATCCGGCTAACAAGGAAGAACCTGTGCAAGTAACAATACAAGCGGCAGGAAACGATGACCCGCAGAAAAATCCAAAATTGCTGATTACAGAGGTTGTCCCTGATTCAACGAATACAGGAAGCAGTGATGGATACGAGTTTATTGAAATTTACAACAACAGCAACCATCCTGTCTCCCTGCAAGACTATCAAATTATTTACCGCTATCCTGCAGCGGATCATAAAGCAGATGCCATTTGGGAATTTGACGACAATAAAACGATTCCAGCTCAATCGTCATTGGTTGTATGGATTAAAAACGGTTCCAATGAAGATAAAACACTTGCTGATTTCAACAATATTTACAAATCCAACGTTAGCGAAGACAAAATGACCACGATTCACTCCGCCGGCATGGCCAACACGGCAGAAAGAACCATTATTATTGCCGATAAATTCAATAACGAAATTTCCTCCGCACGTTATGGAAAAGAAGATGTCGTACAAAACAAGGGCATTCAGTATAAGGTAGTAAATGGTCAAAAGCAGCTCGTTAACATCGGCTTAAGCAACCCGGCAAATCCAGGGAAAATCATCGAAGGACAAGTGCCTGCTGAGCCGGTTCAAGTAAGCCATGATACACAGCCGCCTGTTATTATGCATACGCCGGTAACGAAAGGAAAATGGCAAGAAGATATTAAGATAGAAGCAAAGGTGACAGATAACGAAAAAGTGGTTAGTGTCGTCTTATCCTACCGTTTTCAAGAAAATGGCGAATACAAGTCGATTCCGATGGAATTAAGCAATGCGGAGACCAAGACGTATTCTGCGATTATTCCAAAAGAAAGCATTTTCACAAACGAAATATTTTATAAGATTGAAGCATTTGACGGGATACAAAAAGCGGAAACTGAAGAACAAAAAATTACTATTGACAGCGGCTCATTTGATGCGCAAAAATTGCCGCCGTTATTGATTACAGAGCTTGTTCCGGACTCAACGAATGTCAACGGATTGGACGGCTACGAGTTTATCGAGATTTACAACAATTCTTCCAAAGATATTAACTTAAAAGATTATAAAATTCGCTATCGATATCCAATGGATGGCCCTGAAGCCGATTTAGTATGGAGACCGGAAAAAGAAGACATCATTTTGCCGGCGGGAAAAACGATGGTATTTTGGATTATCAATAAGGGGAACACGGATAAAACGGTGGCAGATTTTAATGCACATTACGGAACTCAATTGGTGGAAAATGAAACGATTGTGAAAATGAACTCGAATGGCATGTCCAATACGAACCATAACGGCATTGTGATCGCGACAAATACTGGCCATGATGTTGCCGCCGCATATTATAATGATGAACTTAATGTGAAAGACACGGCACCGGATAAAGGAATTTTCTTCACGTTTCCAAGAGACGGCTCTCGAAATATGAAAAAATACAGCAGCACCAAAGAACGTGCAACCCCGGGGCAAGTGGCGCCAGTACAAGTGCCTGATCAACCTGTTAACATTCCAGAAGATCATGAAAATCCGGCATTCGAAGATTTAACCACGCAAAAGCAAGTATCGGAATATGAGAATGTCCAGCTATTGTTTGATGCAAAAGATAACCAGCAAGTCAAAACGGTCCGTCTTTTTTATAAAGACAATCAAGCGGAAAAATATAAATCGGTAGATTTGCTTCAAGACTTTAACGACAATTTATATCATTATACGATTTATTCACCGGAGCTGATCGGAAAGGCGTTTATGGAATATTATTTAGTCATTTCCGATGGAACAAATGATGTTACAACGGAAAAACGGCAAATAGCTATCATTCAGGAAGAAAAGCCGCAAGGAATCAGGCTAAACGTAACAGATGGAACCATTTTGAATAAAACGGCTATCATTAAAGCCAGTTCTGATGCCATATCAAATACAACGATCCGGATTGATTCGAAAAATGTCACCGCCGAAACGAAGCCAGCGCTGGAAGATCAAGCCTATTTTGCGGTAGAGGTGAAGAAAACAAACCTTTACTTTAAAAATGGCATAACGATTGGCGATGACATATTACTTATCTTTGATGATACGGTTAATCAATATGTGACGTTAACGGTCCCCATTGATCCAAAGTACTTTGCGAAAGGGAAAGGAACGACGATTTCTGTTCGTTCAGGCACGAAAGTATCGCCATTTGATACAGAATCAGAAGAAAACCGCGATGATTTTTACATTAAAAATGCCAGATTAGTATTAAAAGACGGCACAGTTCTTTACGATTCCAGCTATGCAGATCCGGAAAAGGAAATTTCGGTAGGGGATGGAGCGTCATCACAAAAAACGGTTGATTTCACGTTTATGATACCTGATGAAAAGTATAATGCCAAAGCGTATGTGTGGGATACAACGAAAGAAGCGGAAGGAACACACGTCATCCAAGCCGCTGATGGACAAAACACGGTAACGGCCAATGTTAAAGTCGACAATAGCGCGCCAATGATTACTCCTTCTGTGGAAGAAGGAAAAGAATATAAAGGGGAATTTACGATTGATGCGGAGACGAAGGATGAAATCGCGGGAGTAAGCAAAGTGGAAGCAACATTAGACGGAAAACCGATTGATTTGCCGTTTGCGGCGTCATCCGCTGAATTATCGAAAGGGAAACATACGTTAGTGTTGAAAGCAGTCGATCATGTCGGAAACGCCGCATCCAAAACAATCACATTTTCGACTGTGGAGGAGCATCCGTTCAGCCCTGAAGTGATTTCGCCGAAACATCAAGAAGAAAATGTGCCGACATCGCCAAAATTAAAGGTAAAAGTTTCCGATCCTACGAAAGATGATTTGCATGTTGCTTTCTTCAAGGGATACCAATACCATCCAGGGGAAAAAGAGTTATCGGTTTACCAAAACGATGTTGATCGCGAACCGCCGAAAGAGATGGTTCCTAACGGGGAAACGGCTATCACAGGAGAGGAACTCAAAAAATTAGAAAAAGCTGATTCCAAATATGTCGTCACGAAATCAACCAATCAATTTCCGTATCAGCGTTTCCAAGTGAAATTAGATAAAGAAATCAGTGCAAATGATGAAATTCAATTCACTTGGAAAGGAAAGTCTCTCTTAGGCCGGAAAGTGACGATGTATGCTTGGAATTATGCTGCAAACAAATGGGAAGCGCTGCATTGGAAAGTGGCCGAAAACGATGAAAACTTTACACTGCAAGGAACCGTGAAAGGGACGGATTATGTAAAAGACCAAACGGTTCAAGTGATGGTGCAGGATGAAATTGCGTCGACCACCCAATTTGATTACACGTTTGTTTGGATGTCTGATACGCAATATTATTCGGAAAGCTATCCGCATATTTTTAAGCGAATGACCGAATGGATCGCGGAAAAACAACAAGAATTAAATATTCAATATGTTTTCCATACCGGTGATTTAGTCGACGAAGCGGAAGACGAGATGCAATGGAAAAATGCGAACGAAGCGATGAGCGTCCTTGACCAGCATAACATTCCATACGGCGTGTTGGCTGGCAACCATGATGTCGGCCATAAAACAGGCGATTATAACCAATACAGCAAATATTTTGGCGAAGAACGCTTTAAAGGAAAAGATTATTATGGCGAATCATATAAAAATAACCGCGGACATTACGATCTGATCAGCGTTAATGGGAATGACTTCATCATGATCTACATGGGGTGGGGAGTGAATGATGAAGATATTGCCTGGATCAATGAAGTGCTCGCGAAATATCCTGACCGGATGGCGATTTTAAACTTCCATGAATATTTGCTTGTATCAGGGAACCGAAGCCCGATCGGCGATAAAATTTATGAAAAAGTGGTTGTTCCAAACAAAAACGTCATTGCCGTGCTTTGCGGGCATTATCATGATAGCGAGACATTAATCAGCGAAATTGACGATGACAAAGACGGCACGCCAGACCGCAAAGTATATCAAATACTCGCTGACTATCAAGGAGGGCCGGAAGGCGGGCAAGGATTTATGCGGCTGCTCCACGTTAATCCGGTCGAAAACAAAATTTATGTGAAAACATACTCTCCGTATTTAAACAAATACAATTATTACGACAGTGCGACATACCCTGGAAAAGACGAGTTTGTCATGGAGATGAACTTGACGCCTCAAGAAAAAGTAGTCGCAACTGATAAATTTGCAGTCGATGTGTTTACCAACCAAAAAATTGGTGAAGTTGCGAAAGTAAAAGACAATGAAACTGCTGAGGTGGAATGGAAAAATCTATCGGCAGAAAAAGAATACGGATGGTATGTAACGGTTACGGATGATTTCAAAGGAAAGACCCGTTCTCCGATTTGGACTTTTACAACAGCGAAGCAGATGTCTCCTCCTGGCAGCGGAGATCATAATGGAAGCAATCCGCCTCCATCCGATGACAAAAATCCGAACGGGCAAAGACCGCCTGTGGATGGAGAAGTGATTTTGCCAGAGAATGCAATGTCCATCACAGAAGAAGTGATGCAAGATGGGACCAAAAAAATCATTGCAACGCTAACAAAGACGGCAATTGAAGATTTCCTTTCTAAGGAAGCAGCATTTGATACATTCACCATTATGCTGCACATGGAAAAAAGCAGGGAATTAACGGAAGTGAGATTCCCATCTGATATGATTGAACTTCTCCATAAGAAAAACCGGCCATCTGTCATTCAGGTCGAGACAGGAAATGGAACGTACAATTTGCCGATAAAAGAGTTTAATCTTTCCAATTTGGCTAAACAACTAAACACATCGGCAGATCAGATGCAAATGGCGGTTCGGATCGATAACATTTCTGATAAAGAAGGCGTGTTACAAAAACATCGATTAACTGCTGTATCGAATATTATTGATTTTACTGTGCTTATTTCAGCCGGCCAGAAAGAGATTGAACTGAATCGATTTACACAACCAATTAAACGTTCCATTAAGCTCAAAAACAAAGTAAATGTGAATCGGGCGACCGTCATAAGATTGAATGAAGATGGCACCGTTACTGCTTTACCTACTTACTTTAACGGGAATGAAGCTGTTTTTAGAAGCATGACAAACAGCAAATACGCCGTTATAGAGCATTATCAAACGTTCTCTGATATTCAAGGACTTTGGAACAAAGAGGATGTGGAAAAGCTGGCGTCGAAATGGATTATTCACGGCCGCAATGACGGTACGTATGGACCGTTAGAGGATACGAAGCGGATTCATTTAGCCGTTTTGTTGACGCGCAGTCTTGGCTTGGCAGCATCCAAAAAATATGACGGACGCTTCACCGATGTGAAGGGAGATGAATGGTTTGCGGAAGAACTAATGGCTGCAGTCGAAGCAGGAATCATTAAAGGAAAAGAAGATGGACGTTTTGCGCCTTATGAACCGGTTACCCGTGAACAGGCTGCCGCGATGATATCCCGTGCGATGCAGTATGTTGGATATAATAAACAGAAGCTGGATGCCGGAAAATCCATCGAAAACTATAAAGACTTTCATGCGATCGGCATTTGGGCCCGGGATGATGTGGAGTTATTGCTGCAGGCCGGCATTATGAAAGGACGGGTGACAGGGGAATTTGCTCCGCGCGAACTTGCAAATCGTTCCCATATCGCTGCCATCTTGAACCGTTTCCTTGTATTTGTCGGCTATATAAATTAAACTGGTGTGCTGCTGCCGGCCAAAGTTTGCCAGAAGATGGACTGGCTCCATAGGAAAGGAGAACGCACAGTGCGCCTATCACTTGCTTGCTGAACAGACAATGGAAACAGCATATTAAGGTCTTTTCCCGAAATTTCATCGGGGAAAGGCTTTTCGATTTTTCTTGGGAAACAGTGTATACGCCATCATTTTTGGAGGCCCGAATGCTTTGTCTCCGCGCACGCAGCATTTCAATTTCCGTTAAAAAAATGGTGCGCAGCCCTTTCCGATTTTGCATATGATTGCGCCCACATGCATAAAAAACGGTAGGATTCTTGGCGCTTGCCTCCTCAGTTAAATGCTGTTCCATCGGGATAAAGACATGTTTCACCGTTTCCGGTGTTGTTTGCTGCATAAAAAGGCACTTTTATTTTTTATTCATAATTTATACAAAAATTTTATATATTATTGTTCAGGGTACATCTAGATACATTGACCTATGTCTTTTTATTTAAAAAATGTTTGCTTATAATAAAAAAATCCTATAATTTGCCGATATAATAAGTAGAAAGACATATTTTATAAGGGGGAAATAATTAAAAAACAGCATGAAAAAAGACCCAGTAAACTATTAATAATTTACTTATATTAAAAAAGATGGTATATTAAACAAATTTTTAAGCTTTTTTACTGATATTATTTTTCTTTCATTTCGATAAGATGGATTTTTTGGAGAGATTACAGATGGCAAATCCTTATTTTCCAAAAAAAGATTAACCCAAAACTGCTGAAGTTTTGCCAGAGCTATATGAGACTACGGTCCGGAAAAGGAGCAGAAGTATGGAAAAACATTGTCGGCTGGCGGTAGCCATAACAGGTTCCGGCAAAGGGATTGGGAAATATTTGCTTTCCTTAATGACTCAACCACCGGGGGCGTTTGTCGATAAGATTCCCATCATGCCCCCTCCAGGAATCTTGCGGGGGGTTCTTCCATTGAGGAGGCTAATCGATAAATTTAAAGATGTTGATAAAAAATCTGGTTTTTTGGCCCCATCTCTCCCGACCGACTTATCTTATTCGGAACTTAGCTTTATGACGAAAAGAGGTTTTCTCGGGAAGAAGTTAAGCCAGTATCTCGGCTGCAATAAAGATGAAGGGGATTTTTTATTCTATCTTTCACTATCGAAACCATCTTTTACAAATCCGGATAGTGAAAATAAAGGCGAATGTATTCTTTATTTGAGTGAACTAATGTTAAAGTGGAGTGAACAAAAACAAGATATACCGTACCAAATTAAACGTTTAGACGTTCGGCCTGATATACAAAACGCCATGTTAAAGGCCTATGATATGTTCAAGGACGAGCTGTTTTCCTCATCCGATGCGGCGGAGGAACGAGAGATTGACGCTTGCTGTTGCGGAGGGCAATGGGAAGTTTACCGGGATGTGATGTTTGCTGCGACACAGGGGAAGTTCTTGCTTCTTACCGAAGAAGAAGTAAGCAAATATAAAGAAGGAATCGTGCTATGCGAAGGAAGGGTGAAAGATCGTTCCGATATACCAATTTGCCGCAATCTGGCGAAAGAAAAGCTTGAATCAGAAGGATTGAGCCAACCCACGATCATGAGATGGCTGTTAGTGTTATCGGAAGCTATTACAAATGCGATAAAACATGCAGAAGAAGGAACGATGACGATTCTCAAGGACGAAAAGAACAATGAAATACGGTTTGTCATCGAGGATAAGGGACCGGGATTTGCTTTAAAAGATTTGCCGAAAAAAACGCTTTTAGCCGGATATTCAACAAAAAAATCTTTGGGACAAGGCTTTACGCTGATGATGACAATAGCGAAACGCGTGTTATTGTTTACGTCGCCAAAAGGCTCTGTCTTAATTCTTAGTTTTGATATCCATAAAAAGAATCGGGATCAGTTGGGGAATGCCGGATAACGTTTAACGGGATTTTGCTGCTGGGAGCTGGCTTTTGAATATTTGTTCCATGTTTCGCTGAAATGATCGCCGGGCTATATAAGCAAGATGAAATAGCGGAAACATCAGCGAAAAAGCAGAAGGAACGGGAAAATGGCGAAGGAGCAGACAACGGCGGCCACAGAGATTGCCGGATTTGCCGTGGGCATCGCACGGACAGGCAAAAGAATGATCGGAAATATCCAACCCGTCGCTTGATTGTATGGACAAATTTAAACTTTCATGAGAGGAGATGCCTATGTCGCTGACAGTGAACAAAAAAGTAAAAGGGAAAACGTTGATTCTTAAAGTTAAAGGAGTTTTAGATATTTCAACGGTGCATGTCATAGCTTCTTATTTAAAAGAGATTGATCATATCGAAACTCTAATTTTTGATTTGTCTGACCTGGAATTGATTGATTCCACGGGGATTGGCACGATTCTGAACGCGATTTATTTATCGCAAGAAAAACATTTCAAATTGAAACTTCAAGGCATGGACGAATTAACCGATAATGTTTTTGAAACGGTTGGTTTGTACCAAATTTTAGAAGCTATGCAAGGAGAGGTTAACTAATGTATAAGTACCGCCCGACTTTTACCCAGCGAGAGAGGGTCATAGACAACCAGCAGATCATGGATAACATGGATAAGACTTTGCAACGGGAAATTAACCTGGCCCGGAACATCCAAATGCAGCTGTTAAACGGAAAGACCCCAGAGTTTGAGGGAGGGGAGGTCATCGGTTCCTCCCTTCCCGCAAGATTAATTGGGGGAGATTATTACGATTTTTATCCTTTAGTGAACGGAAAGATACGAATTGTCGTCGGGGATGTTATGGGAAAAGGAATCCCAGCGGCGATGCTTATGATTTTAACTCGCGACGCTTTCCGGAGAGTGGCGGAAATCACGGACAGTCCGGCAGAAACCTTAACATCTATGAACCAGGCATTGTACGAAGATTTGCGGACATTGAAATCATTTGTGACACTGATTTGTGCGGATTACGACCCGAAAACGGGCATTTTTACATACGCCAGTGCGGGACATCACCTTCCTCTTTATATTAATGGCCGGGACAAAACGATAAAAGAACTGCCAAAAGTCAGTGGAATTATGCTGGGCGGGCTTCCTGACCAAGTGTATAAAGAGATGTCGATACAATTAGATGAGCAAGATATTATATTTTTTTATACGGACGGGATTGTGGAAGCACAAAATAAAGATGGAGAGCAGTATAAATTGGAACGGCTGGTACAAACATTATTGGAAAACCATGAAAAAAGTGTCGGCGAAATTGAAAGAAGCGTGATGGACTCCATCCACCAATTTACGCAAGGCGTTCCGCAAAAAGATGATATAACGATGGTCCTTTTAAAGGTAAGCAGACAAAAAAATGGATATTAACCGCTTAAATTTCCCTATGATCAGTGAAAGGGAGGGGTGCCCATGCAAAGTATTGTTGCAAAAGGGAAAGATATTAACGAAGCGATTGAACTTGGCTTAAAGTTATTGGGAACGGAAAAAGAAAAGGTCAGTATTGAAATTATTCAGACTGAAACGAAAGGTTTTTTAGGCATCGGCGCGAAACCAGCGATTGTGAAACTGACGAAGCTGGAGGCGGCTGAGGCGCAGCAAGCTCCTGACAAAAATGATGTAATCGAGCAAGCGGTTTCGGAAATAAATATGGAAGAAGTTGCTGTACTATCTGACTTTTTGCCGGAGCGGGAACACGAAGGCGAACATCAGATTGGCACAAAGGAACCGGACGCTCTTGTCGGCAAAGCGTGGGTTAAGAATGGAGCGTTGTTTTGCAAAACGTCCCCGACTCATTTTCCGACAGTAACGATTGGCGAAGGAGTAAAATTATACCGCAATCATGAACTGGTGAAAGAAAAAACGATGATTGTGACAGAAAATGATGTGTACGAAATAAAAGTGGAAAACGAAAAAAAGGATACAAAATGGAAAGTTTGGATGGACGAGAAAAAATTAAAAGTGTTTTTATATGTGGAACCCGGTTATAAAATCACCCGCAAACTGCCGGATATCGAACCAAGCCAGCACATTGAGCTGGTTGTTGAAGAATATAAGGAAGTTTATAACACGCTAAGTTATGCTGACGTAATGCAAAAGTTAGAATCACTGCAAGTGGCACATCAATTTATTCGTCAAGAACAAATCGTGAAAGCCCTTGAGGCGAAAGAACCGGGCACTTACGAAATTGCGGCCGGCGTAAGCGCCAAAGATGGCAAAAATGGCTGGATTGAACTGAATGTCGATTTACAATCCCACAACGGTCCGATTGCCAATGAAGATGGAAAAGTCGATTACCGGGAAATCCGGACCATTCCATCAGTTGACAGAGGGCAAGTGATCGCGACCATTCATCCGCCTGTGCCTGGCCAGCCGGGAGTAACGGTCACCAATGAACCTATCCCGCCCGAGCCAGCTTATCCTGTAGTTCTCCAAGCAGGAAGAGGAATCATGGAGGTCGACGGCAAGATCGTTGCGACGGAATCCGGGCGCCCGCAAGTAAAACAAAAAGGACGTCTTGTAAAGGTTTCCGTTATGCCAAAATTAACTCATCCCGGGAATGTCGATTTATCGTCTGGCAATATCCGTTTTACAGGGGATGTCGAGATATTCGGCGAAGTGGAGAAAAACATGGTTGTCGAAGCAAAAGGAGATATCATTGTTCATCAAACCGTCAATATGGCTTCACTTATTGCTTCCGGGGCGATCGTTTCCTATAGCAATATTATCAGTTCGGAAATTTCCGCGGGAAAACATAATATGTTAGTGGCGGAATTGGGAAATTTGCTTGGTATTATCCAGCAAAACATGGAAAAAATGATCGGTGTGATCCGCCAGCTTCTCCAATCTCCTGCTTTTAAATCTAACGATTTTTCCAGAGGCGGTCTGCAGCCATTAATCCGAAAAAGTTTCAGAGCTTTCCGCCATTTGTCAAAAAATACGTGGAGATGGTTAGAAATGGAGAAAATGATTTAGAAGATGACGGATGGAAGGAAATCGCGGATTCTTTGACAAAGCTTTTCTTGTCTTTAACCAATGAAGTGATTTCTCTCGAATGGATGATTCAATTATCGCAAAAAATGAAAGAACTTCATAAAGCCAGTGTGTCTCCCGCCGAACCGGATTCTTATATCTATCCCGAGCGCCCTCAATAGCCGGATTTATTGCGGCGGCGATGTGTTTGTCACTGGCAAGGGAGGATGCATTAATACGAAGATTCATGCCGGCGGTGCATTAAAAATCAATGGCATCGTCCGCGGCGGAGAAGTGTATGGAGGATTGGGAGCCGAAATTAACGAAACAGGATCGGAACGGGGAATATCAACGGTCATTGCCGTTCCGCGTGACCAAAAAATTAGAATTAATAAGGCGATGGAAGGAACAGTCCTGAAAATCGGAAACGCGAAATATACATTAAAAGAAACGAGACATTATGTGTCCGCGCGTCTAGATCAGGATGACCGGATTGTGTTCGAGTAAAAGAGGGAGAAGGTGATAGGATGGAATATTCTTTGCATGAAAGCGACGAATATCTAGAGGTAAAATTAGTCGGGGATTTAGATATAGATGGAACAGAGATCATCGAAGAAGAACTGATTCCGCATCTAGAAAAATACCGGATGGTCAATCTTAACTTTGCCGGTATCCAGTTTGTCGATTCAACGGGAATGGGCTTATTAATGAATATGGTCCAACGCCTGAAAGAAAAAGGGATAAAGGTTACGATATCGGACGTTCAACAAGATGTCATGAACGTTTTCGAAATCCTTCAACTTCCAGAAATTTTAGGGGAAGAGGTTTTCGTATAAAAGCATCGTTATGGTGCATTTGGCTGGCCGCGCCCATGAATCCGGACGGGCGCTGGCCGGCCAGCATTTTTTATCAGCAAGCTGATGCGGGAATACTGTAACCGCGTGCCTCGCCTTTGTGCCTTAACGGCATAAATGGAAACCGACCTTTTCCGCGCTTGCAGAAGAAGAGGCCGGTTTTTTTTAGGAAGGTGTTCAGCTATGGAACGAACGGAAAAACCCGTCAAGGAAATGCTTGACGATGTCCCATTTCGATAATTGCTTGATTGTTTCTTTTGTTGGCTTTTCCAGATCCAATGGAACAATGACGTCCATTCCGCGTTTCATCTGTTTTGCCGGATGGGATACGATATATTCGTTTTCACGGAGACCTTGCTCGATTTCTTGTTTTTCTCCATGTGCGATTCCAAGCGTCACCTTCCGTTTTTCCAGTTTTCCGTTATGAATGACATAGACGAACGATTTTGTTTTTTCCCGCCATACCGCTTCGGCAGGGATGGTGATCGCCCCGCTTTTTTCTTTTGTCACGACCGTGATGTTTACGTGATATCCGAAAGGAAGTTGTTTCGGCTGTTCGTTCAGCTGCACAGTAAACGGATATTCGCTTTTTTCTTGAAAGCTCGCTTCCTTGACCGGAATTTTGCCGATGTCGGCAATCGTGCCGGCAAAGGATTCTTTTTCGTTCGGGACGCGGACAACCGCCGCCTGCCCGATAGCGAGTTTTTCGATAGTCCCTTCTTTCGCTTTTCCGCGCACGATGGCGGAAGGAGAAGCGATAGTGATCAGCGGTTTCGACTTGTCATAGCTGATTTCTTCGACGATGCCGGCCGTTTTGCTTTCCACGACCAGTTCGTCTTTTTTCTCTGTTAGTTCATTTTGTTGCTCCTCATATTCCTTTATTTTCCATTCGAGCAGCGTTTTTTCCCGCTCCGCTTCTCTCGCTTTTTCTTCCCACTGTATTTTCATGCTGTCTTCTTCTTCGTCCGAAGAAGACAGTGTTGTATAATGATCGATATCTTTGGCAAGCTGTTCGATTTGCGCATGTAATTGTTCTTTTTTCAGGGCAATTCGCTGAATCTCGCGATCGATGTCCGCGTCCGCGTAGCGGATCAGCGGTGTGCCGGCTTGCACTTCTTGCCCTTTGGCGACAAGAATTTCATCAATGACGCCGAGCTGAGGATCGTAGTAAACGAATTTCCGCTCTGCCGGCGCGGTGAAGCCGCCAGTGCGGACGGTTTCTTTGATGGTCGTTTTCTCCGGTTTTGTCCGTTCGTTCACATAAACCGATTTTGGAATTTTACTATGTTCATGGAACAACATATAAAAGTTCGCGCATATGCATAATACGATGACAAGGAATATATATCGCTTCCATCGTTTCATCGCTATTCCTGCCTTTCATTATGATCCGCTGAACGGAAATTCTGTGCACGCCGTTATTAGTAAAGCGAAAAAGAGGTAGACGGTGATGACGATCATTGCGATGCGTTGAACCGGTTTTTCCGTCAAGGTGCGGAGAGCGATGATTTGCAGCGATACCGCCCAGACCGAAAAGACGGAAACGTTTCGCAACAGCGCCCATATAAAGGCATGTTTCGTTATGTAAGGCCCCCACACGCCAAGGGAAAACGGGGAAAACAGATCTTTCACGCCGAAAAACAGCTGTAACGGAAAAAGAACAATATCTTCAATCAAGAAGATGAGCAAAACCGGCAGCTGGATCGTTAATAGTTTCGCGAAATCCATCTCAAAAAACAAATAATAGATGATAGAAGAGATGAACAAAAATAATAGAGGAACGAATAGGCCGCCCAACACGTGGCCAGACGCGAATAAAAGCTGCGCGAAAGCAAATTGCTCGCTTGTGTATCGGCCGAGATGCTTTGTCAACTCTTCTGTGCCGATGCCGAAATACGCCCGCAGCAATGAAAGAACAACGCTGGCAAATAATAAAATCAGAACGGCGATCGCCACATGTTTCACCCGTTCCGCCTCTTTGAGCTGGGCAAACGCGGTTTTCGGATGAACAATTTCCTTAAGCGGATTGCTTTTATACATCATCAACAAGTCCCCCATATGTATCAATATAGGCATAAACATATTGTATACAAAGATGCAGAATTTGTCATTATCCGAGGGTGCGTTTGATTTGCGCAAAGGGGCCCCACTTTCTCTCGTTGGGGGGGCTTGGCGTACTGCTTGTTAGCAGCAGTTTGCCTGAAGGCCAGAAAAGTATAGTAGAAAAGGAGAGTACCGTTTAGCCGGAACTCTCCTTTTTTGCTGCTGTGATTGTATATTCTGTTTGCGGAAAGTGTTTTAGCTGTTATGCATACGCAAACAGGTAATAGTTTCGCCATGATTCCCGCGTAAGCTGAGGCATCAGACAGCTGCCTTGATGTAACGCTGCTCTGCTTTTATCTTTTTTGTGAGAGCGTATTGCCATCGTTGCGGTACGAAACCAAGGCAAATAAAAACGCGATAAAGAATACGAGGGAATTGGAATATAAGTAACGGAAATCTTGCGCCGGCAAAGCGATAAATACGGTCCCGATGTTGAGAAGCACAGCAATCGGAAGAAGCAATGCTTTCCGGTCGTTCCGCAAAAAGGCAATAAATGTGAATAAAATGATGAAAAACATATATACTGCCGGACGCCAAATAAACGGTTTGCCTGCCGTTTCCGACCATTTTAAGTATGTCCCGACTGTTTTAGTGATTGGCTGAAAAATTACTTCGTTTTTTAAGCCGAATTTGTTTCCGTAAAAAACGTTGGTAACGAACATGGACGTGTATCCATCCTTCGGTTCGTTCATTTGCCAGACGAGGGAAGTTTGCTTGGCCATCGCCTCGATCACGAGTCGAGGATTTTGCCGGCAAATTTCCCACCATGTTTGCAAGTAAGTGGAAAGATGATCCGGAAAAATTGCTTGCCTATTATAGTGGCGGGAAAATTTAATCGGATCAGTCAAGTAAGGATTGTATAATTTTTTCCATAAGTCTAATGGCATGATTTTATGGATATATTCGGCTTGCTGCTCGGTCATTTTTCCATTATACGTGATAACGCGGGCGATTTGCTGGGTTGGAATGCTTAACGCTTCATTTGGATCAGACGGCGTCACTTTCAAATAGGCAAATAAAGGGCCTGTGACGGCATAATGAATGGCCACTACCAGCGAAAGGACGAGAAGCCATTGTTTCCAGAGATGGCGGAACGCCGCGGATAATATGATCAGCGTTGCTAAACAGACAACAAATCCGTTATGCCGGAAAAAAACAACTCCTAATGCGGTGACTGTAAAAAAGATAAAAGCTGGAAACCGCTTCAGCCAATCTCCATTTGTCATAATAAGTTTGCCTATTAGCGTTGTAAACAGCAAAATAAACGTGCTGTATAAAATATCTTTCCAGACGGTGATGGAATAAATGCCGTTGATCGGGCTGACGGCAAATAAAATGGAAACAGCCCAAACCGCCCATTTCGGCGCCCCTGCTTTTTCTAATTCGAACAGGCAATAGCCAATAACAAGCGAAATAATGATGATTTGCGCGATTCCGATCGCGGCCGGAGAGTCCCATACCGATGTTACTAGCATAATAAAAAGTGTGTACATAAGCGGATGCCAGTCATTGAATTTTCCGGTATGGGCTTGTTCCCATTGAAATATCGAATCCGCTGTCATCGCGCCCGGGAAAAAGGCGATTAAATAAAACGTCCAAACAATAAGCGGAGGCAAGGCATAGACAAAAATGTACCCCCATTTTTTGCCCGGATCAGGACGGTCAGGGGTGACGGACAGAATCAGTGAAACAATGAATAAGGTAAGCATAATTATACTAACATAAGTTCCAATATAAATAACGAACTTCACAGCCAGCGGGGAGTGCTGCAAATGCGTTTGTTCGCCTTTCATGCTGATGACGGCGAAAAGTGGAAACAATAGCATAAACAGCCCCGCTGCCCATCGTTTGGATCGCGAAAGCGGCGCAACAAAGCGCGTTTTGTTTTGCAGCACTATATAATAAGCAGCAAATAGAAGGAGAAATAAGATTCCTCCTTCTGCTAGGATGTTCCAATGAATAGGAGAAAAAAATAAAACAGTACATATGGCGCTTGCCAATGCCGCGATGGCGCTGAAAATCCCATTTTTCAACATCACATTGCACTCTCCTTTTTCAGAAGCACGACGTACTTGTAATGGATGAAAAGCACGATGATCTGTATACGTGCGATGGAGAAAAATTTCCATATACAAGCATAACATAATAATAGAGAAGTGGAAAGAAGCCGGAAGAAAAGAAGGGAAACGAGTCCGCGCAAAGATTGCTTTTATCGTTTGCCGCGTTCATCGCTTTTGATAGAAGCGGCAAACGCAGATTTGAAAGTTGTTATGCATCATGAAGCATCAATATCCAAAATGCTCTTTTTTAAAAGACATAAGCGTTTTTTACGGGGAAATAAAAAAGAGCCAGACGCTTAGGAGAGCGACTGGCTTACCACAAAAATCTTACCGCGACTTTATTCTACAAAATTCGACAAAATTTGTCGACAAGTAATTGTTTCTTATATAGCAATATATTGCCATATAATCATAAAATATTCCGTTTTGCTGACGATGGACATATAATGATGCAATAATTCGCGCTTTTGAACAAAGCAAGTTAATGTCGAAAAAAGCAATTAATTGTCGAAAAAAGACGAAACACTCCAAAGCGAAGGCTTTGGAGTGTTTATTTTATTTATAAACCGGCACATCAAAAATAAGTGTGTATCGCTCTAACAAATCATACAATGAACTAATATTGCGCACTTGTTTAACCGCCCAGCCAATGTCGGTTGCGTATTGATGCACGCCTGGGTTGGCCGGGTTCCATCTCATTTTGTAAAGCGTATCCTGCTTATACGTTGGATTGTTGATATATTCATTGGCGATTACCTCTGCTCCGCCGATAATCGCCGCTTCTGGCGTAAACCAGCCTTTCTTATAGGCGTATTCCGAGCCGCAACGGATTGGGCAGCTGTCTTTAGCATTCAGTCCATACATGTTATAAACTACTTTTGGTTCAACCGGTTTGCCGTCCACTTCACTTACCAGCACGCCATTTGCTAATTGGGAAGTGCCGTTTCCTGTTTCAAGGAGCGCATGTGAAATAAGGTAAATTTCGTTAATATGGTATCTTTGCCCTGCTTCGATAAATGCTTGCCCTTTTCCAGCGAGGATGCCTTTGCCAGCCAAAATTTTGTCATTTAACTCGTTTAATGGCACGCCGGCGCTTTCTGATAGAACAAGAAACTGAAAATATTCTTTGCTGTCGCGGCTGAACCGGCTTGGATCGAGATAGGCTTTGACATCTTCCGGTTTTGCGTTTTTCCAAGGCCCAAACTTAATTTCATACCAATCTCCCACTTTCCTGATCACTTGCACGATGTCTCCGGCTTTTAATGTTCCGACGATCCAGTGGGATGTGCTTGTTCCTTCCCGGACGTTTAGCGCGGTGGCGGTGACTGTTCCGACTGTTGGGAACGTCCCCGGTTTATCGACTTTAACATAACTGGAATGTACGTAAGACGGACTGTTCCGGTATAAGTCGGTTTGTGGATTTTTCTGCATTTGAATTTTCAGCATATCATCTAGTGTTAAATTATAGGTTGTGTAACGGATAATCGGACCGATTTGGATGGCCTCTTTCCATACATAACCGATTCGTCCGCCGATGTCGATGACGACGGAATTGTTTTCCTCGCGAATGATAGGATAGCTCTCGCCTTGTTTGATGATCGCAAAGTGTGTTTTTGTGTTATTTGGATCTTCGTAAACAGGCGTGTCAGATTTTGCAAGAAAGTATTTGTCTATTGGCTGCAGTCCTTTATTTTCATTTTTTAGTTGAATGGAAAATGGAGGTCTTGTCGATGCTTTCCAAACGTATGCGACCCCTTTTCCATATTTAATTTCATGCCAGTTCCCAAAGTCGCGCAGGCGAGGGAATATTTGCCCTTTTTCCAAGTAAGCTACGACAATTAATTTTCCGGTGCTGTTGTCATAGACAGGGAGACGGTCTTCAAGCACTTCAAAATACCGGTCTGTACTTTTGAATGGAAGTTTTACAGCGCTTTTATGGATATAACCAATCCGTCCCGATACGTCGATGCCGTACCAGTTTCCAAAATTTTTCACGACCGGATAGCTGACGCCTTTTTTGATGGAAGCGAATTTCACTAGCGTTCCCGATGAATTGTCATATACAGGAGCGTCAGCAATGGTTGTAAAAGTCACTCCAGTCGGGGAAGCAGAATTAGCATTTCGGATGGAAGAACCGCTGGAAGGTTCGGTGGAACCTTTCCAAACATACGCGACTCCTTTTCCAAATTTAATTTGATGCCAATTGCCGTAATCTTTTATTCTTGGAAACTCTTGTCCTTTTTCGAGCGTGCCGACTTGCACGAGTTTTCCAGTGCTATTATCATAGACCGCTAGTTGGTCGACAGTGACGCGGAAGTAACGGTCAGTAGGTTTGAAGGCGATTTGTACACCGTTTTTATGGACATAACCGATTCTTCCAGAGATTAAAACTTCGTACCAGTTTTCCCCGAACTGGCGAATAACGGGATAGGTTTGTCCTTTTTTAATCGTAGCGATGTGAATAAGCGATCCCGTTGAATTGTCATATACAGGCAAATCGATCGTAGCGGTAAATACCGTGCTTCCTCCCGCATTGCTGCCTGTTTTCATCGGGCTGTTCCCGGTTGAAGGAACCGTTGCTCCCTTCCAAACGTAAGCATATTTTGTGCCAAATTGAATTTGATGCCAATTACCATAATCTTTTATTCTTGGAAACTCTTGTCCTTTTTCCAGTGTGCCGACCTGCACAAGCTGTCCGGTGCTGTTGTCATAGATGGCTGTTTGCTCGTCCGTAACGCGAAAATATTTCGTGCTTGCCGTAAATTGGGAGGATGGCGTTTCTGCTGTCGATGCAATAGCAGCACGCGCCCCTGTTTGATTAGCGCCTTCGCTTTTATTCACCGCTGTTGTGTTTGTTTCTGGAATGTTTGTTGTATTTGTTTCTGGCTGTTTTGTTTTCACTTCTGTCTGGCTTGTCTCTGAGACGTTTTCCGGCGCGGCGTTTGTGGTTTTTGTTTCTTCGGTATCGGCATCAACCGCAGTTTGATGATTTGTATCTATGACAGAAACAAACGGAGCTTTTGTTATGTATCCAAGCTGGTTTCCAATAATGATTTCAAATGCGTCATCAAGTTCTTGAAAGACCGGATATGGCTGGTCTGGCATTAAATATCCGATTAGTTTGCCGTTTTGTGTGTGAATAGGGGCTTTTTCTTTCGCCAGCACATATGAAAATTGCGTTTTTTCTTCATATGTGTAGCTTGTTGGTGATTCAGAAAGAACCGCGTTTTGCACATCTGCATCATCAAGATAAGCAAGTCCGGTTCCCCACTGAATGTAAACATGGTTGTTTTCCAGTTTTATAGCTTTCAAAATGGTTTCTTTCGTTAATTCTCCGACTAGCTGATTTGTTTCTGCTTGTTTGACTGGCGCTGATTCGCTTGATATTTGAACATACGTCGTTGCTTGTCCGCTCGTATTTTCTGACGCATTAGCGGCATATGCCGGAGAAATGGCATAGGAAACTAGCAAAATCAACACTGATAACAAAGCTGCAAATTTCCTTATTTGTACTCCTATCCGCACCTCAAAACACCTCCATAAAAAAGTTGTCAATGCAAATTATATCATTTTTTCCAACAAGCAGACATAGTTCGATGACCCTAAAAAAAGATAGAGAGATCTTGGCATTTTATATCGAATGATATCGAAACAGAGAATCAGTCGTTTTCTCAAGTTTTGTTTAAACGTAGTGAAATAAATAATGGGTGTGCTGGCGAGACACCGCCATTCTGCGAATTTGCGGTTATGCGGCGGTGTATGGATACAGGAGAGGCAGGGGGACCGGTACGATTCAAGAGGGAAAAGCAGCAAGATATGCGCTTGCCGCCTTAATGAAAAAAATATGATGCCGGTGAAAAAGGGCATTGATGAAAACAACCATTGGGTTGGCTTAAGAAGCATTGCCGGAGGATCCGATGAAGATCGCATAAAAAAGCTGCCGGAGCGATAGGGGAATGTTCCTATATGCTACTGTGTTGAAAATATGGGGATGGATTCGGGTTTGGGTGGATCCGCAACATTACAGCACAAGGAAAACAGAACCGATGATAATGAACAGCACTCCGGCGATTTTTTTTCTCGTGATCGTTTCTTTCAACAAAATTGCTGACAAGAGAAACGTCCAAATGTATGTGATCGATGTCAGCGGGAATACCACTGTATATGGAAGTTGCTGCAATACGATAATGTTTAATATCGCACTGATGCCATAAAGCAGTACGCCAGCGGCAAAAAATGCAAGGAACGGAACGTGAAATCCGATGCGCTGGCTTGCTGCTTTTTTTAAATAATATCCTCCTAATGCGCCAAGAAATGTCATGAAGATAAGCAGCAATAATGATTTAATCGTCCCCACCCCCGATAAGGACCGCGCCGGTGACAATCAATACGACTGCCATTGCCCGCGTCGCGGTAATGTGTTCATCGAGAAAAGTAACTCCAAGCAAAAGCGCGAATACATACCCCATGCTTAAAAGCGGATGAAGCACGGACAGGCTCCCGAAGCGAAAGGCTATGGTCATGAGGATGGCGCCGATGCCGTAAAAGAGAAACCCTAAAATTAAGTGGCGGTTCCACTGCCCTCCTGATAATTTCCAAAACATCTGGCCGCTTGCGGTGCTTACAGATGCCAGCAAAATAAGGATGATACCAATTTTGTTTTTCTTAATGGATTGAATAAACGTGTTCATTGGGCATCCCTTTCTTTCGCCGAAAGTGAATGTGACATTGCGGAACGGCAAAGAAATCATTGAATGCCGCCCGCAGCCAGGCTGTAAAGCCGGCTGCGCCGTGGCTAAGAGACATCATTGCTTTCTCTCTTTCTCAATTGTTCATATATTCTGTTCAGTTCCAGTTCATACTGCTTCCGGTGCGCGGCGGCCACCGTGTCTAAAATAAGTCCGCAGGCAAATGACAGCAACGAGAAAATCATTAATCCTACTGCTAAAATGGCAGAAGGAACGCGGGTAATGAACTTTGTTTGAATAAATTCTACTACGACAGGGATGCCGACGGCGAGTCCAAGAATGAAAAACAGCAGCGCCCATAATGAAAAGAACAAGAACGGCTTATAATCTTTAAATAAGGTAAAAATCATTTTTAACACTTTCCATCCGTCGGAAAACGTGTTAAGCTTCGATTCGCTTCCTTCGGGACGGTCCCGGTAATCAATCGCCACTTCTTTTATAAGAAATTTTTTATCGAGCGCGTGGATGCTCATTTCTGTTTCGATTTCAAATCCCGGACTCATAACGGGCATCGATTTGACAAATAGTTTGTCAAAGGCGCGGTAGCCTGTCATAATATCTTTAATGTCGCTTTTGTATAAAAAGTTGATTAAGTTTTTTACGAGGTTGTTTCCAAAGTTATGAAACGGGCGTTTGTTTTCTTGAAAATATGTCCCGTTGGATAACCGGTCGCCAATCACCATGTTGGCTTCTCCTCTTTTAATTGGCTCAATCAGCTGATGAACAAATTCAGCAGGGTACGTATCGTCTCCATCGACCATGACATAAATGTCAGCGTCGATTTCGCGGAACATGGACCGGACGACGTTCCCTTTGCCTTGGCGGAATTCTTTGCGGACAATGGCGCCATGTTCAGCGGCGATGAATGACGTTTTATCCTTTGAATTATTGTCATACACATAAATTTCTGCTTCCGGCAATTCGCGTTTAAAATCGCTAACGACTTTGCCAATCGTTTTTTCTTCATTGTAACAAGGGATAAGCACGGCAATCTTCATGCTATTCACTCCTTTACCGTAAAATATCGGCCCGTTTTTCACATCGCAAAAAAAACACAGGACAGGGACAAGCATATCATTGATTCCTCATTTTTTCTACCGTATCCCCTGTTTTCATCCGGACATATTTTGAAGCGATCAAATGCTTAATATTTCTTTTCATGAAGCAGCGAAATGGTGCTGGACAAAAGGCAAAACGGTCATTTCTTAATGAATTTCTCATATTGTGTAACACACTTCTATCATTTTAGCGCAATCATTGACGGATTTAAACAAAAAAAGAAATTTGTAAAATTTACTTGTATCTTGGTGGCGAAGATGTCTGCTAAAATAAAACAGCAACCAACCGAGTCTTTATATATATGAAGAAAGAGTGATATTTTAATATGGCCGCCTTGTAAAAAAGGCGGCTCTTTTTTTTGGGGGTGTTTGCTATACTAATTAAGGAAAGGAGGAAGAGATGAAGCTGTGCGAAATCCTTTGTTATTCATGTGTTGCTTATTAATTGGCTTTATATTCTTGTTTGAAAAAGACGTACACAGTCAGTCATTGTCTGAATGGGTGGTTTATTTTCAGAGCGCAAAAGATTATTCGCTATTTATGGAAAAATACAGAGATAGAGTAAAAGATCAGGAGAAAGAAAAGCAATGGATAGTAAAAGCGCTGTTTACTAAAGAGGAAATCGGCGAAATTCAAAAGCTTTCCATCGTCTCAAAGGTAGAACCGAATTATCAAAAATCGCTTGCTTCTTCTTTTTTTAATGATCCTCTTGTTTCTCAACAATGGGGAATCAATAAAATAGACATATTGTCCGTAGCCTCTAAATTTCAACAGCGCAATATGTTAATAGGAAAACAAATCGCCACTGCTCAAGGCGTGATGGCATATGAAGGTCAGCCATTGCCTATGCTGAGCTTTTCGGTTTTGTCAGAGGAAGAAATGAAACTGTCCCGGTTATCGGCCACGGTGGATCATGTGGAGAATACATGGACACTTCAAGTGACGGATAAGGACGGAAAGGTGCTCGCGCAAAATAGCGGCAACTTGTCAACATTAGATGTGCTTTTACCGGAAAACCAAACATATAAGACGTTGCAAATCCATATTCAAGCAAACGGATGGAAAAAGCCTCCTGTTATCACTAATATAACAGCGGTCAATCATGTGCTTGTTGCTGTGATTGATACGGGAGCAGCGCTGCATAAAGACTTTTGCGGAAATGTTCTTCATAGTTTAGGGAAAGATTATGTCCATCCGGGACGGCTGGCGCTGGACGACCATGGGCACGGCACGCATGTGACAGGAATTATCGCAGCTTGCGCGAATAATCATGAGGGAATTGTCGGGGCAGCGGGATTTGCTCCTGTTGACGTTGTTCCTTTCAAGGTGCTTGATCGTGAAGGGACGGGAGGGGATTTTGAAATTGCCAAAGCTGTCAATGACGCTGTATCAATGGGGGCGGATGTCATTAATTTAAGCTTGGCGGGGAAAGGAAAGACGCTTGTTTTGGAACAAGCGGTTCAAAATGCGCTTCAACATCATGTTGTTGTCGTAGCAGCGGCAGGCAATTGGGGGATTTCATTACAGGATGTTTATCCTGCGTCATATCCAGGAGTGATTGCTGTTGCGGCGGTAGATGAACACAATCAAATTGCCTCCTATTCAGACTACGGATGGAAACTGGATATTAGCGCGCCTGGCGACAATATCCTCAGCACCTTTATTAATAATGAATATCGGACGTTAAGCGGAACTTCCATGGCTGCGCCTTTTGTGTCAGGTGTGGCGGCGTTATTAAAGGCAACGGATCCGCGCTTGGACGATATACAAATCCGTAAGCGGCTGTTTGAGTCAGCGGAGGATATACAGGAAAAAGGATATGATATTCATTCGGGATATGGCGTGGTGCAGGCGGCAAAAGCCATTCAGCTTCCGTACAGCGAAGCGGTGGACTGGTTGACGATCAAAAGCGGCCAGCCGCTGTCATTTTCAGAAAAACAGATTCTCGGCATCTCGAAAGGATTGATTGGCAAAGATGTGTATGTGTTTATCGATGATCAGTTAGTAGAAAAACGAAACATGGATGATCAATGGCTTTCCTTTGCATTGCCTGATGTGCCGTCGGCTAGGAATGAGAAAAAGCTGACGGTTGTTGGCGCGGATCATACCGGAAAGGTAGCTGCTTTTGATGAGCGCTGGGTGAATTCGGCGGCATCCGCATCCGCTTCCTTTTCTGATGTCCCATCCTCATTTTGGGCATATGAAGAAATTCAAACGGCGTACCGTGAAAAATGGATTAACGGTTTTACCGATCATACATTTCGCCCTAACGCTCTGTTAACGCGGCGGCACGCTGTGATGATGATGAATCGGCTGTTTCAATGGCGGCCGCAGCAAATTCGTTCCCCTTTTCTTGATACGCCGTTGACATTGGCAGGGGCGTTGCCGATTTACGCTGCATATGGCCAGCGCATTGTGAAAGGATATGATGATGGACATTTTTATCCGGAACGGTTTGTGACAAGGGCGCAAATGGCGGTGATGCTGGCAAGAGCATTAAAATTAAGTGAAGACTCGTTTTCTGGCACTCCTTATGCGTTTAAAGACATGGATGGGAGTTTTGCTTATTATGCGGTGCAGCAGCTGGCAGATAAAGGAATTGTCACGAAGCAGCCGTATTTTCGCCCAAATGAGTTTCTTACCCGCGCCCAGTTTGCGGCAATGCTTGCAAGAACATATCAATATATGTTGGATAAAAAATAAAGCTCATCATTGCTTGGCATGATGAGCTTTATGCCGTTTGTTTGGAAAAGTTTGTCGGATTAGGGTTGCGATTTTAGACATAGTTTCATAGAATTAAATGATAGAGAAAAGGGGGTACAATTATTCCAAAATTTTGGTGATGAAAGGAGAGGTGTTATTGCAGCCACTGCGATTGTTGTTGTTGTGTTTGTTAATGTTCTTTGGCTACTCTTCGGCAACTTATGCGGAAACTAATTCATCTGCCGCTTCTTCCCAAGGCGATTTGCAGAAAATTCAGGATTTCCATCAGCCGTCGCCGTTTAACGCGGAATCAGCGAGTGCTTCTTTTTCAGCCGCTTCCACTGCAAAAACGATTTTTGCTGATGTGCCGGCTGACCATTGGGCAAAAAAAGAAATTGAGTTTTTATACGGGCGCGCGATTATTCAGGGGTATAATGAAAACGGCGTATTGCGGTTTCACCCCAACGAGAATGTAACGAGAGCGCAGGCAGCAAAAATGATTGTTAAAGCGTTAGGACAAAGTGAAAAGACGGTAACCCGTGCCCGTTTTAAAGATGTCCCTCCTTCTCATTGGGCGGCAGGATGGATTGAAAGAGCGGTGGAAAAAGGGATTTTTCAAGGATATTCGGATGGGACGTTTCAGCCGGACGCTCCTTTGAAACGGTCGCAAATGAGCAAAATTATCGCTCTCGCTTTTAAGTTACCGGAACCTGGGAATGTAGGAAACAAGCAAATTTTCCGCGATATTAGTCCAAGTTACTGGGCTTATCCGTACATTGTAAAACTGTATTATCATGGAATTTCGAATGGCAGCGAAAACCAGTTTATGCCAGAGTCATACACATCAAGAGCGCAATTTTCCGCATTTGTCGCTCGCGCGTTGAACAAAGATTTCCGTCTTCCGGTCAATAGTTCTCCAGTCAATAGTTCTGTGATTGCTACGGGGAAAGTGACTGCGGACACGTTAAATGTCCGTTCGTCTGGAAGCGCCAGCGCTTCGGTGATTGGCCAGCTTTCCTATGGAACGGTAGTGAACGTTTTAGAGATTAACGGGTATTGGGCGAAAATTTCGTACAATGGCAAAACAGGATATGTACATAAAACCTACTTGAAATTAAAAAATGTAAACGGCAATCCGGTGCAAGGGCGCATTATTGTGATTGACGCCGGCCATGGCGGCACAGATCCGGGAACGATGAATGGAAAAACGTACGAAAAGAATATCGTTTTGTCTGTTGCGCAAAAAGTGAAACAGAAGCTCGCAAGCGCCGGGGCGAAAGTCATTATGACGAGAGAAAGCGATGTGTATAAAACGCTTGAGGAGCGAGTGCAGATTGCAAAAAATAATTATGCGGAACTGTTTGTCAGCATCCATGTCAACTCGGCAAGCCCATCTGCGAGCGGTACAGAAACTTATTATGATACATCGAAAAATCCGAACGGCTATGAAAGCTATTTGTTGGCAAAGGCCATTCAGCAACAAATTGTCAATAACGCTGGCATGAAGGACCGCGGCGTGAAAGACTATGGTTTTTACGTCGTCCGCAACAACAATGTGCCAAGTGTTCTTGTAGAGCTTGGTTTTATCACAAACAGCAGCGATTACCAAAAATTAACTTCCGATCACTACCAAAACATTTTTGCGCAATCGATCTATAACGGCATTGTCCAATACTACAGCCAATGACAGGATGAAGGGTGCCCGGTGAATCGGGCATCCCTTCATTTTTCATTGCATCGAAAAATTGCTATAATGTTATGGTCAAAAGTGCTTTTACGGATAAGGAAACAATAGTATAATGAATAAAGTTGAGACGCACAACATTTTTCGACAATCATTTTTAAAAAGGTGTTTTTTATGAAGATAGGTATTATTGGAAACTATGGTCACAATAACAACGGAGATGAGGCAATTTTAACAGGAATTTTAAAACAGTTGATCGAAGAGTTGTCCATCCCTAACGAAGACATTATCGTTTTTAGCAACAATCCCAAGGACACAGAGCAACGATACGGGGTTCGAGCAGTTCCTATTTTTCACCGCAAAGGCCCTCTCCCATTTTCGATCATGAAAACATTAAAAGAAAATTATTTAATCATGAGAAATCTCGATGTCATCATTGTGGGCGGCGGCGGGATTCTCATGGATTTGTATAAATGGGACGGTCCATTATACGCTACCCTTGGATTACTAGGACATTACGCGGGATGTAAAGTGATTGTTTACGGAGTCGGAGTGGGGCCGATTGAAACGAAGCTGGGAGCTTTTTTCATAAAGCAATTGTCCCAAAAAGCCTGTTGCATTTCCGTTCGCGATGAGCAGTCGAAACGGCTGTTGCAGGCGCTCGGGGTGAAAAGGGACATACATGTCATCGGTGATCCGGCCCTTTATTTAGCTGCTCCGAATGAAAAGCAAGAATCACATTTCGTTCAAAAAGTAGCCGTTACCGCTGTGCCATATTATAATGGAAAATATTGGCCTACTTCGAATGAACAAAAGTACTCCAATTACGTTACCGGAATGGCGAAAAATTTAGATCAACTTATTGAGAAAAAGAACGTGGCTGTTACGTTTTTTTCAACGAAATACCCCCAGGATGTGCAAGTAACAAAGGATATTGCCGCATTAATGAAACATCGCGATCGTGTCACTATTATTGATAAAAACTTGCATCCAAATGATATTGTCAGTCTTTGTGCTTCGCATGACCTTGTGATCGGAACACGGCTGCATTCACTGATTTTGGCGGTTGTTGCAAGAACCCCAATCATTGGGATTGGTTATCATCCGAAAGTTTATCATTTTTTATCATTGATCCGCCAGACAGACCGCTATGTTTCTGTGGAAACATTAGGAATGGAACCAGCTTCGATTGTGCAGATCGTTGAGAAAATGGAGAAAAAATGGCTGGACATTCAGCGCGAAACGAGGCAAATCGCTGAACAAATGAAAGAAAAAGCAGGGGAAGGCATTGAATTGCTACGCTTAAGTGGTGAGAAACATGTCCGGTAAAAAGATATTAGTGCTGAGCAACATGTATCCAACAGAAATGGCAAAGTCATTTGGCATTTTTGTGAAAAATCAAGTGGAAGCTCTTCGCGGCCGCGGGCTGCATGTGGATGTTATTGCTGTAACGAATCCGCGCACAGATAAAGTAAACGTCCTAACGAAATATATTTTGTGGCTTCTTCGAACATTGATTCATTGTGTGACAAAAGGGCGGAATTACGATGTGGTTCATGCTCATTACGTTTTTCCGACAGGAATGCTAGGATTATGGTATAAAAAATGGTGGAAGGCAAAGCTGGTTGTGACTGCTCATGGCGGGGATATTGACCGAATGGCCAACAAAAGCGGAAGGATTCGGCAGTGGACAGCGACCATTTTGCGGGAGGCAGACCATGTCATCGCGGTGGGGCACAAACTCGCTGAGCAGATTCGCAATGAATTTGATGTTCCTGAGGAAAACGTCTCTGTGATTAACATGGGCGTTAACCGCCGCATATTTCAGCCGCTTGACAAAGAGGAAGCGAGAAAGCGCTGCGGGATCGGCGAACATGAGATTCCAATTTTATTTGTGGGAAATATTATTCGCCAAAAAGGACTAATCGAATTGGTGGAAGCATTTTCGAAACTGAAAAAGGAATACCATTCCGTCTCGCTTTATCTGATTGGCGCTAAGAAGGATAACGCCTTTTATAACGAACTTACTCATCGTATGGAAGGAATCAATGATGTACATATATTGGACGCGATGCAACAGAAAGATGTAGCGGTGTGGATGGCCGCTGCAGAGATGTTTGTGTTGCCGTCTCATTTAGAAGGATTTGGATTGGTGGCGTTAGAAGCGATGTCTTGCCATACGCCTGTTGTCGGAAGCCGTGTTGGCGGACTGGCTTATCTGCTTGGTGACGGGGCAGGTGTGCTTGTGGAGCCAGGCAATCCAGATTCCTTGTTCGAGGGAATGAAAAAATTGCTTGATGATGCGGATCTTCGCAAACAGCTAGTTCAAAAGGGCGAGGAGCGCGCCCAAGAAAATGATCAAGAGAGAATCATTGACCAAATTCTCCAGCTTTATGACCGTGTTTAAGTAGTATGTATGGTGAATGCTGATTCTGAACGAAAAGAAAATTGGCAGTATAGCAGGTGAGGATGTGAACAGAAAACGTCTGTTTCAAATCATTGGTGTCGTAACGGTTATTAACATATTGTCGCGGTTTTTCGGGTTTGTGCGTGAAGTGATGATTGGATATCATTTTGGCACGTCCTCATTGGCAGACAGTGTTGTTTTGGCCTATACCATTCCGAACTTTTTGTATTTAGTGCTTGGCGGGGCGGTTACGACCGCCTATATTAGTATCTTTAGCAAAATGTCAAACGATATAGAGAAGCAGCGCTTTCACAATACCGTATTTACGTATATGCTGATTTTCTTATTATTGATCACAGCAGGATTAATGGTGTTTGCAAAACCAATTGTCGCATTCTTTTTTTCCGGCCTCGCCGGTTCACAGTTGCTGATGACGTCGCAGCTTTTTATGATTACAGCCCCTTCTGCGCTATTTCTTGTTTTTTCAATGTGGTTTTCTGGCATTTTAAACGCGCAAGATCAATTTTATGGCGCTGCCGTTGCGGCATTGGTGAATAACGGAATGTTTGTGCTGCTGGTCGTGCTGCTTTATCCTTTTTGCGGTATTTATGCATATGGATGGGGGGCGGTGGCGAGCGCCGCGGTGATGCTGCTGATTTTGTTTGTTCAGCTGCGGAAAAATAACTTGCACCGCTTTCAGTTTCAATTGGTGACGACGGAACCGGAGTACATCGCCAGAATGTTAAAAATTGCGGTACCCGTCTTGTTTGGCGGTGCGACGCTGCAATTATATATTTTTATTCAGCGCATGTTTGCCTCACAGCTTGAGGCTGGGTATGTGGCGGCTTTAAATTATGCTTTGAAATTTGTCCAGTTGCCGCAAGTGATTTTAATGACTAGCGTAACGACAGTGATCTACCCAATGCTTGCCAAAAAAACAGCGGAGAAGGATTATGGCGGCATTTCATCGATATTTTTCCGCGGGCTGAAATCGCTGTTCATGATTATTGTTCCTGTTTCGGTTTTTGTTTATTTTTACGCCGAAGAAATGGTGAAGCTGATTTTTGAATATGGATCATTTACGGCGCAATCGACAAAAATGACGGCGATGATGCTGAAAATTTTCATCATTGGGATGTTTGCCCAAGCTGCCAATCTGTTTATTACACGGTTTTTTTATGCGATGGAGAAATCATTTGTTCCTGTAGCGACTGGAATGATTTCCGTATTTGGCGTCAATATTTTGATTATTAAGCTGTTCATCGGAAAATATGGGGCGGATGCGGTGGCATGGGGAACGACGGTTAGCGCCATTGTCCAATTTCTCATGCTGGTTGTTGCAAGCGTCGTGCAGTTGCGCCTTCAACCGGAAAAAGAAGCCCAGTGGCTTCGGCTAATCTTGTATGCTCTTTGTGCAACGATTGCCGCGGCAATAATTCATAAATATATCGATTTTCACCATCATATTGCCAATATTTTTATAGGAGGTCTCACGTTTGTTCTCGTTTCTCTTCTTTTGCTGAAATCATTCCGCTTGATGTCTTTTCAACGGCTGCCGATGATGAAATAGGCAGCCGTTTTTTTGGTTCTATCGAAGAGACGTCCCGCTGAACTTAAGAAAGGTTTATGCCATAAATAAGGCGCGATGCAGATCGTTGACGTACAGAAAAAATGCATTTGTTCGAATAAATATGAAGGGGAGATTAATAGATTTTGAGTAATTTTGTTATTTATGTAATAGAGTTAATATGTTATAATCAACGCTGTGGGATTAAAGTGCTGAAATTGTCTGGAAACGGATTTAAAAAAATGGAAATAACCGCTTCGAGTTAGAAGTGGAATGAGTGGTTATCCTAGAACTTAAGGGAGGAGTTTTCCCCATGTTATATTTATGGATGACGCTGCTTATATGTTTTGTCTGTTCAGTCGTTTTGACTCCAATTGTTAAAAAATTAGCGTTTGCTGTTGGAGCGACTGATAAGCCAAACTACCGGAAAGTGCACCAGAAAATAATGCCGCGTTTAGGCGGTTTAGCGATATATATCAGCTTTTTGATCGGTTATGCGATTTTGCGCCCATGGAACGAAGACTGGATGTATATTTTGCTTGGAAGCTTGGTTATCGTTGTTATCGGTGTTCTTGATGACATTTATGAACTTCCGGCAAAAATAAAATTTTTCGGTCAGCTGATCGCCGCATTTATTGTGGTGGTCATTGGAGGGCTGCAAGTCACCTTTATCAACCTGCCGTTTGGAGGAGAGTTGCACTTTGGAATATTGAGTATCCCAATCTCCATTATTTGGATTGTGGGGATTACCAATGCCATCAACTTAATCGATGGGCTTGATGGACTAGCCGCGGGAGTGTCTGCGATTGCCTTAATTACTATTTCTGGAATGGCCATCATTATGGGCGACTGGTTCGTTTCCTCGGTAGGGATCATTATGCTTGGAAGCACGTTAGGATTTTTATTATATAATTTCCATCCAGCGAAAATTTTTATGGGCGATACAGGCGCTTTATTTTTAGGGTATATGATTTCGGTCTTGGCGTTGCTCGGCTTTAAAAACGTTACATTCATCTCATTTGTCATTCCTGTACTAATTTTAGGAGTGCCGATTTCAGACACATTTTTCGCAATCATTCGCCGAATCGTCAAAAAGCAGCCTTTATCTGCGCCAGACAAATCGCATTTGCATCATTGTTTGCTCCGGCTTGGATATAGCCATCGGCAAACGGTCCTTATTATTTATGGTATGAGCGCCTTGTTTGGACTTATAGCGATTATTTTATCGCAGGCTGCTGTTTGGGTGTCAATGATTATACTTGCCGTTGTTTTGCTTGCTCTTGAATTGGTGGCAGAAAAAATTGGCCTCGTTGACAGCAATTATCGTCCGATTTTAAAAATTGTGCGAGTCATTCGCTATGCCGGTGGAAAGCAAAATTAAAAAAGCCGTCTGGTTTTCTTACCCAGATGGCTTTTTTTATTGATATTTTTTGTGTTTTTTTATTCCCGAGATGCTGTGAGATGCCGTTTCCGGCGCCCGCATGGTCACCGCAAATGATTTTGGAGCGTTTCACTGATTTCTTGAACAGACTGTTCATCTAACATGTAGTAATAAACTCCGTCATTGCTGTCTGTTCCGGTGAGATGGAGTGATTCAATCGAGAGATTTTTGTTGCTTACGACATAATAGACAAGAGATTTTATCTGGTCAAACGTAAAGTTTGTTTTCATGTTGTTTCCGACCGCTTCGATGACATCGTCGTATTTTGTAATGGAACTCGCCTGGCTCGCTTTCTTCAGAATCGCTTTTAAAATTTCTTGCTGGCGTTTCCCGCGTTCGATGTCGTTATCTTTCTTTCGCGTTCTCGCAAGGGCGAGCGCTTCTTCACCGTTTAACTTTTGAAGCCCTTTTTTCAGGACAATGGCGTTATGATGGTCTTCTGAATCTTTTTCTTTAATGTCATAAGGCACTTCAACTTCGATTCCGCCTAACGCATCGACGACATCCATGAAGGCATAGAAATTCATTTTGACGTAATAATTGATATGGATATCAAATAAATTTTCGACTGTTTCAACGGTGCACTTTACGCCTCCATAAGCGTGTGCATGCGTAATTTTATCATATTTGTCCTCACATGGAATATATACGTATGAGTCGCGCGGAATGCTCACCATTTTCACAGATTGGTCTTTCGCGTTAAATGTGGCGAGAATCAGCGCGTCGGACCTGGTATCTTTTTGGAAATTGCGTGTGCGGCTGTCATCGACGCCAATAAACAGCACAGAAAAATTGTCCTTTTTAGGGTCAAGAGACTCGGCGTTATCATATCTGAGCATTTCATATGACTTGTTCATCACCGATTCGGCCTTATGCAGCAAAAATGAAGCATATCCTAAAGAACTGACTAACAATAATAAGCTGAGAATAAACAGCCCGAATAAAATGCGTCTTCTTCGCTTTTTCTTTTTTTTCTTTTTGTATCGCTTTCGTCCATTTATTGTCGTTCTTTCATCTACCATGATAATGACTCCTTTTTATCGTTTTGATTAAGGGACGTCTATTTCGAGATATTCTGTTTCTCCTTCTCTTATTTCTGCCCTTCCGTTTGTCAGCTCCGTCATCCAGTCGACAAATGTTTGCTTTTCTGTTTCCTCAACAAAAATTTCCATCTCAACATTTTCGGAGTAATGGATGTCTTTTATAGTATAGTCAGAAGAGCGCAATTCATTTTCCACTTTTCCAAGCCATGTGTAATCGATGGTGACATGCATGACGCGCGTTAGGCGGCGTTCGACGATGCCGGCTGCTTTCAGCCCTTCTGACACCGATTTTCCGTATGCGCGCACAAGGCCGCCTGCCCCAAGTTTAATGCCGCCAAAATAGCGAGTGACCACAGCGACGGTATCTTTCAGTCCTTTTTTCTTCAGCACTTCCAGCATCGGGATGCCGGCAGTGCCGCTCGGTTCCCCGTCATCGTTCGCTTTTTGGATTTGATCGTGCTCGCCGATGATGTAGGCAGAACAATTATGAGTCGCGTCCCAATGCTTTTTTTTTATTTGCTGGATAAACTGGACTGCTTCTTCTTCTGTCGTCGCCCGATTGATATAGCAAATAAAGCGGGATTTTTCAATGACGATTTCATTTTCGCCATATCCTTTTACTGTATAGTATTTTTGCAACAAAACAAAAATCACCTCGCTGCAACGAAAACGGGTCTGAATAAAAAATCAGACAAGGTTTTTACCAAAAAACATGTTATACTATTTTAGTAGTAGGCAAAAGAGTGAATTTGTTAGTAGATGCTTTTTTTATTATAAATCGACAACTTTTTTCCTTCAAATAAATTTTTTTGGTATCCGTGTGTGAATGGGAAAGCAGCGCAGTAATGCGTTTACGGAGGATGTTGTATGTCGGCAAATAAAAACTTGAATGTGAAAGAATTGGATAAAATTGTCGAAAAAATGATCGACACCGTTCAACATAGCAAGGATGAAATTTTCCGGATTGGTGAACAGTCGCGCCAAGAATACGAATGGATGGTCAAAGAACTGGCAGAGGTAAAGGCAGCGATCCACAGGACGATCGAGGAGGCGGACAAGCTTGAAGTGCAAACACGGCGCTCCCGCCAGCGCCTTTCGGAGGTGAGCCGGAATTTCGCGTCACATTCAGAAAATGAAATTCGCGAGGCGTATGAAAAAGCGCATGAATTGCACATGGAGCTGGCGATGGTCCGGGAAAGGGAAAAGCAGTTGCGGTTGCGCCGGGATGAGCTGGAGCGGCGTTTAATCGGGCTGAAAGAAACGATCGAACGAGCTGATCATTTAGTCGGGCAAGTGACGGTTGTTCTTAATTATTTGACCAGTGATTTCCGGCAAGTTGGTGAATTTATTGAAGGAGCGAGACGGAAGCAAGAATTTGGCTTAAAAATTATTGAGGCACAAGAAGAAGAACGCAAACGGCTGTCGCGGGAAATTCACGACGGCCCGGCACAAACGCTCGCGCATGTGATTATTCGTTCCGATTTAATGGAAAAAGTGTTAAAAGACCGCGGGATCGAAGCGGCTATTTCGGAGATCCGCGATTTTAAAAAAATGGTCCGTTCAGCTCTTTACGAAGTGCGAAGAATTATTTATGATTTAAGACCAATGGCGCTTGACGATTTAGGATTAGTTCCTACACTAAGAAAATACTTACAGACAATCGAAGACTATAGTAAAGGAATCGATATCTCATTTGTCCATATCGGGAAAGAAATGAGACTTCCGCCCCGTTTGGAAGTCGCGGTGTTTCGCCTCGTTCAAGAAGCGGTGCAAAATGCCCTGAAACATGCTGAAGCAACGAAAATTGAAGTGAAAACGGAAATGTGCAGCGGCCAGCTGCTTGTGATGGTGAAAGATGACGGAAAAGGGTTTGACACAACGGTGAAAAAAGAAAATGCTTTTGGGTTAATGGGGATGAAAGAACGGGTTGACTTATTGGAAGGCACGTTAACGATTCGCTCAAAGATAGGGGCCGGCACAACCATTTTCATTCGCATTCCATTGAACATATAACCACAATAAACTAAAAAAGGAGGAGAGGCATTGTGAAAACACGCATTGCTATCATTGACGATCATCAATTGTTTCGGGAAGGGATGAAGCGGATTTTAGAATTTGAAGAAGAGTTTGAGGTGGTCGCCGAGGGAGCAGACGGAAGCGAAGCGCTCGCGATTGTCGAACAACACCGTCCTGACATTGTCATCATGGATATTAATATGCCAAACACCAATGGAGTTGAGGCAACGAGACAGCTGGTGGAAATGTATCCTGACACGAAAATTGTCGTTCTTTCGATTCATGATGACGAAAACTATGTGATGCGCGCACTGCAAATGGGCGCTACCGGCTATTTATTAAAAGACATGGATGCAGATACATTAATTGAAGCGGTGAAAATCGTCGCAGAAGGCGGCTCCTATTTGCATCCGAAGATAACGCATAATTTAATTCGCGAATACCGCCGGCTGTCGGCTGGAAAAAACGAAAAGGAAGGAGAAGGGAAGCGGGAAGCCCGCTGGCCGCTTCATTTGCTAACGCGGCGCGAATGTGAAGTGTTGCAGCTGTTAGCAGACGGAAAAAGCAACCGCGGCATCGGCGAGGCGCTTTACATTAGCGAAAAAACAGTGAAAAACCATGTCAGCAATATTTTGCAAAAACTGAACGTGAATGACCGGACACAAGCGGTCATTGTCGCCATCAAAAACGGCTGGGTCGAAGTCCGCTAGTTTCGCCGGAAAGGACCAAGTGCTTATCGGGTTAATGATAATGAAATTCGTTTCATTTCCCGCTACAATAGGTAATAAAAACGGTAAGGAAGGTATGAACGATGAAAACAGCAATTGTAACGGATAGCACCGCGTACATTCCAAAAGATGTGCGCGACCGGTTGAGGATTCGCATGATTCCGCTGAGCGTCGCGTTTGGCGGGGAAACGTACCGCGAGGAAGTCGATATCAGTGCGGAACAATTTTTCGAAAAAATAAAGCAGCATAAAGAACTGCCGACGACTTCCCAGCCAGCGGTTGGCGAGTTTGTTGAGCTGTTTACATCCCTCCGTGAGGAAGGATATGATGCGGTCATCAGCATCCATCTCTCGAGCGGCATCAGCGGGACATACCAAGGAGCGCTGACGGCAGGAAATATGGTCGATGGCCTGAACGTATATGCGTATGATTCGGAAATCAGCTGCATGGCGCAAGGGTTTTACGCGATTGAAGCGGCGAAGATGGCGCTTGACGGAAAAACGCCGGAGGAAATCATCGCGCGGATCGATGAAATGAAAAAAACGCTGCGCGCCTACTTTATGGTGGACGATTTGGCGCATCTGCAGCGCGGCGGAAGGTTGACAGGCGCGCAGGCGTTTATCGGCGGGCTGCTGCAAATTAAGCCGCTGCTTCACTTTGAAAATAAAGTAATCGTTCCGTTTGAAAAAATCCGCACGCGCAAAAAAGCAATCAAGCGGATTGAAGAGCTGCTGGCAGAAGACGCGGCAAAAGGCGTGCCGTTAAAAGCAGCGATCATTCACGCCAACCGCCCGGATGAGGCAGAACAATGGAAACAGCAATTATCGAGCCTTTATCCGAACGTCGAGTTTTCCATTAGCTATTTCGGCCCTGTCATCGCCACCACCTTGGTGAGGGCGCGTTAGGGCTAACGTGGTATCAGCCGTAATGCTGCAGATGACGCAGGGCTTTGGAAAAGAAAGCTTTGCTCTCGCCGCTGCCTTGATGTGCAAAAGAAATGGGAAACTTAACAAAGTACCAGCTCTTTAAACGGCAGCGATTTTGGCTTCCGCATTCCAAGCCCGCTGGACTTAGCGGCGAAATTTCCTTTGGTCCAGCAGCAATGAAGTCCTGAATGCGGCTTTATGTTCTTTCTGCTGGACCAAAGCGCACCTTTCTTGATATGGCAGGGATAAACAATGGGAAAAGGAGGAAATGTATGCGTTTTATCGTGGACAAAGGAAGGCTTATCCCTGAAGCGCTGGCCAAAACCGGTAAAAATGCCAAACCGATCAGCCATATTGATTTTACATCTTCGCTCCAGCCAACTCCCGGATTTCCGTATTCCCCGGAACTCCTTTCCTTTTTGGAAGGAAGACAGCTTCTACTTGAAGAACTTCCCTTTTCTCTCCACCTCATTCAAACACATTATGAACATGGCTATCTTTTCTATGAAAAAGGGATTGTAAAAACAAAACATGGATGGCGCTGCATAAGATGCGGAAACGAGGATGGCCGTTTTTTCGCCTCGTTTCCTTGCGCACGCTGCCATACTGTTTGTACGTATTGCCGCAAATGCATCATGATGGGCCGTGTCAGCGAATGCACGCCGCTTGTTGCCTCCCGCTTTTCTTTTCCGCAGCCACGCTATCTTTCTCCGCTTTCATGGAATGGAACGTTATCCAAAGGACAGCAGCGGGCCGCCGGTGCGGTCGAACACGCGGTCGCCCAGAACAGCGAATTGACTGTCTGGGCGGTGTGCGGAGCAGGCAAGACAGAGGTGCTGTTCCAAGGAATCGCACGGGCGCTGGAAATGGGAAAACGCGTATGCATCGCCACGCCAAGAACCGATGTCGTGCGCGAGCTTGCTCCCCGCTTGCGGCGGGTGTTTCCGGGTGTTCCCCTCATCGCCTTGTACGGCGGCAGCGAAGACCGCGGCAAATCCGCCCCTCTTGTTATTTCCACCACCCACCAGCTTTTACGGTTTTACCGCGCCTTTGATGTGATGGTGATTGATGAAGTGGATGCTTTTCCGTACTCTGTTGAGCCAATGCTTGAGTATGCCGCCGCCAAAGCGCGCAAAGCAGAGTCCAGCCTGATTTATTTAACCGCAACCCCTCATCCGGCGTGGCAGCGGGACATCAGGCGCGGCAAACGGAAAGCCATCACCATTCCCGCCCGCTACCACGGTTTTCCCCTCCCTGTGCCGTCGTTCGAATGGTGCGGCAACTGGCGCAGGCAGCTGAAGCGCGGGCGCCTTCCCCGCAATGTGGCGGCATGGGTCCTATCCCGCATGGAAACAAAAAAACAAGCGTTTTTATTCGTCCCCCAGATTGATGTGCTCGAACAAGTCGTACACATAGTTAAACAATGGCATGAGCGGGTTGAAGGCGTCCACGCGGAAGACCCGGAGCGCGCCGAGAAAGTGCAGGCGTTTCGCGACGGGCGCATTCCGCTTCTTGTCACTACGACCATTTTAGAGCGCGGCGTGACCGTCCCAAACATCGATGTCGCCGTGCTTGGCGCCGAAGACGATATTTTTACGGAAAGCGCGCTCGTGCAAATTGCCGGCCGCGTCGGCCGCAGCGCCCAGCATCCAGACGGCGATATCCGCTTTTTCCATTATGGAAAGACGAGGGGAATGGTGGCAGCGAAACGGCAGATTGAAAGAATGAATAAGGAAGCAGCAGAAAGGGGGCTATTGAGGACGCAATGAATTGTTTGCTTTGCCACACGCCGTACAATCCAATCACAAGCTGGCAGCATTTTTTGACGTTAAAAAAAGCGGACTGCCTCTGTGCGAAATGCCGCAATGCTTTGCTGAAAATTGCCGGAGACATTTGCGATATTTGCGGCCGGCCTTCCGCCGGCCTTAAACCATCGCATCACCAAAAGAGGCTATGCGCTGATTGCATTCGCTGGCAAGCAGACGATGAATGGAAAGATGTGTTAACGAAAAACCGCTCAGTGTATATGTACAATGATTTTATGAAGGAAGTGGTTGCGCTTTGGAAATTTCGCGGCGACTACGCGGTGGTCCAAGCGTTTCAGGACGAATTTTGCCGCGAGTTTTACCGCCATTTTGACAATACCTTTCTGATCGTCCCGGTTCCTCTCAGCGCCGAGCGCTTGTTCGAGCGCAGCTTTAACCAGGCAAAGGCGCTCGCCGAGCTGCTTGCCCTCCCCATTCATGAGCTGCTTTGCCGCCGCCATTTGGAAAAACAGTCCAAAAAGTCGCGCCTTGAGCGGCTGCGGACCGAAAACGTTTTTCACCTGTCGGAACAAACATCTTTGCAGGGCAAACCGATTGTGTTAATCGACGACATTTATACGACAGGGACGACATTAAGGCATGCGGCGAAGGTGTTGCTTAAGGCTGGCGCTGCCTCTGTTTCTTCGTTAACATTGGCAAGAGGTTAATATTGCCGGGCAACATGCCGATATTAAGAATAGTAAAAGATAGTGCGGGAGCGTGAAATCATGCAAGTTCGCAACGATTTTATCATGAGCGATCCGGCACCGTTTTCTTTGAAAGAGGGAGAAACATTTTTCGCAACGGTGAAGGAAAAGTTAAGCAACGATGAAGCGATTATAACGGTGAAAGGACAAGATGTGCACGTTCGCTTTCAAGGAGAAATCCCAAAGGAAGATAAAGTGGTTGTGCGAATTGTTGGCATCAAAGATCACGTTTTACAAGTGCAGGCAGTACCGAAAGCAGCGGAAACAAATGGCCCAGCCGCCGGTTTATTTCCTGCCGGTGAATTAGAAAAAGCGGAACAAATTTTGCTTGCGCAAGGAATTCGCCTATCTAAGGAAGAAAAAGCAATATTAAGGCGCTTTCTCGAAAAAGCCAAGGGGACGCTGAGCGAAAAATTGGAAACGGTACAGGCGCTTGCGAATAAAAAGCTGGAAGTGGCCGAATCGCATCTGCAGGCCATCCATGAAGCGCTGCATGGCGACTCGTTCGGCGAAACATTGGCGCAGCTCGTCGATCATCTTGCGCTTTTGCCGAGCTTACGATCTTCAGTGGAAAACAGTTTGCAAGCTTTGATGGGAAACGGGCTGCAAACTTCAGCAGAGGATAATTTACAAGATTGGAAGGAGAACAACCGCGATTTCGTCAGCAATGGCGCGAAAGTTTTCCGCTCTCCAGCTGAAACAGACTTGATGGAGGAGCAAGAAATCCCTCAAAAGAATCAATCTGCTGAAACGGCAGAAAGTCAACAAACGGAATGGACATATTGGAATGAGGAATGGATGCAAGCATTCCCCGCCCCAGCCAAAAATATCATTGTGAAGACGATTACGGAAAAACTCTCACAAGCGGCGCTTGATTTTAAAAAACTGCAAATAGAGATGAATAAGAAGCTGGAAAACGCGGCATTTTTACTGGATAATGGACAAACATCGGCGCGCCAGCAGGCAAAGCAATTGGTCGAAGCCGTGATTCGTACGTTAGACCGCGCTATTTTGCAAGGAGAGTTTATGCTTTTTACCGATATGAAAACAGAGAAGCAAATGCTGCAGGCAAGCGCGAAATTGGCAGAAGCGAAGCAGTTGCTTATTGAAGGAAAGCAAAGCGATGCGTTAAAAGCCGTGAAAGAAGCAAAGCATTTGCTTGAGGGGCTTCGCTTTCAGCCAGCGGATGTTAAAGTGAAGCATTTTGTTTCCGCTCATCCTTTCAGCGGAGAGGATCCGGAAGCAGCGCCGAAGCAGCAGCTTTTGCCGCAGCTGGCACGGATATTGAAGTTTCCGCTCGGTGAGGAAGTTTCGGCAAGAAATACGTTCGAACAATTCCGGCAATTAGGGTTTCACCATGAGAAAGATGTCTTCCATGCTTTGCTGTCTAAACAGATGGCCAGAGAGCCGCAAAATATAAAGGCGCTGTTGTTGAAGCTAAGCCAAGGCGAATTTGGCATGATTGCAGCGCAAGCCGAGCATGCTTTGGCGAATATGACAGGCCAGCAGCTGCTAAGCAAATTTGACGCCGGCAATCATATGCAAACGATGTTTTACCAAGTGCCGGTATTGTTGCATGACCAAATGGAAACGGTCCGTATTTATTTAAACGCCCGAAATGACGGGGGAAAGCTTGATTGGCAAAATTGCAGCCTGTACTTTTTGCTTGACACGGAAAAATACGGGAAAATCGGGATTTTACTACAGGCATTGGAAAGAGATTTAACAGTGACCATAAAAACGGATAGCGAGAAACTTACCGAAGCATTAAAAGCGTTAACAGAGACGGCTAAAGGAAATCTGGAGGAAATCGGCTACAATGTGAAAGGAATTACGTTTGCGAAAATGAATCATAAACATGAAGAAGAAAAAACAGCGGCGGAAACAAGAAAAGCAGACGAAAGAAATAGCGGGAAAGGGTATGATTGGAAGGTATGAAAAACGGTTATCAGCATTTTTCTGCGCTGGCAAGTTATCAAAGCGGAGCCGATCAGCTGACGGAGCCAAAAATCCATACTGTAAACGAAATAATCAAGCAGGCGCAACAGCAGCGCATTCCTATGCAAGGCGATTCAGCGCTTGTTAAGCATTTAGTTGACCCGGAAAATCGTGTTCCTTCACAGCTTTATGCGGTGATTGGGGAAATTTTGAAATTAATTAAGAACATCGAACGGCAATAGGGGAGATTCATGTGGAAATTCGAAAAATCACAAATGCGAACATGGTGAATGTAAGCAAAAAAGAAGCAGCTGCTTCCCCGTCTGTATCGTTTGCGGAGGTTGCGGCAAAGCAAAACGAAGAACTCGCGCTCGAACGATTTCGCCAGCTTGCGAAAGAAATCGAAGAACAAGGAAAAAAATTAGCAGAATCGCGTTCGGTGGAAGATTTGCGAAAATATAAACGGCTTGTGAAAAAGCTGCTGGATGATGCGGTACAAAACGGTTTGCGATTGTCAGAACAACATGGTTTCAATTGGAGCGGCCGGTCGCGTTTATACAAAATGGTGAAAGAAGTGGATAAAAAGCTTATCGATCTCACGAATGCGGTGTTGCAAAAAGAAAAACAAGGAATCGACCTTTTAGGCACCATCGGGGAAATTCAAGGGTTAATCATCAATATTTATACGTAAGCGTTTCTTATGTCTTATAATAAAAGGAGAGAGGAATATGGGGAGGATAAGCAATGAATTTAGCGAATTGCCCAAACTGCGGACGTTTATTTGTTAAAACTTCGTTTCGTGATATTTGTGAGGATTGCTATAAAGAGGAAGAAGAGGCGTTTGAGAAAGTCTACCATTTTTTGCGGAAAAGAGAAAACCGCATGGCGACAATGGCGCAAATTGTTGACGCAACAGGAGTAAAGGAATCGCTGCTGATTAAATTTATTCAAAGCGGCCGGCTGAAACTTGCGCAATTTCCAAATCTAACATACCCTTGCGCCCGCTGTGGTGCGTTGATTCGCCAAGGCAAGCTTTGCGAAAACTGTTTAAAAGATTTAAATCAACAGCTAGAAGAGCTGCAAAAAGAAGAAAGGAAAAAACGCCGTCAGGCAGAAAACATTTATTATACGAAAAGGAACGATGAAAATAAATTTTGAATGGTTGTTAACAATCTTTTGCGTTTGCCGATAATATAGATAGAAGTTGCGGCAACGAACGGCACAGGGCATGTTAAAAGGGGGGATTTTCATGAGAATTGACAAATTCGGCCTGCCAGGCATTAATCCTTATAAACGGCAATTTGATAAAGAGACGCAAGTGAAAAAAAATGCCATTAAACAAGATAAAGTGGAAATTTCTGCAGCGGCGAAAGAACTGCAGCAGCTTTCCCAATGGACGGTCGAACATCAAGAAAAAGTGCGCAAGTTAAAGGAGCAAGTGCAAAACGGGACATATAAAATTGACGCGAAGGAAATTGCGAAAAGTGTATATCGATTTTATTTTGACAATTAAAAGAAAATCAGTATTACGCGTAATACTGGTTTAATTTTTATGTACTTTCAGGGAGAGATTGGATTGTCTGCCAAACAATTAATAGAGCTGCTGGAAAACCATGTGAAACTGCATAAAGGCTTGCTGGAGCTGGCAAACAAAAAAACGGAAGTGCTAAAAAAAGGCGATACGGAAGCACTGAATGAAATTGTGAAAGAAGAACAAAAATATATTGCGGCCATTGGCCGTGTTGAGCAGGAACGCATTCGTGTTGTTCACGCGATGATCGGCGAAGCGGACGAACCGACATTAACAGCGTGCATTTTGCAAACAGAAGGAACGGAACGGGCCATGCTTGAGAAACTGCAGGATGACTTATCAGCGGTGCTGTCGGAATTAAAAAATGTGAATCAATTAAACGAGCAGCTGGCCAAGCAATCATTGCAATTTGTCCATGTCATGCTGAATATGCTCATGCCGCAGCCGAAAGAAGTGAATTACCGGAAACCGAACGTGGCGCCGTCTTCATATGAAGGCGGAAGTTCGCTGTTTGATTCCAAAGCTTAGCAAACAAGCAATTTTCAAGGATTGGGGGAAAAGGAGATGCTATCGACGTTCCATGGCTTAGAGGTAGCCAAACGGGGCATGTTTACCCAGCAATCAGCGTTATATGTGACCGCACATAATATTGCCAACGCGAATACGCCCGGTTATTCGCGCCAGCGCGTCAATTTTGTCGAAACGGAACCGTTTCCGCCAGCGTCGATGAACCGTCCGCAAATTCCGGGACAAATGGGGACGGGGGTTGAAGCGGGGTCTATACAGCGAATACGCGATAGCTTTCTAGACTATCAATATCGCAACGAAGCTAGTAAATTAGGCTATTGGAGCGCACGTTCAGAAGTGATTGCAAAAATGGAAGATATTATGAATGAGCCGAGCGAATTTGGTCTCAGTAAGGCGATGACGCAGTTTTGGGAATCGCTGCAAGATTTAAGCGCCAATCCGGAAAATGAGGGAGCGCGCGCTGTTGTGCGCCAACGCGGGATAGCAGTGGCAGAATCTTTTAATTACCTTTACACTTCTTTATCTCAAATTCGCGACGATTTAGGGCAAGAAATTAAAACAGGTTTATTAGAAGTGAACTCGATTTTGAAACAAATTAGTGAACTGAATGATCAAATTAAAGCTGTCGAACCGAACGGTTATTTGCCAAATGACCTTTATGATAAACGTGATGCCCTTGTCGATGAACTATCAAAATATTTTCAGGTAAAGGTGGAAACAGTCCCTTCTGGCGGGAACGCTCTAGATATAGCAGAAGGAATTTATGAAATTTCACTTGTTAATCAAGATGGATCCACAGTAAAAATAGTGACGAAAGACGGCTATTCTAAATTATCTGTTGATCCACCTGTTGATCCTGTTAACGATCCTACAAATCCGGACGGATATGTTTCTGAGATTCGAATCGAAGATGCTCTTGGAAACATAACAACAATAAGTTACGACAAGTTCAATGATTTAGCGAGCGGCAGAATTAAATCATTGATTGAATCTTATGGCTACGGATCTGACCCAAATAATGTGAAAGGCTATTATCCTGATATGCTTGCCGATTTGAATAAAATGGCGTATTCGTTTGCTACTATGTTTAATGCACAACACCGAGAGGGATATGATCTTAACAATTCGAATGGAGTAGATTTTTTTGAAATGAATGTAAGTGATAATACAACAGGAAAAGGTGCAGCGGCTTCGATTAAAGTTTCTGATGTAATCATGAGCGATCTTGGGAAGATTGCTGCATCTTCGAAGAGTGGGGAATCTGGAAATGGCAATAATGCTCTTTATTTATCCATGATTAAAGATGTTCAAATTACTAATGGTTCAGCCACTCTGCCAAGTAGTAGCGGAACGACGGTTAGCGTGCCTATTACTGGCGGAACGGTGCAAACGTTTTATCAAGGGCTTATTGGGAAAATCGGCGTCGATGGGCAACAAGCTGAGAGAATGAAAACGAATGCGGAGACGCTCGCAACTTCTGTTGACAACAACCGTCAATCTGTCAGCTCCGTTTCACTGGATGAAGAAATGACGAATATGATTAAATTCCAGCATGCTTATAACGCAGCTGCTCGCATGATTACAGCAATCGATGAAATGCTCGATAAAATTATTAACGATATGGGGATTGTTGGAAGGTAGGTGATTGGTCATGAGGGTTACACAGTTTATGCTGGCGAATAATATGCTGCGAAATTTATCGAATAGTTATGAGCGGCTCGGAAAATATCAAGAACAGTTAGCGACAGGGAAAAAAATTTCCCGCCCTTCCGATGATCCAGTTGTGGCGATGAAAGGGATAGCTTATCGGGAGGATTTAGCGCGTGTAAAACAATATCAGCGCAACATTGGAGAAGTTCATAACTGGATTGATAGCGCAGATGACGCATTAGATAAAGTTGGACTCGCTTTGCAACGCGTACAGGAACTTGTTGTCCAAGCATCAACTGATACAGCGACTCCAGAAGACCGCAAAAAAATTGCGGATGAAATTGACCAGATCCAAAAGCACATTGTCGATGTCGCCAATACGAAAGTCGGTGGTAAATATATTTTTAACGGAGCCGATACGAAAAATCCGTTGTTTATCGGCTATCCAGGAGAAACAGGTTTTGCGGTAAACGGCAATCAAAGCGATGTCGAAATCGAAGTGTTTGATGGTATTAAGTTAGATGTCAATATTGATGGGAAAACTTTATTTACGGGAATTATCGGGATGTTAGATAATTTAAAGACGGTTTTAAATGATCCTAACAGTACTGGAAACACAATTAGCAGCCATTTAAGCCAAGTTGAAGCGCAACAAGACGCTTTGTTAGCGGCCCGTTCGGAACTTGGGGCGAAGCAAAATCGGGTCGAGATGATGGAAAACCGCTTGTCCACGCAAGAGGTGATTGCGACAAAATTAATGTCTAACAACGAAGATATCGAATACGAAAAAACGATTACCGACCTTATTACACAAGAGAGCGTGCATCGCGCTGCTTTAAGCGTCGGCGCGCGCATTATTCAGCCTACATTGGTTGATTTCCTCCGTTAACAAAGGGAAAAGGTGAGCAAACATGAATTTCCCGCAAATACAAATTCGCACGACAAAAGCGATTCTCGGTTTACATATTGAAAAGCCGATTCAGCACATCAAACAGCCGAAAGCCGACTTGTCTATTGAACAGAAACCGGCAACGCTCACAATCGACTCCAAACCGGCCCGGTTAACGATTGATCAGTCAAAAGCATGGAGAGATATGGAGCTGCTTAATCCGTTTGATTCTACAAGAAAATTTGCTGAGGAAGGCCGCGAATCGTTGTTGGAAGGCATTGCCCGCCGTGCGCAAGAAGGAGACCAGCTCATGAAAATTGAAAATGGAGGCAATGCAATTGCGGCGATTGCGGCTGAAAAAGGCTTCCATCCTTATAAACAGCTTGGAATAAAATTTATTCCATCTGTTCATAGTGTAGATATTGGCTACCAACCAGGTTATTTGGATATTAAAGTCGATGCAAATAAGCCAATCATTGAGGCAAACGTAAATAGACCGATTCACGAATACAAGCCTGGGAACGTCTCTGCCTATATGATTCAATACCCGTCTATCAAAATTGATGTGAAATATTAACAAAAAGCGGTACTGTTATGATGTACCGCTTTTTTTGCGAAAATGAGAAAGGAGCTTTTCGCTATGAAAATAACATCAAAATTTTTAGGAGAAATCGAAATAAATGAAAAACAAATTATCCATTTTCCCAACGGGATCCCTGGATTTGAAGAAGAAAAACAATTTGTCATTTTGCCATTAGAAGAACAATCGCCGTTTGCGATTTTGCAGTCGATTCATCACAGCCATGTCGGCTTTGTCATTGCTTATCCATTCTCTTTCTACCCGGATTATGCGTTTGATTTAACAGAAGAAGATATTGAAAAGCTGAAATTGAATTCTCCTGATGATTGCTTGACATATACGATTATGACGCTAAAAGAGCCGTTTGCTGATTCTACCATTAACTTAAAAGCTCCAATCGTTATTAACGTGAAAGAAAAAATAGGAAAGCAACTCATTCTTCATGACAGCGTCTACCCGATCCGTTTTCCGTTGTCCGAGGCGCGCGGGAAGGAGGGAAAATAATGCTCGTTCTTACCCGCAAGAAAAATGAATCGATTATGATTGGCGATTCGATTGAAATTAAAGTGCTTGCCATCGAAGGAGAACAAATTAAACTCGGCATCATTGCACCGAAACATATCGACGTCTACAGAAAAGAAATATATACAGCTATCCAAGAAGAAAACAAACAAGCGGCAGACGTTTCTACGAACTTGTTGCGACAACTAAAAAATAATAAAAAAAATTAAAAAAAACGTTAAACATTCCATGAATGCTTCCGATATTAAAGGTGTAAGGCAGGGAAGGAGAATCGTCCTTCCCTGTGAAAACTCTACAAGGATGTAGAAAAAACTATTCAAGGAGGAATTAAAATGAGAATCCAACACAACATCTCTGCGTTAAACACGTACCGCCAATTATCATTTAACAACACTCAAGCTGCGAAAAACCTTGAAAAGCTTTCTTCAGGGTACCGCATCAACCGCGCTGGCGACGATGCAGCAGGCCTTGCCATCTCTGAAAAAATGCGCGGCCAAATCCGCGGTCTAGAAATGGCATCGAAAAACGCGCAAGACGGTATCTCTTTAATCCAAACAGCTGAAGGTGCATTAAACGAAACACATGCGATTCTTCAACGTATGCGCGAGCTTGCCGTACAAGCAGCGAACGATACAAACGTAACAGCTGACCGTAAAGCAATCCAAGACGAAATTAATGCGCTTGTGTCTGAAATTAACCGCATCGCGGCAAACACTGAATTTAACACGCAAAAACTTTTAGATGGCACTTTCTCTGGTAAAGCGTTTCAAATTGGAGCGAACAGTGGTCAATCCATTACATTAACAATTGCAACTATGAACGCAACTGCACTTGGAGTAAATGCCTTAAAAGTAACAAATGCAGCAAGCGCAAATAATGCGATTACTAAAATTAATAATGCAATTGAAAAAGTGTCGACAGAACGTTCTAAACTTGGTGCTGTTCAAAACCGCCTAGAACACACCATCAACAACCTTGGCGCAACTGCAGAAAACTTAACTGCTGCTGAATCACGTATCCGTGATGTTGATATGGCGAAAGAAATGATGGAATTCACTAAAAATAATATCTTAATGCAAGCGGCGCAAGCTATGTTGGCTCAATCCAATCAAATGCCGCAGGGAGTGTTGCAACTACTTCGGTAATTTGATTGGAAGGGCGTCTAGCTTGGAAACGAGCTAGAGTATGACTGGGTGAATTGCTGGGACCCCCTAAAGCTTTCCTTGCCACAACGTAGCTGGAAACGGCAGGCGTGATGGCTTGAAAAAAGGAAAGATGCAACAATGGGCAACCAGCAGCCAAGCTCCTGTCCCGAAAGGGTGGAGAAGGTTCAACGACTAGGACATACCACCTAAGGCGAAACGCTATGGTGATGAAGTCCGTAGGGGAGGCAATCGCCAACCCCCGAAGTGCCCAGCCCCTAACAGGTCAAGCTGAGGGTGAAGATATAGTCTACACAACGGTCGAAAGACGTTGAGGCATGGCAAGCCAACCAACAACCACAAGGAGTTCTTCAATTACTTCGATGATCTTAGCCAAATCAAAAAAGGGACCTTGGATATCCAAAGGTCCCTTTTGATATTTTTTAATATTAAAATACTGTCACTCAAAGTGTGAAAAAGTCTTCTTTATTTCTTTCCATTTATACACTACCGACCAATAGCTGCGTTGTAGCGCTTCAGCAATTTCGTTTATTGTAAATCCTTGTTTTTTCATTTCTTTGAGACGTTGTATTTCTTCATGAGAATATGGCTTTGTTCGTTCGGAGTTGCTTATGACGATTGAAAACTCAGGAAAATGATTTTTCCACTTTAGTTCTTCTTGTTGTAATCGTTTTTGCCAGTTTGTTTTATAATGCATTGATAGGCAATCTTGGATAATTGGGAAAATCATTTCAAGAAAACGAAATGTATCTTTCACAGATGTTGTTTTTAAAATAAAGCCTTGCCCATCTGTTCGGCTACTTAGTCTGAATGTAATACCGAAAACTTCAAGAATATGTTGTTTTAATAGTTCTAGCTCATTTGGCGAGTAACATTGGAGATAGAGATATATATGAGGTGTGAGATAGATTTTTTTCTTTTGAGCGTTAACTCTTGCAGAGATGCAGAGAGAGCCGTCATCCATATATAAAATCGATAAAAAATGTGGCAATGTACAATACGATAGCAATGACGTTGGCAAGTGTTTAGAACCATTATGATCATAAAAATAAGGATATAGTTTTGTAAATAAAGACATTGAAGGTGAACGAACACAACAGCTCTTATGGGTAATATACAAAAGACCATCAAAAAATGAAATTTTCCATTTTCGATATTCTTCTTGTTGTTTACTGAAGTGTTCGCGATAGCTATGATTTTTTCTTCTGCTTTTATAAAGCTTTGTAATCTCTCCATCACCAATAATGCTGGCAATCAGGATATTTTGTTGTATAGGAGTTAACTGTAAAAATTCCTGCATTTCTTACACCCTGTTTATTGCAAAATAAAAATACAGAGTTCTGCAAGGAAAACGTGCAGAGCTTG
>ERZ1673777.17-NODE-17-length-76782-cov-16.043948_pt1 | contig 76782 bp, 68 predicted proteins | sample MGYA00580138_ERZ1673777 | MGnify/ENA primary metagenome ERZ1673777 (study PRJEB41219, sample SAMN04549618) | soil metagenome | isolation source: soil | place: USA: South Carolina, Cape Romain NWR | collected 2009-05-18 ... | reverse complement strand
GGTGGATTTTTTATGTGCATTTATGCATTCGTTATGCGTTTTGCAACACGTTCTTCACAAAGAAACATTGTACATTTTCCTTCTTTTCTATATGATAGTGTTGGTACAATGTTAACGAAAGGATGAGAGAAACATGGCATATACGATTGAGCAATTAGCGATTACGACGATCCGTACTTTGTCCATCGACGCGATCGAAAAGGCGAAATCCGGTCATCCAGGAATGCCGATGGGAGCAGCACCGATGGCATATACACTTTGGACGAAATTTATGAATCATAACCCAAGCAATCCGAAATGGTTTAACCGCGACAGATTCGTGTTATCCGCAGGGCATGGATCGATGCTGTTATACAGCCTGCTTCATTTAAGCGGTTACGATGTTTCCATGGAAGATATTAAACAATTCCGCCAATGGGGCAGCAAAACGCCGGGGCATCCGGAGTATGGCCATACACCGGGGGTAGAAGCAACGACTGGTCCGCTCGGCCAAGGGATTGCGATGGCCGTTGGTATGGCAATGGCAGAGCGCCATTTAGCAGCTACATATAACCGGGAAAATTTTGAAATTATAAACCACTACACATATGCGATTTGCGGCGATGGCGATTTAATGGAAGGAGTTGCTGCCGAAGCTGCATCGCTGGCCGGGCATTTAAAACTTGGCCGCCTGATCGTTCTTTATGACTCGAACGATATTTCGCTTGATGGCGAATTACATCTTTCCTTCTCGGAAAGCGTTGAGCAACGCTTTAAAGCATATGGCTGGCAATATTTGCGCGTCGAAGACGGGAATAATATTGAGGAAATTGCCAAAGCACTTGAGGAAGCAAAAGCGGACGAAACCCGCCCGACGCTGATTGAAGTGAAAACGACCATTGGCTACGGTTCCCCGAATAAAGCCGGAACGTCTAACGTACACGGCGCTCCGCTTGGGGCGGAAGAGTTGAAACTTACGAAAGAAGCGTATAAATGGACGTTTGAAGAAGATTTTTACGTTCCGCAAGAAGTATATGATCATTTCCGCCAAGTAGTAAAAGAAGCGGGAGAGAAAAAAGAAGCGGAATGGAATGAACTATTTGCCCAGTACGAAAAAGCGTATCCGGATTTGGCGAAACAATTGAGATTGGCAATGAACGGAGAACTTCCAGAAGGATGGGAAAAAGCGCTTCCGGTATATGAAGAAGGAAAAAGCCTGGCGACGCGCGCATCTTCTGGAGAGGTGTTAAACGCGATTGCGAAAACCGTTCCGCAGCTGATTGGCGGTTCGGCTGACCTTGCAAGTTCCAATAAAACATTAATCAAAGGAGCCGGAAACTTTTTGCCAGAAAGCTATGAAGGGCGCAACATTTGGTTTGGCGTACGTGAATTCGCGATGGGCGCAGCGCTGAACGGAATGGCGCTGCATGGAGGCTTAAAAGTATTTGGCGGTACGTTCTTTGTGTTCTCCGATTATTTGCGTCCTGCCATTCGCCTCGCTGCGTTAATGGGCTTGCCAGTGACGTACGTTCTTACACATGACAGCATCGCTGTTGGCGAAGACGGCCCGACGCATGAGCCAGTCGAGCAATTGCCGTCGTTGCGCGCGATGCCGAATTTGTCGGTCATTCGCCCGGCTGATGCGAATGAAACCGCGGCGGCATGGCGTTTAGCCGTAGAATCGACCGATCAGCCGACCGCGTTAGTATTGACGCGGCAAAATATCCCGACATTGCCGAATACGGCAGAACGGGCATACGAAGGTGTGAAAAAGGGGGCTTACGTCTTATCTGAGGCGAAAAACGGCAATCCAGAAGCATTATTGCTTGCCTCCGGTTCTGAGGTAAGCCTTGCGGTGAAAGCGCAACAAGCGTTAGCGGAAGAAGGCATTCACGTTTCCGTCATCAGCATGCCGTCATGGGACCGTTTTGAAAAACAAGACGATGAGTATAAGCAGCAAGTGCTTCCAAGCACTGTGAAAAAGCGTTTGGCGATTGAAATGGCAGCTTCGCTCGGCTGGGAGCGTTATGTCGGCGATGAGGGCGACATTTTGGCAATCGATCGTTTCGGCGCTTCTGCACCAGGAGAAAAAATTATGGAAGAGTACGGCTTTACTGTCGAAAATGTAGTCAAAAGAGTGAAAGCATTGCTGAAAAAATAACGGTAAAAAGCTGTCTCCATATGAAAAAGGAGACAGCTTTTTCATATGGGCCAATCGACAAAGTTAGTGAAAAATTTTTTCCGTTAATTGACATATTTTTTTCTCGCTTTTCTCTATAATAAAAATAGTAATAAGGAGGAAATGGGGATGGGAAATGGTACGGTATTGGATTTATTTGTTAAATGAAGAAGTGGCGGGCCATTATCGCGACCGGACGGACAAGATTGTCGAATTATTCCGGGAGCACCAATGTGCGAAAGCGCCTTTTAAGAGCATTTATCGAAAACAAGTGGAGTTTATTACGGAGCGCCTCTCATTTTCAAGATTAGAATTGGGGCTTAAAGAACATTTTTTAGGAAATGTCGGGAAAAATTTAGAGCGCAACATGTTTGTACTGCAAAACAAGGCTGGGGAGGAAGCGCTATTAATTGTGCAAAAACGCCGCCTTCTTCTCGTTGCTGACAGCCCGTCGGTCACCAAGGACATTTGCCAAGCGCTCGCGCTGATTTCTCCTTCCTTTTTGGCGGTAGATGCCCATTTTGCCGACTATGGATGGCTTACTGTTTCTCCGGACGGAAGAAAATTTGCGTAAATAAAAGATTTTTGCAAGGAAATATTGTATAATACCACATTGTTTAGTACACTGTTAAATAGACAACACGAAGGAGGAAATAGTAGGTATGGGGACAACGATTCTCGTTGGCATTCTAGCGCTTATTGCGGGAACGGCGCTAGGATTTTTCATTGCTCGCAAAACGATGATGAACTACTTAAAGAAAAACCCGCCTATTAATGAGCAAATGATTCGGATGATGATGATGCAAATGGGGATGACGCCATCCCAGAAAAAAATTAATCAAATGATGAAAATGATGAACAATCATCTTAAATAAACATCGGACAGGCACTCGGTCGGAGTGTCTTTTTATTTCGGAATAATATTTCAAAAATTTTTTATTTTTGCTATACTAATACAGTACATTTTCCGTTTGTGATGGGAGAGGTTCGATGACAGTATTTCGTGACTTATTTTGGTTTTTCCGTCAAGAGAAAAAAGCGTATATCACAGGAATTATTGCGCTTGTGATCGTGGCATTTCTCGAAACGATTCCACCGAAAATAATCGGAATAGTGATTGACCATATAAAAGAAGGAATGATAACAAAAGCCATCCTTATCCGCTGGATGGCTGTTTTGTTCGTTGTTGCTGTCGTTTCATATGTGTTGCGCTATTGGTGGCGTGTTTTAATTTTTGGTTCGGCCGCGAAACTATCGCGGCAGCTTCGCAATGAGCTGTACGCCCATTTTACGAAAATGTCGCCATCGTTTTATCAGAGAAAGCGCATTGGCGATTTGATGGCGCATGCGACAAATGATTTGCAAGCGATTCAGCAAACAGCCGGAAGCGGGATATTGACGCTTGTCGATTCATTAATGCTAGGCGGCTTCGTGCTGGCGACGATGGCGTTTACGATAAGCTGGAAATTAACGATCATCAGTTTATTGCCGATGCCGGTGATGGCGATTGCGACAAGCCGCTATGGCACGCTTTTGCATCAGCGTTTTTTTAAGGCGCAAGAGGCATTTTCTTCCTTGAACGGCAAAGTGCAAGAAAGCATCAACGGAATTCGCGTGATTAAAGCGTTTGGCTATGAACAGGATGACATTGAATCGTTTCGTGCACAGTCGGAAGATGTCGTTGCGAAAAATATGGCAGTTGCGCGCATCGACGCGCTGTTTGACCCGACGATTTCTTTGCTCGTTGGCATTTCATTTTTTTTAGCCGTTACGTTCGGCGCGAAAATGGTGTTGGCCGGCGAATTAACGATCGGCGAGCTCGTATCGTTTACCGCCTATCTTGGCCTGTTCATTTGGCCAATGTTGGCATTCGGCTGGCTGTTTAACATCGTCGAACGCGGACGGGCATCGTATGACCGCGTTCGCCAGCTGCTTGCCGAAAAAGAAGAAATTCTTGAAGCGGAAAATGCCATCACCTCCCCCCCGACTGGGGATATTGTTTATGACATTCAACAGTTTACGTTTCCAAACGGAACGGCCGCTGTGTTGCGGAATATTCGCTTTCGTTTGCGGAAAGGAGAGACGCTCGGCATCGTCGGAAAAACAGGGGCAGGAAAGACGACATTGCTGAAACTGCTGCTTCGCGAGTTTGATCAATACGAAGGAGAAATTCGTTTTGGCGGTCGTGAGATTAGCGAATACACATTACATGCGCTGCGATCGTCGATCGGCTATGTTCCGCAAGACCATTTCTTATTTTCGGCGACAGTAAAAGAAAATATTGCGTTTGCTTGCCCGGAGGCGGAGGAAGAAGAGGTGATAAAAGCGGCGAAATTGGCACATGTTCATGAGGACATCGAACAGTTTCCCGACGGTTATGAGACGATCGTTGGTGAAAGAGGTGTTTCGCTTTCCGGCGGACAAAAGCAGCGCATTTCGATCGCTCGCGCTTTGCTGTTAAATCCGGAAGTGCTTGTTTTGGATGATTCGTTATCTGCGGTGGATGCCAAAACGGAAGAGCAAATTTTAAAAGCGTTAAAAGAAAATCGTGTCGGGAAAACAACGATGATTGCTGCGCATCGGCTTAGCGCGATTCAACATGCGGATTTGATTCTCGTGTTGGAAGAAGGGCGCATCGCGCAAATGGGAATACATGAAGAACTCATAAGAGAAGGCGGCTGGTACCGCGATATGTATGAACGGCAGCGGCTTGAGTCAATGGTCGAACGGGGAGGAAAAGCATGAACAATCAATCGTTAACGCCAAAAGAACAGCAGCAAGTGTTATGGAGATTGCTATCGTACATGAAATGGTACAAACAAGAAACGATGGCCGCTTTTGCTTTGCTTGTGCTGGCGACGGCGGCAGAGCTGCTCGGGCCATATTTAGTGAAAATATTTATCGACGATTATTTAACGCCGCGGCGTCTTGATTTTGCGCCTTTGTTTTGGCTTGCTCTGGCATATATCGGTGTTTTGTTTCTCAAAACGTTCATCTCTTATTTTCAGCTCATTCAATTTCAAAAACTGGCGCTGAAAGTCATCCAGTCGCTGCGGATGGACGTATTTACCAAAGTTCACCAGCTCGGGATGCGCTATTTTGATCAGACACCGGGCGGCAGCATCGTGTCACGCGTGACAAACGATACGGAAGCGATCAAAGATATGTTCGTCAGCGTGCTTGCCGCGTTTGTGCAAAACGGCGTATTCGCGGTTGGTGTCTTCATCGCGATGTTTTCGTTAAACGCACGGCTCGCTGCCTATTGTTTGTTTATTTTGCCGGTGATGTTTTGGATAATGAAATTGTATCGCCATTATAGTTCGATTTTTTATAAAGACATGCGTGAACGCCTCAGTGAATTAAACACGAAACTAAACGAATCGCTGCAAGGAATGGCGATTATTCAAGCGTTCCGCCAGCAAAAACGGCTTTATGAAGAATTTGCGCAAATTAATGACAAACATTACGCCGCGGGCGTGAAAAACATTAAAATCGACGGTTTGCTATTGCGCCCCGCGGTCGATTTTGTTCACATCGCCTCGATTATCGTCATTTTGAGCTTTTTTGGAATTTCCGCGATGGAACACCAGGTCGAAATCGGGGTACTGTATGCGTTTATCGACTATTTGGCCCGTTTTTTCGAACCGGTGACGCAAATGATGACGCGTCTTTCCCTATACCAGCAGGCCATCGTTTCCGCCTCCCGCGTTTTTGCGCTTCTTGACCATAAGGAGCTGGCGCCGAAACATGCAGAAATGTCGAAAGCATTGATTACAGAAGGCAGCATCGAGTTTCGCGACGTTAGTTTTTCGTATGACGGAAAACGCGATGTTCTCAAGCATATTTCATTTGCCGCCAAACCGGGGGAAATGGTTGCGCTTGTCGGGCATACCGGCAGCGGGAAAAGCACGGTGATTAATTTGTTAATGCGGTTTTACGAATTTGGCCGCGGCGATATTCTCATTGATGGTGTATCGATCCGTGATTACACGAAGGAGGAGCTCCGCAAAAACATCGGCCTTGTGCTGCAAGATCCGTTTTTGTTTTATGGCACCATTAGCGACAATATTCGCATGTACAATCCATCATTAACGGATGAGCAAGTGAAAAATGCCGCTCGTTTTGTACAAGCGGACTCGTTTATCGAAAAGCTTCCTAACAAATACGAGCATAAAGTGGTCGAAAGAGGTTCCACTTTTTCGAGCGGGCAGCGGCAGTTAATTTCGTTTGCGCGAACCATTGCAACAAACCCAAAGATTCTTGTGCTCGATGAAGCGACCTCCAACATCGACACGGAAACGGAAGAAGCGATTCAAGAGGCATTGGCGAAGATGCGGAAAGGACGAACGACGATTGCGATTGCCCACCGGCTTTCAACGATTCAAGATGCGGACCAAATCCTCGTGCTTCACCGCGGAGAAATTGTGGAGAGGGGGACGCATCAGGAGCTGCTGGCGCAAAAAGGGTTATATTATAAAATGTATTTATTGCAAAACGGGTTAATGGACGTTGAAGAATATGCGTAAAAAAGAAAAAAGCGCCTCTCGTGTTACGGGCGAGGAGCGCTTTTTTGCTTATTTTTTTGTTTGTTATACATGTTTAAAAGCGAATCGAGCTCCCGACTCACTTGGATGGCAACTGCCGAGTTCAATCCGTTTTTTGCGACTACTTCAATTAATTCTGTGCGCTTTTTTTCAATTAAAGTTAAAATTTCATTGTTGAACACAGAGGAACAAGTCCTTTCTTTTCAAAATTGATATAGGTGTATTTTATACTATTTTACCAATAAATTCAAAAAAAGAAAAATAGATAAGCTTAAACTTGAACATTTTGCTTCTTATGCACAATAATAAATGTGTGCCCTATTTTTCGTTGATGAATTCTGAAAAATGTTGTTTTTTCAATGGCCGGAGTTCATGGAACAGAAATGAGATTTTATATTTTGCGGTGACATAATTTCGCTATTTGCCGCCGGCGGTTGATGTTTTGACAAAAATAGTTAGGTTGCGCTTTATAGAAAAAGCATGCTGTTCGTAGATTACTAATAGTTGTATTTTTGCTACAATAAAATAAAAATGATGTAGGGGTTGAATTCAATGGCTGATATTAATTTGTTTTTGGCGTTTGGTGCCGGCTTCTTATCATTTATTTCTCCGTGTTGTCTGCCTCTTTATCCGGCGTTTTTGTCATATATTACCGGCGTATCGGTTAGTGAACTGAAGGCGGAGAACGCGATGATGCAGCGGCGAAGTTTGTTGCATACACTATTTTTCCTGCTCGGGTTCTCTCTTATATTCGTTTCCATCGGTTTTGGAACATCGCTTGTCGGCAGATGGTTTAGCGAATACCAAGATTTTATTCGGCAAATTGGCGCGATTTTGATTGTTGTTTTTGGACTTGTGATTGTCGGAATATGGAGGCCGGCTTTTTTAATGAAAGACCGCCGTCTTTCGTTTCAAGAGCGTCCTTCTGGCTTCTTCGGCTCCATCATTATCGGCATGGCCTTTGCGGCTGGTTGGACGCCGTGTATGGGGCCGATTTTAATGTCAGTTGTTGCGCTGGCGGCGACAAACCCGGGCTCGGGAATGTTGTATATGTTTGCTTATTCGCTAGGATTTGCTGTTCCGTTTTTTATCCTTTCGTTTTTCATCGGAAAATTGCATTGGATTCGCCGGCATAGCGAAAAAATGGTGAAAATCGGTGGATATGTGATGATAGCGATGGGAGTTGTCTTGTTTTTTGATTGGATGACAAAAATTACTGGGTACGCGACGAGGATTTTTGGAGGGTTTACTGGTTTTTAAATTAGTTTTAATTAGAGGGAGTTAAGGAGTTATGGCGAAAATTCTTATTGTTGATGATGCGAAATTTATGAGAATGACATTATCCAACATTGTTAAAAAAGCGAACCATGAAATTGTTGGCGAAGCGGAAAACGGGAAAGAGGCTGTGGAATTATATCGGGTACTAAAGCCGGATATTGTCATTATGGACATTACGATGCCAGTGATGAATGGGCTCGAAGCGTTGCGCGCGATTAAACGAGAAGACGCGAATGCGAAAATCATCATGTGCTCAGCGATGGGACAGCAGCGCATGGTGGTGGAAGCGATCGAAGCGGGAGCGGCTGATTTTATCGTGAAGCCGTTTGAAGAAAGCCGTGTGATGGAAGCGGTGAATCGTTTATTATCATAAACAATATTGGTATGCAACAATTGCTGCTTTTTTTGTTATAATACAATTATCGTAAAACTTGATGAAGAGGATGATGCGTTTGGCAATCGCAAGTTCGATCATCGCTGTATTCATGGCATTGCTTGTTTTGTTTGTGCGAATGAAGGCGTCAAAAAAGCCGACAAGCGCGAAAAAAATTATTTTGCCGCCGATATTTATGAGCACCGGGGCTTTGATGTTCCTTGACCCAGTATTTCGCGTGACAAAAGGGGAGCTGATCGAAGCGGTTGTGCTTGGGGCGTTTTTTTCCATTTTTCTCATCAAAACGTCGAAATTTGAAGTAAAAAACGGCGCTATTTATTTAAAACGTTCGAAAGCGTTTATTTTCATTTTAATCGGTCTGCTTGTCATCCGAATCGGCTTAAAATCGTACTTAGGAAGAACGATCGACTATCGCCAATTAAGCGGAATGTTTTATTTGCTTGCTTTTTCGATGATTGTGCCATGGCGCATTGCGATGTATGTGATGTATAAGAAATTGGAACGGCGTCTAAAATACCAATCGCCCATTTTGACAACGTAAAGAAAAAAGCGGGAATGCACTCCCGCTTTTTTCTTTACCCTTGAGCTGGCATCGGCGAGAAAAGGAGGTGCACCAATTTACTTGTTTTGTAGCAAATGTTCATAAGGAGTAATATTAATTTGTTTTTCCTTCAATGTCTTGATTAAAAATTTATGGTCGCGTTTTGGCGTTGCCATAATGTAACCGCGGATAATTAAATCTCTTGTAATTCGCGAAGCATTTTCTTGAAGCGCAAGCTCTCCGATTTTTCCGGCAATTTTTTGGCGGGCAACATCGCGGAACAATTCCGGAACCGGCTTTACTAATTCTTCTAAAAGCGCTTTTTCTTCCTCGCCCCATAAGTGCCGCGTCTGCTCAATATAATATTCTTGCCAGTCTAATTCTGATTTCCCGTCTTCCTTTGGCAACCGTTTTAAAAATTTGCGGAACATGAAAAAACCGCCGATTGACATAATGACAAGTAAAAACACAGTCCAAAACAATATAAACCAAAGAAACCAACCTGTCAGCATCATTCCCACCTCAACGAATTCCAATCTATCAACCATTATTGCGAAAAAAGCGCTTTTTGGCAAGATAAGCATATTTTTTATCGTATTGTTACGAAAATGTAAAGCAAATGTAAAGAAGCCCCGCGATTCCTTGTGTGCCAATGGTTCAGCAACGGCCGCCACAAGAAAATGGAAATGGTGACCAGTGATATCTATCTATAAACATGCTACTCTATTAAAGGCGAACGACAAACGAAAAAGCAACGTTGAGGTGGCGGCAATGATAAAAAAAACGTTTGCGGCACTTGCCGTAGTTTGTTGTATAGTCAGCGGAATTTCCTCTTATTCGACAGATGCGGCAACAACGTATACATACTATAAGGTAAAGAAAGGCGACACGCTTTTCAAAATTGCCAAAACATATAAAACGACGGTTTCTGCCTTGAAATCATTAAACCAGCGCAAAAGCGATGTTCTTATTGCCGGTGAAACAATCAAAGTGCCGCGGCTGGCGGCGGTGAAATCTGCCGGACAAAAGCAAAACTTTTCTATTAGCGCCGCAGAACGGAAACTAATGGCGCAGCTTGTCCATGCGGAAACCGGCTTCAGCGAGCCGTTTGCTGGAAAAGTGGAAGTGGCGCTCGTCATTTTAAATCGCATGAAGCATCCTGCTTTTCCAAAAACGATTAAAGGCGTCATTTATCAAAAAACAAAATCAGGCTATGCGTTTGTTCCAGTGAGAACGGGGAAACTAACGCGCATTCAGCCGACAAAACAAGATTATGCTGCGGTGGATCGGGCGTTGTCGCTGTTTCCGAACGACCGCCGCGGTTCGCTCTACTTTTATAATCCAAAAATCACAAAAGATAAATGGATGTTATCAAGGCCGGTAACGATTCGGATTGGGAATCATGTATTTACGAAATAAACGAGAATCTCCACAATGGTGGAGGTTCTCGTTTTTTGTATAGGACAGGAGGGAATGTGAGAGATGAAAACATAAAAGTCTAATGGAATGAAAAGAGAAAAAATAGGCAAGCGCCCAACGACTCACAGATGGACGCATGGCAGATGGCGCAAAACCGATTGCGATGGATATTGATGGCCTTTGTTACATACATAAACGAACGGTGGAAAAACGGCAATCTCTTCTTTCCGTTTTCATAAACAAGCGGTTCGGCTTGGGAAGCGAAATAAAATTTGTTATTACCATTATGATGCAAAGCCACCCGCAAAAGCTTGTCCATCGAAATCCGGCAAAAAACGGGTATCTGTATGCATGAAAAATCTGTTCATTCAAGTTATCAGTTTCTCTCGTTTATCATGATCGCATACCGGTTTGCATTGTTTGCATTTTCGGCTTTACTTATATGGATTTCTAATGTTGGATCGGAAAAATAAGCGCAAATTTGTTTATGTTGAAGCGGAAACGGCAAAGGAACAGCCCGCTGTTTCCAAAGCGCTTTTTCTTTATGAATTTGGATGATGATCGCGTTTGTTTCACAAAGAACGGTTAGTTGTTCTTTAAGACAGTTGGGAATTTCTGCTTCGATAATGTAATGAGTATCCGTTTCAAAAACGTCAATCCGGAATGTCTTTTCATCTAATTCGCATGTGAACGATTCACCGCATAACAAATCGAGCCACTTACGCAACTCATGTTGTTCTGTTTTTTTCCTGTTTTCCAAGAAAATGCTCCCCCGCATTCCAAAATAATCTTGCCGCTGTTTATTGTATGAATGAACAAAGGAAAGGTTCACGGCGGGAGCGGAAAACCATTTTATTTACATATCATGGCTGGAATGATGTTTTTGCCGCGTGTGATTGCGATTTTTTACCTTTTTGGACCCGCTTAGCGGTTCCGGTTGTCCGGGGTTGTCACCTTTTGCCGCGTTTTTGCGCATGTCGGTACTTGTGTTTTTATTGACCATGTCCATTCCCCTCCTTTTGTTATTAGCATGCCGGCATCTTCCTTATATTATTCACGGTATAATTCAGGCTACGTTTGGAACGATAAGTAATGAATGACTGCCATTGATGAAGGAGGAAGGCAATCATGGCTTATCATAAAACGAAACAGGAAGCGTTTCAAGCGGCGCAAAAGGCAACGATGGAAGCGAAGGAATGGCATGATCATTTAGTGCGCGACCAAGCCGATTACGGCCATCAATTAAGCCATTTAAAGCAAGAGGTGAACGAAGCGTTTGCCCAAATTAACAACGCGCTTGAAGTCGCCTCGGAAAAACAGCGGCTGCAGCTTGAAAAGTTCCGCAGCGACTTGCAAGCGATTGTCGATGAAGTGAATGAAATACAATCATAAAGGGAATGCCAGCCATTCGGCATTCCCTTTTGCTTGCGGTGGCGAAACAAACATAAAGCTATTGATTCTTTTTTCTTTTCTTGTTGTTTTGGCGCTGCGCTTCTGTCAATGGCTCGTTGGAAAATTCTTCGTTATAGCCGGCTCCCTTTCCTTGCGCGTCCGCCGCATTCATGCCGGGAATGACATGATTGGCTTTCCGTTTGCCCATCATTTTCACCTCCGCTACTAGTTTGCGGCTGGAAGATCACTTTATGCTTTTTTTGAAAAAGAATAATATGACGAAACCTTCGAAATTCTATTTACAACTTATCTTCCTTATAATAAGATAAAAGCGTATTAAATTTTACGGGTGTTGGGAGAATTCGTGCTATTTTTTCGACTTTGTGGCGAAAAAATAGTATAGTAAGTAATGAGGGGGTAATACATATGGCAAAACAAGACGTTTTCAACGCCCGCTCTTCATTTGAAGTAAACGGTAAAAAATATAACTATTACCGTTTGCAAGCGCTTGAAGAAGCGGGGATCGGCAACATCTCCCGTTTACCGTATTCGATTAAAATCTTGTTAGAATCAGTACTTCGGCAAGTAGACGGACGTGTCATCACAAAAGAGCATGTCGAAAACCTTGCCAAATGGGGAACGCCGGAGATGAAAGACATCGACGTTCCGTTTAAGCCATCGCGCGTCATTTTACAAGACTTTACCGGCGTACCAGCCGTCGTTGACTTGGCGTCGATGCGTAAAGCGATGGCGGATATGGGCGGAGATCCATATGAAATCAACCCGGAAATTCCGGTTGACCTCGTTATCGACCACTCTGTGCAAGTGGACAGAGCCGGAACGGATGACGCACTGGAGTATAACATGAACTTAGAGTTTGCGCGCAACGCGGAGCGCTACAAATTTTTAAAATGGGCGCAGAAAGCATTTAACAACTATCGCGCTGTTCCGCCAGCAACCGGGATTGTCCACCAAGTCAACTTGGAGTATCTCGCTAACGTCGTTCATACAGTTGAAGGAGAAAACGGCGAATATGAAGCATTTCCTGATACCCTAGTTGGCACGGACTCCCATACGACAATGATTAACGGCCTTGGCGTTCTTGGATGGGGAGTCGGCGGAATTGAAGCGGAAGCTGGCATGCTTGGACAGCCTTCCTACTTCCCAGTGCCGGAAGTAGTCGGTGTTCGTTTAACCGGAAAACTGCCAAATGGCACAACGGCGACGGACCTTGCTTTAAAAGTAACCCAAGTGCTTCGCAAAAAAGGCGTTGTCGGCAAATTCGTCGAGTTCTTCGGGCCGGGTGTGGCGACATTGCCGCTTGCGGACCGCGCGACGATTGCGAACATGGCGCCGGAATACGGTGCGACATGCGGCTTCTTCCCAGTAGATGCGGAAGCGCTTGACTATTTGCGCTTAACTGGCCGTGATGAGCATCATGTGCAAGTGGTTGAAGCATATTGCAAAGCAAACGGTCTGTTCTATACGCCAGATGCGCCAGAGCCTGTATTTACAGATGTAGTCGAAATTAACTTGTCCGAAATTGAAACGAACTTGTCGGGACCGAAACGCCCGCAAGACTTAATTCCGCTTTCGCAAATGAAACAATCGTTCCGTGAAGCGGTAAAAGCACCGCAAGGAAATCAAGGCTTCGGCTTAACGGAAGCGGATCTTAATAAAGAAATCACCGTCACGTTAAACGGCGAAGACGTCAAAATGAAAACAGGCGCCGTTGTCATTGCCGCGATCACAAGCTGTACAAACACTTCGAATCCGTATGTATTGATCGCAGCTGGCTTATTGGCGAAGAAAGCGGTAGAAAAAGGATTGCAAGTTCCGAAATATGTTAAAACATCGCTTGCGCCGGGTTCGAAAGTCGTAACAGGTTATTTGCGGGATTCCGGATTACTTCCATATCTCGAAAAGCTCGGCTTTAATATCGTTGGTTACGGCTGTACAACATGTATCGGTAACTCCGGCCCGCTTGCGCCAGAATTGGAAAAAGCGATTGCCGAAAACGACTTGCTTGTGACAAGCGTGCTTTCCGGAAACCGCAACTTCGAAGGCCGGATCCATCCGTTAGTAAAAGGCAACTACTTGGCGTCACCTCCGCTTGTCGTCGCATATGCGCTAGCAGGCACGGTCGACATTGACTTGTTAAACGATCCGATTGGCAAAGATAAAGACGGAAATAACGTATACTTCCGCGATATTTGGCCATCGATGGAAGAAGTCAAACAAGTCGTCAAACAAGCGGTTGACCCAGAATTGTTCCGCAAAGAATATGAGCGCGTGTTCGACGGCAACCCGCGCTGGAATGCGATCGAAACGACAGATGAACCGCTTTATCAATGGGATGAAAACTCGACATACATCCAAAATCCGCCGTTCTTTGAAGGATTGTCGCCAGACGTGCGCAAAGTCGAACCGCTTAAAGGTTTGCGCGTCATTGGCAAATTCGGCGATTCTGTCACAACTGACCATATTTCTCCAGCCGGAGCGATCGGCAAAAATACGCCAGCTGGCCAATATCTCATCTCGAAAGGCGTCGAGCCGAAAGACTTCAACTCTTACGGGTCCCGCCGCGGCAACCATGAAGTGATGATGCGCGGTACGTTTGCGAACATCCGCATCCGCAACCAAATCGCTCCTGGCACAGAAGGCGGCTATACGACTTACTGGCCGACGGGAGAAGTTACAACGATCTACGATGCGTGCATGAAATACAAACAAGACGGCACGGGGCTTGTCGTTATTGCCGGCAAAGACTACGGAATGGGAAGCTCCCGCGACTGGGCGGCAAAAGGAACGTTCTTGCTTGGCATCAAGACGGTCATCGCGGAAAGCTTTGAGCGCATCCATCGCTCCAACTTGGTGCTCATGGGTGTGCTGCCATTGCAATTTAAAGAAGGGGAAAACGCAGAAACGCTTGGCTTAACCGGCAAGGAAGTGTTTGAAGTGCATATTGACGAAAACGTCAAACCGCGCGACCTTGTCAAAGTGACAGCGACAAATCCAGATACAGGCGAGAAAAAAGAATTTGAAGTCATCGTCCGCTTCGACAGCGAAGTCGAAATCGACTACTATCGCCATGGTGGAATTTTGCCGATGGTGTTGCGTGAGAAACTTGCAAAAGCGAAAAAATAATTGGAATATAGAACATAACGAAGCAGGCTCTTGAGAAGCAAGGGCCTGCTTTATTGTTATTTTGTATTCGCTTTTTTTGCCGCGTTTTCTAGCTCGCTTTTCGGATCTGGAGTGAATGACGCATCTTGGCCGAATCCTTGTGGATTGACGCCAGGGGCTTTTGTCCCGCGATTTTTGCTGCCATTCTTCGCCATCGCGCTCACCTCCGAATATAGTATTTCCGTTATTGCGCAAAATATAAAAAGACACCAAAACAATGATTTAATGGGTTATGCGCCGTTTCGCGCGCCACCGTTTTTCCGTTATGAACGCAATGGGAAGTTCCGCGAAAATCATTCCGCACAAAATGCCGATGCAGCCGATGATCGCAGAAGCCGTTAGCCGTTCTCCTGCCCATATGTACGCGGTAAGCGCCGCAAATACTGGTTCCATCGCAAAAATAAGGGCGACGCGAGTAGCCGTCGTATATTTTTGAAAGTTGGTTTGAACGAGAAACGCCGCCGTTGTCGCAAGCAATGACGTAATGAGAAGCGCTGTCCATACTTCCCGCTTTTGTAAAACCGCCGCATTCCATATTTGTGTTTCATCTTCCAAAAGAAACGCGATAATCGTACACAGCACCGCCACGGTGAAAATTTGCGTCATTGTTAATAACATGGGCGAATAGTGCACCGAATATTTTCCCGTCGCAATAATGTGCATCGCAAACGAAATTGCGCCAAAAAAGACAAATACATCTCCGCGATTAAATGTCCACTTGCCGTCGCCGCCCATTAAAAAATAGAGGCCGGCTGCTGCCATCACCGCACCGATGACTGCATTGACCGATGGCTTTTGCTTGAGAAAAAGAAAAGAAAATAACGGCACAAGCACAACGCTGAGCCCAGTAATAAATCCTGCTTTTGACGAAGTCGTAAACAGCAAGCCGACTGTTTGCAGCGCATAGCCGCCAAACAGCCAAAGCCCCATCCATATGCCGGAGCGGATAAGCGGCAATGTATAGTGGTGAAAAAGGGAGCGGTGGAAAATAACCAGCCATCCTAATAAAAACAATCCCGCAAGACTAAAACGAATCGCATTAAATGAAAGCGGCTCAAGAAAAGCGATCGCGTTTTGCACAACGACGAATGTTGCCCCCCAGACGAACGTGACGGCAAGAAGGCTGGCGTCAGCTACCCATCGTTTTTTCAAGCCAATCCCCCCGTTTGCTTCTTTTGATTCACCATGCAATGGACGGCACTATGCCATCATTGCCGAACAAGAACATCTTTTTTGCCAAAATGAGCGGCGGAAACACGTACAAAAAACATTGATACAGCAGGAAAATCTGCATAATAATAGATAATAAAGGAATAAGGTAAAAAATCAAGTCCAATCGCAGCCTAGTACTTAGATCATCAGACAACGAAATCACTTTTTGCTGGTTTTTTTTAACATCTTTTTTATTAATCAAAAGTCATTGCTTCACATGTTTTTTTCACTATATTGTATAATAAAAAAATAAACGTACAGATTGTGCGCGGATTGATTGTGGAAGGGTGACGATGCTTGGACGTCAGGATTCAGTGGACATATATTACGCCGAAAAAACGCGAAGTAGTGCTTACTTCCGATTTTGTGCCTGTTGATGAGGCGCTCCGCTTGGCCGAGGATTTTGAAAAAACAGGCCGCGTCAAAGAACTGTGTTTTATTGATGGCAATGATGTCACGTGGTCAAAAAAAGAATTAAGCAAGCTATTAAAAGAAATGGAAACAGAACCACATGATGTCATCGCTTATTTTGATGGCGGTTTTGATCGCGGCACATTGCAGGCCGGAGTCGGAGTAGTGATTTACTATAAACAAAACAACGGGCAATATCGGCTTCGCGCCAACCGCCAGCTTGAGGCGTTAAAATCAAATAATGAAGCGGAATACGCCGCGTTCTGGTTTTTAATGCAAACGCTTGAGGAACTCGGCGTCCATCATTTGCCGGTCATTTTCCGCGGCGATTCGCATGTTGTCCTGAAGCAGCTATCCGGGGATTGGCCGTGTTTCGAGGATGACTATCACGCATGGTTGGACCGCATTGAAGAAAAAATCAGTGAATTGGGAATCCAGCCCATTTATGAGCCGATTTCACGCAAACAAAATAAAGAGGCTGACCAGCTTGCCCGCCAAGCGCTGGAAGGCCAAACAATTACTAGCATGATGGAACTTACGGAGAAAGGGTAGGCATAAAATGAGAGAGAAAAAAGCAAACAAACGAAAAGAAATATTAGACAAACTGAATGAGTTGCATCAAACGTATTGTGAGGGCTGCTTTTTAAAGAGCACGTTTCGAAAAGAATACGGCAAAACGTACGCGCAATCTTTTTGCATTAACCACTGCACGGTTGGGGAGAAAATGCGGCAGTACGGAGCTATGTTGCTGGCGACGACTTCCCGTTCGACAAAATAGCGGAAAAGGGACTTCGCAAAAGAAAGGAAGCCCCTTTTTTAACGCGTTGTTCAGCGCAACGCTTCATTTAATTGGTGTTCGACGCTGGCAAGTTTCTGCTCATAATGCGATAAAAATTCTTCATCGGCGCCGGTTGCTTGCCGGCGGGCCCGGGAAAGCTGGGCATGCGCGTTGGCGACTGCTTGCTTGGCGCCTTCGAGCATGTCTTTGTCCAAGCCCATCGTCGCCTGACCTACCATTTTTTCCGCTGCTTTGACAAACATTTCGACTTGTTTAAGATCGTTATAACCGGAATGAATATCGCGTTCCATTCGGCAAACACCTCCTAGCGAATAGTGTCTGTCGGATGCCAGGAAATATGCACATAAAAAGCAAAAAGCCGGCAATATGCCGGCTTTTTTGTTCCGCTTACGTTCTTTTCGTTTATATCAATGAACGCTTTATAATTTTACAACGTTAGCAGCTTGAGGTCCACGGTTTCCTTGCACGATTTCAAACGAAACTTCTTGACCTTCTTCTAAAGTTTTGAACCCTTCACCTTGGATCGCTGTGAAGTGAACGAATACGTCAGAACCGCCTTCCACTTCAATAAAACCATAACCTTTCTCATTGTTAAACCATTTTACTTTACCGCGTTGCATAATACTGAATTCCTCCTAATACCTTTAGCCTTTAGGCTAACTGAAAGATTTTTTATCAAATAACGGAATATACTTCACAGCAATCTAAGGTGGACGAACACGCTGAATGCCTGAAATATATTCTGTTATATGATGACTTTACTATACACTAATGTAAGGGGCATCGTCAAGAAAAAGACGATGAAATTCAGAAAAAAATTACAAATGTTGCAGAAGAATGACCAAATGGTTTCATGGAAAGCAAAAAAGTAAGAATATACGGAAGAAATAAGCCATACATTGCATAGTAGGAACGCAAAGGGGGATGGGTGTGATGTACCGCGGAAAAATCGCGGGCAAAGAGGTGATCGTTCGTTTAGGAAATAGGGTGAGCCGGCGGTATTTTTATGATAACAAAATTTACAACATGGTTCTTTCTTACGGTGAAACGGCGTTTAAAAAAGGGCAAGAAACGTTTTGCATTTATAATGACCGTGTCGGTTTGATTGTGGCAGAAGTCGAAAAACACGATATTCCAATCATTCGCATTGATTACATTATTGAAAATGAAAATGTTTATGAATAATAGCTGACAAACAGGAAAAAATGCTATGTAACTTGACTGTGTGAACGGCATTGACGCACTATAATAATAGTGGTGCGGTGAAGCAGACTTTTGCCGAAAATAAGGCATAAGTCTGTTTATTTTTATGGCAAATAATGAAACAAACTTTCTTTTCGCATCGTACTATATGATGGCGGAATAAAAAGTTCAAAAGGTAAGAGGTGTATCGTATGTTGTTGCGCAAAATGATGTCAAGACTCGGAGTCGGATCGGCGTATGTCGATTTGATTTTAAATAAAACCGCATTTCAACCGGGGGAATATATCGAAGGGATGCTTCATATTTGCGGTGGCACAGTGGAACAAAAAATTGAAAAACTGGATGTCGAATTTGTCCAAAAAACGTTGCGTGACCGGAAAGAAGTCGATACGGTCATTGCGACGATTCCGATTGCGGGAACATTTTCGATCGAGGCGGGGCAAAAAAAGGAAATACCGTTTACGTACCGGGTACCAGATTCCCTTCCGCCTTCGCAGCCCGGCGTTTCGTACCGGTTTATAACCCGTTTGGATATTGAAGATGCGGTTGATACGCTAGACTTTGACTATATTCAAATTTTGCCGAAACAAAAATAAGGGAAAATCTTATTGACAACGCTTACATTTTTGTTTATCCTATAATCAAGTTAATAATGGTGGCGGAGATGCTGGAGACCCACACATGATTCCCTTTAGTGCTAAGGGAAGATTGTGTGGGTTTTGTCTTTTCCGGCACGAAACAAAGGATGCCGTTTCCCTCCGGTGGGGCAAAACCACGCGGTAACAAAAGTGAATGACAAGGAGGAGAAAGAGGATGACGTCGTTTGCGGCTGAAGTTGTCGGCACCGCATTGCTGATTATTTTTGGCGGCGGAGTTTGCGCGGGTGTCAACTTAAAAAAATCGTTTGCGCAACACTCGGGATGGATCGTGATTACCATGGGATGGGGGCTGGCCGTAGCGGTAGCGGCATACGCGGTTGGTTCCTTTAGCGGAGCCCACTTGAACCCAGCGTTGACGCTTGCTTTAGCGTTTAACGGTGATTTTCCATGGGCCGATGTGCCAAAATACATTGTTGCGCAAATGCTTGGCGCGATGATCGGCGCAGTTGTTGTGTATATCCATTATTTGCCGCATTGGCAAGAAACAGATGACCCTAGTGCAAAACTTGGCGTGTTTGTGACAAGTCCAGCTGTGCCTAACTATTTTGCGAACTTAATCAGTGAGATGATCGGCACATTTGTATTAGTGCTCGGTGTTTTAGCAATCGGTGCCAATCAATTTGCCGACGGGTTAAATCCGTTCATCGTCGGGTTTCTTATTGTCGCCATTGGTCTTTCCCTCGGCGGAACGACGGGATATGCCATCAACCCTGCGCGCGATTTAGGGCCGCGTATCGTTCATTTTCTGCTCCCGATACCGGGAAAAGGATCGTCTAATTGGTCTTACGCGTGGGTCCCGGTTGTCGGGCCGATGCTTGGCGGTTCGTTTGGCGGTTTATTTTATAAAGCTGTTTTTCTCGGAAAAATGACATCTGCTTTTTGGTATGTGCTTATTGCCATTGTGGCGGTGCTTACGCTTGCGTTTATTTGGCAAGGGAAAACATCAAATTATCATAAACCGAAAAATGCTTTAATGTAATTAGGGGGAGGAATTGTGATGGAACAATACATTTTATCACTTGACCAAGGAACAACAAGTTCGCGCGCGATTTTGTTCAATCAAAAAGGAGAGATCGTTCATATTGCGCAGCGAGAATTCAAGCAATATTTTCCAAAACCGGGATGGGTCGAGCATAATGCGAATGAAATTTGGGGATCGGTTTTGGCGGTCATTGCCACTGTCTTGTCAGAGACATCGATCAAGCCGGAACAAGTAGCGGCGATCGGCATAACCAACCAGCGGGAAACGACGGTCGTATGGGACAAACATACGGGACTTCCGGTTTATAACGCAATCGTTTGGCAATCGCGGCAAACGGCCGATATTTGTGGATGGCTGAAGCAACAAGGATATGATGACTTGTTCCGCCAGAAAACCGGTTTATTAATTGACCCTTATTTTTCCGGGACAAAAGTAAAATGGATTTTGGACAACGTGGACGGGGCGCGTGAGAAAGCGGAAAAAGGAGATTTATTGTTCGGCACGATCGACACATGGCTGATTTGGAAGCTTTCAGGAGGGCGCGCGCATGTGACGGATTATTCAAACGCTTCACGGACGCTTATGTTTAACATTCATACATTGCAGTGGGATGAGGAAATTTTAACGATTTTAGGAATTCCTAAATCGATGCTTCCAGAAGTGCGCCCGTCTTCGGAAGTGTATGCCAAAACGATACCACATCACTTTTTTGGCGTCGAAGTGCCAATTGCCGGAGCAGCAGGCGACCAGCAAGCAGCGCTGTTTGGGCAAGCATGCTTTGAGGAAGGAATGGCGAAAAACACATACGGCACCGGCTGCTTTATGCTGATGAACACAGGAGAAAAAGCGGTGCAGTCAAAGCACGGGCTGTTGACGACGATCGCGTGGGGGATCGACGGGAAAGTCGAATATGCGTTAGAAGGAAGCATTTTTGTCGCTGGCTCGGCGATTCAATGGCTTCGCGACGGGCTGCGCATGATTAAGCAGGCGGCAGATAGCGAAACGTATGCAGAAAAAGTCGATTCTACCGATGGCGTTTATGTCGTGCCGGCGTTTGTCGGCCTCGGAACCCCGTATTGGGACAGCGATGTGCGCGGCGCCGTATTTGGCCTGACACGCGGAACGACAAAAGAACATTTCATTCGCGCAACATTGGAATCGCTTGCTTACCAAACGAAAGATGTATTAACCGCGATGGAAGCCGATGCTGGCATCGCGCTAAAAACGTTGCGCGTCGACGGCGGTGCGGTGAAAAACAATTTTTTAATGCAATTCCAAAGCGATATGCTCAGTGTTCCGGTAGAACGCCCGGTCATCAACGAAACGACGGCGCTTGGCGCGGCATATTTAGCCGGCCTTGCTGTCGGCTATTGGAAAGACCGGAAAGAAATCGCTTCGCAATGGCAATTGGAACGTCAGTTTGAACCGAAAATGGAAAAAGAAAAACAGGAAAAGCTATATGACGGGTGGAAAAAAGCCGTAAAAGCCGCAATGGCGTTTAAGTAAAACGCGAAAAAGAGGCTCTTCTTGCAAAAGCGAGCCTCTTTTTTATTGGATGCTTTTTCTGTTTAAAATTATGTGAAAAGAAAGCGGTGAAAGTGTGTGCAAAAGTTTGCTGGTTACCTCAAATGGGGCTGCCGGCTTATCTCCATTGCCGCTTTTATAAAATGTCGAATCATGCTATTTTTATCGAAAAAATAGAATAATGGCACATTTTCTTTCGCGCCATGCCGCATTTTTGAAATGATTCAACACTGAAAATTCGGTTAATATAAAATAAAACTATGTGCTAAATAATCAATAAAATATTGAAATCTAAAAATGCATAAAATAGAAATCACAAGTAAAGGAAGGGAATTGGCCGGCAAACTCATTTTAGAAATAGATCATTAGCAAAAAGGGAAATGGTGATTGCCGATTCCAGGCAGATCACATATGCCAGCTTGAAAGAGACGAAAAGTTTTCAATTTGTTGGCTTATATAGCAACATAGGCTTTAAACTCGGCGATTGGGACGCAGAAAAGCAAGAAAACGTGATGGAGGATAATCGGAAATTCCAAAACAAAAAGCTGTGCCAGGCGATGGCAAAGGCAATTAATAATCAGGAAGCGGCAGACAAACCAATAACCGCGTGAAAAACTATTCAACTGATGTTGATCCATTCATTTGGAATCGGAAAAGCCGGAAGCGGCGCAATCACCAGTTAAGAAGGAGGGAGAGCGCTTTTGCTCTCTCTTTTCTATGGTAGAAAACAAAAAATGATTGCCATCACAAAACTACCATGATAAGATAAAAACAAATTACATATAGTCTTATCAAGAGTGGACGAGAGATCGGGCTCGATGACTCCACAGCAACCTGCAATTTCGCAAGGTGCTCCAACCCGCAAAGCGGTTTCGCTTTGGATGATAAGAACGGCTGCCCCCTTTCGCATCATTCAGGCGAAAGGGGTTTTTATGTCCAGAAGGAGGTGGGAACGTCGGGTGCGCGAAAATGACTCGATTCGCAGTTATATGGCGGCGCATTTAAAAGCACAATTGTTCGCTTCCCATGTCGCCCGCTGCGTAAGAAAGCAGCTGTTGCAATTTGACAAAAAGACAGTGCTTCATTTTGATTGTTATGCAAATTTTTTTCATCTATATGGCCATACGCAAGGAAAAGATTTTTATTTGCTTCTGACGCTTGCCGAAGTCGAAGAATGGAAAGCCGCTGCTCCTTATGCGCTTGACCGCTACATTTTCTGCGAATTGAAAGAAAAAGGAATTTCGATCATACATATGACTCCATATTTGTGGGCAGTATTTTCTTAATCTTAAAAATAATAAAAAAGGGAGAGATAATAATGGCAGTAAAAAAATTCGAGCACGTTGGCATTCAAGTCAAAAACATCGAAACATCGAAAAAATTTTATCAAGATGTCATCGGTTTGGAATTGCTCCATGAAATGACACATACAAACGGTTCAATGAAACTGGCGTTTTTAGGATTAAACGGTTCTGTCATTGTCGAATTAATCGAAGGATACAATCCGAATTTGCCGACAGAAGGAAAGGTGCACCACGTTGCGTTTACGGTAGAAGGGATTGAACAAGAGAAAGAACGTCTTCAATCGCTCGGCGTTCCGCTTGTATGGGAAGATATTACGACACTGCCAAATGGCGCAAAATATTTGTTTTTCCTTGGTCCTGATGGCGAGTGGATCGAATTTTACCAACCGGCAAAATGAGAAAAACGAAAACGGTTCGCATCGGCGCGGGCTGAGAGTGGGCGGGCCGAAAAGAAGCAGTGCTGTGGGGGCGAAGTGGCGCAAGACAATCACGTTTGGGCTAGAAGACAGATGAAGCTGAATAAAACCGCTCTGTTTACAACGGAAACAGAGCGGTTTTTTCACGACGTTTCTGCCATGGATGGGAATTTACGGAATACCCATTTCAAAACGTTCGGCACGACAATAATGACGAGAAGAAACCGCACAAATTGCAAGGAGCTGACAATTGCCGGATCTCCCCCGACTGTTTGTGCCGTTAATACCATTTCCACAAGCCCTCCTGGCGCAAGGCTTAATAGCGCGGTTGCCAGCGGGAGATTCGTTATTTTCGCAAACAAATAGCCGCATCCAAACGAAAGGGCAATCAACACTAGGGCGAGCAGGAAATACACCCAGCCGAATTTTCCGCCAAGCTTAATATCTTCTAATGTAATGCGGTTTCCCATGTTCATTCCGACACTGATTTGCGCCAAAATGATCAACCATGCAGGCAGTGACGGCAAGTTTACTCCGAATACATGCATTGCTGCTGTTACGGCGAGCGGTCCGACGACGTATGCCGCCGGAATGACGTTCCGCAACAGAAGCGCTCCAAAAATGCTTAACAAAAACCAAGCGTAATGGCCATCGGAAGAAGCCGCTGCTGCCTGAGCGGTTGCACTGCTTGCCGCTGAATTGCCGTTTAACCAATAAACGACGATCGATGGCACAAGAAAAACGACCGTTAATAAACGAATCGTTTGGAAAATCGTCACTAAAGCGGTATTGGCGTTTAACGACTCGCTTGCGGCAACCATTTCCGACAGTCCGCCGGGAACCGAGGCAAACACGCTCGTCACTTTATCGATGTGCGTCCATTTCGTCACTGCGATGCTATTCAAAATATTAATGGCAATTAATAAAACGGCTACAGCAAGAAATGGAACAATATACGGGGCGATCGTCGCCAACGTTTCTTTTGTAAAGGACAGTCCGAAATACGTCCCTAATACGATAAGCCCGCTGTTGGATAACGCTTTGGGCGCCGCTACCTTTCGCTTGACGACCGTTTTCCAGAGGAGCATTCCTGTAATCGCTCCAAGCATCCATGGGATGGGGGAATGGAGATGATAAAACAGCAAACCCGTCAATCCTGCGACGATATATGTTTCAAGAACTCTCATTGCTGCATCCCTTTCCATTCTCTGTAAGTCAATTATATTGTAAAAGAAAATACGCGGAATGGAAAGCGAAATGCTTATCCCTTCTTTTCTCACATGACGGACTTTCAGACTTTGCGCAAAAGAAACGGGCCGTTAGTCCTTGGCCTTTTTCTCTCTTTCTTTTTAGCAGCATCGCGTTAGTAGCACCGCGTAAGTGCTATGAGTTTTCGAAACTGGCAAAACATAAGCAAAAACCTAGAAAATCCATTGAATTTGTTATACTATTAAATGCGTCAAAAGAAGAAAGGAGGAAGATAAATTGGATACTATTGTAAAAAAACAAACGGTTGTACAAGTCAAACAAGAAACGAATTCCCCGAAAAATCCGACTTCGTTTATTATCGCTGTTGCGTTAGTTGTATTGGTCGGGGGCGCGTTGTTTTTATATAGCCGCGTTTCTTGGCAGCAAGCGCTGCTGTACGTGCTAGGAGCATTCGGAGGCTTTGTGTTGTATCAAGCGCATTTCGGTTTTACGTCCGCTTGGCGGAAATTTATTTTGTACCGTCAAGGGGAAGGGATTCGCGCACAAATGATCATGATGCTAGTGGCGAGCATTTTCTTCATGCCGCTGTTGTTGAAAGGATCGATATTCGGCCATGCGGTTGCGGGCTATGTGTATGATGTCGGCATTTCTGTCATTGTCGGTGCGTTTATTTTCGGGATCGGAATGCAGCTTGGCGATGGCTGCGCGTCCGGCACGCTTTACCATATCGGCGGCGGCGATACGAACGGCATCGTTACTTTAATCGGGTTTATCGCCGGATCGGTGATCGCAACGACCCATTTTGATTTTTGGATGAACACGCCGCATTTAGCGCCGATTTCACTGCTCCATCAGCTTGGCGCTGTCGGTGGTTTTCTCCTTCAACTAGCGCTATTGGCGCTCGTTTATGTGGCCGTGACCGTCATCGAAAAGCGCCGCCACGGTAAACTGATTCCGGCGAAAATAGAAAATAAAAACGGCTGGAAAGCGATTTATAAAGGCCCATGGTCGCTGCTTGCTGGCGCGATTTTGCTTGCGCTTATGAACACTTTAGTATTAATCGTTAGCGGCAAACCGTGGGGAATTACTTCCGCGTTCGCTCTTTGGGGGGCGAAGTTCGTCCAATTGTTCGGTGTTGATCCGGCACAATGGTCATATTGGCAAGATCCGGCGAAATTAAATGCGCTGAAAAGCCCGTTATACCAAGATACAACAACCGTGATGGATGTCAGCTTAATGTTTGGCGCACTGCTTGCCGCGGCGCTTGCAGGCCGGTACGCTAAACCGGTTCAATGGAGACGCCCGTCACGCATGACGATCGGAGCCCTTATCGGCGGTTTGTTGATGGGCTACGGCGCCCGCCTTGCGTTCGGCTGCAATATCGGCGCTTACTTCAGCGGCATTGTTTCCTTCAGCGCCCATGGCTGGGTTTGGTTCGTTTTCGCTTTTCTTGGGAGCCTCATCGGCGTCAAACTGCGTCCATATTGTGCTTATAAAAACTGAAAAAGACCGGAGAAAAGGGGAAGCCAAAACGGTTTCCCCTTTTTCGCGTTTTGCGACAGCATAGTTGCGAATGTAGTCGACAACATTCTAAGTAAATTTCGGTCAGTAAACTTGGGGTTCCAGGAAAACAAAATTCGTTCTTTTGCTGAAACATCGAGACAGCTTAACAAGATGCTGAGAAGTGCTGATTTAGGTGTAAATGATTATGCAAAATTCCAACATGTAAATTTGAATTCGGGAAAATAAAATGTTTACGCATTTTGTGGATATTAGCCTTTGATGATCATCAAGATGGACTGGAGGTTCTTTTTGTCATTTTCATAATTTCATTATCGTGCGCGGCTGAAAAAAGTGTTCTTACATGCCATGATATGTTATAATCTTGTAATAAAATATTACATGAAAAGGTGATATTTTCTATGTTTGTATTAAAGCGTTTATTAAAAAAGGAAAAAGATAAAAATATAAGTCACACTCCTCCGCGGAATGATCGCGATGCTGCGGGACAAATCGAAGTTGCGGCCGATCAATTGAAGGGAATCATTGAACAAATGAAATTGGCGGCGGTTTCTTTAAACCAAACATCCGAATCAAGCAAACAGAGTACGATGGAACTGATGAACCAACTCGAAGAAACGGTAAAGAACACGCTGGAAGTATCGGAAAAAATGAGAATGATCGAATCGTCTGCCTTAAAAATTTCTGCGGCTTCGCAAGAAATTCATTCGAGCAGCCAATTGTTTTATGAAGAAGTGGTTCAATCGTGGAAGGCGTTAAAAAAATTGCAAGACGAAATGGATCAGTTGCGCGAAAGCCGTCGCGTTTTGCTGCAGCAAATGGACAGCTTGGTGAACCGCTCGCAGCAAATCAACCAAATTCTTTCCACGATCGATGCAATTTCACGAAGAACAAGCATTCTTGCATTAAACGCCAGCATTGAAGCGGCAAGGGCGGGAGAACATGGAAAAGGATTCGCGGTTGTGGCGCATGAAGTGGGGAAGTTGGCGGGCCAAACGTCCCAAGCTGTTGAACAAACAAGAGAAATTTTATCCGTCATTCAAAAAGAAATTGCCTCGACAACAGGCATGGCAAAGAAAGAAACGGAACAAATCGAAAACGGTTCAAAGGAAATGATAAACGTCCTTGCCATTTTGGATTCGTTTAAAGAGAAGTTAAGTGGCATCGCTATGATGGTGTCCGATTCGGCGCAAGCGGTGGACGCACAAACAGACAGCGTCCAGAAAATCGCGGTTTTATTGGAGGTAATTTCTGACATGGCGCTGGAAAATAAGGAACATGCCTATAAAGTTGCGGTGGATATGGACCATCAGCACCAAAACGTGGAGCAAATCCTGTCCATCAACGATGCTTTAGAAAAAACGTCCAATGAATTGCAAAGCCTGATTAAAGATGAAGCCGGTATTGCCATTCACATTGATGAAACAGTGATTGACAATACAAAAAAAGCGCTTTTCCATCTTCTTCAGTCCCGCCCGCTATATGAAATGAATCAATATCAACATAAAAAATTTCTCGATGAATTTTTACAATCCCATCCGCATGTTGAAGCAATATGGTCCAACAACTTAGATGGGACGTTTGTTTACTCTAATCCCCCTGCGGGCCTTGTGAATGCTAAAGCGCGCCCATGGTTTATCGAAGCGAGCAAAGGCCGGACGTATGTTTCCAATATTTATACTTCCGCTTTGACAAAACGCCCTTGCATCACGATTTCTTCTCCGATTTTCCATCATAAACAAATTGTTGGAGTGATTGGGGTTGATGTATCTGTCCAGGTTGTTGATCGTTAGATGTCAAGGGGATTATCATGGCAAATGTTTTTGTGCAGTGATGAAGTGCGGGAATTTGCATAAAAAGAAACGGCAAAAAGCAGTTATTGTTCCCAAGGCTTAAATTCGTTGGACTGTGAACGGATCTTACACAATAATCAGAACTTGGCTTTGTGCATCTTGCCGTTATTTAAGTGTTATATAGAAAACAGGAAAAGAGCGGGGGAGGGATCCAATTCTTTTTAATAGAACTTGAAACATGGTACAATTTGAAATTTCACGGTCTCAATGGCTTAATTTACTAAGAAATAAATGCGCACCGTCATGCGGTGGAATATATAAAAGAAATCCGCCATGTTTACATAAATATTCTTAAGCAGCCAAAAGAATGGGAAACCTACTACAAGCGCGCCATCGTTCCGCACCAAAGCCGGCTTCCTGCATTTTTGGATGAGTGGAATAAGCGGAGAGAGGGGACATCTATTTAGCTTTTTTCATATTGCTTGTCATAAAAAGACTGGCTTCTTTATTGCTATCGCTGAAACGCAGGAAAGGAAAGCCAGTTTCTTTTTTTAACCAGTTTTTAGAATATTTTTACAAAAAATTCATATCGATGAAAGATAACATTCACAAACAGATTTTATGATGACGATAGATACATATGTATGGATCGTAAAGGAGGGAAAAGCAGTTTTTTCCGCACTTTCATTTTAAACGAAATGGAGGTAATAAAAATGAGCTTTGAATATTTGGACTCGCCGAAGTTAAAGAAGTTTCAAAGAAAAGTCACGCTGTTGTCGGCGGGAGGGACGTTTCTCGATGGCTATGATTTAACTATTATTGCCGTCGCAATGCCGCTTATTTTGAATCAATGGGAAATAACGCCTATCATGCAAGGATTGCTTACTTCTTCCGCTGTGATCGGCTCCTTTATCGGAGCGATGTGGTTTGGCAACCTCACGGATAAATACGGCCGCAAAGCGATGTATGTCATTGATTTGCTTGCTTTCGTCATTTTCGCCGCCTTAACCGCTTTTTCGCAAAATGTATGGCAATTGATTATATTTCGTTTCTTATTAGGGATCGGAATTGGCGCCGACTATCCGATTTCCGCGACGCTTGTATCGGAATTCAGTCCGACCAAACAGCGCGGGCAGCATAGTACATCGCTAGCGGCGATGTGGTTTGTCGGCGCGGTCGTTGCTTATATCGTCGGCATTGTGTTGGCTCCGCTTGGACAAAATGCATGGCGGTATATGCTGCTAATAGGGGCGGTCTTTGCGTTGATCGTGTTTTATTTCCGGGTCACGCTTCCGGAATCGCCGAGATGGCTTGCTGCAAAAGGGCGCGATGCAGAAGCGAAAGAAGTGATGAGAAAAATTACTGGCATGGAAGTGGAAATTGCTATTCCAAACAAGCCAAAACAAAAAATCGGCGATTTATTTTCCAAGTCGCTTCTTCGCCGCACATTTTTTGTATGCGGGTTCTGGTTCTGCTATGCGGTCGCCTACTATGGAATTTCTATGTACACCCCGACCATTTTGAAGACAGTTGCCAACGGTTCGCAAATGATGACCTATATCGGCTCGGGAACGATTAGTTTGCTAGGCCTGTTAGGAGCCGTGGTCGGATTAACTCTCATTGAAAAAATAGGAAGAAGACCGCTGATTATTTTATCGTTTTCCGGTTTAACCCTCTCTCTCATTGTATTGGCTTTAAATCCAGTGCCGACGCTGCTGTTTTTAGTGATATTATTTAGTTTCGCCGTTCTTTTCGCCAATATGGGCGGAGGCATTCTCAATTTTGTTTATCCAACAGAGCTGTTTCCAACTGGCATTCGCGCCAGCGCGTCCGGATTGGCGACTTCCGTCAGCCGCGTCGGTTCGATTTTAGGAATCCTCGTTTTCCCTAATTTAGTTGCGGCGTGGGGAAACAGAGCGGCTTTATGGTTTTTTGCGGCTATCGGCTTGTTAGGTCTGCTTATTTCGCTTTGGCTCGCGCCGGAAACGAAAGGAAGAAAATTAGAAGAGTTAAATAATGAGTTTGCTTCCTCACTTTCCAACCAAACTTTAATGGGGTGATTTTGTGAAAAGATGGATAAGCACATGGTCAATTGGACCAAACGCCGAACTGGCGCATTTTCAAAAAATAAAAGAAGCTGGATTTGCGGGCGTCGAAATTTGGTGCGAGCATAAAAGAGCACTTGTATATTTAGAATACGCTAGGCAATGTGGATTGGAAATCGGAATGCACCTGCCTTTTCACGATTTGAATTTTGCCACTCCCGACATCACAGTATGGAACCATACGAACCATACGGAAAAAGTGCTGATAGAGTGGATGAAAAAACTGCGGGAATACGAGGGAGTTCATGCAACGCTACACGGCGGATATGCTTGGGCTTCCGAAGAAAGAGATGAAACCATAGAAAAGGTGAAGAAACGGTTAACGGCAATGGCGGCAATTGCGGCAGAACTTGGGGTAGAACTCCTATTGGAAAATCTTATCGCCGATCGCTTGAATTATTCTCATCATATCGCGTCACATTTTTCGGAGTGGAAATCGTTGTTAGATGAAGCAAATGTAAAAGCTTGTTTAGATGTAGGTCACCTATTGGTGATGAAGGAAAATATAGAGGATGTCATCGCGAAACTGGGCGGCTTGTTAGCGGCAGTTCATTATTCGGATAACGATGGCGCGTCCGATTTGCACTTGCTGCCAGATGGCAAAAACAGCGCGGTGAATGGCGTGCTGGAAATGCTGCAGCAAATGAATTTTAAAGGTCCGATTGTATATGAATTAAATCCATACCGATATTCTTTGCAAGATATTCTTCATTATGTTTCCGAAGAAAAAATAGCCATCTGTTTGAAAAACAGGAAAGTATAGCGTCCGGGAATCGCTGAAGGGTCAAATCCAAATTATTGTGTAAAATTCCATTGCCACCTCCTGACGCAATTTGTACGTTGAAAGATTCCGCTGGCACGTATGTATCGAGACGGCAGGAAATCGGGCGCGGCTTGCGTCTGGCTGTCAACCAAAACGGGGAGCGTGTGCAAGATTATCATATCAACACGTTAACGGTCATGGCGAATGAATCGTACGAAGAATTTGTCGCGACGCTGCAAAAAGAAATCGAAGAAGAAACAGGCGTGAAATTCGGTAAAATCGAAAAACATATATTCGTCAAACTCGTTTATGTCGACGAGAAGACAGAAGAGCCTGTGCAAATGGGTTATGACTTATCGGTGAAATTATATGAAGAATTAAAACAAAACGGTTATATCGACAAGCATAGCATGGTCACCTCACAATTGAAGGAAGCGATAGAAAACGATGACTTACGCTTAAGTTCGGAGTTTCAGCCATGGCTTCCGGCGATCGTCAAAGAAATAAAACGCCACTTGCAAGCATTGCCGATCAAAGACGCAACCAAAAAGCAAAAAGTGAAATTAAATATGTCTGTATTCAATCTATGGGACAAAATCAAATATAAAACGGTCTATTCCGTCGATTTCGACAGCGAACAATTGATTCAAAAGTGGTTTGCCCGCAAGCACTTTGAAGCAATTGGCACGGATATTGAGTTTGTCGGTCCGGAAAATGACGTCGATGCGTTTATGCTACGGACGCTTAGTTTATAATAAGTTTATATTGAGACAGAAGCTATTCAGGTTTCTGTCTTTTTTTGTTTTTTAGTAAAGAAGGTAAAAACTCAAGTAGTGGATGTGGCGCGGAATAACATCGCTTATTTACAACGGTCATCCGATCATCTTCTATACGCAGCGTTCCAATCATTAAGGGGAATTTAAAAAATGGACATAATGCCACCGAATGCAGGATGAGAGAGAGTATTAGAAAACACTTATAGAAACGACTCTATAATTGGAAAATACAAAAAATCCCTTTTGTGCGCAAAAAATCTCCCACAAAGCCTTGATTCAATCGAAGCGAATCTATCTCTTTTAAAAATGCTTAAAAGATGGTATAATTTTCAATATGACCTTCTTGTAATTAGGTTGTATGTATCCTAATTATAAGAGTTTTTTATTAGACAATGATTTTTCCGGATTACCTATTTGACAAATGGAAGTTTGATTAGGAAGTGATCGAATGTTGAAAGAAGTTCATTATAAAAATTGGAAAAGTTTTTCTAATGCAACATTATACATTGATCCGTTAACGGTTTTAATTGGAACGAACGCAAGCGGAAAATCGAACGCGTTAGACGGTATTGCTTTTTTGAGCCGAGTGGTACAAGGAAAAGAGCTACAGACGATTTTATCGGGAGATTCTGCTCTTCTTTTAGAAGCGAACATTCAAGCGATACGCGGTGGTGTTGAATGGGCTGCTAAGCATCCACATTCTTCTTTTATATTAGAAGTGGTTATCGAAGGCGATGAAGAAACAGACTATCATTATAGCATTGAAGTGAGTACAAAATCCGATGTGGAACTTGTTTCAGAGTCATTAGTGAAAATAGATAGAAAAATGAACAAACGGACAAAATTGTTCACTGCTACAGCAGAGGAAGACAGCCCGACGGTTGCTGCTTCAGTTTATAATGGAAGACGCCCAAAAAAGAAACCGTTCAAACGTTCTGTATCGGTTATTAGCCAATTAAAAAACCAAGAAACACATCCTGAAGTGGATGAAGCTATACAACTTGTTGTGCATACATTGGAAAATGTTTTTATATTAGATCCCGCTCCTGCTTTGATGCGTGATTATAAACCGTTTTCCAACCGCCTTGCGAGCAATGCCTCTAATGTAGCAGGAGTGCTGGCGGCATTGCCGAAAGAAGAAAAGAAACAAATGGAAAAATTGCTTTCGAAATACGTCTCCCGCCTTCCGGAAGGAGATGTCCAGCGAGTTTGGGCGGAGCCGGTCGGCCGTTTTAAAACAGATGCGATGTTGTACTGTGAAGAGCAATGGCCGGGAAGCGACAAAAAGTTGATTGTCGATGCGCGCGGCATGTCGGATGGCACGCTACGTTTTATCGGAATTTTGACGGCATTATTGACCCGTCCGAAAGGAAGTCTTATTGTGATCGAAGAAATTGATAATGGCCTACACCCTTCCCGTGCGGGAATTTTAATTGATATGTTAAATGAAATTGGCACCGATCGGCAAATTGATATTTTGATGACAACACATAATCCGGCGTTACTTGATGAGTTGGGACCGGAAATGATTCCGTTTATCATTGTTGCTCATCGTTCGATGGAGGACGGGGCAAGTGAATTGACACCATTAGAAGATATTCAATCGTTGCCGAAGCTTCTTGCAGGCGGATCGATCGGCAAGCTAGTGGCAGAAGGGGAAATCGAAGAAACGCTGTCTCGTCAAGGAAGTGAGGAGCGGTGAAGCGAAAAATCCTTGTCATTGATACGTCGATTTTATGTTGCTGGTTGCAAGTTCCCGGCAAAGAAACATGCGGCGCGCAAGGGAACATTTGGGACTACAGGCGTGTAAACGAGCTTTTGACGGAAGAAGAGAAACGTGGGGCAACGTTTGTCCTTCCGCTAGCAACGATCATTGAAACAGGCAACCATATCGCCCAAGCAGCAAAAGAACGATATGAATGTGCGAAAAGGCTCGTTCACATTATACAAAAAGCGTTAGATAAAGAGTCCCCTTGGGCGCAATTTTCCGAGCAAGCGGAGTTATGGACAGACGATGAATTGCATAAACTCATTTCCGAATGGCCAAAGCAAGCGTCTGAGCGTTTATCGATTGGGGATGCAACGATTAAAACAGTCGCTGAATACTACGCAAGAGTGAATGGATGGGAAGTCGAAATTCTTACCGGCGACGAAGGGCTAAAAGCATATGAACCAGCAAAACCAACAAGAGTGCCAAGGAGACGAAGATCATAAAAAGAAAAATCCTGTTTTTCTTTCAATCAATTCACAGCTCTTCAAGGGGAAACTTCAAAATATCACATCTCAACAACGAAAGACACGAGAGGGAGAATCAGCGGTTACCGATAACGTTATCGCAAAAACCGGCTTCCCCGTCGCTAGTACGCGATGAAGGGAAGCCAATTTCTTTAGACCTGATTTTGTCGGAAAAGTCAGATATAATAAAAAGTAAAAAATGATCAATAGCACTCGGGGGAAGTTTGGCAAATGAAAAACGATGTATTACGCTCGGAGCAACAAAAACTAGATGAAACGATCCAAAGACTTGAAAATGCGACTTACCAAATATATGAGTTGTCTGACACAAAAAGTACAACGAGACGCAAAACTCAATATGGAAAAAGCAATCGAGAACAATTGAAAAAGGCAATAGAAGAGCCGTTTTTTGGAAGATTGGATGTTATTTACGAAGGGGAAGACGGTGAAAGAGAAACATTATATTTTGGTAAACAAGAAATTATTGATCAAGATAACAATCAAATTGTTGTCGACTGGCGGCGACCGATTGCGTCTATTTACTATAATTTCACACCGGAAAACTATATACAAAAACTAACGATCAAAGGCAAGAAATATCCACTGGAAGAAACAATAACTATAAGGGTGGAACGAAAGCGGGAATTTTCCATCAAAAACGGAAAAATTAAAAGCATTATTCAGAAGGTCGCGTCGCCAAGCAAAGACGTAAACGCCACGTTTACGGAAGATGGCGAAGAGGACATAGCGATTATTGATGAATTTTTAAAAGAGATATTACAACAAAATGAGACGACTGGATACATGAAAGAAATTATTGCCACAATTCAAAAGGAGCAGGATGCGGCCATTCGGCAGCCGATAAACCGAAATGTCATCATACAAGGAGTGGCGGGATCTGGAAAGTCATCCATTGCCCTGCATCGCTTATCATTTTTATTGTTTAATAACAAACATATTTCACCGGAACATGTACTAATTTTAGGACCTTCAAAGCTGTTTATTAGTTCATTCCAAGGATTGCTTCCGGAGCTTGATCTGGAAGGCATTCAGCAGATGACGTTTCAACAGCTGGCATTACAGATTTTACAACCGGTTCTCAAAAAAGAAGTAAATGTTTCTATTAATTGGTATTTTGAAAACGTTTTATTTACCAATGAATCCGAAGAGAAGAAGCGAATCCAATTTAAAGGTTCATCAGGGTTGGCGCAACTGCTCGATCATTTTGTTGAAGAAATGAAACGGCAATATATAGAACAAATGCAAGCGATTGCGATTTTCGATGAACGACTAAGCCGGGAACAATTGCAGGAAATATGGAACGGATACAGTTATTTATCATTTTCCAAACAAATGGAACGTTTTTTCCAACATGTCCGCAATCACTTTGAGCACGTCATGAAAACGAAAGTCGCCCATTTGACCGAACAGTACGAATCGATTATACATACGTTTTTAGCCAACGGAGGATTGACAAAAGAAGAATACAAGGATGTGACGAAAAAAATAAAATCGGTATATGACTATAAAGTTCAACAATTAGAGAAACAGTGGAGAGAAGGTTTTTCACAGTGGAAGAAAAAGATGGAGTTTCCAAGTATACTCTCCATTTACCAACGAGCGCTGTCATATGAATTGTTAACCGCGTTTTCGCATGAGCTGGATGAAGAAATTCCGCTTTTATTTCGCGATTATCATCTAGAACAGATTACTTATTTTGATTTGCCGCCATTGCTGTATATTTATTTGTTGCTTCATGAGAAGCCAGTTTCCTATGCGCACATTGTGGTAGATGAAGCCCAAGATTTCAGCTATATGCATTTTGCTGTCCTGCAGAAACTTACAAAAACGATGACGATACTTGGTGATAAGGACCAATCGATTTATGTCGGGTACGGACAGGACAATTGGGAAAATGTAATGAACAACTTGTTAAAATCGGATGAAGACATGCTATTGACGCTGGAGACAAGTTATCGGTCGACTAAACAGATTATGGAAGTAGCCAATACGATCCTCCAAAATCAGTATGGGCCGTCATACCGTCCGATTACACCGTTTAACCGCAACGGTGCTGCTGTTCAATTCGTCGAGGTAAGATCGGGACAAGAGCTGCTTGACCAAATCGTTTCAACCATCCATGAGTGGAAACAACGTTATAAGCGAATCGCCATTATACATAAAGACGAGCAAAAAGCGATGAAGTTGGCGCAATATTTAAAACAGGAATACAAAAGCGATGTCGTGTACGTCAACCTTGACGAAAACGTAAGCTCCCAATCGATTTCTGTCCTTACATCTTATCACAGCAAAGGCATGGAATTTGATGCCGTTATTTTAGTCAACGTCAACGCGGAGAGCTTCCCAAAAGATGAACTGCATGCAAGATTATTATATGTGCTTGTTACCCGTGCACAGCACGAGCTGAAAATATTTTACCAAAACATCCCGTCGTCGCTTTTAGACGGTATCATTTCTGTGGAAAAGAAAGCGGTGTCCAAGTTTGATGATATTTTGTAACATAAACATGCAACTAGGCGGCTTGATGGTGGCGGTTCATTAACAGATGACGATGGCGCCGTATCCGATTTTCCGTTGCTGATGGATGGCAAAAACAGCACGGTAAACGACGCGCTGGAAATGCTGAGGAAATTGAATTTTAAAAAGCCAGTGCATATGTTATGCGATCAATCCAACTGGTATCCTTTGCAAGATATTCTTCACTATATTTCCGAAGAAAACATTCGTCTGTCTGAGAAGCAGGAGAAAACAACAGGCAGGAATCACTGAAGGCGGTTTATGAAGTTCATTATCAAGATTGTGTTCATCATTCCTTGCATTTTGTTGTGTCCCAGGGGTGATGTTTTTTGTGTATGGATATATCCACTAAGCTTTTTCAAGATTATTAGACGTTTTGTCGATTATTTTTGTAAAATATAAGGTAAAAGTTACATTGCAGAAACAGCTTTTAAAGGAGCATTCCAAATGGCGTTGCGAGATCTTTTTTTACAAGTGATGAAAACGTACTTGCAAGCAAAACGGGAAAAGTTTTCAAAGGAGCAGCCGGTGTTCCAATTAGTGACGAAAGCGATTCCGCAAGCAATCGAAAAGTTGCCTTTTATACCACAAGATCGCTATATGATTAAAGGATCGGTTGGCCAAGGGGTATGGACGGATGTCCCTTGGGTCGCCATTATGAATAAAGAAGTCACTACTTCCACGCAGCGCGGATATTATATTGTTTATCTATTTAGCGATGATATGAGCAAAGTGTATCTGACATTTGCCCAAGGTGTGACGGAAACACCGAAAGAAGAAATGATTCGCATTAACCAAGAAATCCGCCAAACGATTCCGATGAGCGGCAATGTGAAAAAAGGTGATGACATCGACCTTGGTGAAAGCAAAAAAGCAAAAGAATATAAAGCATCTGTTGCCGCCTATATCGCCTATTCGATCGACGATATGCCTTCGGACGAGCAATTGCGGCATGATTTGCATCAAATGATAGAATACTATAAAAAATATGTGGAGATTAAGATGGACATGAAACCAATACCTGAATCCCATTCGTATGAAACGATCGTTAATCATATTCACTCTTACATCTCTAGCAAAGGGTTTTATTATACGAAAGAAGAAGTGACGAATTTATTTTTGTCATTGAAAACGAAACCGTTTGTCATCTTATCGGGGATTTCCGGAACCGGGAAAACAAAAATCGTTCAATGGCTTGCCGAGAGCGTTGGCGCGACGGAAGAAAACGGCCGGTTTACGTTAATTCCCGTCCGCCCTGACTGGAACGACGGCTCGGATTTGCTTGGGTACGTAGATATTAAAGGAGAATTTAAGGCGGGGCCGCTGACGAAAGTGGTGCTAGAAGCGGAACAAAATCAAGAAGAGCCGTATTTTGTCTTGCTCGATGAAATGAACCTGGCGAGGGTGGAGCATTATTTCAGCGATGTCCTTAGCGTGATGGAAAGCCGGCGCTGGGAAAACGGGAAAATCGTTTCTTCTAAACTGCTTCCGAAAGAAATGGCGGGACGGGATATTTATCTGCCTGCCAATGTCTATATTATTGGTACAGTCAATATGGACGAAACGACACATCCTTTCAGTAAAAAAGTATTAGACCGCGCCAATACGATTGAATTCAATCGCGTTCAGCTTGATCATCTCGATTTTTTAAAAGAGTTAAAGCAAGTGGAACCGATGAAGCTGAACCAAGAAGAATTTGCCGCTAAATATTTGCATTTAAAAGACGTGTATCAACAGTATCCTCATATTGTGGAAAAAGCGACAAACGAACTTGTAAAAATCAATGGCTATCTGCAGCCGTTAGGAGCGCATATCGGCTACCGAGTCCGCGATGAAATTTGCTTTTATCTTGCTTACAACGAAGAAGGAAAGCTGATGACATTTGAAAACGCGTTTGATCATTGCCTCTTGCAGAAAATTTTGCCACGCATTTCTGGAAGCGACAATAGGGTACAACGCGCGCTGGAGCAGCTGTTTACATTTTGCACTAGTATTGAATTAAATGGAGAATACGATGCCTTGCTTGATTTTACATACGCGAAATATCCGAAAAGCGCGGATAAAATTTTACACATGTTAAGGAGGTTAGTGGACGATGGCTTTACCTCCTTCTGGATTGGCTCGTGAGGAGGTAGAGCTGGTCCATATCGAAACAAAACACGTCACGCTCGTGATCAAAGGAAAACCATATCATGAGCAATATAAAGGACTCCAGCAATACCGCAAGCTCGACTTTCACGAATCGATGGAGTTTTTAGTCAAGGGAGAAGACATTCTCGAAGTAAAGATATTTGATATTGATCAACAAAGACTTGTGGAATGGTCTGCCGGCCACCGGCCAATCTTTTTTGAAAACGGCATTTATCAAATCATCGTTTCTCCAAAAAACGATGTTGAATTAACGTTTTATCATGAATACCCATCGTTAAGAAGAGCGATCGATCGAGTCAACATCGGCAATCGATACGTACTAATAGGAAACCTTCAGTTTCAAAACGAAGTGGGATTATCCACGTTTGAAATCCGGAATGGAGATAAAGTCATATTAGAAGTGACTATCGAAATTTTTCCAACGAAATTAAATTATAAAGAAGACTATCAAAAGCTTCTCCAAGAAGTGAGCGATGAAATTTATAATCTTGCGTTTCATTTTATCAAGAAAACGTATCAGCGGGCGAAAGCAAAACTAGACGGCACTCCTTCCCGAAGCGAATTTTTCCGACTCATGGAAGCGCATTTTCACGACTTCCTCCAAGCCATTCGCCAAATCGAGCGGCAGCCGCATCATCAGCTCTCGACCACCCATGTAAAAGCGAGAGGCGACCAGCTTGGCCGTTTGGATCAAAAGGAAAGAAACTATTTGCGGAAAAGACCGCACTTATTTTGTGAAGTCCATAACGGAATAAAGATTCAACACCGTTCATTGATGCCGATCTCTGGCTTAAAAACGAAAAAAGAATTGACGTATGATACGTTAGAAAATCGTTTTGTCAAATGGATGATGGCACGTTTAATCGATAAATTGCAAGATTTATGGGAAAAAGTGCAATCGAAAGGCAAACGATACGAAGTGGAAGCGGATCCGGATTTGCTTGCGAAAATCATGAATATGAAGCGCGCGCTCGAAGCGAAAACAAGCAATGCGTTTTGGCGGTCGGTTGGCAAACTGGACCGCTCAATCATGAGCCTTGTCTTGCAAATGGCGCCGGGATATCGTGATGCGTATCAAATTTTTTTAATCGTCACACGAGGCCTTGCGCTGCAAGGAAAACTGTATCAAATGTCCGTCAAAGACGTGACGACATTGTACGAGTATTGGACGTTTCTAAAGCTGGGGCAACTGTTAGGCAAAAAATATAAACTGATCAGCCAGGACATTATCCAAGTGAATCGAACGGGGCTATTCGTCAACTTGGAAAAAAACCGCTCCGCAAAGCGGGTATACGAACATCCGCACACGGGCGAAAAAATTATTTTGACGTATCAAAAATACGAAGGAAGGCTGCCGACCATTCCGCAAATTCCGGATACGATGCTGTCGATTGAGAAGAAAGGAAAAGATTATACGTTTAATTATATTTTCGACGCGAAATATCGCATTGATTTTGCGGTGGAAGGAAGCAGTTACCAGAAGCGTTATCAGATTCCGGGGCCGATGGAAGAAGATATCAATACGATGCACCGTTACCGTGATTCGCTCGTTGTCCGCCACAACGGCCCTTATGAAAGAACCGCCTTTGGCGCCTATGTGTTATTTCCATGGTACGATGAAGATAGCTATCAAGAGCACAAGCTATACAAAAGCATTAATGAAGTCAATATCGGCGGATTGCCGTTTTTGCCAAACGCGACCCGGTTAGTCGAACAATTGATCGAGCGGCTGATCGAAAAAAGCCCGGAGGAATTGCAAAAAGAAGGAATTTTGCCGCAAGGGATCATGGAAGAATGGCGGTCTTCTTTCGATGAAAAAGTGCTTGTTGGGATGGTCCCTAGCGCGCAAAACTATCACGCCCATCTGAAGCACCGGTTTTATCATATTCCGGTCAAACGGTTGAAAAAAGGCTGGCAGGAAGCGGCGTATATCGCCCTTTATCCGAGAAAAGGAGCGGCGCCGGAAAACGGGGTCACGTGTTACGGAAAAATCGCTGACGTAAAATTTGTCGAGCGCTCCGAGATCAAAGAGCTGCCAAAAAACAGTATCGAACAATACGTCCGATTTGAAATCGAAAGCTGGCATTTCTTACCGAACGTCATCAAACCGGTCGGCTACGGCATATCTGTCTACACAATGACCACGTTAAATACATTAAAAGAAGCGAAAGAACTTCCTGAATTGTTCATGAAATCGAAAGAAGAAATCGCTTTATGGAGAATGCTGCGGAGACTGTCCAACCGCATCTGCTTTGACTTGGATGACCGATACTTGGATAAAGCGTCTAAAATTACAGCGTACCGCATCAAAGATATTGTCATAAAGCTCGAAGGAGGGCAACTAGTCATCACTAGAGGGACCGAACGCAAAACGCTTCCGATTGACGCTTTGCTCAAACAGCCGTCGATGGTGTTTAAGGAGATTGTGAGATTGATGGATAGCGATAACACTTAAAGAGAATAGCACTAACGGAGGTAATGATCATGAAACACTTGCAGCAAAAAATCATTGAATTTCGCGATGCGCGTAATTGGAAACAGTTTCATACCGCAAAAGACTTAGCGATTTCGTTATGCCTTGAAGCAGGAGAGCTGCTGGAAAATTTCCAATGGAAAAGCAGCGAAGAGGCTGTAGAAACAAACTTGGAAAATATAAAAGATGAAATTGCCGATGTAGTCATTTATGCGCTCTTGCTTTCACACGAATTAGGGATTGACCTAGAAAAAGCTATTATTGATAAAATCAAGAAAAATGAACAAAAATATCCAATTGGGAAAGCGTTTGGGTCGAAAAAGAAATATACTGAATTATAAAATTGAAATAGTATTGGTTGGTTTGTTAGATGCATGTTCGCTGTTCCAATTGGAATTATGATCGTGTTCACCCCTTGGAGAGTTGTTTTTTTGGTTACTGTATATGATTTCCAAGGTGGGTGGTTATGCATTCGTTATGTGTTTTACAGCGCGTTCTAGGAGGAAACAAAGGTATAAAAAATCATGATAGAGAAATATAGTTAAACCTTTCAAAAATAATAAAAAAGTCTTGGATTAATCAACTAAAAGGGGCATTGTGAATTTATCTTTGCCCAGATAAGCTGACTCCCGTTCACTGAACGGGAGTCGGCTTGTTTTTTTATTATTGGACGAGTTAGGAAGATTTGATTATATTACGACAAAATCCGACAACATTCTTTCTTATTATTTTAGTAAAATAAGACTATGTCATTAACGATTGAAGGAGCATGGATCGCATGGGATCTAAAGGAATGATTGACAATAAGCAGAGTGGTTTAGTGGGGGATGTTTTAAAAGAATATATAACTAAAGGCAGTAAATTGTCGATTGCTGCGGCACATTTGACATTGTACGCGTTTGTGGAATTGAAAAAAGAGTTGTCACAACTGGATGAATTTCGTTTCATTTTCACAGAGCCTGCTTTTGTGCGCGGAAACCGATCGTTAAAAGGGTTAATGGAGAAAAATGAAGTGGCGTTGTATGGAGTGGAAGAAGAACGAAAATATAAAGTGGAGCTAAACCAAGCATACATAGCAAAAGAGTTAGCGAAATGGCTGAAACGAAAAGCACAAATTAAATCAGTCACCAATCAGCGGATTCAAGGCGGTTTGTATCATGTCAAAAACAACGATGGAACGCAAATCGGCTTAATCGGCGGGGCGCCATTTTCCAGCCCTGGGCTAGGGTACAGCAACTCTTCTAATATTTACATTAACCATATTGTCGACGATGAGCATTCAAATACCCAACTGCTTCGTCAGTTTGACGCCATTTGGCAAGATGAACAAGCGCTACAAGATGTGAAAGACGAAATATTGCGGCGTTTAGAAGTAATGTATAAAGAAAATTCACCGGAGTTCATTTACTTCGTGACGATCTACAATCTATTTAAAGGCTTCTTGCAAGACGCGAAAAACTACGAATCGTTACAGACAAGAACAGGATTTGAAAATACTGTCATCTGGAATAAACTTTACGATTTTCAGCGCGATGGAGTAATTGGTGCCATCAATAAAATTGAAACGTATGGGGGATGCATTATCGCCGACAGCGTCGGACTTGGAAAAACGTTTGAGGCGTTAGCGGTGATTAAATATTACGAACTGCGCAACCATCGCGTTCTCGTGTTGGCGCCAAAAAAATTAAGGGAAAATTGGGCTATTTACCGTTTAAACGATAAACGCAACATTTTGGCGGAAGACCGCTTTTCCTATGACTTGCTCAACCACACCGATTTATCACGTGAGCGCGGATATAGCGGCGATATTAATTTGGAACATGTGAACTGGGGAAATTATGACCTAGTCGTCATCGATGAATCACACAACTTTCGCAATAATGATCCGCGCAACGATCGGGTGACGAGATATTCCCGCTTGATGAACGATATTATTAAAGCGGGAGTAAAAACGAAAGTGTTAATGCTTTCTGCCACCCCTGTCAATAACAAGCTCGATGACTTAAAGAACCAGATTGCTTTCATTACGGAAGGAAATGACAAGGCGCTAGCGGAAACGGTGAACATCAAAAGCATCAGCCAAACGATCCGCCGCGCGCAGTCGCAGTTCAACAAATGGAGCAATCTTCCTGAAGAAGAGCGAACCACTGAGCGGTTGTTAGATATGCTAAACTGGGATTATTTTACCTTGCTTGACTCATTAACAATTGCCCGTTCGCGCCGCCATATTGAAAAATATTACAATGTGAACGCGATCGGCTCGTTTCCGACCCGCCTGAAGCTAATCAATATTAAAGAAACAATTGACGCTAAAGACGAATTTCCGCCGCTGGAGAAGATTAATAATGAAATATTGCGGTTGCGACTGGCGGTATATTCGCCGATGCAATATATTTTGCCTCATAAAAGGGCTATTTATAACGAAAAGTACGATACGAAAGTAGCAAACGGAAGAATTTTTAAACAAACCGACCGGGAAAATAACCTTGTCTATTTAATGAAATCCAACTTGTTGAAACGATTAGAAAGCAGCATTCATTCCTTTTCTTTAACATTGGAAAACATCATTCATCAGATCGATTCGCGCATTCAAAAAATAGATCAATATGATCCGAAAAACGAAACGATCGGAGATATTAATGATATAGATATGGAAGATCCTGACTTAGAAGACGCGTTAATCGGCTCGAAAGTGAAAATTTTCATTAAAGATATGGACCTAATCCGCTGGAAGCAAGATTTATTATATGACCGCGAGATTTTAGCGAAGTTGCTTGCCCAAGCGAGAAAAATAACACCGGAGCGCGATAAAAAATTATTGGCATTGAAAAAAGTCATTCAAAACAAAATCGAGAATCCGATTAACGGCCAAAACAAGAAATTGCTCATTTTTACTGCGTTTGCGGATACGGCGAAATACTTGTATGAAAACTTGTATGAATGGATTTATCGTCAATTTGGCTTGCACTCTGCCGTAGTAACTGGCTCGGATCATCCAAAGACTACATTAAAGATGAAAAAAGTCGACTTCAATAATGTCTTAATGAACTTTTCACCTATTTCGAAAGAACGGGCAAAAGTAATGCCCGAGATGAAAGAGGAAATTGACATACTAATTGCTACTGACTGTATTTCCGAAGGGCAAAACTTGCAAGACTGTGATTATCTCGTTAACTATGACATTCATTGGAATCCGGTTCGCATTATTCAACGTTTTGGTCGTATCGACCGGATTGGCAGCAAAAATGAACGGATTCAACTAGTCAACTTTTGGCCGTCGCTGGAACTCGATGAATATATTAATCTCGTCAACAGGGTAAAAGACCGAATGACGATTCTCGATATTTCTTCCACCGGAGAAGAAAATGTTATTGCCGACAACAGCAATGAAATGAAAGATTTGGAATATCGCCGCAAACAACTTGAAAAACTGCAAAACGAAGTCCTTGATTTAGAGGACATTTCCGGAAACATTTCTTTAACCGATTTTACGCTTGATGACTTCCGCATGGATTTATTCAATTTCATGAAGGAATATAAAGAAGCGGTGGAAAAAGCGCCGCTAGGGCTTTTTAGCATTACCGTGAATAAAAACGAAAAGCTAAAAGACGAAATTAAGCCTGGGATTATTTTCTGTCTAAAACAAATCGATCACGTCACATCATCGAACGAACAAAACGCGCTCCATCCATATTACTTAGTGTACGTGAGGGAAGACGGCACGGTGTTGTATAACCATGTCCACATAAAGAAAATTTTGGATTTATACCGCTCGCTATGCAACGGAAAAAAAGAAGTGGAGCGGGATTTATACGAAACGTTTTACCAAGAGACGAAAAACGGAAAAGATATGGGGCGATATAAGGCACTGTTGGAAAAAGCGGTAGAAGATATCGTTGGCAAAATCGATCAGCAAATAACGCTGAATATATTTAGCCTTGGAAACTTGGACAGCTTAGTGACGAACGCGAATGCGAGTTTGCAAGACTTTGAAATTATCTCTTATCTTATCATTAAAGGGTGAGAGCAGTGGCTGGATTCACATTTTATGCTAGAATAGGGCTGGACGATAAAGTCCGCCCTTTACATAAGAAGTTGGATAAAAAAATGTTTTACGATTTCGCTGATTTAACGAAAAAGGAAAAAGGCTATATTACGAAATACGTCGATCGGATCGAGCTAACGTATTTATTAACTTCAAGTGTAATTAATATCCAGCCATTTATTAATGAGGATTATCATTATGAAGGCGTTATGTTTATCACGATTCGATTAAGGCAGAAAACAAAAGACGCCCACCTTCCTGTCATAGGTGAAATTATCCAAGGAGCGTTGCCAAACCCTGTCGTCATTGTATTTGAAAAAGAAGGAAACGTTCAGGTTGGTACGTGTTTAAAGCGATTAAACAAAATCGATAAAACACAAGTCGTTTTGGAGGAATTTGCGTATACTCCGTGGTTCTTATCCGACAGTAACGATGAAACAGTTCGGCAATTTATGGATGCGGTTCATATAACAGCGCTATCATTTTCTCACTTCTTCCGTTTTTATCAAGACATTCATATCGCGGTGCAGGCATTTCAACACGCACAAGCAGTCGGTGCGTTTTACATCGCTGCCGACGAAGAATCACGTCAGCTGATTGCACAAATTGAACAGGCAGAAGCGGAAATTGTGAAATGGAAAAACAAAATGAAAAAAGAAACGCAGTTTAACCGAAAAGTAGAGTATCATATGAAAATCCAACAGCTAACGAGGCAAATCGAGCAGTGGAAACAACAATTGCGATGAAAGGGGAAGCACGATGGAAAAACTAGATGGAAAATCGATGGATATTGTAAAAGCGAACATCGAGGTGTTAAAGCAACTATTCCCGGAAGTGGTCACTGAAGGAAAAATCGATTTTGAAAAACTGAAACTGATTCTTGGCGAAGAGATCGAAACACGCAATGAAAAATATGAATTCACATGGCACGGCAAAACACAGGCGATGAAACTCGCGCAAACGCCATCCACCGGCACGCTGAGACCGGACAAAGCATCCAGCAAAAACTGGGATACGACCGAAAACCTTTATATTGAAGGCGACAACCTCGAAGTATTAAAGCTGTTGCAAAAATCGTATTTCGGCAAGATTAAAATGATCTATATCGACCCGCCGTATAATACGGGAAAAGATTTTGTGTACAAAGATGATTTCCACGACAATATCAAAAATTACAAAGAAATCACTCAGCAAACGACAAAGGCAAATACGGAAACGAGCGGGAGATTTCATACCGATTGGCTGAATATGATGTATCCGAGATTGAAGTTAGCGCGGAATTTGATGAGGGAAGATGGTTTTATATTTGTGAGCATTAATGATAGTGAACAAGCTAACCTAAAAAAAATGATGGATGAAGTTTTTGGGGAAGATCAATTTTTTGCACAAATCATTGTTCAGTCTAATAAGCGTGGTCAAACGTATAAAGATATAGCAAACACACATGAATATTTGCTTGTATATTCTAAGAGCGATAAGTCTTCGTTATTTGAAATATTAAAAGATGATGATTCTCTGCCTTATGAAGATAAAATAGGTAAGTTTGATCTTTGGGAATTAAGAAACCGCAACCCTAAGTTCGGCAAACACAATCGTCCAAATCTTTATTTTCCTATTTATGTTTCTCCTTCATTAAAGGATGAAAATGGTTATTCAAGGATATCGTTGAAGCGTACTGAGGAATATTGTATAGAAGTTTACCCAAAAAACAGTCAGGGAAAAGAAAGTTGCTGGAGATGGAGTGCAAATAAGATAATAGAAGATGGACATTTAGATAGCGACTGCCCTACAATTGTTGCAAAACAAAAGCAAAACGGTGATTGGAATATTTACGAAAAATCTAGGAAAATTACAACAAAACCGAAATCCCTATGGAGTGAAACGGAAGTTATAAATGAACAAGGAACTATCGAATTAGGTGCATTAGGTTTAGGTGCTTACTTTGATCATCCTAAACCCGTAAATCTAGTAAAGAAAATTTTAACTATTTCATCGGAAAAAGATGATATCATTCTTGACTTCTTTTCCGGCTCTGCCACTACCGCCCATGCGGTAATGCAGCTAAATGCCGAAGACGGCGGCAAGCGCAAATTTATCATGGTCCAGCTTCCTGAGAAGACAGATGAAAAATCAGAGGCGTATAAAGCGGGGTATAAAAATATTTGTGAAATCGGCAAAGAACGCATCCGCCGCGCGGGAGAGAAAATCGTTCAGGAAACAGGAAAAACGGATTTAGATATCGGCTTTAAAGTGTTTAAGCTCGATTCTTCGAACGTGAAAACGTGGGATCCTGATTTTGGCAACTTGGAACAAACCCTTTTCGATTTGCAGGATAACATTAAAGAAGATCGCACAAAAGAAGATTTGTTGTATGAAATTTTATTAAAAATCGGTCTGCCGCTCACCATACCGATTGAAGAAATTGATTATAACGGCAAAACGATTTATAACGTTGCCTATGGTTCCGTGTTAGTATGCTTAGAAGACGACATCGATTTGGATATCGTTCAGGAAATGTTGAAATATCAATCCGAGCATATGCCACCGAAAGTCATTTTTAAAGAATCCGGCTTTATTAGCGACGCCGTGAAAACGAACGCGATTCAAACGTTGAAGAAGCACGGAATCACCGATGTTAGGAGTGTGTAACCGATGAAGCTGAAGTTTATCGCGGACTTGGATTATCAAAAACGGGCGATTGACTCCGTTGTGCAAATTTTTAAAGGGCAAGAAATGAGCCAGTCCAACTTCACCGTTTCGTATGGACCAAACGCGGGAATGATTCAAACGGATTTAGGCGTAGGGAATCGGCTCGACCTTACGCCTGAAGAAATTTTAAAAAACGTGCAGGAGATTCAAATGAAAAACGGCCTGCCGCGCAGCGAGCGGCTTGATGGCATGCATTTTACCGTCGAAATGGAGACAGGTACGGGAAAGACGTATGTCTATTTACGTACGGTTTACGAATTACACAAACATTACGGATTTACGAAATTTGTCATTGTCGTTCCGTCCGTGGCGATTCGCGAAGGGGTGTACAAGTCGCTGCAAATTACGAGGGAACATTTTAATGAACTGTATGACCATACGCCAGTAGAATACTTTATTTACGATTCGCAAAAACTCGATCAAGTCCGTAACTTTGCGACAGCGACAACGATTCAAATCATGATCATTAATATCGATGCGTTCCGCAAAAGCTTTGAAGATCCGGAAAAAGAAGATAAAGCGAACGTCATCCACCGTCCGAACGATCGTTTAAACGGGTATCGCCCAATCGAATTTATTCAACAGACGAACCCGATTGTCATTATCGACGAACCGCAAAGCGTCGATACGACGCCGAAATCAAAAGAAGCGATCGCCTCGCTCAACCCGCTTTGCACGCTGCGCTATTCGGCGACGCATGTGGATAAATATAACATGGTGTATCGCCTCGATGCGGTCGACGCGTATAATCAAAAACTCGTCAAAAAAATCGAAGTGATGTCTGTTCGTTCTGAACCGTCTTTTAATGTGCCGTACATAAAACTAATCGAGGTAAAGGAAAGAAAAGCGAAGATCGAACTGGATGTCGAATCGCGCGGAAAGGTGAAGCGGACGACGAAAACGGTGAAATACGGAGACGATTTGTACGATATTTCCGGGGAACGAGAATTGTATCGCGGCTATATCGTCGAGCAGATTGATTGGACGGAAGGAAACGAAGCGATTGAAGTAAATGGCTATCGTCTGCGGGTCGGTGATGCGATCGGTGATATTGACGATGATGCGATAAAGCGGTATCAAATCCGCAAAACGATCGAAGAACACTTGAATAAAGAGCTGCAGCTCCGCCGCCGCGGAATTAAAGTGTTAAGCCTTTTCTTTATTGATAAAGTCGCCCATTACCGTGATTATGATAAAGATGGCAATCCAATGAAAGGAAAATATGCGGTGATGTTTGAAGAAGAATATAAGAATTTGATCCAAAAACCGAAATACCGCCCGCTCTGGGATGACCCGGGCATTGATAAGGATGTGGAAAAAGCGCACAACGGGTATTTCGCGCAAGACAAAAAAGGACGGTTGAAAGATACGAAAGGAAATACGGAAGCGGACACCGATGTGTACAACCTTATTATGAAAGACAAAGAACGGCTGCTTAGCCTCAATGAGCCGCTTCGCTTTATTTTCTCCCATTCAGCGCTTCGCGAAGGATGGGATAACCCGAACGTCTTTCAAATTTGTACGTTGAAAGATTCCGCTGGCACGTATGTATCGAGACGGCAGGAAATCGGGCGCGGCTTGCGTTTGTCTGTCAACCAAAACGGGGAGCGCGTGCAAGACTATCATATTAACACATTAACGGTTATGGCGAACGAATCGTATGAAGAATTTGTCGCGACGCTGCAAAAAGAGATTGAAGAAGAAACAGGCGTGAAATTCGGCAAAATCGAAAAACATATATTCGCCAAACTCGTTTATGTCGACGAGAAGACGGAAGAGCCAGTGCAAATGGGCTACGATTTATCGGTGAAATTATATGAAGAATTGAAGCAAAACGGCTATATCGACAAGCATAGCATGGTTACCTCTGAATTAAAGAAAGCGATAGAAAACTACGATTTGCGCTTAAGCACGGAGTTTCAGCCATGGCTTCCGGCGATCGTCAAAGAAATAAAACGCCACTTGCAAGCATTGCCGATCAAAGACGCGACCAAGAAGCAAAAAGTTAAACTAAATGTGTCCGTATTCAATCAGGAAGAATTCAGACAGTTATGGGATAAAATTAAATATAAAACGGTCTATTCCGTCGATTTCGACAGCGAACAATTGATTCAAAAGTGTATCGAAAGCATTCAAGCGATGCCGCGCATTGAGAAAATTCGCATTTTAAGCCGCAAAGGAAAAGTGGAAATCGACCGCGTGACAGGAGTACAGGCGCAAACGGTAAGCGAAAGCGTCGAAGATTACGTCAGCTTGCATCATACACTTCCAGACGTCATTACCGAGCTGCAAAACCGCACGAATTTAACGCGGAAGACGATCGTCCGTATCTTAACCGGATGCAAGCGGCTTGACGATTTCAAAAACAATCCGCAAAAATTTATTGAAGAAGTCACGAAGATCATCCAGCGAGAAATGAAACAACTGCTAAAAGACGGTGTGAAATATTATAAAATCGGCGACGATGCGTATTATGCGGTCGAATTGTTCCAAAACGAAGAATTGCTTGCCTATTTAAACGACAATGCGATTCCGAGTGAAAAATCACCGTTTGATCATGTCATCTATGATTCGGATGTGGAAGAGCGTTTTGCCAAACGTTTTGAGAACGACGAAAAGGTAAAAGTATATGTAAAATTGCCAAGCTGGTTTAAAATTGACACGCCAATTGGCTCCTACAACCCTGACTGGGCGCTTGTCATTGAGAAAGACGGGGAAGAAAAGCTGTACTTCGTCCTTGAGACGAAAGGACAGGAATGGGAAGGAGAATTGCGTCCGGGCGAATCCGCCAAAATCGCCTTTGCCCGCAAGCACTTTGAAGCAATTGGCACGGATATTGAGTTTGTCGGTCCGGAGAATGATGTTGAGGCGTTTATGCTGCGGGCTGTTAACCGTTAATGATGCATTACAGGAGGCTGTCCCAAAAGGTGGTACAATGACCTTTTGAGGCCAGCTTTTTTTATTGAATGCTCTCTCCTCTCTTTTTCCTTTCCAGCATTTGTGGCATACTATAGTCAAAGAGGAGGGGCAATATGATGGTTAAGGTTGAGGTTAAACCCAATGTTCTACAATGGGTGATCAAACGCATGGATAATTTTGATCGGCTGAAGGATCAGTTTCCTAATATTGATAAATGGATCAATCAAGAAAGCCAACCGACGCTTAAGCAGTTAGAAAAACTTGCAAAAATGACAGCTGTACCTCTTGGTTATTTTTTTCTCCCTAATCCACCAGAGGAGAAGTTGAGTATTCCTCATTATCGCACGGTGAGAGATGAAGGGGCTGTCCGCCCGAGTCCCAATCTTTTGGAAACGGTTCAAACGATGGAAAGACGGCAACAGTGGATGCGAGATTATTTAATTCAGCTAGGCAATCCGCCTTTAAATTATGTGGGGCGTGCGAACTTGTCAATGGATCCAAAACTCGTTGCACAAGATATGCGAAGAACGTTAAGTTTGGAAGATGGATGGGCATCAAAACAATCAACTTGGCAGGAAGCTTTACGCAATCTTATTAGAAAAACTGAAGATATCGGCATTATTGTCGTCATTAATGGAGTAGTCGGCAATAATACACATCGAAAACTGGATGTTGCGGAATTTCGCGGTTTTGTTCTTATTGATGACTATGCCCCTTTAATATTTATAAATGGAAGAGACGGAAAAGCTGCGCAAATGTTTACATTGGCCCACGAACTTGCTCATATTTGGTACGGGGCGAGTGCCGCATTCGATTTAAAAAATCTTCAGCCTGCTGATGCTGAAATTGAAAACGCGTGCAACAAAGCAGCTGCTGAGTTTCTTGTCCCTGAAGATGAATTAATTATTATATGGAAACAGGTTGGTCAATCGGAAGATCGTTTTGAACAAGTGGCTCGCCATTTTAAGGTTAGTGAAATTGTGGCGGCACGTAGAGCTCTAGACTTAAACCTTGTGACAAAAGAGGAGTTTTTTTTATTTTATGAAGATTATATGAAACGGCTTCAGCAACAAACGGAACAAACGAAAACAAACGGAGGCAATTTTTACGCAACTCAAACGATGCGTATCGGCCGTCATTTTGCGGAAGCGGTCATAAGGGCGGCAAAGGAAGGAACGATCCTTTATCGTGAAGCCTATCAATTGACGGGGCTTTCAGGCAGCACTTTTGATAAGTTTGCCGAATATGTCGATACGGGGAGATATGTATGAGTTCTAGCCATAAGTTTGTGATTGATACGAACATTTTTATTGAAGCCTATAAAAGGTATTATTCTTTTGATATCGCTCCTTCCTTTTGGGATGCCCTGCTTCAACATGCCGAAAACGGCAACATCATAAGCATTGACCGTGTTAAACAAGAAATTAATAGCTTCCATAAAAATGATGAATTAAGCGAATGGGCCAATCATCATTTTGCCCAATGGTTCGAGCCAACCGATAAAATTGAAGTTCTTAGAACATATCAGGAAATTATTACTTGGGCTGTTCAGCAGGGGCAATATTTTGAGGTGGCAAAAAGAGAGTTTGCTAGTGCAGCAGATAGTTGGTTAATAGCGTTTGCAAAGACATACAATTTTACAGTCGTGACGCATGAACAATTTAACCCCGATTCCAAAAAGAGAATTCTCATTCCTAATGTTTGTCGCGCATTCAATGTGCCCTACACGGATACTTTTGACATGTTGCGCCGGTTAAGTATAAAGCTTTGAACCTATGTCTGTCATTCTCTGGAGTACTAGTCTTTTAACATTTGCGGTGAACGGTCCTGTTGAATTGAAAGAAGAATTGGGGTAAAAGAACATGAGTGATTAGTGTAAATTAGCACATTATTTCAGAATCCTTTTTCAAATTACAAATAAACACCGTCATTCATATGTATGATAAGCCAAGAGGAGAGATATCATGCCCGCTCCTTTTATTTTTACTTGAACAAAGATCTTTTTTGTATTCACGAATTGCTTTGTTTATTGATGGTCGGTATCTCCACAACGTGTTAAAATGGTATTAAAAAGCAAAAAATTGACTACATTAACATGGTTCATGACCATTTTCTTCTAAGAATGCGCTACTACCATGGTCTTCCTTGTCAATCATCCAATTCATCTTCAGAATGAATACTTCTCAAATGCACAAAGTTTTTATTTCTGAAAGCGGGCGGTTTCATTGATTATTGCAAGTAACATTGAAGAAATTGAGAACGCTTTTGATTTTACCGACAGTATAATAACGGATGTTAAATGGGTTAATCATTTAACAGATTTATCAATCAGCTTAGATTATTATTGGGATATACAAGACGGTAAGAGTGAAACTAGGGAATTGACACTGTTTTTAAGGACTGCCTAAAAGCAGAATTTAGTATGCCAAGTAAGTTTACCCAACTGTCAAAAGACGAGATTAACGTGATGTATTATTTGAAAGGGTGTACAACAGCCGACAGACTAATATGGGCTTGCATCACATTAACATCTATACTTTTGATTATACACATCCTTGGGTAAAGATATTATGTAAAGAAGTCATTCTTGAACAAAAGTAGAACTTTAATCGGCTGCAAGCCTTCAGGTTATGTTCCAATGGTTCCTCAGTATTTGCATATGATCTTAGATCATCCATTTGGATGAAAATAGAACGAAGCTGTCCCAAACATCGGTTTTACCGGCCTTCCGGGACAGCTTCAATGTGTAAATTCAACTTTCTAAAAAATACGGTTTATAAAGTTGCTTAGCATAAAATCAGTCATTATGGCTATATAATCGCATACAACAGGCTTTGTCGGGTTCATTTTGGCTTCGTGCATGATACTCAATTCAGATTTTTATTTTAAATCATTCTATTCTTACTATAATTCCGAAAGATGATGATATAATATACCGTGGATCGATTTGGAAAGGCGGTGAGATTGTGAACCACTATTATTTTTCTGAATGCAAAGCAAATGAAAAAGCGTCGGATATTGCCATTCATCTTTATACGGTTCCTTTATCTAATCCGCACGAAAAATATTCTTATGCCCACTCGATCGCTTATGAACTGAGAAAGCTAAATTCGTACATAACGGTGGCGGCGCATGGACAGTATATAGCATCGTTTGAAGAGATCTGCCATTGGGGAGATCATCGTTATATTCGGCACGAACATCGGCCTATTCAATGTTCTTTGCCTATGGAAAGAACAATTTTGGAAAAATTATTAAAGAAAGAATTAGAGAATCGTTGTAAAAGCGGCTATAAGATGGATAACGACTTATTCCGTTTAGCCAATGAACAGTCGATGCATGTCGGTGAAATTAGTATTCATCCGGTAATCTATATTTCCTTTTCAGTCGAAGAAAATGGAGATATTTTCGTTGGTTTTGATTATCAGCACCGTTTTGAATATCGAAAAACATTACAAGATTTTATCGATACCGATCCATCGTTACTCAAAGAAGGAATGGAGGTTGTCGACCCATTTAATAGGCGAGCATACTATTACACATTTGTAGAAATTGCTGACTATACAGCTGGGCAAAAAAGTCCGTTTTTACAACAAAGTGTCATTGATTATTACTTAGAAAAAAATGAACTGTGGAAGCTAAAAGGGGTTCATGAAAAAACACCGGTTGTACATGTAAAAAGCAGAGACGGTCATCTTCTTCCTTATTTGCCCCATTTGCTAAAGTTAACTTGTTCATATGAGCAATTGCCGCCATTGATGACGAAAAAAGTGAATCGCTTGATTAAGCTGTCGCCACATGAAAAAATGTCGAAGCTTTATACAGAAACGTTCCGCTTGCTTGGGCAACAACAAGTGTTAACATTCCAAAAAGAAAATGTGCGGGCGGTTAACCTAGGCTATGATGTTAATGAGCTGGATTCCCCGATAATGGTGTTTGGACAAGGATATAAAACAAATGAGATTTATAGAGGGCTCAAGCAGTCGGGAGTGTATGAACCGAGCAGTGTAGCCATTAGTTTTTTCGTCGACCCAGAGCTGAACTATGACCTACAAAAGCGAAAGGAAGTAGGATATTTTGTAAAAAAGCTAGAATCAATGTCTGAGGCACTTGGTGTAAAGCTTAATATTTCTGATCAGCCTCGCCAACTATACGGTCAATTGCCAAAAGACTTTTTTAAGCAAGATAACCTGTCGTATCATTTGAAATCCATTACTGACCAGTTCCGCGGAACAGTAGTAGTGGTCATTGGAACAGAAGAAAATATTGATCGCGCCTACGTTACGATTAAAAAAGAATTTGGTGGAAAAGAAGACTTAATGACGCAATTTGTTGGGTTCACTTCTTCTTTAGTTACGGAAAATAATATCTTTCACTACTATAATATTTTGCTGGGGATTTATGCCAAGGCGGGAATTCAGCCTTGGATTTTGGCAAGTCCTATGCATTCGGACTGTTTCATTGGATTGGATGTCAGCCATGAACACGGAAAGCATGCCTCTGGTATCATTCAGGTGATTGGACGCGATGGAAAAATCATTAAACAAAAATCAGTGGTCACGGCGGAAGCGGGAGAAACCATCGCCAATTCTACAATGGAAGAGATTGTGAATGAAAGCATATACGGCTATGAACAAATCTATGGAGCAAAGCCGCGGCATATTACTTTTCACCGCGATGGCGTTTGCCGGGAGGATTTAGAGTTTTTACAAGCTTATTTGCGATCATTTCAAATTCCTTTTGGTTTTGTAGAAATTATAAAAAAACCGCGAAGAAGAATGGCTATTTATTCAAATAAAAAATGGGTGACGAAGCAAGGAGTATACTATTCCAAAGGAAACACCGCGTATTTATGTGCGACAGATCCGAAAGAGTTTGTGGGCATGGCTCAACTTGTAAAAATTGTGAAAAAAACGAATGGTCTGTCTGTTCATGAGATTGTTTCTGATGTATATAAGCTATCGTTTATGCATATTCATTCCATGCTGAAGACACGCTTACCGATTACGATCCATTACGCCGATTTAAGCTCTACTTTCCATAACCGCGGGCTGATTCACCCGCGTTCGCAGCATGAACGGGCATTGCCGTTTGTGTGATATGAAAGGGTTGCTTGCCCGTCATTCTCTAAGGATTGCTGGGATTTGTAGAAGCAGAGAGTCATTGCTTGGCTCTCTGTTTTTGTTTTATCCCATGCAGGAATTTCGCTCACGTTGTCAAAATAACGTATGTGAATTTTCACATGTAAGGTGAATGTATGGCTGTTGACCATGACCGATTGTTCAAAGAGTTGATCCAAGCATTTTTTGAAGAGTTTATTCTTCTCTTTTTCCCCAACATGTACGAGCATATCGACTTTCGCCATTTGTCCTTTTTATCCGAAGAACTGTTCACTGATGTAACGGCAGGGGAGAAGTATCGCGTCGATTTGTTAGTCGAAACGAAATTAAAAGGGGAAGACGGGCTGATCATCGTCCATATCGAAAACCAAAGCTATGTGCAGCCGTCGTTTCCTGAACGGATGTTCATTTACTTCAGCCGTTTGTTTGAAAAATACCGCACGAACATCGTTCCGATTGCCGTTTTCAGCTACGATGCCATCCGCGACGAACCATCCTCGTTTACGCTTCCACTTCCGTTTGGCAACATCCTTCACTTCCGCTTTTTCCCCGTTGAATTGCGCAAACAAAATTGGCGCAACTACATTCGCAGCGACAATCCGATCGCCGCTGCGCTGTTAAGCAAAATGGGTTATACTGAAAGTGAACGAATCGAATTGAAAAAACAGTTTTTACGCATGTTAGTTCGTTTAGAGCTGGATGAAGCAAAGCAGCGATTGTTAATCGGCTTTTTTGAAACATACGTGAGGTTGTCCGATGATGAGGAACAACAATTACGAAACGAGGTGAATCAAATGGAAACGAAAGAAAAAGAGCAAGTGTTGGAATTGTTGATTTCGTATGAACAAAAAGGAAAACGTGAAGGAGCTAAGCAAAAAGAGCGAGAAATGATGCGAAAAATGATTGCAAAAGGAATGAGCATTGCCGATATTGCACATATATTTGACCTAACGGAAGAAGAAGTTCATAAAAGGGTTAACGATTGACCACGACCGCTTATTTAAATAAAGAGCTGGCCACAGCGTTTTTTCATGGGTTCACCGGATACGTATTGGCTCGGCAGCTGTTGTTACCCGCTAAAGGAGAAAGTTGCCCTAAGATGATGGGGCAGCTTTTTTGTTATGGTCGCTCGAATTTTCGGTGCGTATGTTGGTTGGGAATTAGGAATTTATAGACAATTTGACAATGTTCGACAGCGTTTTTCTGCAGTGATTGGTACAATCAAATTGACTGAGATTTTTGTTGTAGGAACGAAGTAGGGGATCACCTGGCAACGATTTGCAAAGCCGACTACTATTACGGGGCGTTGCTTTCTGCATTGGTCAACGGGGGACTCGTGCCGGCATTGTTTGAAAAAGAAAACGACAACCGGCAATATACGAAGTCACGACGAATAAAGCGAGCTACATCATCTATACGAAGTACAATACCACTCCATCAGGCTCCAAGGATTTTACTTGGTCCTTTCCATTTAGCGACAATGAGCTTGACGAAATTGTCAAGATTCATCACGAAAACAACAAGGAAAAAGAATTTATCTTTGCCTTTATTTGCGGGCAAAAGCAATTAAGTGACTACAATCAAGTCATTGCCATCGTCTATTGGGATGAATTTCTCGAATGCGTGGATATCGAAAAAGAACAGATTCGCGGAACAGCGCGGCTGTCAGTGAAAGCGGTCAAAGGCTCCCCATGGCTGCGCCTCTACGGCAGCAAGCGAGCTGATATGTTGGATGGGAAAGATAACACGATCAAAATTGAACGAAATCGCCTAGGTAATCTGTAAAGTGGTATGGGGGATGTGAAAAGGGAGGGGGGAGAGTAGATGAATGCGGGATTTTTCTATACATTGCTTCTTTTATTCTTGCTTGCCTTATTGGCAAGATGGATCAAGTCGAAAGAAGCGAAATGGATTGGATCGTATGGAGAATATAAAGTCCGAAAAACAATCAAAAAGATAGAAGCAACATCATCTGGAAAATACAAAGCTTTCCATAACTTGTATATTCCTAAAGAAGATGGCTCCACATCGCAAATCGATCATATTATTCTTTCCGATCAAGGCCTGTTTGTCATTGAAACGAAAAATTATAGCGGCTGGATTTTCGGAGAGGAAACATCGAAATATTGGACACAAGTCATTTATAAACGAAAAGAAAAATTTCTTAATCCTATTTTACAGAACAAAGGACATATCAAGGCGTTAAGAAACTGGCTTGGGGAGGAGTTTGCGCATATTCCGATTCACTCGGTTGTCGTGTTTCTGCCGCGGACAAAGTTTAAATCACATGCTCATTTTACCCAAGCTTATGTAGTTTATCCGAAACAGTTGAAACAAGTGCTTGGGCAGCATGAAACAAAATCGATAGGGAAACAAAACAACGTTTAGCACAAAAATTAGAAACAGTACTTATCAGAGATAAAAAACAAGAAAAAGAAGTGAAAAAGAGGCACGTGCAAACGATTCGAACGAAGCAAAAGCAGACGGAACAACATATCCAGCAAAACCGCTGTCCGAAATGTGGCGGTGTTCTGATCGTTCGGAAAGGAAAGTATGGGACATTTAAAGGTTGCAGTAATTACCCGAAATGCAAGTTTACGCAGTCGATTGGCTGAACTTGCAACATGGCCGTTTGGGCAACAACTATGGATAAGGGAAGGAGAAGAATGATGCTTTCTATATAGATTCAGATTAATTTTCCGACATAACTATCTGTCCAATGCGTTGGAGCACTTTTTCTGGAAATTGAGTGAGATGCTCCAAGAACGAAACAATCGATTCCCGCAACTCTTTTCGATTGGCATGAAACCGATTGGCAATCACGCTCTCTTTCAGCCAGCCCCAAATCCGTTCGACCAAATTTAAATTCGGTGAATACGGGGGGAAGAATATCAAAGTCAACCGTTCTTCGTGCTCATGTAGAAAAGGCTGAAGAATTTTGGCGCGATGAATTTTTGCGTTATCCAAGACCATCACGACATGTTTATCCGGATACTGGTCCAAGGTGTATTGGAGAAATTGCAGAAAAGCCTGTGCATCGCATTGATTGGTTTCCATACAGTGAAATTCCCCCGTTTCGATATTCACACCACCTAATAAGCTAACGGTTGCGTGATGTCCATACGTAGGGATTTGTTTTTGACGCCCTTTAACATTCCATGTGGCCCGTAGAGTTTGGTAATCCCGAATGTGGCTTTCATCTTTATAGATTATGACCATGTTGTCGGACAAGTTTTTTTTTATGAGTTCCATCTCCTGTTGAAACTCTTTTTGTTTCTGAGGATTGGCCCGTTTGAGGGTATACGTAGGGCGTGTATAGCGAAATCCCCATCGATGAAGCATATCACCAATACCGCCACGGGACATGGTGACAGAAAATTTCTCTTCTAACACATGTTGAATAATCCGGGTATTCCAGCCCGTTTCAATGCCGTATCCTTCATCGGCAGGAGTGCTTTCTTCCAGCATTTTTTTTAATTCCCGTTCTTCTTCTGGAGATAGATACGGCTTTCTGCCCGGGGCGTATCGACGTTCTAATAACGCATCCATGCCACCTTGATTAAACTTTTGCACGTAAATCGAAACGGTCTCACGGTGGAGATTCAAGAGCTCAGCGACTTGGATCCCCAAATAGCCTTGCATAATCAGACGAATGACTGCAATTCGTTTTGCCATGTTCGCCTTTTTCATTTTGCGTTCCTGTTCTTGAAGACGTTCGATCGTCCAACCATGATCGTTTGTAATTTGTCATCCTTTTTTCCTCATTCTTCTTCCGCTCCTTTGATTTACTCATTTAGGAGCAGTATAGACAAGGATGCAGATTGATTAAACATGTCGGAATTTCAAACTGGATTTATATAAATTCAGTGTGTAATTTGTGAATAAAGTTTTCTTTTCCGACTAACTAAACAGATTACGAAGAAAAAGGGGGAAACATATGCCACAAGAAAAGTATTGTTTAGGATGTGAATTAGCAAACAAAAAACTACCAGTTTATGTTGTGTACGAAGATGAGTATGTGACTTGTATCTTAGATCACGCTCCCTTTAATGATGGACATACTTTGATACTACCAAAGAAACATTTTAAAGAAGTGGAAGAACTCAATGTGGATACAGCAAATGCAATTATGAAGGCATCTATACTTGTTTCAAAGGCTATTAAGTTATTGTATAAACCTGATGGTATTACAATTTGTCAAAATGGTGGTATTTTTAATGAATTAACCCATTATCATATGCATATTGTACCAAGATACGAAAATCAGTCTTTTGCAGATTTTTACTTAGAAGATGAGACAGAAAATGATAATAAAGTAAAAAATCTTAGGGACGTAATGTTAAAATTACAAGAGGCAATATACGCTGTTAAATAATAATCTGTATCAGCTAACGATGGCGTTATTTCAAGAAAAGAAGAACTTCCTTAACTCCGAAGTTCCTAAATTTTTGTGCTATATCAACATTAACCTTTAACACAGCCTTAGAATAAAAAACCTTGAAAGGCTTACTGCCAATCAAGGTTATTAAAAATCATAGTTTAAACTTTCTTAAATACTTTCTATTTCAATGTCTGACTTTACTTTTAAAGCCTTATTTAAGGCTTTTTTTAAAATAGTTATTAAATCTTCTCCATCACTTGTAACAAAATAGTTAGATAAGTCTGTAATTTCATCACTTATATTATCTCCCCATGGTGGTGTTTTTGAAAGGTCTTCAATATCCCAAATGACTTGTGATGGACTGTAATTTTTCAAACTTTCTTGAATTTCATCTATTTCTTTAATAGCATCTTTAATATATTTATACTCAAGTTTGCCATTATATAGTTTGTTTAATAAAAGAGGATACTTTGTTCCCCAACCATTTGGCTCTAAATGATAGCTTACTGTTGAAAAAAACGAATGTAAAAAGTCGCCATGACCAATTGGATACCAATAATATTTTACTTTAAAACCTACAGCCATTCTGTCACCTCACTCATCAGTTTTAAATCTAATATTTACTTTACCATTTGTTTTTTTCATTATTTTATCATACAAATCATCTAGTATTTCTTCCGATACATTTTGTCCCCGTATATCGATAATAACAGTTTGTTTAGTGCCTCTTGGCAAATCACTTAATCGCTTTTCAAATTGAGTAGAAATATTGTTTACTAATCTGCTTCTACCTTCTGGGGTAGTAATTTTATAATTTTTTACTTCTATACTAAATCCTTTTTTATAATAATCTGGTCTTGAGCTTCCTTTGGTCCCATAAGGTACTTCTTTTCCGTTTTTAAAAGATTTTTGAGTACTATATTCTGGATATTCTTTTCCTATATCAATTTCTGATTGTCTCCAAGACGGTCTAGCATTACCCGTCCCCTTACCAACCACCTCATCCCCATTCTTGCCAACGATGTTCATCATCGTTCCTTTGGCTTCTCTCTCGGCCTCGCTTATCCCCATGCGGGGTGCCGGACCGCCAACTCCTGCTAAGGCTGGCTGCGGTCCCTGTAGGACAGAGCCAACATTTTCGAGAAGATTCTCCCATTGCTTTTTGAACGAGCGGATCGTTTGGGTAATCGGCGCTTTTACGACTTGGTGATATACCGTTTGAAGGGCAGGCATAACTTTATCATAGCGGAGAACATACTTCGTTTGCGAGATCAATTTAGAAACATCCGCTGCGGTTTCAGCCGCTTTCGCTCCTTTGCTCCCCGCTTTGCCGGCGATTGCTGCTCCTTTGGCTGGAGGAATGACAGACAACAATAACATTCCTCCTGCAAACAGGCGATCCCATCCTGATATCCGTTTTCCAGTGATCGGGTCGTATTCTCCAAACAATCGCTGCAAATCATGCCAGCCAAGAAGCTCCAGACCAAGTTCTTTCATGTTGTCGGCGAGCGTTTGGTCTGCCTGTCTTATTGCCGCGGCTGTCCGATACAGCAGTTCCTCCGCTTCATTCAGCTTTTCTTCATAGCGGCGGAGCCAATAAAGCAGTTCGTCTGTAAGCTCATGGATGGCGGCAGAACTGATTCCCGGAATCTCCATCACTAAAGAAGGAAGTTCCCAAGAAAGTGAGATTCGCGCGCGACAGCAGGCGTCCTCTGCATCGGGGATATGTTTCGCTACCGTTTCCAATTCTTCTGGTTTGACTCGAATCGTCGTCATTATAGCTCCTCTATCTTTCGCCAAATTTGGGCAATTTCCCTGCTTATTTCATGAAGAAGATCATCTGCGGTCGCATAAATTTGTGCTTCGATTTGTCGCAAGTCCCAGTATACTAGTTCATACGCTCCCCTCGACTCTCCCTGCCAATGCGGAACATACTCGTCATTTGCGCGATAAAAGGAATGCGAGCCACGATGAAAGTCGTCCACTGCTTCCTCTACTTGCCCTTGATAGGATGAAAGGTAACGGATCATAGTCGCATAAACACGGCGCTTTGCTTCTTTTTCAATAGATTCCAATAAGGATGGCACCTTCATTTCCTCCCCATCGTACATTACTTAAATGGTAACATAAGTAAAATGAGGATAAATCATGATATATTCCTATTTTCCAAATGACAACAAGGACTTTTTCCTTATTCATCCATTTTTCCGTGCTAGGCATATAGAATGTTTCTTTTGGAAGATAATAGTTTTAGCGAACAAACTTTTTCAGCGTGGAATGAACAATGTGCTGTCACCTGTCGAATAACGAGATTGTTTCTGATGTATATAAGTTATCGTTTATGCATATTCATTCCATGCTGAAGACACGTTTGCCGATGACGATCCATTACGCCGATTTGAGCTCTACTTTCCATAACCACGGACTGATTCATCCACGTTCACAGCATGAACGGGCATTGCCGTTTGTGTGATGTGATATGAAAGGGCTGCTTGCCCGTCACTCTCTAAGGATTGCTGGGATTTGTAGAAGCAGAGAGTCATTGTTTGGCTCTCTGTTTTTGTTTTATCTCATGCAGGAGTTTCGCACATATGTTGTCGAAACAACGCATGTGAATTTTCGCATGTGAGGTGAATGTATGGCTGTTGACCATGACCGCTTGTTTAAAGAGTTGATCCAAGCTTTTTTTTGAAGAGTTTATTCTTCTCTTTTTCCCCGAACGGTTGAATTGAAGCACCACGGTGCCTCAAGATCAAGGACGTTATGATTTTTTGGCACAAGTGGAAAAGTTAGAACGAATTACGATGGGGAGAAGGAATATCTGCGGAATCGTTGTGCTGCTAACGAATGACCATTTGCATTGGACAGAGCCGATGCAATCGAATACAGTGGACTGTGAGTTTCGCATTCATGAAAACCGGATCGTCACCGGGGAGTTAAAATGGCAGGAACATGCATCGACAGGGACGAAGGAAAAGCGTGATGTGCCAATCTTTATTAAAGGGAGATATCAATTGAAATGGCATCATTATTCTACCGTCAACCGGGACGGACACGGCGAGTTCCGATATGTTGCCGTTCATATAGAAGACATATATAATCGAGAGAAATAGTTTTGCTGTTTATTGTCACTTGTTGAAGAAAAGCTGTGTCAGGAACAAAAATGCCCCGGGCAAAACTTGATTCACCAGATGTGTCTGCAGCGATGAGAAGGCTATTCAAATGTAGAGAGTATGGTTGGAATAAGAAATAAATTTAAAACACTAATCGCATTTTATGGGCGGATTTATAGTCAACCGGTTGGTGATCAAGGAGTTTAAAGAAGCAGAAACGGAATCAACGGAAAAGGATGGATAACCGTGAAATTGGATCCAAATCAACATCTTCATTTAGGATATTATGAGAACAATGTTGATCTCGAAGCAGTCGCATATAAAATTCAGGATGAGAATAAGTGGGTGGTTTTTTTAGATAATGAACAAGATACTACATTAGTTCAAAAAATATTAAATCAGTATGATTACCATGAAAAATATGGTTATAAGCTTTTTACGGTTGATGCAGATGATTTATCTTATGAAGCTGGAAGCAAGCGGTTGGAAGAATGGTTAAAAACCAATAACATCATCTGTTTGTTTTTTATTTCATTATCGTTTGTCGATCTTTTTATGCCATAATGTGTATGATCACACATGTTTGGACTAATGGTAAAATCACAAACGAACGCCCCCATTGTTCAGCGATGGGGGCAAGTTCATTGTGGAGAAAGCGCAGAAAGAAGTTGTGTTACTGCTGGAGAGGTTATTGTTGCTGGGAGAGCTTGCGGATTTTTCGCTCGTGTTGGGCAATTTTGGCTGAGTGGAAATCGACGGTTTCTTGTGTTTCGATAAGTTCAATGCGTAAATTGTCGATTTTTGTTTCTAATCGGTTAAACCGTTCGTTCATTTCATTTTCTAGCCGATCGATGCTGCCTTCCAGCCGGTCGTCCATCTCTTGTATCCGCTTGTCCATTTCCGCAACCTTTCTTTTAAATTCATCATTCATTGCTTCGACTTTTTTGTCTAATGTTTCCATTTTTTTGTCTAATGCTTCGACTTTTTTCTCCAATACTTCGACTCTTTTGTCCAATGCTCCGACTTTTTTGTCCAATGCTTCCACTCTTTTATCCAATGCTTCGACTCTTTTGTCCAATGCTTCCACTTTTTTGTCTATTGTATCGATTTTTCCGTCTAATGCAGCGATTTGTGAGCGAAAGTCAGATGCGTAAAGATCAAGCGCCTTTAAGATTTCTTTTAATACCGTTTCTTGTTCCATCTCTTTCACCTCCTCATAAAGAGTATAACCCGATCATATAGACAAGAAAAGACAAACGGTGAGAAAAAGATGCAGGACGGCAGCCTAATGCCCCTGTTTTCCCCTGCAACCAGACAGCAAAAATGAGCTATGATGTTCTTGAAAGCCTGCTGGAAAGGAATTTTTTATCCATTAGACACATCTTAATGATGATAATCTGATTGTTGTTCAATAATGGAGTGTATTTCCCGATGGAAAAATGCGAAAAACATGTGATGCAATTCATATGCATATTGCAAGAGGTATGGCTACAAAACAGTGGCGAAAGAGTTAGGGGCGAGGTGATATGAGCAGGAAGGAGTGTTAAGTCTGGAGGAAAAAGAAGACTGAGAAAGATCCGAAAACGAAGATGAAGCGCCTGAAGGAGGAGGTAGAGATGCTGAAAAGCTTTTAATAAAGATGAATGGGGGAATGGAAGAAAAGAAGTTCGAGGTCACTCAAGACATGGTCGAGTGTTACGGTTCGCTACGGCGAAGAGGTGAAGGTGCCATATGCCAATATTAACTGCCAACATTTCCAAAATAAATGAAACAACCTAAATCCTGTGAGTAAAGGATTCAGGCTGCTTCATCCTATATCATCATCGGTCTCCACATGATGGCGCACAAGCCTATTTTTAAAAGCGGATGCTTGACGAGCGATGCAATTAATCTTTAATAAGCGGGGATGTTTGTTGGCCATAGTTAATTTCAACGCGCTTTTTCGCAAATGCGAAGTAAAAGACAATCACGATGGCGGTAATTAAAAGTGTCAGCAGCAATGGTGAAACCATCGACTTGATAAACAGCATAGAGGTTAGTATAACTAATAAAATCAAGATCGTGAAATAAGCCAAGTACGGGAATAGCCACATTTTAATCTTTAATGCTTCAGGGTTGTGGCGTTCCAGTTTTTTACGCATACGCAATTGTGAAACAGCGATGGCCAAATAGACAAGAAGCGCTATGGCGCCGGAGGAATTCACAAGAAATAAAAACACTTTGTCCGGCGAAACATAATTCAGGATGACCGCTATATATGCAAAGAATGTGCTGGCCATAACCGCCTGTGCTGGCACGCTTGGTTATTTGCCGGTTCGTTAAAATTTATGCATGTTCCCAAATAAATACCCCAGACGTTAGCACCGCAACCAAATAAAATTGTGCGTTTAAATGCGCAACAGGGCGGACTATAAGTGCGTTTCTAAACTTTTTACATGATGAGGAGGAGTTTCTACAATGGTAATTTGCTCGTATTCTCCTGCTTTTAAAACACTTTTGTCCTTTCTCATTAAATAGGTGTAGACACCAATGCTAATAAACAATCCGAAAGTCCAAGCATTATCCCAGAGAAAACGAAGAGACGGAATGAGTAAGCCAAGTATAGGGATGGCGACCCCGATTATAAGTGCATAAATTCCGTTTTTATTAAAACCGTTCACATAACTGTAACGGCCATTAGGTTCATATAACTCTTTAAGATCCAATTGTTTCCGGCGGACAAGCCAGTAGTCTGCAATTGCAATACCGTCAATCGGACCAAGTAAAGCCGCGTATGTTCCGAGCCAGCCAAATATATAGTTGCCAAAATTAGACATTATATACCATGGTTGTAATAAAATAGCGAATAATCCAGTAATAATAGCGCCAATTCCAAACGTAATTCGTTTTGGATACAAATTCTCAATGGCGCGGGCCGGCGCTACCACATTGGCACCGACGTTAATGGTTAAGGAAGAAATAACAATGACAATAGTTCCTAAAAGAATCACAAATGGCGGGAATTTGGCAAGGAGCTGCACAGGATCCCAAATCGCTTGTCCAAAAATCACTACAGTCGCTGATGTAACGGCTATTCCTATGAAAGAGAAAACAGTCATGGTTATCGGAAGAGATAAGCTTTGAGCGACGATTTGCGATTTTTGGCTTTGTGCATAGCGGCAAAAATCAGGAATATTCAAGGCGAGTGTCGCCCAAAAACCGATTACTCCCGTTAAAGATGGAAAAAATACTTTTAAAAACTCGCCAGTCGTCGTGAATTGAGAAGGCGTTTCGAAAATCGGGCCCCAGCCTCCGGCGTGAGTGAGTGCCCAGATAAGGAGAATGACTGAAGAGATGCCTACTATAGGTGCAGCTATGGAACTTAGTTTTTTTATGGCTTCAGGGCCTTTATAAGCAATTCCTATATTCAATGCCCAAAATAAAACAAATACGATAGCTGTATGCCCAGGCAAATTTGTCCAAGAAGGAAAAGAGGCTACCAACAATGTATCAATTGCCCCCGTGCCAATCCATGTATTAATCCCGAACCATCCAGCAGCCACAATCGCGCGGGCTAATGTTGGAATGTGCGCTCCTTTGTCGCCAAACCAAAGCCGCGCAAAAACAGGATAAGGAATTCCGAATTTTGTTCCAGCATGTGAATTTAATAAAATCGGGATCAAAACAATCACATTGCCAAGAAAAATGGTTCCTACCGCTTGCCACCAGTTCATTCCTAAAGCAATCATTCCACTAGCCATCGTGTAGGAAGGGATGCATAAACACATGCCAATCCATAAAGTCGCAAAGTTGATTCCCTTCCATGAATGCTCTTTCAGTGTCGTTGGCCGCAAATCATCATTCCACAGCGTGCTTTCGCTCACCATTTTCGTTGCTTCGTCTGTCAAAATGACAATACCGTTTTGTTCCATCTGCGTTTTCATTGAGATCCTCCCCTGTCACTTGAATAATGTCATAGCGGAAACAAATTTACGAATATTTTAACTATTAAAAATAATCTTTTCATTATACGCATTGTTAAATAAGTAGGGAGTTGTGTTTTTCATTATGTAAAATATGTAAATATCATTAACATTGCTATGTTCATAAGGCGATTAATATATGTGTCCAAAAGACAATCGTTTAATCCGAAACATTCCCATTTGCATACTAAATCACATAAGAGCTTCAAATTTACATAATGAAAAACAAATCTTTCCTATTATTTAACATAGTGTATAATGAAAAGTTTTTTTGAAATAAGTAGAATATTCTTAAAGTTCAGACCTATCAATAGGTTTTTATGAAGGATAAGGGAGGTGTTACCTTTTACATCATTGACAAGCCTTTAAGTAAATGAACGAAAAATATAGAAAAGCGGGGGACAAAGAGATGGCTGATCAAGTAATTATCGGCCTTATTCAAGCGTCGCATGATGTTCACGGGGATGAGCCGGTGGAAGTCCATAAAGAAAAAGCGATGGAAAAACATATAAAACTGGTGCAGGAGGCAAAAGACCGGGGAGCGCAAATCATCTGTCTGCAAGAAATTTTTTATGGTCCTTACTTTTGCGCGGAGCAAAATACAAAATGGTATGATGCGGCGGAAGAAATTCCGGACGGGCCAACGACGAAACGGTTTCAAGAACTGGCGAAGCAATTAGGTGTTGTCATTGTTCTGCCGATTTATGAAAGAGAGGGGATTGCTACTTATTATAATACAGCCGCTGTCATTGACGCAGACGGCACATACTTGGGAAAATACCGAAAACAGCATATCCCGCATGTTGGCGTAGGCAGCGAAGGGTATGGGTTTTGGGAAAAATTTTATTTCAAACCAGGGAATTTAGGATACTCAGTATTTGATACCGCATTTGCTAAAATAGGCGTCTACATTTGTTATGACCGCCACTTCCCAGAAGGGGCAAGAATTTTAGGATTAAAAGGGGCGGAAATTGTGTTTAACCCATCGGCGACGGTAGCCGGTCTTTCCGAATACTTATGGAGGCTGGAACAACCAGCCCATGCCGTGGCAAACGGATATTATGTCGCTGCCATCAACCGGGTCGGATATGAAGCGCCATGGAACATGGGAGAATTTTATGGGCAGTCTTATTTAGTGGATCCAAGAGGCAACTTTGTTGCGACGGGAAGCCGTGACAAAGATGAGGTCGTCATCGGTGTGATGGACAAAAAGTTGATTCGCGAAGTCCGCGATACTTGGCAGTTTTATCGAGACCGACGCCCGGAAACTTACAATGAAATGACCGCGTTGCTGCCGTAAAACTGAAAAGGGATTAGAGTTTTGCTCTATTCCCTTTTTTCAAAGAGAAAGAAGGAGGGTGTTTGCGATGACTCAATTACTCTCAGATTTAGCGAAGAATTTCCAGGAAGTAGATCCGGGTTTAACCGACCGAGAAGCGATAGAAGAAGCGAACCGATGTTTATATTGTTATGATGCTCCCTGTATTAAAGCCTGTCCTACAGGAATTGATATTCCGGCTTTTATCAAAAAAATTGCGTCCGGGAATTTAAAAGGATCAGCCAAAACCATTATGTCGTCCAATCCTGTCGGCGCTAGCTGTGCAAGGGTATGCCCGACAGAGGAATTATGCGAAGGTGCTTGTGTTCTGAACCATTCCACAAAACCGATCATGATTGGAAAACTGCAGCGGTATGCGACAGACTGGGCGATTCGGAATAAAGAAGTATTGTTTCAAGCTGGACAGAAAAACGGAAAAACAGTGGCGGTTGTCGGCGGTGGCCCTGCCGGATTATCTGCCGCTAGAGAATTGGCGCGAATGGGATATACAATCACCATTTTTGAAGCGGAAAAAGAAGCAGGGGGACTTAATACGTATGGCATCGTTTCCTTCCGTCTTCCACAAAAAATATCGTTTTGGGAAGTGAATCAAGTTAAAAGTTTAGGGGTGCAAATTCGCACCAATACGCGGGTTGGCAAAGACATTTCCGCCAAGGAGCTTTTAGATCATTACGACGCCGTCGTGTTAGCTGCCGGCATGGGAAGAGTTCCGCGGCTAGGCATTGAAGGAGAGGACTTAGATGGAGTGTACGATGCCATTGAATTTATAAAAGAAACGAAAACAAAGCCATTGACTGGCAAGCTCGTTGGGAAAAGAGTGGTTGTCATTGGTGCCGGAAACACTGCGATTGACGGCGCAACTTGTTCGGTGCGTTTAGGAGCGGAAAATGTTAAGATTTTATATCGCCGTACAAAGGAGGAAATGACAGCGTACGATTTTGAATACGAGTTTGCCAAGCAAGATGGCGTCGAGTTTCGCTGGCTAACGGCACCGAAGCGGATTATTGGTGATGAAAACGGAAAAGTGACCCATATCGAATGCATCCGCATGAAGTTAGGAGAACCAGATGCAGACGGCCGCCGTCGTCCTGTTCCGATTGCAGGATCCGAATTTACGATGCGGGTTGACGTGGTGATAAAAGCAATCGGCCAGACGCGGCACCTTGATCTCATTCAGGAATTTGGATTAGAGCATGATGATGGTGTCGTGAAAGTGAATCCGGAAAATTATCAAACATCCAATCCAAAAGTGTTTGCCTGTGGTGATGTCATTTTTGCGAAAGGACAAGGCGAAGCGATGGTGGTCACCGCTGCGCAGCAAGGAAAAGAAGCAGCATATGCAGTGCATCAGCATTTCACAAAAGCAGTGAGTGAAACGGCTTGATCTCGTCATTTTTTACAGAGGAGGGCAAGAAAATGGCAGATTTAAGTATTAATTTGGCGGGGATAAAGTCTCCTAATCCATTTTGGCTCGCTTCTGCGCCTCCAACCAACTCTGGTTACCAAGTGCAGCGGGCGTTTGAGGCCGGTTGGGGCGGAGCGGTTTGGAAAACGCTTGGTGAACCGATTTTAAACGTATCATCCCGGTTTGCGGCTGTGAGCTTTAATGGACAACGTGTGATGGGCTTTAACAATATCGAGCTGATTACGGACCGTCCTCTTGAAGTGAATTTGAAAGAAATCTATGAAACGAAAAAGCGCTTTCCGGACCGGGCTGTCGTGGCATCCCTTATGGTCGAGCCAAAAAGGGAAAAATGGCATGAAATTGTGAAAAGAGTGGAAGATGTGGGCGTTGACGGGCTTGAGCTGAATTTTGGCTGCCCGCACGGGATGGCGGAACGGGGAATGGGGTCCGCTTCCGGGCAAGTGCCTGAACTTGTGGAAAAGCAAACATATTGGGTGAAAGAGGTGGCGCGGACGCCTGTCATCGTTAAGCTGACCCCAAATATTACAGATATCACGGCGACAGCTGAAGCTGCTGTTCAGGGCGGGGCTGATGCCATCAGCATGATCAACACCATCAATAGCTTAATGGGGGTTGACTTGGATACGTGGAATACGATTCCGCATGTTGCGGGAAAAGGAGCACATGGAGGCTATTGCGGTCCGGCGGTGAAGCCAATCGCTTTGAGCATGGTTGCCGAATGCGCCCGCCATCCGCGGATTCATGTGCCGATTTCCGGCATCGGCGGCATATCCAGCTGGAAGGACGCAGTGGAATTTATGCTTATGGGGGCAACCGGAGTGCAAGTATGTACGGCTGTCATGCATCATGGCTTCCGGATTATTGAAGATATGATAGAAGGACTGAACTATTACTTGGATGAAAAAGGAATTGCTTCTGTTATGGATATTGTTGGGAAGTCAGTTCATAAATATTCCAATTGGGGGGACCTCGACCTTCATTATAAAGTGGTTGCCCGCATTAACAAAGATGTTTGCATTAATTGCAATAAATGTTATATCTCCTGTGAAGATGCTTCTCATCAATGCATTGATCGTTTAACGGATGAAAATGGAAAAGAGTATTTAAAAGTGCGTGAAGAAGATTGCGTAGGGTGTAATTTATGTTCGATCGTCTGTCCGGTGGATGGTGCGATTGACATGGTCGAAATGCCAAGCGAACATATGCCGATGACATGGAATGAACGCCAAGCGGCCATTAGCGGGCTGAGCAGCTGTAGCGTTGATGTGAAATAAAACGAGATTTCCAGCGGAGGAGGATGTTGAAATGACAAAAATAATAAAAAATGGAACGATTGTTACCGCAACCGATACGTATGAAGCGGACTTGCTCATTAAAGACGGAAAAATTGCCATGATAGGCCAACATTTAGAAGAAAAAGGCGCTGAAGTGATTGATGCCAAAGGCTGTTACGTATTTCCAGGCGGTATTGATCCGCACACGCATTTAGATATGCCGTTTGGCGGCACGGTGACAAAGGATGATTTCGAATCTGGAACGATTGCGGCGGCATTTGGCGGAACAACGACCATCATCGACTTTTGTTTAACGAATAAAGGGGAGCCATTAAAAAAAGCGATTGAAACTTGGCACAACAAAGCGAAGGGAAAAGCGGTTATTGATTATGGCTTCCATTTAATGATTAGCGAAATTACGGATGACGTATTAGAAGAGCTGCCAAAAGTCATTGCCGAAGAAGGGATAACATCCTTTAAAGTGTTTATGGCGTATAAAAACGTATTTCAGGCAGATGATGGAACGTTATACCGCACGCTAGTGGCTGCCAAAGAACTTGGCGCGCTTGTCATGGTTCATGCGGAAAATGGGGATGTGATTGATTACTTAACGAAAAAAGCGCTTGCGGAAGGGAATACGGAGCCGATTTACCATGCTTTAACGCGGCCTCCAGAAGTAGAAGGAGAAGCGACCGGGCGCGCCTGTCAATTGACAGAGCTTGCCGGTTCACAACTTTACGTTGTTCACGTGACATGTGCGCAAGCGGTGGAAAAAATTGCACAAGCGCGCAATAAAGGGTTGGATGTGTGGGGAGAAACGTGTCCGCAATATCTTGTTCTCGACCAATCGTATTTAGAAAAGCCTGATTTTGAAGGCGCGAAATATGTTTGGTCCCCTCCGCTTCGTGAAAAATGGCATCAAGAAGTATTGTGGAATGCGCTGAAAAACGGCCAGCTGCAAACGCTTGGATCGGACCAATGTTCATTTGACTTTAAAGGCCAAAAAGAACTTGGCAGAGGAGATTTTACTAAAATTCCAAACGGCGGGCCGATGATCGAGGATCGGGTCAGCATTCTTTTCAGTGAAGGGGTTAAAAAAGGAAGAATCACGTTAAATCAATTTGTCGATATTATGTCGACAAGAATTGCCAAATTGTTCGGGTTATTCCCGAAAAAAGGAACGATCGCGGTAGGTTCAGACGCAGACTTAGTCATTTTTGACCCGGATATCGAACGGGTGATTTCGGCGGAAACACACCATATGGCCGTCGACTATAATGCATTTGAAGGAATGAAAGTAACGGGTGAACCGGTATCGGTTCTGTGCAGAGGCGAATTTGTTGTCCGTGATAAACAATTTGTCGGAAAACCAGGGTACGGCCAATATTTAAAACGGGCAAAATACGGAACCTCAAAGATTTCCAAGCAGAACGAGAAATTAACCATTTAAAAGAATAACAACCTACTCTTGCCCCTTAAAATGCCAATAAAATGCAACACTTAGCTTTATTCCCGTTCTAAGCGATAGCAGATCTTTCAAAATCGCTATCGCTAAGAATCATTTAAAATGCGGGCGGGGGAATCTGCGGGAAGGGATTATCAAAACGATTGTCCAGCCATGGAAAATATAAACAAGCTGTCATTCAGCTTCGGATGATAAGAATTTTTAGATAGGGCGAATTGGAACGGCTATTGTTACAGCAAGTGTGGAACCATGCATATTCAAACAATAAATAAAAAGGAGGGGATAAGATGTCTTATCAAGAGTTTTTGGCAGAGAAAGAGAAAATTGACTACTTGATTCAACAAGGATACTTTATCAAAAATGTCCGGGAAAATTTAAGCGGGGCTTTTGTCGAATTCGAATTAAAACGATCAGACTCTTCGGGGAAAAAGGACAGTACACAAGTATTGCATATTCAAAATGCGGATGCCCGTAAGTATTTTTCATCTCTATTAATCCGGCAAATGAAGCAAGTTCTGTAGTTTTCCTGATAAATAAAAGCAATTTCCCCATTCGCATCAATTTCTTGAAAGCGGAGAAAGAAATTGCTGAAAATTTTACCTAAGCGCCGAAAAGACCTTCACCTTGGAGCGAGGCACAGGTGATGGGGATGTGTCGGCGTTTTTTTACACTTTTGGCCCACTCTTGCTTAGACATTGTCTATAGAGGGAGAGTCTCTATAACGAGCAAGTGCTTGTCGGTAAAAAACACGGGGGCCGACCCGCTTCTTACGATTTTAGTATCAGTTTGGGGCTAGGTTTAAAAAAATACGTAAGGTATTCTTACATGTTTTATTACATATTTTTTGTTTTCAAGTATAATCATATCTAAAAGAGGGGAATGGGTATAAATACAGATCATGCTTTTTCACCAACAGCAGCGCTGTCAAACAAAAAAATGTTGGCGGTGATGCTGTGCTTCACGTTTTCAACTAGGTATGATGGCATTCTGAAGTACGTTTAACTGCTTTTAAAGAAAAACTTCATGATTTAAACGGGCATAATAAAATATTATAATTAAAGAAATAAGTAATTTAACAATGGATATTATGTTGCATAAAGGGGGGGAAGAAAAGTGTATGAAGACTTCCAAATTAACGGTTTCCGATGTTTTAAAAAGGAAACATTTTGAACATATTCACATTGCAGCTGGACATCAGGGGTTAAATCGCACGGTAAAATGGGTACACGTCGTGGAAGTGGCCAAAATCAGTAATCTATTGAAAGGAAAAGAATTGATTTTATCCACTGGGGTAGGATGGAAAGAAAATAAATCGTTGTTTATGTCTTTTGTGCAGCAACTTATTGAATGCGACGCATCTGGACTATGCATTGAAATAGGCACGTATGCTTCTTCCATTCCGCAAGAGGTGATTGACCTAGCGGACGAATGCCAATTTCCTATCATTCTCTTTCTCAAAGAAGTCCCATTCGTCGAAATCACTCAAGATATCCACGCTTATTTAATTAATCAGCATTATCAAATCATCTCCAATCTTGAGTCCTATTCACAAGAATTAAACAAGAAATTGTTGTCGATTGGTCATTATGATGAGATTTTAAAATTTCTCCACCATTATTTGGGCCATCAAGTCATTTTTAAGATAAATGGAAAAGAAGTAGAGTTGGTACCGAAATACGTAAAACGCTCTGATGAAGAACAACAATCGTTTGATTCTGCACTTTATCCACAGCAAAAGATAGCCTCTCAATCCATTCGAATCCTCGGCAATGAATACGCGGAACTATCCATTGTTTCCATTGATAAAGAAATTAATGAGTTTGATCTTCTTATTTTGGATCGGACGGCTACTGCTCTTGCCCAGCATTTGTTGCGGGATTTATACGTGGAGGAAAAAAAGCGGGCGCAAGAACATGAATGGTTAAAGAGCTGGTTAGAAGGAGAGCATACGAGTGAAGCTATTTTTGACTATTTAGCCGATCATGAAACAGAATTAAGATTTAAAGGCGGATTTGTAAGCATTTTCAGATTCAAATCATCGAAACAATACTTGAACTTAGACATTACTTATTTCAAATTATTGTGCCGGACGATTTTTGAACAACAAGGATTCTCCACATTTCCTGTCGATTTCCGTAATAGCGTTATATTTATTATGGTTAATAAGCGGGATTTAAAGACATGGAAATATCGTATGAAAATGGGGATTAAGTATTTGCTGAAATCGGATTTTGTTAATAAAAAAAGAGTGCCGAAATTCCTTATAGGGGTCGGAAAATTTGTCGAAAACCTCTCCCATATGGACAAAAGTTATCGCACTGCTTTAGAAACGATTAAGATTCAAAACCAGCTGGGAGAAAAGGCAAACAGCTACTTTTATGAGGATTTACATATATATCGGATTATTTCGCTTATTCATAAATGTAGCGATTTGCATGAGGTGGTGATGGAATATTTAGAACCTGTCATTCAGTATGATAAAAAATATAATGGAAAGCTGATGGAAACATTAAAAGTGTATTTGGAATGCAACGGTTCGAAAAAAGAAACGGCCAGAAAGTTATTTGTTGTTAGACAAACGCTTTATCATCGTATCCAAAAATTAGAAAAGTTGTTGGGGGATGATTTTATGCATCCGGAAAAGCGGCTGGCGATTGAATTTATGATCAAAGCATACGAATATTTCATGCCGAACAACGAAACTCAATATGTGCAGAATGATCAGTAAAACAAAAGCAGCATGTAGAGAGTTTGAAAAAACTGTCGCTTCAACCTCAGAAAGAGGTTTGTGACTTTCGCCAAGATGATGGCATGTGGAGTGCAGAAAAAAGGTATAGAATACGGGATGTGAAGAATGGTATGGGATTATGATTTGCAATGAAATGTTAAGGACCTAAAAAATCTGTTCACCAAGATACAAAAGTATAGCGAAATTAGTTTTTCTACAATGCTGAACTTGATATGTAGTTCAAAAAACAGTTTTATTCTCATATGAGTGTGCCGTTATCATCGAGGGAGTATGTCTTCAACGCCATGGGTGGCGGGAATTTTTTGATGGCGCTGCTTATTTGGATTGTCCTAGGGAAACATGCTTTAATCATAAAGGTAACACATGGTGAAATTTAAAAGCAGAAGACTATTACTTGGAATCAGTGCGTCCCTTCATATGCGCCTGGGGCTCGATCTTGCATGAAAGGGCGCTGAATAACGTGTAGTAAAAAAGAGGGTGTCCCAAAAGTGCTCGTTTTTGGGACACCGGTTGATTTAGATTACTTTTGTAAAAAGTCACATTCTGTTATATCATTTTCACAGTTAATTACGATCTTTATAATTTAAGGCTATTTTTACTATTTCCTCTGGTGATAATTCTTCCTTATTCCAAAAGATTAGGTCACTTGGAGCTGGATGAGGCACATTTTTTTGTAAAATATCGATATATTCACTTACCTCTTCATCAGATAATTTAGGATCGCATATTTTTTACAAGTTCAATCAATTCCTCTTTAGATAGTTTATTTTCTATAATATTCACCCTCTCTTAAGATATCACCCTTTTTTACCAAAGTGGTATACAGGGTCTAAAATAATTTGGTGCATTCTAGGTGATGTAATAATTAGATTATCAAGATTATAAACTTCTCCACCTTTCTCAATAGGCTGTTTATGGTGAAGTATATATGAATATTTTTTTCGTAATGTTCAATTTTGGGGGCAATAGGTGCGTTCCCTTCTAACATCCGTGCAATATTTCGACTATTAAATTCTTTGGCATAACTCGAATTTGCAATGCATTTCCAAAACTCTCTTCTAAAGTCATCAAAAAAATTGAATTTTTTTCAATAAGTTTATCTCGAATCTCTTTTGGAATAATTCCAATGGCGCTTTATTGTACATTAGTTTTGTTTGCATTTGAAGACTTCTATCGAAATTAAAACTTAAACTTTCCTCACTACCCCAGGCTTATTCCTAAGACTTTCATTTATCCCTTTATCTATCCTGAAAACACCAATTAACAAAAAACGATCCCCACCTAGCCTTTGGAA
>ERZ1673777.16-NODE-16-length-95699-cov-17.176686_pt1 | contig 95699 bp, 95 predicted proteins | sample MGYA00580138_ERZ1673777 | MGnify/ENA primary metagenome ERZ1673777 (study PRJEB41219, sample SAMN04549618) | soil metagenome | isolation source: soil | place: USA: South Carolina, Cape Romain NWR | collected 2009-05-18 ... | reverse complement strand
TCCTCATGCAAGGGCTGTTTTTATGTCTTGAGATTTTATCTAGCACCACGGGTAATATTTATTTATCACAGCAATGTCAGGGGTGACGACGCTGTTTCGCGCGCCGGTTGGCCCGATTCGTTCAGGAAAGTACGGACAGGAAATTATTTACGGATTGTTAAAAGAAATCGCAGCAGTAATGCGGGCGCATGGCGCACCGATTGCGGATGATATCGAGGAACAACAGCTTGCACAATTCAACAGGATAGAAGCGGCGATGAAATCGTCGATGCAGCGTGATATGGAAAAAAGGCAGCTTATTGAAGCGGACCATTTGCAAGGCTATTTGCTTTCATTAGCAGAACAATACAATATCGCAACGCCGCTGTTAAAAATGGTGTACCATAATTTAAAAATTTATGAAGCGAACCGTTCGTAAAAAGTAGAACAGAGCAGCCTTTAACATATGCTGAAAAGAAGGCTGCCTTCTTTTATGCAAAAAGGATTGTATATTGTCCCTATGTAGTGTACAGTTAATAGTGAAAACGTATGCACAAAAGAGGAGGATACAGCCTTGAAGAAAGCTTGGTGGAAAGAGGGAGTCGCATATCAAATTTATCCGAGAAGCTTCATGGATTCCAATGGAGACGGAATTGGCGATCTTCGCGGAATTATCGGGAAACTTGATTATTTAAAAGATCTTGGCATTGATATTATATGGATTTGCCCGGTTTACAAGTCGCCGAATGCCGATAACGGATATGATATTAGCGACTATCACGCGATCATGGAAGAGTTTGGAACAATGGAAGACTTTGATTTGCTGCTGGAAGAAGTTCATCGGCGCGGTATGAAATTGATTTTAGATTTAGTCATTAATCATACAAGTGATGAACATCCATGGTTTATTGAATCGCGTTCATCGCGGGATAACCCGAAACGGGATTGGTACATTTGGCGCGATGGCAAAAACGGAAAAGAGCCGAACAATTGGGAAAGCATTTTTGGTGGATCGGCGTGGGAATATGATCCGAAAACAGACCAATACTACTTGCATATATTTGATGTGAAGCAGCCGGATTTAAATTGGGAAAACGAAGAAGTGCGCCGCGCATTGTATAAAATGATTAATTGGTGGCTGGATAAAGGGATTGACGGTTTCCGTGTCGATGCAATTTCTCATATCAAGAAAAAGCCGGGATTGCCGGATTTGCCGAATCCGAAAGGACTTGACTATGTTCCTTCGTTTGCCGGCCATATGAACCAAGAGGGAATTATGGACTATTTAAGAGAGCTTAAAATGCAAACGTTTGCACACTATGATATTATGACGGTTGGCGAAGCAAACGGTGTTACGATCGAAGACGCGGAAGCATGGGTCGGCGAAGAAAACGGAATCTTCAATATGATTTTCCAGTTTGAACATTTAGGGCTTTGGCAAAAAGAAACAAACGGTGGGGTGGATGTGCGTCAATTAAAACGCACGTTGACAAAATGGCAAAAAGGCTTGGAAAACCGCGGCTGGAACGCGTTATTTTTGGAAAATCACGATCAGCCCCGTTCTGTTTCAATATGGGGAAATGATAAGGAATACCTTACTGAAAGTGCCAAGGCGCTCGGCGTGATGTACTTTTTCATGCAAGGAACTCCTTTCATTTATCAAGGACAAGAAATCGGCATGACAAACGTCCGCTTTCCGGATATCGATGATTATAAAGATGTTGCGGTTAAAAAGATGTATCAGCTGGAGCGGGAAAAAGGGCGTTCGCATGAAGAAGTGATGGAAGTTATTTGGAAAACAGGACGCGACAATTCGCGAACCCCGATGCAATGGTCCGCCGCGCCAAACGCTGGATTTACGACAGGAACGCCGTGGATAAAAGTGAATGAAAACTATAAGACCATTAACGTCGAGGCGCAATTGCGCGACCCGAATTCCGTCCTTCAGTTTTACAAAAAAATGATTCGGCTTCGCAAAGAAAACGAAGTGTTCGTTTACGGAACGTATGATTTGCTTTTGGAAAAGCATCCGGCGATTTACGCATATACAAGAACGCTCGGAGACGAAAAAGCGGTGATTATTGTCAATTTAAGTGCCAAACCAGCTATGTACCGTTATGATGGCCTTCGTTTAAATTCAGATAACTTAGTGCTGCAAAACTATGATGTTAAACCGCATAAAAACGCGACGCGCTTTAAGCTAAAACCTTATGAAGCGCGCGTATATTTATGGAATTAGGGAAAAGCCGCCGTTTTCTTTTCGGCGGCTTTATTTGCTTTAGTGGGAAACGGGCTTGTTATAAGGATAACCAGAGAATAAAGGCGGAGCAGCAAGCTAAAATATTGCGAATTAATTGGGAATTTGTCCTAACCGTTTTAATGTACTATAGACTGCTGACTCGAACTCGATGAAACCCAAGTACGAAGCAACATCTTGGAACGGGAAGATTTGCGAAGCCCAAAATCCGCCGATGCCGTTCTTACGGTCGATCCAGTAGAACAGGTTGGCCAGTCCAGACCACATCAACTGGCCTGCCGGGCGCCCTGTAGGGGTTGGCTCTTCGTTTACTTGGAATGTATAAGACCACGACTTTTGCACGCCAGGGTAGAACTCACCGTCATTCGCCAGCGATGGATCGGACGAGATCCAGCCGCCGCTCTTCAATTCGCCAAGCCCGTTCTGAGCCATTTTCGCGACCGTTTCTGGTTTAAGCACACCTGCACCGTCATTAAGGATCATCCGGATGAACTTCATATATTCGCCAATGCTGGCATACAAACCGTGCCCTCCCATGTCCATTTCAGGAGATTGCGGCAGGATGAGATCAGGCAGTGGCGTGATATTGCCATCTTTAGTGCGGCTATGAATGGTTGCGCGGCGTTCCAACATCGACGGCGTTAGCGTAAATCCGATGTCATTCATGTCAAGAGGGGCAAAAATATGCTCGGTCATTACCTCCCCAAGCCGCTTGCCGCGCACCGCTTCAACCACCTTGCCGACCCAGTCGATATTCACGCCATAGTTCCAGCGCTCGCCTGGATCGAATAGCAGCACACTTTTAATCGAGTCAAAAGTGCTGGTGAGGATGGAAGGGATTTCTTTTTGCTCGCGATATTTTCGATCCTCGTGACTGAAGAATTCGTAGCCGAAGCCGGCGGTGTGGAGCATCAGCATGCCGACGGTAATGTCTGTTTTTGGTTCCCTTAGTTTTGGCTGCCCGTTGTTGTCAAATCCATCGAGAACTTTAATGTCAGCAATCTCAGGCACATACTTCTTGACGGGATCGTCGAGCTTAACTTTTCCTTCTTCTACCAATTGCATCAAGGCTGTACCAGTGATGGCTTTCGTCGTTGAGAAAAGCGCGAATACGGTGTCGGTAGTCATTGCTGTTTCTTTTCCAAATTCGCGCACCCCAGCTGCACCCTCGTAAATGTTCCCTTCCCGATCCGTTATCATTGCAACTACCCCAGGCACTCCGCCAGCCCTGCTAACAGCATTATGCAAAACTTTATCAAGGGTTTCTTTGAGAGCATCCTTAATTGTTTGTCTTGCCATAGCTTATTCCTCTCCCTCTCCAAAAAATTTTAAATTTTATTTATTTTAAAAATATTATATATTTTCTGGGCTTAATTTATCATGTTTCGGTCGTGCTTGTCAAACTGTTTTCGTTTGAGATGCTGAAATATAAACAAATTATTTGTGAAAGATATACGATTTCTGAAATAGAATGAAAATGCGCAAAAGCAGAAAGAAAGTCCGCATATAGACTTGAGTGAAAGTGAGTCAAAAAACGGTGATGTCATGATATGCTGCCTATTATTAAAATAAGCAGGATTTCGTTTATAGATATGGAATATACGTAAAAAGGGAGGAGAAAAATTATGGATGACATTCGCTATCCGATTGGCAAATTTAAAGCACCGGAGACGTTTCGTGAAGAAGAGATAAAACAATGGATTGCTGACATTCGCCAAGCACCCGCCAAATTGCGGGAGGCGGTCAGCAGGCTAAATGAGGAACAGCTGAATACACCGTATCGCGATGGAGGATGGACGGTTGCGCAAGTGGTGCATCATCTCGCTGATGCAAGCATGAATGCGTTTTTGCGCACAAAATGGATATTAACAGAAGATGTGCCTTCGATTAAGCCGTTTGAAGAAAGCGAGTGGGCGAAAACGATCGAAGCGCGTTCATTGCCGATCGAGCCATCGCTGCTATTGCTTGAAGGGCTTCATGAACGCTGGACTCGCTTGCTTGGCTCGCTGTGCCCCGAAGATTTCGCACGGACGTTTTATCATGAAGGAACAAAAGAAACCGTCCCTTTATATGTATTAACAGCGCTGTACGCATGGCACGGGAAACATCATACGGCGCAAATTATTTCTTTGCGGAAGCGAAAAGGCTGGAACTAAGCGCTTAGCTTGCCGGCATTGTTGGCAAGCTGCGGCGGTTTATCACCAATTGGTTGTCATCGATTCGCGAAGCGGGCGACATTATCAGGTTCGCTCACGGCGTGATCACCGAATGAGGAAGGCGTGATAAGCGGTTGAAACTAGCACAATATAAATGTTGGAAGTATAATGAGTGAAGGGGCTGACTGCGTTTTTGCGGTTAGTCTCTTTTCTCTTCATATATCAAGAAAAGCCGGATAGCGGGTAACAATGGTTTGTTTCAGTCATGTCTTTGCTGTTTTTTATGATATACTACAAAATATTAAGGGACCCGAAATAAAAATGCCATTTGGAAGGAGGACGTTTTGTGAATGTGCAACGAAATAACGCAGTGGAACGAAGCAGCGCAGTGATAGAAGCAAAAGAAAAAATTTGGACAAAAGATTTTGTGCTAATCTGTTTAGCTAATTTTTTTGTGTTTCTCGGTTTTCAAATGACGTTGCCGACGATTCCGCTTTTTGTCGAATATCTTGGCGGAAATGATCAGCTCATTGGTTTGGTTGTCGGGATTTTTACATTTTCGGCGTTAATCATGCGACCGTTTGCCGGCCATGCGCTTGAGACGAAGGGGCGGCGTTTCGTATTTTTATTAGGACTTGCGATATTTGTCATCTCTGTAGGGTCGTATAGCTTTATCACAAGCATTGTATTGCTCTTTATGATGAGGGTCATTCAAGGAATTGGCTGGGGATTTTCCACCACAGCGGCTGGAACAATTGCAACAGACATCATCCCTGCCAGCCGAAGAGGCGAAGGAATGGGTTATTATGGCTTATCAGGAAATTTGGCGCTCGCTTTCGGGCCGTCTGCGGGGTTATTGCTTGCTGGAATTTTGTCATTTCACCATCTGTTTTTGATTTGCGCCGCTTTAGGTTTGGCATCACTGTTGTTTGCCGCGAATATTACATATAAAAAGGTTGAGAAGCAGCAAATGCAAGCACATCATAAATGGGATATTTATGAAAAAAGCGCGCTGGAACCGTCGGTTTTATTATTTTTCCTGACGGTGACGTTTGGGGGAATCGCATCGTTTCTTCCATTGTATGCAGCAGAAAAAGGGGTTTCAGGAATTCAATGGTATTTCTTGCTATACGCGCTTGCGCTCATGGTAACGAGAACGTTTGCCGGGCGGTTATATGACAAAAAAGGGCACCGGGCGGTATTTATACCGGGTGCTGCGCTGATTCTCATTGCCATGTTATTGTTGGCCTGGCTGCCCAACAATGTGGTTTTGTTTGCTGCGGCCATTCTTTACGGGCTGGGATTTGGAACAGTACAACCGGCGCTGCAAGCATGGTCTGTTGAGAGGGCGGCAAAAAACCGCAAAGGAATGGCGAATGCGACCTTTTTCGCTTTTTTCGATTTAGGAGTTGGCGTAGGAGCGATGATTTTTGGACAAATCAGCCATTGGTTCGGTTACTCCAGCATTTATATAACCGCCGCGTTCTCCGTGCTTGTTTCTATTAGTTTTTACCTATATATCTTGCACAGAAATAAAAAAATGCTAAAAAACGCTTAGGACAAAGTGATAATCCTAAGCGTTTTTTGTTATTTATCTGCGCGAGCGCACTTCGTAAATGGCAAATTTTAAATAATCGCCTTCGTCGGCGGCAAGCAGCTTCGGATGATCGTAGCCGGCGCTGTTCCAGTACACTTGCCGCAAAATTTTTTTCGCATCAAACGCCGCTTCCGCGATCATTTCCCGGAATAAGTCGGCATGCACGTGGTAGGAACAGCTCGCTGTGACGAAAAAGCCGCCATCTTTGACAAGCTTTAAGCCGTTTAAGTTAATGTCTTTATAGCCGCGCAACGCTTTTGGAACAGCTTGAGCCGATTTCGCAAACGCCGGCGGGTCAATGATGACAACGTCCCATTTTTTCCCGTCGCGAACCGCTTCGCGCAAATAATCGAACGCGTTGGCGACGACAAAATCGACGTTGGTAAAGCCGTTAAGCGCCGCATTGCGCTTCGCCGTTTCAATGGCGTGTTCGGAAATATCGACTGCAGTGACGTGTTTCGCTCCATATAAGCACGCATTAAGCATAAACGAGCCGGTATGGGTGAAGCAATCGAGCACCGTTGTATCACTGTTGATGAGCGGTTTAATTGCTGCGCGGTTTTGTCTTTGGTCGAAGAAAAATCCCGTCTTTTGCCCGTTTTCAATATCGACGATATATTTGACGCCGTTTTCTTCCATCAGCACTTCTGTTTCCGATTCGCCGTACCAAAAGCCTTTTTCCTGTGGCAATCCTTCTAGCTCGCGGACATACACATCATTGCGCAAATAAATGGCTTTTGGCTTAAATACCTCAAGCAAGCCGCGCAGAATCCAGTCTTTCCGTTTTTCCATCCCAAGGGAAAGAATTTGCACGACAAGCACGTCTTCGTATTTGTCGACGATCAGCCCTGGCAAAAAGTCCGCTTCACCGTAAATGGCGCGGCATGAGCGGACGCCGGGAATCATTCGCTCGCGATACTCCCATGCTTGGCGGATGCGGTCAACAAAAAATTGCTCGTTAAGCTCTTCGTCGGGATTTTGCGTCAAAACGCGCACAATGATTTGCGATTTCGGGTTAATATAGCCTTTTGCCAAAAAGTAGCGCTGATGATTATATACATCGACAAAATCGCCTGGTTCAAAATCGCCTTCAATATAATCGACTTCACTTTGGAAAATCCATGGGTGTCCTTGTTCGAGTCGTTTTTTCCGTTTTCGTTTTAAAAATACGTTTGCCACGTTCTCCACTCCATTATGATGATGTAGTCATTTGCTTTTTCTATGATACAGAATTGCGGCAAAAGAAGCAACGTGGACAGTGTGACAGCATCTCAGGAGGCAGGACGGATGACCGCAGCAGCAGGAGGAGATTGGGAAAACCGGAAGAAGCGCGCCGGATAGGCAGAGAGAATGCGCGGCACAGTCAAAACATATCAGCAAGAAAAGATCAGCCGCGGAAAAATTCAAGTATATGCACTGATGGAGCGCCTGACGAATGCGGCGGGACGCGAAGGGAAACGAAGCATGTAAGTGATGTGCGAAAATTAAGAAATGTGCGGTGAAAAAGGGTTGACAATGATATTCACAGTGATATGATATACTCAAATAAAAAAATTTCATAGGTAACGCACAATCCACTAGGGGGGCCTTCAGAAAGGCTGAGATCAAAGTGTGCCTTTGAGACCCTTAGAACCTGATCTGGGTAATACCAGCGTAGGGAAGTGGAGTGGCGCAGTCGTGAGTTTTTCCGTGTTTTTCCGGCGACTAGTGTTTAACACCACTTTCTTTACGCTTTTGTAAAGGAAGTGGTGTTTATTTTTTAAAGGGGAGATGAAAATGTCATTTGCAGTGGAATTGCGAAAAAAGGCCGATGCCATTTGGCAGGCAAGTTTTGAACATCCTTTTGTGAAGCAGTTGGGGGAAGGAACGCTAGATCTTACCCGTTTCCGTTATTATGTCATGCAGGATGCGTATTATTTGCGCCACTTTGCGAGAGTGCAAGCGCTTGGGGCGGCGAAGTCTCCGGATTTGGCGACAACCGCGCGCATGGCGCATCATGCCCAAAGCACATGTGAAGCGGAATTATCTTTGCATGAAACGTTTGCCGAATTGCTTGGGATCACGGAAGAAGAAAAAGCGTCATTTATCCCGGCACCAACTGCATACGCATATACGTCGCATATGTACCGGGCCGCGTACGAAGGGCATTTAGGAGATGTGGTTGCAGCGATTTTGCCGTGCTATTGGCTCTATTATGAAATTGGCGAGAGATTAAAAGATTGCAAGCCAAAAGAGCCAATCTATCAGAAATGGATAGGAACATACAGTTCCGAATGGTTTCGCAGCTTGGTGAAAGAGCAAATTGCCCGTTTGGATGCGATCGCCAAAGCAGTTACCGAATCCGATCGCAAGCGGATGGAGCGGCATTTTCTGATTAGCAGTGAATATGAGTATGAATTTTGGGAAATGGCATATCGTTTAGAAACATGGCCATCAGCAAGAAAGGAGAGCAAAAATCATGCCTGCAACAACTAAAGGATTGAAGCTTGTTGATATTTTAACAACCATTGTGATTTCAGTTGTTTTTGGGATCATCTATAAAATTTGGGGGCCACTTTATTACGCTGTCAAGCCATTTGGCTTCCATCTCGATCAATTGATTTATGGCATGTGGTTCATCGCTGCGTCGGTGGCGTACTTGTTGATCCGTAAACCGGGCGTCGCGCTATTGGCGGAAATTGCTGCTTCTTCTGGGGAATTTATTATGGGTTCCGAATGGGGATTAGAAGTGCTCCTTTACGGAGTTGTACAAGGACTTTTAGCGGAAGCAGTGTTTGCCGCGTTTCGCTATAAACGGTTTGACGCATTCGTCGTGTCGCTTGGGGCGGTTGGCGCGACGATCGGTTCGCTTGTGATGGATTTTTACAAAGGGTATATTGACGCGCTGGCTCCTTGGAACTTGGCGTTATTCCTTATCGCCCGCTTTCTCGGCGCGATTGCCATTTCCGGCGTTTTCGCTGCTTCGCTTGTTAAGGCATTGGAAAAAACGGGAGTGGTGCAAATGTTGCGCCCGGCTTCGAAAGATGATTACGACGCGCTTGACCGTTAAAAAGGTGGCGTATGAACGATGAAAGCGATAGCTTCTGTGGAACGGTTGCGCTTGAAATTTCCTGGGAAAGATACGCTGTTATTCAAAGATTTATCGCTCACATTTTATGAAGGCGAAAAAGTGTTGTTGCTCGGTCCATCCGGGTGCGGAAAATCGACATTGTTGCAAGTGCTGTCTGGCTTGATTCCGCATTCGATTGACATTCCGATGAAAGCGGAACGAGTGCTGCTTCCCGATCATTGGGGTTATGTCTTCCAAGATCCCGATTCGCAATTTTGCATGCCGTTTGTCGATGAAGAAATTGCTTTTGCGCTTGAAAACATCGGCGTGCCGCGAGAACAGATGAAAGAGAGGATTAAGAGTCTGCTAGAAGCGGTCGGCCTTTTTGTCGATCCTCATACCGATATTCACACGTTATCGGGAGGGATGAAGCAGCGGCTCGCCCTTGCTTCCGTGCTCGCGCTTGAGCCGGATGTGCTGTTTTTGGACGAACCGACAGCGATGATTGACGAAGAGGGAACGAAAGAAATTTGGCAGACAGTCAAACGAATCGCTCGTGACAAAACGGTGATTATCGTCGAACATAAAATCGATCATGTGCTTGATTTTGTCGATCGGATTATTTTATTGAACGATCAAGGCGAAATCATTGCCGATGATCAAGCCAAAACTGTGTTTTCTAGCTACAAGGACGTCATTGCTTCCCAAGGCATTTGGTATCCCGGCGTTTGGGACGAATATATGGCAAAGCGCCAATACCAGCGGCCGACCGTCCAACAAGAGGAAATCATTCATCTCCGCCACTTCCGCGGCTTCCGTCTGCGCGATGTGAAAATATGCATCGAAGAAGCGACCGTGCGCGCGGGAGAATGGATTGCTATTACTGGCAAAAACGGTGCCGGGAAAAGCACATTGTTGCATGCATTGATGAGGCTGATCCGCACAGACGGAACGTATGAGTTATATGGGAAAGACAGCAAGCAGCTGAAACAGCTTCATCGTTTGCTTGCATTTGTCTTTCAAAATCCAGAATTTCAGTTTGTCGCTAATTCTGTGCGGGAGGAAATTGCGTATTCGCTTCGTTTGGAAAAACGAAAAGAAGAGGAAATTGCAGAGACGGTTGAACAATTGCTGCATCGCTTCCACCTTTGGGAACAGCAACATCAACATCCATACCAGCTTTCGATGGGACAAAAACGCCGTTTAAGTGTGGCTGCTTCGATTGTAAGCGGACAGCGAATTTTCCTGCTCGATGAGCCGACGTTTGGGCAAGACGCGAAAAATACGTTTGCGCTGCTTGAACTGTTGGAATCCTATCGCGGGCAAGGGGCAGCGATTATGATGGTCACCCATGACGAAAACATTGTCAACCATTTTGCGACAAGAAGATGGGTGATTGAAGACGGACAGCTTGTGAAAGATGAACCAATTTTGCAACAGCCGCCCAAAGCGGCGGTGCCGTCCGTGTAGGGGGAATAGACACCGATGAAATGGAACATTCGTTATCGAGAAACGTGGCTACATCATACGAATCCGAGCTTAAAGCTGATTGTGCTTATTTTGCTGTTTATCGGCGTGTTGTTCGTGCACAACCCAAATGTTTTAATTAATTTTTCGTTTGGACTTCTCTTGTTATTTATGTTGTATACCGGCTATCCGTGGAAGTTTTTGCTGCTGTTATTTTTGCCGTTTTTCCTTGTATTTGTTTCAACTGCGTCATCGATGGTTTTGTTTGGCGAAGGGAAGACGACATGGTTTCGCTGGGGACTTATCCATGTGACGGAAGAGAGTTTTTTGCGCGGAATGCATCTTGGCTTTCGCGCGCTTTCATTCGCGCTCCTTGGGCTTTTGTTTTCGCTGACGACAAGGCCGGTCCGCTTATTTTACTCGCTGATGCAGCAGTTAAAGTTAAAGCCAAAATATGCTTACAGCTTTTTAGCCGGCGTCCGTTTAATCCCGATTATGATTGAAGAATTTCAAACAGTAAGAAATGCGTTAAAGGTAAGGGGGGATGCCAATAAAGGGGTGTTTGCAAAAATGAAGCGATATGCGATCCCGCTTTTATCCCAAAGCATCCGCCGCGCTCAGCGCATCGCGGTTGCGATGGAAGCAAAACGTTTTTCGGACGGCGCCAAGCGGACGTTTTATTATGAAATCGGGTTTGGCAAAAACGATGTCGTGCTTGTCGTTGTTTTTATCATAGTGGCGGCAGCGGCTTATTATGCGGGAGTTCATTATCCGTACATTCCGGTGGAAGATGTGCGGTAGAAAGCAAGGGATGAAAGTGGAAAGACAGCTTCACATTATTTCGACAGGCAAACAGCCGTTAGAGCAATTCGTTGCGATTTGCGCCCGCGTTCATCCGTATGTCGATGCGATCCATGTGCGGGAAAAAAGGAAAACAGCGCGGGAAATTTCCGAGTTTCTCACCGAGTTGATCGAAAGGGGAATACCGCCAAAGAAAATCATTGTCAATGATCGGATTGACGTGGCAGTTGTTTTTGGAGTTAAAGGCGTCCAGCTTGCACATCATAGCTTATCTGTACACCAAACGAAACGTCATTTTCCGTCGTTGTCTGTCGGCTGTTCGGTTCATTCGCTTGAAGAAGCGATGGAAGCGGAAAAAAGCGGCGCCGATTATTGCATATACGGCCACATCTTTCCAACGGCAAGCAAGCTAGGAGCGCCGCCGCGCGGAATAGAATCATTGCGGAATATCGTCCATCATGTGAATATTCCGGTGATTGCGATTGGCGGCATCCATTCTGATAATGCGGAGCAAGTGCTGCAAGCTGGCGCGCATGGAATTGCCGTCATGTCGGCGGTATTTTGCGCTAAAGATCCCGTTAGTGAAGCAAAAAAACTCGCAAAAATCGTTAAGAAAATGGCATGAACGGGAAAGAAAACGTTATCAAAAAAAGAGGGGAGATTTACATGGAACGCCACCATTATGATGTCGCGATTGTCGGAGGCGGAATTATCGGCGCTTCCATCGCCTTTCAGTTGGCGAAACGCCATTTCCGCATCGGTGTGTTGGAAAAAGGGCGGATGGCAGGCCAAGCGTCCAGCGCGGCAGCAGGAATGCTTGGCGCCCAGTCTGAATTTGCCGAAGAGAGCCCGCTTATTCCGCTTGCATTAAAAAGCCGGGCAATGTTTCCTCCGCTTGCGGAGGAATTAAAAGAACTTACCGGCATCGACATTGGGCTTGTGCAGAAAGGCATGTTAAAAGTGGCAGTGACGGAGGAAGAAGCAGCGGCTCTTCGCCGCCATTACGAATTTTGGCGGCATACCGATGAACCGGCACACTGGCTGTCAGGTGACGAATTAGCGGAAATGGAGCCGAACGTTTCCCGCGATTTAACGGGCGCCATGCATCTTCCAGCAGACGGGCAAGTGAGCGCTCCTGATTTGGCTTTCGCCTTGGCGAACGCTTCGGTTGCCTATGGAGCAAAATGGCATGAGTATACGGAATTCATCGATTTCCATCAGGAAAATTATTCTTATGTAATCCATACCAATCACGGTGAGATCGCAGCAGATGCCGTGGTGGTGGCGGCGGGAGCATGGTCTTCGCAGGTGCTTGAAAAAACGGGCATTTCGTTGCCAATGTATCCCGTCAAAGGGGAATGCCTTTTGGTAAAAACGGAAAAACCGCTAATTCAGGCGACCGTATTTGCGGAAAACGGCTGTTATATCGTGCCAAAACGTGGCAACCGGCTGCTGATCGGGGCGACGTCGATGCCGCGCACATTTGACCGAAAAGTCTCGGTTCAAGGAATCATGAGTTTGCTGGAACGGGCGCAGCGGCTTGTTCCGGGATTGAAAAATGCCGAATGGGAAAAAGCGTGGAGCGGCACCCGTCCGCAAACGGGTGATGGATTGCCGTACATAGGAAAACATCCCCGCTACGAGCGCGTCTGGGTTGCCACCGGCCATTATCGGAACGGGATTTTGCTAAGCCCGGTCACCGGCGTACTGTTGGCCGATCTCATTGAAGGAAAAGAAAGCGAGAACGATCTTGCCCCATTTTCGCTGACACGATATCAAACAAAGGTGGGAAGGCAATGAGACTGATTATTAACGGCGAATCGATCCAAATCCCCAATGAAGTGAAAACGGTCAGTGATTTGCTCGCCCATTTTCAATTGAATAAAAAAATCGCGGTTGTGGAAGTTAACTTAACGATTATCCCAAAACAGCAATATGAGACAACGGCGTTATGCAATGGAGATAAAGTTGAAATCGTTCACTTTGTGGGAGGCGGTTGATATGTTAAAAATCGGACCATATGAATTTCAATCAAGACTGTTGCTCGGAACAGGAAAATATCCAAATATGGAAGTACAAAAGCAAGCGGTCGAAGTGTCAGGAGCGGAAATTTTAACGTTTGCTGTACGGCGGATGAACATTTTTGAACCAAACCAGCCGAACTTTTTGGAAAATTTAGATCTGACAAAATATAAACTTCTGCCGAATACGGCCGGGGCGAAAACAGCCGAGGAGGCAGTGCGGATCGCACGGCTCGCCAAAGCGTCGGGATTATGTGATATGATAAAAATAGAAGTGATCGGCTGTGAAAAAACATTGCTTCCAGACCCAGTCGAGACGTTGAAGGCGGCAGAGATATTGTTGGAAGAAGGATTTATCGTTCTTCCATACACTTCTGATGACGTCGTGCTTGCAAAACGGCTGCAAGAGCTTGGCTGCCACGCGGTTATGCCGGGCGCTTCCCCGATCGGATCCGGACAGGGCATTGTCAATCCGTTAAACTTAAGCCTCATTATTGAGCAGGCGACCGTCCCTGTGATTGTTGACGCTGGAATTGGCAGCCCGGCGGATGCGGCGATGGCAATGGAGCTGGGAGCTGACGGAGTGTTGTTGAACACTGCCGTTTCCGGTGCGGCCGATCCAGTCAAAATGGCAAAAGCGATGAAGCTTGCCGTGGAAGCCGGACGTCTCGGCTATGAGGCAGGCAGAATTCCGAAAAAACGGTACGCAACAGCAAGCAGCCCAACGGAAGGAATGAGTGTTGTTTGAATGAACGGTATTCTCGACAAGAATTGTTTGCGCCAATCGGCGAAGAAGGGCAACAAAAAATAGCAAAAAAGCATGTGCTTGTGATTGGTGCGGGCGCATTAGGAACAGGAAATGCGGAAGCGCTCGTGCGCGCTGGCGTCGGCAAAATCACAATCGTTGACCGCGATTATGTCGAATGGAGCAATTTGCAGCGCCAGCAATTATATGGCGAAGCGGATGCAAAAGAACATATCCCGAAAGCAATTGCGGCAAAGCGGCGGCTTGAAGAGGTCAATTCTGATGTTATGATTGATGCCATTGTCGGCGATGTAACGGCGCAAGAGCTCGAAGAACTCATCAGCGAGAGAAAACCCGATCTTTTGATCGATGCGACGGATAACTTCGATACGCGCATGATCATCAATGATGCCGCGTATAAATATCACATTCCATGGATTTACGGCGCATGCGTCGGGAGCTATGGCATCAGCTATGCATTTATCCCGGGAAAATCCCCTTGTTTTCACTGCCTGCTTGAGACGGTGCCAGCGGGCGGGTTGACATGTGATACGGCTGGAATTATCAGCCCGGCTGTGCAAATGGTCGTCGCGTATCAAGTGGCCGAAGCGCTGAAAATTCTTGTGGAAGATTGGTCATCGCTCCGGAATAAGCTCGTTTCGTTCGATTTATGGAAAAACCAGCATGCGGCGATCCGCGTGGATCAAGTAAAAAAAGAGGATTGCCCGACTTGCGGCGCTCATCCGTCATATCCTTACCTTTCTTATGACCATCAGACGAAAACGGCGGTGTTATGCGGGCGAAATTCCGTGCAAATTCGCCCGGCTGGGCAACGGCATTACGATTTGCAGGAGCTTGCCGAATTATTTGCCAAACAAGGATTGCGCGTAGATGCCAACCCGTATCTTGTCTCTGTGTCGCTCGGAGAGCAGCGGCTTGTCGTCTTTCAAGATGGCCGCGCGCTCATTCATGGGACAAAAGATATCCAAGAAGCAAAAACCATTTATTATCGTTATTTAGGATAGGAGCTTCGCTCTTTTGCGAAGCTCCTTTTTGCTTATCGCTTGCCATGATGAACTCCTCCCTTCTCCTTCTTGGCAAAACAGCTGTGCGGGAAGTAATAAAATTGTCGAAAATTTGTATAAAATGTCTTGCGTATCGAAAATGGCGCTGTGTTACCATGTAATGGGGATGACTATTGTTTAGGAGGGGCATTGAATGGAAGAATTATCTGTAACATTAAATATTGCTTCATTGCTCGTGCTCGTGTATTTGATCGGTTCATGCGTCATCGAATCATAACAAAACTGCAGGAATCATCCTGCAGTTTTGTAATATTACGTTAAGATGATAGGCATTTGGTGAAAAATTTGATATGATAATCATAAATCATATAAATAATTATAGATCTAACGTAAAGCAATGTTTTTTATTTAGGAGTGTGAAGATTCTTTGGAAGAGTTGCCACTGAGTCTGTTGGGATGGTTTTTTCTTTGTATTGTTTTAACCGCTTTCTTTTCTTCGGTGGAAACCGCATTTTCCTCAGCGAATAAAATTCGCCTGAGAAATTATGTGGAAGAAAACCACCGTGGCAGCAAGCGAGTTAATTATATTGTTGAAAATTTAGACCGCGTCTTGTTGACGGCACTTGTGGCAAACAGAATCGCAGGCATTGTTGCCGTCGCGTTTTTAGTGGACATCGCGACAACAACGCTTGGAGAACGGGTCGGTCTTATTGTTGCGGTTATCGTCATGACCGTGTTTTTGTTAATCTTCGGTGAAATTTTGCCAAAATCGATCGCGAAAGAGCATGCGGAATCATTGTCGATTCGTTATGCGGCAATTGTTTACGCATTGATGAAACTGCTTTCCCCGATCACCATATTATTTAATGCCGTAAGAGATCGTGTAGTGAAATGGTTTACAAATGGAAAGGCTGTTCCTGCGGTAACGGAAGAAGAGATTAAAGTAATGATTGACTTAAGTGAGGAAGAAGGCATCATTGACAATAAAGAAAAAGAATTAATTCATCGTTCGCTCGATTTTGATGAAATTTTAGTTGGCGAAATTTTTACGCCACGGTCCGATATGGTTGCGGTCGAAGTCAATCAGCCTATTGGGGAAATTCGCGATGTTTTCTTAACAGAAAAGTATTCTCGCATACCGGTATATGAAGAAGATATTGATAATGTGATCGGCATTTTATCGGAAAGCGACTTTTTTAGTGAGCTTGTGCAACAAAAAGAGATCGACGTCCGTGCGCTGCTGCGCAAACCGTTGTTCGTCGTCGAATCGATGAAAATTTCTGATCTGTTGCCGGAATTTCAAAAAAGCAAAGTGCATATGGCCATTGTCGTTGATGAATTTGGCGGTACGGCGGGATTAATCACGCTTGAAGATATTATTGAACAAATTGTTGGGGAAATATGGGATGAGCATGATGAAGCGGTGAAAATTATCCAACAAATCGATGAAAACAGTTATGAATTTAATGCTGAACTTCCGCTTGATGAATTTTGCGAAATAATGAAAATCGAAGCACCGGAAAGCTCTTCCCATACGCTTGGCGGTTGGATATTTGAAATGTTTGAACGCGTCCCTAACGTTGGCGAAACGCTGCATTACGGTCCGCTGACGCTGACTGTGCAGCAAGTCGAAAACCGCCGAATTAGGAAAGTGCTTGTTTCATTAAATGAGCCGCCGTTAGTGGAAAATATGTAAGGGGCGTGAAGCTCCTTTTTTTGTGACTATAACGGAATAATGTTTTGTATCCTCTTTCTATTTGACATCTTATACAAACTTTTTTACTATAACATATGTCACGAAAACCAATCGGAATGATGGAGGTTCCAATATATGAAAAGATTTTTTCACAAAAGTTTGCTTCTTTTATTGACAGCTTCGATTTTACTGTTGGCCGCATGCGGCAATCAGCAATCCAACGAAAAATCGGGCAAGAAAGAAACGGATTTGCTAGCGCAAGTGAAAAAAGAAGGAGAATTACGCATTGGAACAGAGGGGACATATCCGCCGTTTACGTTTCATGATCAAAGCGGAGAGTTGACCGGTTTTGACGTGGATTTAGCAAGGGAAGTAGCGAAGCGTCTCGGCGTCAAGCCTGTGTTTATGGAAACACAGTGGGATGCGATGTTCGCGGGATTGGATGCAAAACGGTTTGACATGATTGCCAATGAAGTCGGAATTCGCCGCGACCGGCAGAAAAAATATGATTTTTCTGATCCGTATATTACTTCTATGGCGGTGTTAGTCGTCCATAAAGATAACAATAAAGTATCTAAATTTGAAAACATAAAAGGACTGAAAGCGGCACAATCGATGACAAGCAATTTTGCGGATTTGGCGCGGTCGTACGGCGCGCAAATTGTTGGCGTGGAAGGATTTAATCAAGCGGTCGAATTGTTAAGTTCTAAGCGGGTGGACGTTACCATTAACGATAACTTATCCGTTCTTGATTTTCTAAGACAAAAGCCGAACGCGCCAATTAAAATAGTGGCAAAGCATAAGGAAGCTTCGCAAAGCGGGTTTATGTTCCGCAAAGGCAGCGACACGTTAGTGGAAGCTGTGAATAAAGCGTTAGAAGACATGAAAAAAGACGGCACATATGACAAAATTTACGAGAAATGGTTTGGTGCAAATGTATCTAAATAATCTGATGATCGACCCTGAACGGGCAGACCGGTTAGCATCGATCGCGCAAAGTTCTCTTCTCCCGCTGGTGAAGGGGGCTTTGTATTATACGATTCCACTGACGGTGATAACATTTGCCATTGGATTAATATTGGCGATTGCCACGGCATTGGCGCGCATTTCCGGAGTGAAAGCGTTAGAAATCATCGCGAGAATATACGTATCGGCCATCCGCGGAACACCGCTTCTTGTCCAGTTGTTTATTATCTTTTACGGCTTGCCGAACATCGGCATTACGATTCCTTCGTTTCCTGCGGCTATCATTGGTTTTTCGTTAAACGTCGGTGCGTACGCTTCAGAGATTGTCCGCGCTGCGATCTTATCGATTCCGAAAGGGCAGTGGGAAGCGGCGTATTCGTTAGGAATGACAACGGGACAGGCGTTGCGCCGGGTTATATTTCCGCAAGCGGCGCGCGTGTCGATTCCACCGCTGTCAAATACGTTTATCAGTTTAGTCAAAGATACATCGCTTGCCTCGCTCATCCTTGTTTCGGAAATGTTCCGCAAAGCGCAAGAAATTGCCTCGACGAACTATGAATTCCTGCTGTTATACACGGAAGCGGCAATCATTTATTGGATTATTTGCTTTCTGCTGTCCATTGTGCAAAACCGAATCGAAGAACGTTTAAATCGTTACATTGCACGATAGCGATAAGGAGATACGATAATGATTTCTGTTCAAGGCTTATATAAACAATTTGGAGACGTAGAAGTATTAAAAGGCATCGATCTTACGGTGGAAAAAGGAAAAGTAGTGGTCATTATCGGTCCATCGGGTTCAGGGAAGACAACGTTTTTGCGTTGCCTAAACGTGCTTGAGATGCCAACAAGAGGGAAAATTTCGATAGCGGATAGACAGCTTGATTTTTCGCATCCTGTGACGAAACAGGAGATTCATGAATTTCGCCGGCTGACAGGAATGGTGTTCCAAAGCTATAATTTGTTCCCCCATATGACCGCCCTTGAAAACGTCATGGAAGGACCTGTCACGGTCAAGAATGAAAAGAAAGAGCACGTGCGCGAGAGAGCGATGGCGTTGCTGGAGAAAGTAGGGCTGAAAGATAAAGCCCATCATTATCCGTTTCAACTGTCTGGAGGGCAGCAGCAGCGCGTTGCGATCGCGCGGGCGCTTGCCATGGAACCGGAGGTCATGCTGTTTGATGAACCGACATCAGCGCTTGATCCAGAGCTTGTCGGTGAAGTGCTGAAAGTCATGAAAAGTTTGGCGAATGAAGGAATGACCATGATTGTCGTCACTCATGAAATGAGATTTGCGAAACAAGCAGCCGATGAAGTGGTTTTTATGGATGGGGGAGTCATCGTGGAAAAAGGAGCTCCAGAACAGTTGCTCGTTTCTCCCAAACATGAACGCACAAAACAATTTCTACAACTTATCGAGTAATAAAACAAATGAAGCCCCTGGCAGACGCGCCTGGGGCTTTAGCCATATATAAAGTTGTTATTGAACGTTGCCGAATTGACCACCAAGTTGTTGTTGAGCTATTGCGACAAGGCGTTTTGTAATTTCTCCGCCAACAGAACCGTTTGCGCGAGACGTGGTGTCAGGACCAAGGTTAACGCCAAATTCTTGGGCGATTTCATATTTCATTTGATCGATTGCTTGTTGCGCACCAGCGACTAGCAGTTGATTAGAATTGTTGTTACGTGCCATGTGTAATCATCTCCTTGTTTAAGTTTTGATGGATGGTTGGGTCGGCTGGATTTGCACCAGCAACGCATGCTGTTATAAGCATGCCGCCAAACTTGGCTGAACCCAATGTGTTGTTTGGCGATGCTATTCATAGTGTGAAACGTTTTTCGTTGCTTATTCATTTTTGTTTTATGGAAATTTTTTACGTTTTACAGTTGCCGATGTTAGGGAATATGTAACATTAAGGAATGGTTTTTTAGGAGGCACATCATGAGCATTTGTCCGCTTTGCAACGGCTTGTATAATTTGACGGTGCTTTGTTCTTATTGCCAGCAACAAATGGAAGATCACGGGAAGGTTACCGATTATGTTGATGATTACAGCCCTTATATGGATACAGATATGATGAAATTGGTCGATGGATATCCGGAGACATTCACTCATCATGAATGTGTGCATCTTTTTTACTGTCCGCGCTGCCGCCAGGAGGAAGTGAAATGGATAAAAGAATAGGCTCCAGCTTTTTGCGGCTAGAGCCTGATTGTATTATTTTTCATCAGCGGAACGGATTCGTTTTTCTGTTTCGATATCAAAAAAGTGTGCTTTGTTCATATCCAATGCAAGATCTAGCTGGTAACCCGGCTTAATCTCGGTGCGCGCGTCAATGCGTGCAACAAATTCCTGGCCGTTAATGTTCGAATAAACCATCGTCTCAGCACCGAGCAGCTCGGCAACTTCGACGTTAGCGGTAATTTTCGTGTTTGGAGACGCTTCGATAAAGACAGGTTCGTCATGAATGTCTTCCGGACGAATCCCTAAAATGACTTCTTTCCCAACATAGCCTTGCTCACGAAGCACTTTCATTTTTCCTTCTGGAACGCCAAAAGTAATGTTGCCGATAACAAATTTGCCATCTTGCAACGTCCCTTTTAAGAAATTCATGGCAGGGGAACCAATAAAGCCGCCGACAAAAATATTTTCTGGTTTTTCGTACACTTCTTTTGGCGTGCCGACTTGTTGGATGACGCCGTCTTTCATGACAACAAGCCGTGTTGCCATTGTCATTGCTTCCGTTTGATCGTGCGTGACGTAAATCGTCGTCGTTTCCAACCGTTGATGCAATTTGGCAATTTCCGAACGCATTTGCACGCGCAGCTTTGCATCCAAGTTCGAAAGCGGCTCGTCCATTAAAAATACTTTTGCGTCACGGACGATGGCACGTCCTAGCGCGACGCGTTGGCGCTGTCCGCCGGAAAGCGCTTTTGGTTTGCGGTCTAAGTATTGTTCAAGGCCGAGAATGCGCGCTGCTTCACGAACCCGGCGATCGATTTCTGATTTTGGGAATTTTCTTAATTTTAAACCGAACGCCATGTTATCGTAAACGCTCATGTGCGGATAAAGCGCGTAGTTTTGGAACACCATCGCGATATCGCGATCTTTTGGTGGCACGTCGTTCATGCGTTTGCCGTCAATATATAAGTCGCCTTTCGAAATTTCCTCAAGACCGGCAATCATCCGCAACGTTGTCGATTTGCCGCAGCCGGACGGGCCGACAAAGACGATAAACTCCTTATCTTTAATATGTAGATTAAAATCTTTAACGGCAGTCACGTTGTTATCATAAATTTTATAAATATGCTCTAAACGAAGCTCTGCCATATTCTCACTCCCTTGTGATGAAATCGGTTTCAACCACTTTCAGCGTACCGGAAAATGATAGAATTCGTAAATGGACAACATGCACAAAAAAAGAGGGGGGATTTCCGGCAAGTTGATGAATAGAAAAACGTTAGACCGGATTTATTCAGTTGAACGGACTTGAATTCCGGAAATTTGCTGCTTTTTCTGCGCAAATTCGCGATTGGATAAGAACGAAGGATGCGCTGATGTGTGCGCATGCCCGCTTAGATGGGCATGATTTTCCAGAAGCGGCCACTTGGCCAAAAATCATGGAGCAGCTTAATGGTTTGTGTACTCTTGTATCAACATGGCCAGATAAACGGCGACCGCTCCTTGAAAATGTTTAATATCCATTCCTGTTTTTTCGATAAATTTATCAATGCGGTATTGTAAACTATTGCGGTGCATATATAGCTTTTTTGCCGCTAAGGAAACGTTAAGATCGCATTGGAAAAATGTTTTGATGATAGGAAGCCATTCATCATCCAATGTTTCCAAAAAAGGGAGGGACTTTTTGACCGCCTCCAATTCAGCATGATGAATGAGCAGCAGCGGAATGATATCTTCCATTTGATATACCGTTTGTTTTGGCATATATGTTTGCGCTAATTGAAAACAGCGTCTTTCATGGCAAAATGATTCATAAAGCTGGCTGCTGTATGGATGAATTTGCCCAATAAATAAATGAAGGGTGACATAAAAATCAGTCGATAGCGTGTCAATAATTTCGGCAAATGGCAGCGGCTCCGGCGTTGGCTTTCGTTTTTTTTCAATAATGACACCGCGATGATCGTGTTCCCAAACGATCATAATATGTTCAGGAAACAACCCGCTTATCGTATCGTAAAAATCATTTTTATTTGCTATAGATTGCTTTGTCCAAAAGTGAATAAAGCGATAATACGGAGAATGGGAGGAAAAATGTTGCAACATCGTGGAATCCCCGTGCACGATCCATCTGTGCCATGCCATTTCTTCATCGCTCATCATGCGATCCGTGTCCGGAATCGGTGTCAGAAAAATCGATAATAACTGTTTTTCTTGTTCCGATAGACGCTGTTTACAAATTCCGATTTTATCGCCATCTTTCGTATAAAACCATTCATATGCAGCGATGTCGTCGACTTGCTCATTAATGACGATCGCGTCCTTATAGTATGATTGCAGCTGTTCAAGAAGCATAGCGATGTTTCCTTTCTTCATCATTAATGTTTTTTACTTAATTAATTATACAAAAAGCAAAGCCGATTTTCCCGGTAAAAGGGAAAATCGGCTTTGCAGTCGTTACGTCGATTCATAAGGTGGTTCTTCCTTAACTAAATTGCGTGTTTCCTCGATGTTTACGGCATCACCGTGGCCGTGGACATAGCCGCCAGCCATTCCTTCATTGATCATACGGTCGATGTCCATAAAGTATTGATCGCGCCCTTCATGGCGAGAATCTTGGCGAGATGGTTTGTTTTGCTCCATCATGGTGAGACCCTCCTTGTTTTTTCTAGTTTGTGTGATGTGGGAATAGATTATCCGCCTTGATCATATATATGACAAAAAATCGGACAAGCAAGGAGGGAGAGGCTGGTGTATGCTGTGAAACAACTGCTGCGCGCGACAAGAAAATCAGCGCAGCTAGCAAAACAGCTGGAGGAAATAGTGGACGATGAAATGTGGAAGCAGCAATTGGCATTGTATTTAGAGGACATCCATCGCCAATATCAATTATGGCAATACATTCATTATTTGCTTGCGGGGGCATATGAAGAAAGCGGTGAAGAAAAGACGGTAAAAGCGCCGGTTGCTGTTCTTGTGCATGCGCTTTGCTTCAATGAATTGGATAAAGGGATGCTATGCCAAAAAGCGCGTGAAAAGTTGTCGGGCGCCGCGCAAAAGGCGGCGGACCGCGCATTGCAACAGGCGATTCAATATAGCCGGCTATTTTTTACGATGATGCAAACCCAGTTAGTTCCTCAAATAGAGCGATAAGTTGCTTTGTTCCGGAGCGTTGGATGTCCGGTTCGTCAAAAATCATCGGTTTGGCGTTTAGTTCATACACATATAACTGTCCATCTTTGCTTCGGCCGATGTCTGCAGAAAACTCGCCGATGAATCCGAAATGTTTGCTTATTTCTTTCCCGCATTCGTCCATGATATCGCGCAGCAGACTTTCATCGATCCGGTTTTTCACCTTGGAATACGGCAGAAGCTTCCCGCCGTTTAGAATATGTGTCGTCAGTTGCTGCGCTTGCGCCAGACGCGCGCCGATGCCGCTTATGGCGTAAGTGCCGCGCCGGTAATGGACGAGAACGCGCAAATCATAGCGGCTGCCTTTCCACGTATCGGCATCGATCGCTTGTTGGGCGACATAGCGACCCGAGGCAAATAACGGGGCAAGCTCGCCAAGGGAGGCAAGCGTTTTTTGGCCGTTTATGTGCTCATACATGACATATGTTTGCGAAGGGGAAGAAGTTAAACGAAAAATTCCTTTTCCTTTCGCTCCTTCATTTGGCTTGATGTAAACACTCCCGTATATTTGCAACATCATTCGTATATCGTCAACACGCTGAACTTTAATCGTTGCCGGCAAATGCGGCCGCAATCGCTCGTTGTTTTGCAATGCTTCGTATAGTTCCCATTTCGTCAAAAAAGAACGATTAAAAAACGGGATGCGGAGATGGTCTAAAAGCGCAATGGTTTGCTGAAACGATTTTGTTTTTTCGTCTGCTCTGCTTTTGACGCGGTTGTAAACAACGTCGGGAAGCGGAGCAGTAACAGGCATCCACCGTTCGAGCTCATTAACGAATACATATCCTTGGACGGATCGTTCCGCGATGGCGCTGAACGGGAGCACGATGCTGACGCTTCCCGCTTTTTGCAGCGAATGGGCGATGAGTTCGACATATTGTTTTTTTCGTTTTAAAAGCGCAGGAATGGATGATTCGCTAATCATAATGCCGACAAACGGCCCGATTTTTCCGTTTCTTTCTTTCACAGGAAGGGAAAAAGATGGGGCATCGTTGGCAAAACGCAGCCGGTGCTGGTAGCCAAACATGTAGGAACGGTTTTTGTCTTGGTGAAACCATTGCTTTTTTTCATGATTGTAGAAAATGACCGTCATGTGAATAGCGCCTCTCGTTTATCCGTCGTTTTCTTGCTTAAATAGACAGCGTATGCAAGTGAAAGCATCGCTGTTAATTCATCATATTGTTTTAACTTCGGATGTGTAAAGATGGATCGCCCCGGCTTGGAATTTGCTTCAAACATCCAAATCCGATGTTGCCGGTCGATGCCAAGATCAAATCCGATTTCGCCAATATTCATCTGAAGCTGCTCCTCAAGGCAGCGGCTTAAAGTAAGAGCGGCATCGCAAAGTTGCCGGAGGATATGGCCGCGAACGCTTTGGTCAGGAAAAATTTCCTCGATTGTTTTGACAGTGCCGCCGCTGTGAATATGGGTTGTCACGCTCGTTTTTTCAGCGATTTTTGCTGCGATCGCGCTCACTTGCCAATTTCCTTCTTCGTTTTTATTTGTATGAACGCGAAAATCGACTTTTCTTCCGTTGATTTCAATAAGACGGATCCCTTGTTGAATAATATATGAGTTTAATTTTTTTTGTTGGGAAAAGATATTTTTCCATAAAGAAGATAACGTTGGGAACGATTGCGAGCGGTTTGTGCCTTGTTTATCGCGAAACCGGCATTCATACTTCATGTTTTTCTTTAAAATATGGTGAATGCCGAGACCGTGGCTGCCGTTGGCAGGCTTTAAATATACTTCGCCATAACGGTTTAAAAATTGTCCGGCGGTCTCGATTGTAGGAGAAAAAGATGTGTCAGGAAGATATGGCCGCGATAGCGGATGTTTTTCCAGCAGACGGTATACTTCCCGTTTGTTAAAAAAGTTTTCGTTAAACCAAGGGATTCCGTATGCGGTCTTTAATGTTTCTTTAATGGCTTGGAATGTTTCGTCATTTTCGATCCGCCGGTTTGGCAGACGATTGTAAATGACGGCTGGAAACGGAACTTCATGTTGTGTCCAGCCGCTGTCTGTATAAAAATAGCCGGTTATCGTTCCTTTTTCCCAGTTGATATGATGGGCGCCGAAAACAAAGGCGAATACTCCAACCTTTTTTTCTTGCGACAGCAATTTGGCAAAGAAAAAGCTTCGTTTTCTGACTGGACGAAGCGGCGATTTCGTAAATCCGGCGGTGAAAATGCCGACGAGCGGGCCAAGATGGACGGTATCTTCATCGAAAAATACGTGAACGTCGGCAGAAAATGGGATGTATAAGCGTTTGGCGACATCATTCGCAATGATAATTTGTTTGTCTAAAAGCGGGGATGAGATGAAACGGCATGGCGTTGACATGCTGCCAAACGCTACCATCGTTTGCCCGGAAAGGGAAATGTCAGGAGGAAGGTAAATCGTATTTTCTTCCCCTTCTTGTATGATTAATGAATATTTCATCGGACATTCACCCCGTTTGCGAGAAACAGGCAATAGCGGAGGGGGGCTTCATAGATAGTGTCACGCTTTTCAGGAGCGAGCGCAGTTATGATTTTGCGGCCTGGCTTGGAATTGACATCGATCAGCCATACGCCTCCTTCCTCTGTGATGCCAAGATCAAGACCTAATTCAAACAGCGGCCCGAACTTCTCTTCCAAGTATGATGGCAGCACGGTCGTTATTGTTTCGATTCCGTCGGTGATAAAAAGGCGCTGCGGGGCAGGAATTTGCTTGAACCATTCAGAAAAACCGGAAATGGAAGCACCGGCGCTGACGTTGGCGATGATTGTTCCCGGAGCCCCGACTCTTATTCCTCTGCCGCGTTCGCTCCATTGTCCATATTCATTTTTTTGGAAGAAGAAACGCACATCAAACGGCTCATTTTGCTTCGTTTTTAAAGGCAAAAACGGTTGGATCAAGTACGAAGAGCGGCGAAGCAGTGTTTCCACCCATTGTTGCAAATCGGTTTTTCGCTTGATGGTGGCGATGGTTTGGCCGTTTGTGTCCAAAATATGCAGATGTCCTTCCACTTGTTTAACAACATAAATGCCCTGGCCCCGCGAACCGTGTTCAGGCTTGCAAATGGCGGCTTTTTCTTTCCGGATCATGTGCAGCAAATCGGTTGGGGAACGAAGAAGCGTAGTTTTAGGGACATAATGGGAAAGAAGTGGATGATCGATAAGCTTTTTATACAACTCCCATTTACTTGGGAACCCGTATCCTAAAAATGTAATATCCGGGCGCTGTTTGAGCCATTGCATGATCGGTTTGCTTTTTTTCGAACGTTCATCCGCGCGGTAAAAGCAGCGGTCATATAAAAAGGCGGGAATAGCAAACACGCTCTCGGTCCATGATTGCGTGGCGGCATGAAACTGCCGGCCGCGCGCTTTTTCCGTCAACGGGTCAATATCAAGCGGGGTAAAGCGGAAGACGGTAATGCCATAACGCTCAGCCCGTTTCGCAATTTCCGTAGAATAATCAATTTCTTGCCGGTCATTGATCGTAACGAATCCAAACGAAATCAATGGGACTCACTCCTTTTGTGCGATCAGAAATAAACAATAGTCAATAATCGCTTTAGCGGAAGGACGAATAAGGACGTTGGGCATGACCGCATCCGTTTGTTTGGATGGTTTTGTGTTTACTTCGATGATCCACGGTTTGTTTTCTTGATCGATCGCTATATCAATGCCAAATTCTCCATATAATCCGTCAGCTTCGCTCGCCAGTACGGAAGCTGTTTCAAGCGCGATTTCTTTTAACAATGTTTTTAGCCAGAACGCTTTGTTCCGCCCATACCATTGCCTGAGCACGGTATCGATGGAAACGATTTCTCCGCCGCGGGCAAGGTTAGACACAAATTGTTCTTGCTGGGCGATGCGCGCGACTGCGGATGTCACGCGCCATTCGCCGCCATAGATGCGGTGGCATGACAGCCTGAAATCAACGGGGCGCCCGTCCATCGTCTGGATGGCGATGCCTTGTTGAATGATGGCTGCCGACTTTATTCGTTCCTTCAAGGCCGCAAACAGCGACGAAGTAGAAGCGTATTGCCGCACCATCTCTTTTGTGAGTATAGAGGAATCAAGGAGAAAATCGTTTCCCGTTTTTTCGATGCGAAAAATATGGCGCCCTTGGCTGCCATGAACAGGTTTAATAAAAATAACGGGAAATTGCTCGAGAAAATGCTCGAGCGTTTGTTTGTGCGCGAACAATTCCGTTTTCGGCAAATATGGATGCAAGTGCGCATGGTTCAGCAAATGCTCATGCACTTCCCATTTGTGCAAAAAGCGATGGTTAAACATAAGGACATGTTCATCTTCGAGCTTGCGGATAAGGCGCTCAAATAAGCGGGAATACTCCGCTTTTCGCGAATGGATGCGGTTATAAATGACTTTCGCCGGCGGGACTTCTGTTTTTGTCCATTCCCCGTTTATCCACTGATAGCCAATTTTTTCATTTTCTAAGTACATCGGTAAAGAGGTAACATATAGAGTTAAATGATGGTGTTTGCTATATTCTGCTAATTCCTTGCAAAATTCATGTATGGATCCAAAGGAAACGTGTGAGTCTGTCGTCTGAGCTATTTCCGTCATTACGGCGATGGAATGGGGATGATTCATTGTTCTCCCTCATTTATGCTTTCGTTTCCCAATTTCCTATCATGAAAAATCAGGCAACCGTTTCATATCGTATCGTATGATTCTCGCCTAATTTTGGTGATAATGGACTGCGAGATAAGGAAAAGAAACATAAGGACAAATTTTTTTATTTGTTGTTTGTGATTGCCGTTGGACGATGATTGGCAAAAGGAACTGATTCCACGTTAAAACGGGGGAATTATTTTGTGCCTGTTGTTAAACGAATAGAATGTGCCCCTTTTGCTGCGGTGGCAAGGCCGGGGGCAAAAAGTCTCTTCATCGCTTCATGATCGGCGTTTGGCACGATCGCCCGCTGGCTTCATTGTCCTATATCGGGAACAAATCATAGACGGATGGGTCCCGAAAGCAGCAGGCGGACGATGGACGGATGGTCAAACTGCCGGTATTTCTGCTCTCAAAGCCGCGTTTTCCGTCAAACGCTTTGCAGAAACGGTTTTGCCGGTGTTGCGGCGCGAGTTTTAATAAGTGCATTATTATTGGGCGGAATCATTGGTTTATGGCTGTTAGGTTGTTCCGTTTTTCGTAAGTCATATCGCTTTTTCTTGGCGCATACGTTATGATAGTGATATGTTACTTTTTTGCTAGGAGGCTTTTTTATGTCGAACCAACTATATGCCCTTGCCGAGCAACTTGGGCAAGCGATCCGGGCAAGCAGCGATTTTCAACAATTGCAGCAGGCGTACGAAGCGGTGCGCCGCGATGAAACGGCGTACCGCATATTTACGAATTTTCGCGATTTGCAAATGCGCCTTCATGAAAAACAAATGACAGGTGTTGAAATTTTGCCGGAAGAAGTGGAACAAGCGCAAAAAGCGATGGCGCTCGTTCAGCAAAACGAAAAGCTTGCCCAGCTGATGGCGCTTGAACAACGGATGAGCATGGTGATGGCAGATGTTCAGCAAATTGCAATGAAACCGCTGGAGGAATTGTATCGTTTATTTACAGAATAAACGCGGACACTCATATTGAGTGTTCTTTTTTTGTCCGGTTTATCATAGCTATGAAGTGATGGGAAAGAAAAGCGGCGGGGCGCTAAACCGTGCAAGAAAAGCGAATGTGAAAGAGAGAAGCAGGCAAGATTCAACTTTTTCAAAAAGGGGGAGACGGCGTGGCATATAAGTTGCTTGCTCTCAATATTGACGGAACGATTTTAAAAGATAACGGCCGCCTGCAGCGGGAAACGAAAGAAGCGGTCGAATACGTAAAACGAAAAGGAGTTTACGTGACGTTGATGACAAGCAGAAATTTGCTTGCGGCGCGAAAAATCGCAAAGGCGTTAAAATTGAACAGCGAATTGATTACATTTCAAGGAGCAATTATCGGGAAATCGCTGAATGCAAAAATATTTGAAGCGCTTATTCCGGAAGAGCGAACATTTAATATCGTGCAGGTGCTCGAAAATTTCCATTGCAACATTCGATTGCTGCATGAGCGTTATTCGATCGGCAACCGGAAAAAAGTGCAAAAAAATTTAGTGGCGAAAACGGTGTTATCCTCTGGCGATCCGTTTTTTTATCCGACCCAGTTTGTTGATTCGCTTGGTGACATATTAATCGATGAGCCATTAGCAGTCCCGAAAATAGATGTGTATTTTGCCAATGAAAAAGAGCGGAATGAAGCAGCAGCGGTATTGGAAAAGGCGTTTCCGGCCATCGATATGATCATGCAGCAAAACGGAAAGATGGAAATTGTGGCGCGGGGGGTGTCCAAACTTGCAGGATTGCAACGTCTTGGCAAACATTTAGGCATTTCTTTGAAAGAAATGGTTGTGATCGGCGATGGACTGGACGATATGCCAGCGATTGAGGCAGCTGGATTAGGAGTCGCGATGGGAAATGCACCGATGGAAGTGAAAAAAGTGGCTGACTGGGTGACGCGCTCGAACGAACAGCTCGGAGTTGCTTACATGGTGAAAGAACATTTCCGCAAACAGCAACGTTTAGAATTTCTCCAAAAATTGAAAATGAAACGATAAAAATGAAAGCTGGGATAATTCGTCCCGGCTGCTTTTCTTATTGGAGAATCTCTCCGCTTGACGAAGCAGAATCTCCTTCTGTACACTGGAATAAGCTTGATGTGGAAAGGTGATGCCATTGCGTATCCATATCGAAGGGTTGCACGATACCGGGCGGTTCCAGCGCCCGTTGGAAGTAATCACAGGATTATTTTTTGAAAAATATGAGCTAGTGCTTGAGCCGGGTGATGGCGCAGATATCACCGTCGCGTTTTCCATAAGCGGCGACAAGCGCGTTCATGTCCGTGGAATATTGAGCGAAAAATCGACGGAAAATAAATATGAAGCAAATCATGAAAAAGATGTATCCGGCAGCTTTACGGAGAAAGAGCGTTTCAAACAAGTAAAGTACGCGGTCCTTTCTGTATATGTGACGTTATTGCAGCAATATACCGGCCTTATTCAACAATGGGGCGTGCTGACGGGAATCCGCCCTGTCAAATTATTGCATAAAATGCTGCGCTCTGGGCTTTCACAAGAGGAAGCGCACCGCCAGCTTCGCGAAGAATATTTAGTGACAGATGAAAAAATTGAGCTGATGCAAGAAATCGTCGACCGCCAGCTTGCTGTCGTGCCTGATTTATATGATCTTGCCCATGAGGTGAGCATTTATATCGGCATTCCGTTTTGTCCGACGAAATGCGCATATTGCACGTTCCCGGCTTATGCCATTAACGGGCGCCAAGGTTCTGTCGATGCTTTTTTAGCCGGGCTGCATTACGAAATGCGGGAAATCGGCCGCTTTTTAAAAGAGCGCGGCATCAATATTACGACAATTTATTACGGCGGCGGCACGCCGACGAGCATTAGCGCGGAGGAAATGGACCAACTGTATGCGGTGATGTATGAGGCATTTCCGAACATCGAGCGCGTCCGCGAAATCACGGTCGAAGCGGGGCGTCCCGACACGATTACGCCGGAAAAGCTGAACGTGCTTAAAAAATGGAATATCGGCCGCATCAGCATTAATCCGCAATCGTACATTCAAGAAACGTTAAAAGCGATCGGCCGCCACCATACGGTCGACGAAACGATAGAAAAATTCCATCTCGCCCGCGAAATGGGGATGAATAACATTAATATGGATGTCATCATCGGCCTTCCGGGAGAAGGGATAAAAGAGTTCTCTCATACATTGGCGCAAACGGAAAAACTGATGCCGGAATCGTTAACGGTGCATACGCTTTCCTTTAAACGGGCATCGGAAATGACGAAAAACAAAGCGAAATACAAAGTCGCCGGCCGCGGCGAAATCAGTGAAATGATGAAAGCAGCGCAAGATTGGACGAAGCGGCACGGCTACGTTCCGTATTATTTGTACCGGCAAAAAAACATTCTCGGTAACCTTGAAAACGTTGGCTATGCCTTGCCGGGAAAAGAAAGCATCTACAACATTATGATTATGGAAGAACAGCAATCCATCATCGGGCTCGGTTGCGGCGCTTCGAGCAAATTTGTCGATCCGAAAACGCGGACAATAACCCGCTTTGCCAACCCGAAGGAGCCGAAAGCGTATAACGAAAACTTTGCCCGCTATACGGAAGAAAAATTAAAAATGATGGAAGCATTGTTTGGATAGGACAGGCTTTAGACAATGTCTTGAGCCTGTTTTTTTGTAGTTTATAAAAGAAATGGCGCAGGCAGTGATCATTCGTTGAAGAAATGGAGGATAACAATAGCCGCCATCATAAGAACAAAGCCAATAATCACATACCCAATCCATCTGATTCCGTTAGGCAGGGAATCCATCTGAAAGCTTTTTCGGTTCCATGCGCCTCCTGTGATCCTTTGCAAGTCTTTGAGCGGTGTTAAGACTTTATCGCTATCATGGGGAGGATGTTCTATTAATTGTGTTTCATGTATATCTTTTCCTTCCTTCACTGTTCTCACTTCCCTTTCTGTGCAAAGCCCGATTGCTTTTGGCAACCGGGCCATGTCAGCGGTGGAATAAAATCAGTTGCCCGCTTGATGTTACGCAACGGTGCGTTTTATCACAACAGTTATGCTCACGCAATTTTTGCTCCCCGATTTTTTTTGCTTCTTCGTCGTTCGCAGCTTCGAACGTTTCGTCCAGCAATTTTTCCCCGCTTTTGTCGAAAGCCGTCAACGTGTATGTTGGCATGCCAGTTTCTCCTCCTCTGATGAATAGTGGTTCATATTATTATTTTATTATTTTTTGAAAAATTCCTTCCGCATTATGAAACTTTTCGCTATGATAAACGTGTAATTAAGATAGTGGAATTTTTATCTAAAACTGGGGGAGTGAGAATGACGCTGCAGTTAGAGCATGTGACAAAGCGGTTTGGTGCGGTGACCGCGGTGGATAATGCCACATTAACGATTCCAGAAGGAAATTTATTTGGATTTCTTGGCGCGAACGGGGCGGGCAAGACGACGACGTTCCGCATGATTTTAGGCTTGCTGGAACCGACAGAAGGAACGATAACATGGAATGGGGGAAAAATCGACTATTCGAAAAGCCACCTTATCGGCTATTTGCCGGAAGAGCGCGGCTTGTACCCGAAACTGAAAGTAAAGGAGCAGCTTATTTATCTGGGAAGGCTGCGCGGCATGGAGAAAGCAGCGATTATAAAAGAAATGGAAGCATGGCTTGAGCGGTTTAACGTGCCGGAGTACGCGGAAAAGCGAGTAGAAGAACTTTCGAAAGGGAACCAGCAAAAAATTCAGTTTATCGCTGCCGTGTTGCATAAGCCGAAGCTATTAATCTTAGACGAGCCGTTCAGCGGGCTTGATCCCGTCAATGTCGAGCTGTTAAAAGAAGCGGTCATCGATTTAAAAAATAATGGAACGACGATTGTCTTTTCGAGCCATCGGATGGAGCATGTCGAAGAACTGTGCGAGCATCTTTGCATTATGCACCGCGGGCGGCCGGTTGTATACGGCTCATTGAAAGAAGTGAAGCGGTCATTTGGGAAAAAGAACATTATTATTCATGCTGATATGCCGCTGGATGAGCTGGCGGAGTTTCCGGGAGTCGTCAAAATGAAGCGGACCGCGGAAGGAGTGCATTTACAAATCGAAAATGAAGATGTGTCGCAAAAGATCCTTTCTTATATTGCCAACAAAGGATTTATTCGCAAGTTTGCGCTGGAAGAGCCTTCGTTAAACGATATTTTCATTGAAAAAGTAGGTGCGGCGTATGAATAAGTTTTGGATTGTGCTTTGGCATACGTATATGACAAAGCTGAAAGCGAAATCGTTTCTCATCACGACGATCATTACGAGCCTTTTTGTTTTTGCAATCGCAAACATTCAGCATATTATTGAATTTTTTACGAAGAATGACAAAACGACGGTCGCCGTCATTGATACAACGGGAATGTTTTACGAACCGCTTGAGGAGCAGCTGAAACAAGAAAAACATGATGATCTTCAGTTAAAGAAGATGAGCGGCTCGGAAGCAAAGGCAAAGGCGGACGTCCGCAACGGCAAATGGGATGCGCTTCTTATCCTTTCGGCTGACGATAAACAGCTGCCAAAAGCGGAGTATTATGCAAACACAATTGCCGACAGCGATACGCCAAGCAAGCTCGAGCAAGCGCTCCAGCAGCTGAAAACAGCGTTGGCGACAGCAAAGCTCGGGCTGACACAAGAGCAAATTGCGCAATTGTATGAACCGGTGCCGTTTGAAAAAGTGGCGCTGGAAAAAAACGCGAAAACGGAAGAAGAGCTGAATCAGGCGCGCGTTCTCGTTTACGTGCTGCTGTTTGCGATGTACATGTTTGTGCTGATGTACGGCGGCATGATTTCAACGGAAGTGGCGACAGAAAAATCGTCGCGCGTCATGGAAATTTTAGTGTCCAGCGTTCCGCCGCTCCAGCAGTTATTTGGAAAAATTCTTGGGGTTGCGCTTCTTAGCTTAACGCAATTTGCGATTTTATTTGCCGTCGGTTTTGCAGCGCTGAAAAGCAGCGGGCAGGAATTGTGGAAGTTTCTTGGCTTTGACCATCTGCCTGTCTCGACATTTGTATATGCGATTATTTTCTTCCTTTTAGGTTATTTCTTATATGCGACATTATTTGCTGTGCTTGGTTCCCTCGTCAGCCGCGTGGAGGACGTGCAGCAAATGATTATGCCGGTGATGACGTTGGTGATTGCTGCATTTATGATCGCGATGTTTGGATTAGGAGCGCCAGAATCGACTTTTATTACGGTGACATCGTTCATTCCGTTTTTCACGCCGATGATTATGTTTTTGCGGGTTGGATTGCTTCCTGTTCCATTCTGGGAAGTGGCGCTCAGCCTCGTGTTATTGACCGCAACCATCGGTTTGCTCGCCTTTTTCGGATCCAAGGTGTACCGCGGCGGGGTGCTTATGTATGGGAAAGCCGGTTCATGGAAAGATATGAAAAAAGCGGTGCAGCTGACGAAAAAGTAAGGCCTTGCGCATGCAAGGTCTTATATTTTTAGCGCTTATGCGATTGTGGTATACTTAACTATACGCAAATTTGGAAACGGAGGAGAATAGGTTGGCGAAAGGAATCATTCATTATGATGTCGGGGAACAGGTAGATGTCTACTTGCTCATTAAGTCAGTGACAAAAGGGATCGCCAGTAACGGGAAACCGTTTTTAACGTTAATTTTGCAAGACAAAACAGGGGACATTGAAGCAAAATTATGGGACGTGTCGCCGGAAGATGAGAACGTCTATGTGCCGGAAAGCATCGTCAAAGTGTTTGGCGATATTCACAATTACCGCGGCAAAACGCAGCTGAGGATTCGTTCGATTCGCCCCGCTCGCGCCGGGGACGATGTTCGGGTATCCGACTTTCTCGAAACTGCCCCGATGAAACGCGAAGAGATGATGGAGAAAATTACGCAATACATATTGGATATGGAAAATCCAAACATCCAACGGATTACCCGCTATTTGTTAAAAAAGTACGAACAAAAATTTTTTGATTATCCGGCGGCAACGAAAAATCACCATGAATTTATTTCCGGATTGGCGTACCATGTCGTGTCGATGCTGGAATTGGCAACAGCACTTGTGAATTTATATCCATCGTTGAATAAAGACTTATTGTACGCTGGCGTGATTTTGCACGACCTCGGCAAAGTGATCGAGCTATCCGGCCCGGTGTCGGCATCATATACGCTGGAAGGCAATTTGCTTGGCCATATTTCGATTATGGTGAGCGAAATCAGCAAAGCGGCCGAACATCTCGGCATTAGCGGGGAAGAAGTGGTCGTGCTGCAGCACATGGTCCTTTCCCATCATGGAAAAACGGAATGGGGCAGCCCGAAGCCGCCGATGGTGAAAGAAGCAGAAATTCTGCATTACATTGATAACCTTGACGCCAAATTGAACATGATCGACCGGGCGCTTGAAAAAGTAAAGCCGGGAGAATTTACAGAACGGATTTTCGCGCTGGAAAATCGTTCGTTTTATAAACCGATGTTTTTATCTGCCCCGGCCGTTTCCAAACAAGAAAAAAGAGGGATATCATAAGCCGGCCGATGGCTGACGCTGCAGTTTTCGCGCGATATCGTCCCGTGTGCGAAAGAAAAATGGAAGCAAGACATGCGTTATCCCGAAGAAAGAGGTTTGCCGCCTCTTTCTTCACGCATATATTTTCCGGTGTCTGCGTATAGTTTAGTAAGACAAGCTGCATAAAAAGGGGGATGCGCATGTTAAGCATGCCATGGTGGATTTACTTGGTCGTTGCTGGCATTATTTTCAGCGGCTATATGACGGTAAGGACGGCCGCGAGAGAACGTGAAATCGATGAGGCGATGATCGAAAAAGAAGGAGAAATTTATATGGAGCGCATCCGCGAGGAGCGGAAACGGCGCCAGCAGGCGAAGTCCTTGTAGAACACAAGGGCTTGATTTTTTTGAAAAATTCTTTTTATTTTTTTGCAATTCATGTTAGGATAATAATAACTGTTGCTCATTAAAGAGATAAAAAATGGGGGATGAATGATGAAACGGGCGTACAATTTCAACGCAGGACCTTCAGCGCTGCCGCTTCCCGTTTTAAAGAGGGCGCAAGAAGAACTGCTCAATTTTCAAAATACGGGAATGTCAGTGATGGAGCTGAGCCATCGCAGCAAAGAATACGATGCGGTGCACAACAGCGCGAAGCAGCGGCTAAAAAAACTAATGAACATTCCTGATACGCATGACATCCTTTTTTTGCAAGGCGGAGCAAGCTTGCAGTTTTCCATGGTGCCGATGAACTTGCTCGGCAAAGATAAAGTGGCCAATTATGTGCTTACAGGATCATGGTCGGAAAAAGCGCTCAAAGAAGCGAAAAAAATCGGGAAAACCCATATTGCCGCATCAAGCAAAGAAGCGAATTATACGTACATTCCTCGTTTGGAAGACATTCAGCTTTCCGAAAACGCGGCTTATTTACATATTACTTCCAATAATACAATTTTCGGCACACAATGGCGTGAATTCCCGGATTTGCCGGTCGATCTTGTTGCCGATATGTCAAGCGACATTTTAAGCCGGGAAATCAATGTTGGGCAATTTGCGTTGATTTATGCGGGGGCGCAAAAAAATCTTGGCCCTTCCGGCGTGACGGTCGTCATTATTCGCAACGATTTATTAGAGCGCATTCCTGACAACTTGCCGACGATGCTCGATTACCGCACGCACAGCTCGAGCAATTCGCTGTACAATACACCGCCGACGTTTGCGATTTACATGCTTTCGCTTGTGCTTGAATGGGTGGAAGAGCAAGGCGGCGTGAAAGCGATCGAAGCGCGCAATAAAGAAAAAGCGGCCGTTGTGTACGAAGCGATTGATGCAAGCAACGGATTTTACGCCCCGCATGCGGAAAAAGACAGCCGTTCGCTCATGAATGTCACATTTACACTGCCAAATGAAGAGTTAACGAAGCAGTTTTTAGCGGAAGCAAAAGAAAAAGGTTTTGTGGGGCTAGCCGGCCATCGTTCTGTTGGCGGCTGCCGCGCGTCGATTTATAACGCTGTTCCGCTTGAGGCGTGCGAAGCGCTGGCGGGATTTATGAATGATTTTTACCGGCGGTTCAGCTGAATTTTTTGCTTCACTTTTACACTGCAAAGTGATATAATGATAGAAAATTCTTGTATAAGTGCGGACACGCGGTAAGAGGAGTTAAGGTTAGATAGGTGAGGAGAGAGGAGCATGAATACGAGAGTGTTAGTTTCATTGGCGTTGCTTGTCGGCATCGGGGCGGTGTTGCACGCCGTTATTCCGGGAATTTTCTTCGGGATGAAGCCAGATATGATGCTGACAATGATGTTTCTGGCTATTTTATTGTTTCCAAATGTAAAAACAGCGGGGCTTGTCGGGATTGTGACAGGCGTTATCTCCGCGATGACAACAGGATTTCCGGGAGGACAAGTTCCAAATATTATTGACAAAATCATTACCGCTTTTGTGTTTTTCGCATTTGTATGCCTTTTAAAAAAATATGGTCAGACGGTAGTTTCTGCCGCAATATTGACGGCAGTCGGTACAGTCATTTCTGGCACAATCTTTTTAACCGCGGCGCTTTTGTTCGCCGGGCTGCCGGGAGGAGCGACTTTTTCCGCTTTATTTCTGACTGTTGTATTGCCGGCGACCGCAATTAATACGATTGTGATGGTGATTATCTATCCAATTGTCTCGGCGATTTTTAAGAGGATGAACATTACAGTGCATGTGTAACAATCGCAAAAAAACCCGATCATCATCTTGGTCGGGTTTTTTGCTATCACAACTATACGTTATCGCAGAAGCCAAGCAGTGGCAAAACAAAAAAATGCTATTCCAATATAGATGAAAGCACGCTGTCGCAAAACTTTTTTTGGCGGGTACATTTTGGCTTTCGGCAATGAAAGAAGCGTGTTGGTGAAAAGACAGAAAAATACGAACCCAATAATTAAAAAAAACGACCGCATATATATCATTGGCTTTCTCCCCCTATGTTTACTATATGTCCGTTGTTTTTCCGCTATGAATGACGGTAATGGTCATAAAAATAAAAAAATTAAACATTTTTATCCTTTATTAATTTTTATTTTACTGGCATAATAGAAAGTAAAAAAACACGGTGAGGGAAGAGTGGGTGGAACGATGAAAACGACAGAGCAAAATTATTCTATAAAAGAGGCGCTGCTATTTAGCCAACGGATTGCACAATTAAGCAAGGCGCTTTGGAAATCGATCGAAAAGGATTGGCAGCAATGGATCAAGCCGTTTGACTTAAATATTAATGAACATCATATTTTATGGATTGCGTATCATTTTAAAGGGGCGTCGATTTCGGAGATTGCAAAATTTGGCGTGATGCATGTGTCGACAGCGTTTAATTTTTCGAAAAAATTAGAAGAGAGAGGCTTGCTTTCCTTTTCGAAAAAGCAAGATGATAAGCGCAATACGTATATTGAACTGACCGAAAAAGGGGAAGAAGTGCTGTTGAAACTAATGGAATCGTACGATCCGACGAAAAACGCCGTATTTAACGGAGCGTTGCCGCTGCGCGATTTGTACGGAAAGTTTCCAGAAATTTTAGAAATGATGTGTATCATCCGCAATATTTATGGGGATGATTTTATGGAAATTTTCGAAAGGGCGTTTGAAAATATTAAAAGCGATTTCGTTGAGCAAGATGGAAAATTAGTGAAACGAAACGCGAGGCCGCAAGAAAAGGAAAAAGAACTGACAAGTCAGCCTAGCTAACAGTTTGGATCAGCTTTTTCAATTCGGTCATCAGAGGAACAAACATTTGTTGTTGAAGGAGAGCGTCGATCGTCTGTTCGAGCGGAAGGCTTGGATGAAGCATTCCCGCGAAATGAAGGAGAAGCGGGGTGAAAATCGTCAGCCCTTCCGCTTTTTGTTTTTCGTATTCTTCGCTTAACTGTTGGCAAAGGGCGAGCACTTCATCCACTTCTTCTTTGGTTAAATTGGCTTGAATAACAAGATAATAAAACGGCTTTTTTGTTTTATCGACCATTTCCATTAGCAGCGATCGATGGAATTCCAGTTTGGCGATTCGTTCCTCCAATGTTTCCATATGCGTACTCCTTTTGTCAAACATAATCGACAAGTCGTTACGTATATTTTACCTAATTGGTGAAAAACAACCAATAAAAAAGTTTTTGCCGAGGAAGAGGATTTTTCTGTAAAAATCATATTGATTTATAAACCGAAACATTGTAAAGTAAATGAGTAATTATTGATATTTTTACCATGAATAGGAGGGGAAATAGATTTGACGGTGTATTTTATACCCCTTGCTGTCATTATTTTATTTCTCATTAATCAATTAACGTCTCGCCTTTGTGCGCAAAGGGAAATACCAGAAGAAAAACAGCCTGGTGTTTTTCGCACCATCAATGTCCTTATTACGATTTTATTAATTACCTCCTATTTTGAAGTGCTATTTACATAGTGAAAAAGCTGACAGCTTGTGCTGCCAGCTTTTTTGCAGGCGTATGGTGGACAAGAAAAAACTTAGTGATTAGAATAAACATGCGCATCCAACGATAATTAATAAGATAAACAGCACGACAATTAACGCAAAGCCTCCTGCATAAGGTGCACCACTCATTGTCACACCTCCTTTCGAATTCAAAAAGGAGCCATTCAGCCACATCCGCTTCATCATCATCATATGTGGGGCAAAAATACGTGTATGGGCGGATAACTAAACGGAAAAGGTTTTTTTCTTAGGGAAAAATATGATATAGTTATTGTTGTAATTTTTTTTGTAAAAAAATTGGCGTAGGAGTTGTGGAACAAATGAAAAAATGGATGATTGCGGCGGCCGTCGCCTCTGTTTTCGCTCTGTCGGCGTGTAGTAACGGCGATTCCGAAGTCATTGTGAAAACAAAGGACGGTGATATTACAAAAGAGGAATTTTACAATGAAATGAAAGCGCGGGTAGGCAAGGAAGTGATCCGCGACCTTGTCCATGAAAAAGTGTTAAGCAAAAAATATAAAGTGACGGATAAAGAAATCGACAAAGAAATCGAAAACTTAAAAGACATGTATGGGGTGCAATACGATTTAGTAGTCCAGCAAAATGGCGAAAAAGCGATTCGGGATATGGTGAAACTCGATCTTTTGCGGCAAAAAGCGGCGATGGAGGATATAAAGGTAACGGACAAAGAGTTAAAAGACTATTATGAGAATTATAAGCCGAAAATTAGAGCGAGCCATATTTTAGTGAAAGATGAAAAGACGGCAAAAGAAATTAAAGCGAAGCTTGACAAAGGCGAAGATTTCGCAAAGCTTGCGAAACAATATTCACAAGATCCAGGATCGGCTTCGAACGGCGGCGATTTAGGCTGGTTTGGACAAGGAAAAATGGTGAAAGAATTTGAAGATGCGGCATATAAGTTAAAAGTTGGCGAAATTAGCGATCCGGTCAAAACAGAATATGGCTATCATATTATAAAAGTAACAGATAAAGAAGAGAAAAAGCCGTTTAATGAAATGAAAGAGGAAATTGAATTTGAAGTGAAAAGAAGCAAGCTCGACCCAGCGAAAATGCAAGCAAAAGTGGAAAAATTAGTAAAAGATGCGAAAGCGGACATCAAAGATAAAGATTTGCAAGATGCATTAAAACAACAGTAAAAGCAACAAAAGGAAGCGGACAAGAGCGCTTCCTTTTGTTGTTATTGTAATCCTTTTTGAATTGTTGCGGCAATGTCCTGCAAATCGTCAAACGTGTAATCGCTTGCGTGCGATTTCCACACGGCGCCGAATCCATCGCCTTTGCCGTAGCGCGGGATTAAGTGAACATGGTAGTGAAAGACCGTTTGTCCTGCTTGTTCGCCGTTATTGTTTAGCAAATTTAAGCCGACTGGGGAAAATTGTTTTTTGATCGCGTTCGCGATTTTAGGAATAGCAGTAAAGACGTGGCTTGCAACATCTGGAGTGAGCTCAAAAATATTTGCTTTATGTACTTTTGGAATGACGAGCGTATGCCCTTTCGTGACTTGGCTGATGTCGAGAAACGCCAATACGTTTTCGTCTTCATACACTTTTGCCGCAGGAATGTCTCCGTTAACAATTTTGCAAAAAATGCATTCACTCACTAGAAAAAGCCACCTTTCTTATTTTTTTGTTCCATTTTACCATAAAAAAAGCAGGATGCAATCCCGTTGATTGCATCCCGCCTCACTGAAAAGGGGAGAAAGTTTGTTCAAACGAGGTAGCGTTTGATGAACACCCCATTTGCGAAAAGGTTTTCTTTGTTCAAGACGGCTATCCCTTCATCGCTTGTGTAGAGGTTCGTTGCTTTGCAGCTTGGCAAGATAGTCCTGTCTTTCACAAACACCTCATTTGTTAAGGAGTTTCGCGTTTTCTCACCGCATATAACGGTGTTGCTTCGATAATGGTGTCTTTGACAAACACCTCATTTCGAGTGGATAGTTCATCATTGCCTGTTTCTCATCCCCTTTTCGCTATTTAGCATGCCCGCAGAAAAAGAATGTATGCAAGAAGGAGATAGATAATTTTTGGAAAGTGCCCGCCGCTTTGATAAAATGAAAATGTATCGACAATTTTGAGGATAGAAAGGAAGCAGACGATGGCGCTGTTGGAAGTTCACCATTTATACGGCGGGTATACGAAGCAAAACGTGCTTGAAGATGTTTCATTTACTGTGGACCGCGGCGAAATAGTCGGTTTAATCGGGCTGAATGGCGCGGGAAAAAGCACGACGATCAAGCATATTATCGGGCTGATGGAACCGCGCAAAGGGACGATTACGATTAACGGAACAATGTTTTCAGAACAGCCGGATGCGTATCGTTCGCAATTTACCTATATACCAGAAACGCCGATTTTGTACGAGGAGCTGACATTGGAGGAACATTTGCAATTGACGGCGATGGCTTATGGGCTGGAAAAAAGCGAATACGAACGGCGGCTTCCGCCGTTATTGAAGGAATTCCGCATGGAGAAAAGATTGAAATGGTTTCCCGCGCATTTTTCTAAAGGAATGAAGCAGAAAGTCATGATTATGTGCGCCTTTTTGGTGGAACCGGCGCTTTATATTATTGACGAGCCGTTTCTTGGCCTTGATCCGCTTGGCATTCATTCTTTGCTGGAACAAATGCAGCGAATGAAGAAAAAAGGAGCGGGCATTTTAATGTCGACACATATTTTGGCAACAGCAGAAAAATATTGCGATTCGTTTGTCATTTTGCATAACGGAAAAGTAAGGGCAAAAGGCACGATGGCGGAGCTGCGTGAACAATTTTCTTCCCCGGCGGCAACGTTGGATGAATTATATATCGAATTAACAAAGGAAGACAGCGTATGATAAATGGAAAGCGATTATGGAACGACCGCCTTTATCAAGAAGCGCGAAAAATGCGGCGTTATTTGCGCTATATGTTGAACGACCATCTATTGTTTATCTTGCTGATTGGCATTGGATTAGGGGCGGTCGCCTACCGTCATTGGGTACAGACGCTTCCGCCGCATTTCCCTTATCCAATTGTTGCCGCGCTGGTTTTTTCTTTCATGTTGACGTTCGGTTCGCTGCGCACGTTATTTCAGGAAGCGGATATCGTATTTTTATTGCCTGCTGAGACAAAGCTTGGCCCATATATCCAGCGGGCGTTTTTGCTGAGCTTTCTTTTGCAGGCATACGGGCTGCTTCTTATATGGTTGGCTGTCGCGCCGCTTCATCAAAAATTTTCCGATGTTTCCATATGGCGGCTGTTTTTGGTGCTGCTCGTTTTAAAAGGATGGAATTTGTTTATCAGCTGGAAAGGAAATTATTTTATTGAATCGCTTACCCATCGTCTCAGCGCGCTTTCCCGGTTCGGACTTAATGCCGCGTTCGTTTATTTTCTGCTTGCCGATGCTTCCTTCTTCTTTTTGCTTGCCATATGCGCGCTGATGGCTGGCATTACCTTTTATGTTGTACAAGCAACAAAGCGAAAAGGATGGAAATGGGAGCGGATCATTGAGCAGGAAGCAAAAGCTGTGCGCGCATTTTACCGCATCGCCAATTTGTTTACCGATGTTCCGCAATGGAAAGAGGAAGCGAAGCGGCGGCGCTGGCTGGATTTTCTTATTTCGATGATTCCGTACCAGCAAAAAAATACATTTCTTTATTTATATGTGCGGACATTCCTCCGTTCGGGCGGATATTTCAGTCTTTATGTCCGCTTAATCGCGATTGGCTTGTTATTGCTTTATATCGTTCCAACGGAATACGGAAAAATCGCGGCGTCGTTATTTTTCCTTTACATCACAGGTTTTCAGTTATTCGCGTTAATCGACCATCATCGGACAAACTTATTGATTCGGTTATATCCGCTTCCTGACGATGTGCGGAAACAGGCGGTATGCCGCCTCCTCTTTTTCTTGCTAATCGTGCAAAACAGCGTGTTCAGCTTGTTTTTGTTCCTGCTTGATGCTGGCGTGATCTGGATGGTGTCATGGGCGGCGGGTGCTGTTTTTAGCTATTGGCTGTTGTTTCATTATCTTAAACGTCGCAAGTAAGGAGGGAAAAGGATGAAAAAAATGTATATCACGACGGGAACGACGGATTATTTGCAAAAAGTGAAGGACATGCATAAAAATGAAACGATGTTATTGTTAGAAAGGGAAGAAGATGCTGTTTTGCTTCATGAAACAGACGGGGAAACGGTGTTTAAAGAACCGCGCTGCTACGAGGTGATCGATGCGGCCGGAGAGCTGGGCGGAGCGTTTGTTGTATGCAACAATATTCCGGTGACCGACGAAGGGCGTCCGCTTTTTGAGCACCGTTTTCAGCAGCGGGCGAGATTGATTGAAAATGAACCTGGATTTGTTGCGATTCGCGTGCTTCGCCCGCTTTCGAACGATACGTATGTGATTATGACATTATGGGAAGCAAAAAAATATTTTGAACAATGGCAGCGCTCCAATGCGTTCGCAAAAGCGCATGCGCAGCGAAAAGAGGAACAAAAACCATCGCGGCAAATATTCCCGCGCCCTTCTTATGTAACGACTTATTCGGTTGTCCAAGAAAGATAAAGCGGCTTTTTATCACTCCGCTTTTTCTCTGGGAAAGCGGGGTGTTTTTTTGTCATTATGCGATCCACATGCAGAAGTGTTTCACACCTTTATTCTCCTTTCATATGCTGTAGTACATCCGTGTGAGGCAAATATCCTATGGATCCAGTGAGACAAGGAAAGGAGAATCGAAATGGGTGTCGAATTAACGGTGCTGCATTGGATTTACTTAGCATTTATTGTGCTTATCATCGGGTTTATGATCGCGCGAAAAGATACATCACTCGTTTGCATCGTTGGGATCTTTTTGTTGTCCGTCGCTGCCACCCATTCATTAAGTGCGGCGATCAGCGGGGTGTTTCATAGTTTTATTTACGCAATGACAGAGCTTTTGCCGACCATTTTAGTGATTTCCATTATTGTGGCAATGAGTAAAGCGATGACGGCAACGGGAATTAATGATGTGATGGTTTCGCCATTTACCCGGTTTATTCGCACCCCGGGATGGGCGTATTGGACGATTGGAATATTGATGATGGTTATTTCTTGTTTTTTCTGGCCATCACCTGCGGTTGCGTTAATGGGGGCGGTGTTGCTGCCTGTGGCCATTCGCGTCGGGCTGCCGCCGTTAGGAGCAGCCATGACGATGAACTTGTTCGGTCACGGTGTTGCCCTGTCAGGGGATTTCGTTATTCAAGGGGCGCCAAAGCTGACAGCGGATGCCGCCGGCCTTCCTGTCTCAGAAGTCATCGCGGCCAGTGTGCCGCTCGTGTTGGTGATGGGAGCGACAACAACGCTCACTGCCTTTTTATTGCTTCGCCGTGATATGAAAAGGGGTTATTTCGCTAATGAAGCGAACGAAGTGGCAGTAACAGCGGACGCGGCGCTCGAAAAGACGAAACGATTGTTGTCCAATCAAGTGAAAAACATGCTGGCAGCCATCATTCCGGCCATGTTTGTTTTAGATGTCATTGCCATGTTTTATTTGCGCTTGCAAGGCGGGGAAGCGACGGCATTAATCGGGGGAACGGCGATTTTTATTTTAATTCTTATTTCCATTTTTGCACATAAAAAAGAAAGTTTTGGGGAAATTACTAATTATTTAGTGGAAGGGTTTCAATTTGGCATAAAAGTATTTGCACCAGTTGTTCCGATCGCGGCGTTTTTTTATCTTGGTGATGCAGGGTTTGCGAAAATTATCGGTGAACATTTACCGAAATTATCACAAGGGATTGTGAACGATTTAGGAGTAGCGCTTGCCCATATTGTACCGCTTAACAACGGAATTGGCGCGGTAACGTTAACGGTTGTTGGGGCAATCACGGGCTTGGATGGTTCAGGATTTTCGGGCATTTCATTAGCGGGATCGGTGGCCCATTTATTCGCAACGGCGATTGGCGGCGGTGCCGCGACATTGACCGCGCTTGGGCAAATTGCGGCAATTTGGGTTGGAGGAGGTACGCTTGTTCCTTGGGCGCTGATTCCAGCTGCGGCCATTTGCGGCGTCGATCCATTTGAACTGGCACGGCGCAACTTAGTTCCGGTGACGGTTGGAATCGTGATAACAACGATTGTGGCAATGTTTCTTATGTAAATGGCTGATAAGCTGTCTCGTAGGAGCGAGGCGGCTTTTTTGTTATAATATAAGTGTATCATTTTTTTGCTGCCGACATCGTTACATGGACGAAAAAAGCATGGGAAAACAGTTGGCTGGGACGAAACAGGATGTTGCTTATTGTTTGAAAAGCGGACGAATAAAGGATGTTGTCCAGTGGAAGTAAATTGTCAATTTTTTGACAGTTCCCCCCTGTTGCTACACATTGTTAGAAGAACCTTGTATAGTTGTAGTGTAGTTGTAGCTTTTGATCAAACTGCTTATCAATTGAGGTTGAGCAAGAAAGGCGGATGAAGATGTCAAAATGGATGAACGATACATTTTTGCGCGCTTGCCGCGGCGAAAAAACGGATTATGTTCCGGTTTGGTACATGAGGCAAGCGGGGAGATCGCAGCCGGAGTACCGGGCGCTGAAAGAGAAATATTCATTATTTGAGATTACGCACCAACCGGAACTTTGCGCGTATGTAACAAGATTACCGGTCGAACAGTACAATGTCGATGCGGCGATTTTGTATAAAGATATTATGTCTCCGCTTCCGGCGATTGGCGTTGATGTGGAGATTAAAGCGGGGGTTGGGCCGGTGATTGCCAATCCGATTCGCTCCATGGCTGATGTGGAAAGGCTTGGGGAAATTCATCCGGAAGAAGATGTACCGTACGTATTGGAAACGATCAAGCTGCTGACGACCGAACAGCTGAACGTTCCGCTCATCGGATTTGCCGGCGCGCCGTTTACGCTCGCGAGCTATATGATTGAAGGCGGTCCATCGAAAAACTATAATAAAACAAAAGCGTTTATGTACGCGGAACCGAAAGCGTGGTTTGCGTTGATGGACAAGCTTGCCGATATGACGATTCGCTATGTGAAGGCGCAAATCCGCGCTGGTGCGGACGCCATCCAAATTTTTGATTCATGGGTTGGCGCCGTGAGTGTGGATGATTACCGCACATTTATTAAGCCGACGATGGCCCGGATTTTTGCGGCGCTTCGCGAAGAAAACGTCCCGCTCATTATGTTCGGCGTCGGCGCAAGCCATTTGGCGAAAGAGTGGAACGATTTGCCGCTTGATGTCATCGGGCTTGACTGGCGGCTTTCCCTTCGTGAAGCACGGCAAAGCGGAATTACAAAGGCGCTTCAAGGAAATTTAGATCCGGCGGTTTTGCTTGCCCCTTGGGAAGTGATTGAAAAACGCGTGAAACAAATTTTAGATGAAGGCATGGAACGGCCGGGATATGTATTTAACTTAGGCCACGGCATTTTTCCAGAAATCCGGCCAGAGACGCTAAAACGGCTGACAGCGTTTATTCATGAATATACGTCGAGAAAATGAGAGGTGTTACAGTATGGCAAAGAAGAAAATGGGGCTATTGGTGATGGCATACGGAACTCCATACAAAGAAGAAGACATTGAGCGATATTATACGCACATTCGGCACGGCAGAAAGCCTTCCCCGGAACTATTGGAAGACTTAAAGCAACGCTATAAAGCGATTGGCGGAATTTCCCCGTTGGCCCAAATTACCCTTGATCAAGCAAAACAGTTGGAAAAGCGGCTTAATAGTGTGCAAGATGACATGGAGTTTCAAATGTATCTAGGGTTAAAGCATATTGAGCCGTTTGTCGAAGACGCCGTTCGGCAAATGCATGAAGACGGCATTGAAGAAGCCGTGGGCATCGTGCTTGCACCACACTTTTCGACATTCAGCATCCAATCGTATAACGAGCGGGCAAAAGCGGAAGCGGAAAAACTCGGAGGGCCGGTAATTTATACGATTGACAGCTGGTATGATGAACCGAAATTTATCGACTATTGGGTGGAAAAAGTAAAAGAAGTGTTTGCTTCAATGAGCGAAGAAGAACGCGACAAAGCGGTGCTCATCGTATCGGCGCACAGCCTGCCGGAAAAAATTATTGCCGCGGGCGACCCGTATCCGCAGCAGCTGGCGGAAACAGCGAAACTGATTGCCGAAAAAGCCGGCGTTAAACATTATGCGGTAGGCTGGCAAAGTGCAGGCAACACGCCAGAGCCTTGGCTCGGTCCGGATGTCCAAGACTTAACGAGACAGTTGCATCAAGAACATGGATATACGTCATTTGTTTATGTTCCGGCCGGTTTTGTCGCCGATCATTTAGAAGTGTTGTATGATAATGATATTGAATGTAAACAAGTGACAGAAGAAATCGGCGCAAACTACTATCGTCCAGAAATGCCGAATACGAATGCAAAATTCATCGATGCATTAGCAACAGTTGTATTAAAACGGACCAAACTTTTATAAAGAAGGCGATGAACAGTGAATGACGAAAAATATACGGTTGTGATTATCGGAGGCGGCATCACAGGAATTACTGCTGCATATTATCTGCAAAAAGCGGTGAAAGAACGGCAGCTTCCAATCGAATGCAAACTGGTGGAAGCGACACACCGCTTGGGCGGCAAAGTGCAAACAGTGGTGCGCGATGGCTTTGTCATTGAGCGCGGCCCTGATTCGTTTTTGGCGCGAAAAACGAGCGCTTTCCGTCTTGTGCGTGAAGTTGGGCTCGAAAATGAAATTGTTCATAATGCGACGGGAAAATCGTATATTCTTGTGAACGGAAAGCTATATCCGATACCAGGTGGGGCCATTATGGGGATTCCGACGCAAATCGGCCCATTTATCACGACAAGGCTGTTTTCCCCATTAGGAAAGCTGCGCGCCGCTTTTGATTTTATTTTGCCGCCGACAAAAGCGGAAGGTGATTTATCGTTAGGGCAATTTTTCCGCCGCCGTCTCGGAGATGAGGTGGTGGATAACTTAATTGAACCGCTGTTGTCGGGCATTTATGCCGGCGACATTGACCAAATGAGTTTAATGGCGACATTTCCGCAATTTTTCCAAATTGAGCAGAAATACGGCAGTCTCGTGCTCGGAGCGAAGCGGACGGCGCCGAAAGCGCAGAAAGAGCGGAAAGGTGCGTTTCAAACGTTAAAGACAGGGCTGCAATCGTTAGTCGATGAAGTGGAAAAACGGATGGAACAAGGCAGCGTCATTAAAGGAGTACGGGTAGAAAGAGTGTGGCGCGAGGGAACGGGATACCGTCTGCGCTTAAGCAACGGCGACATATGGAAGGCGGACAGCATCATCGTCGCGGCGCCGCATTCGTCTGTGCCAGCGATGTTTGCTGATTACCCGTTTTTTGAGCCTTTCCAATCTATTCCATCGACATCTGTCGCAACTGTTGCACTGGCCTTTCCGGAAAGCGCCATTGAACAAGATATTGACGGAACCGGTTTTGTCGTTTCCCGCCGCAACGATTATACCATTACCGCCTGCACATGGACACATAAAAAATGGCCGCATACCGCGCCGGATGGAAAAGCGTTGTTACGCTGCTATGTCGGGCGCCCCGGCGATGAAGAAATCGTTGAGCAGTCCGATGACGAAATTGTCCGTGTCGTGATGGATGATTTAAGCAAAATTATGCGCATTTCCGGACGTCCAGAGCTTATTGCTATCTCGCGATGGAAAGAGGCGATGCCGCAATATACCGTGGGGCATAAAGAGCGGCTTGCGAAAATAAAAACACATATGGATGCGGAACTTCCAGGCGTGTTTTTGGCGGGAAGTTCATATGAAGGATTAGGACTGCCAGATTGCATTGACCAAGGGGAAAATGCGGTGAAAAAAGTGCTTGATTATTTGCAAACGGCCCCGCGGAAACTGGCGGAGGTTAACTCAAAAATGAGTTAACCTCTTTCTTTTTGGTGAAAATTATGCTATGATTTTAGACGTAATGACCAAAATGTTCATTTAGTCATAATGAAGGATGAGGAATATGTCAATTGATCGAAAGCGACAAATCATTGAAGCAGCTGCGAAATCATTTTCGTTATTTGGCTACAAAGCAACGACGATGGAGCAAATAGCGAAGCTTGCCAATGTCGGAAAAGGGACGATTTATACGTTTTTTAAAAACAAAGAAGATTTATTGGATGCCATTGTCTCTTCGCTTATTTTAGAAATAATAGAAGAAGCCGAGCAGGCGATGGATCCCGATCGTCCTTTTTCAGAAAACGCGCATCGCGCTTTATACCGCATTTTAGAGTTTCGCCAGCAACATCAATTGACAGCAAAGCTTCTTCAAGAGGTGCGCAACCTCGGAACACCGGCAGTTCAAGAAGTGATGAAAAAATTGGATTTGGCCATTATCGATTATATTCGCAAAAAAATCGACATTGCCATCAAAAAAGGAGAAATTCGCGACTGCGATGCCGAGATAACGGCGTTCTTAATGATGAAAACGTATATTGCTCTGATTGTCGATTGGGAAAAAGATCATGAGCCGCTGACGAAGGAAGAAATTGCGCAATTATTTGAACTTTATTTTCTCAAAGGATTGTCGAAATAGATGGTCCTTCTCTTTTTTATGAAAAATGACTAAATGGACAAATTGGTCAATCGTAGAGGAGGGGGAAAATGAGAGGATTTTCATTATTGTGGAAAGAGGCAGAAGCGATTTTTCGCAATCGAAAAGTGCTGATTTCCATTATCGCCGTGATATGTATTCCATTATTGTACAGCGGAATGTTTTTATGGGCGTTTTGGGATCCGTACGCTCATTTAGACCAATTGCCTGTTGCGGTAGTGAATAATGACAAAGGAGCAACAATGAATGGCGAAAAATTAGAAATTGGCGACAAGCTCGTTGAAAAGCTGAAGGAAAATAAGAAATTTGATTGGCATTTTGTTTCTGAAAAAGAGGCAGAAAAGGGGCTGCAACATCAAACATATTATATGGCCATTGAAATTCCGGATGATTTTTCGAAAAACGCAACAACATTACAAACCGAACATCCGAAACCGATGAAGCTTATTTATAAACCGAATGAAGCGTTTAACTTCTTATCGGCGCAAATTGGCGATAGCGCCGTTGAGAAGATAAAAGAAGAAATTTCCAATACAGTGACGGAAACGTATGTTGAAGCGATGTTTGATAATATCCGCGAGATGGCAAATGGGCTGAATCAAGCGAGCGACGGCGCAAAACAGCTACACGATGGGATTAAAAAAGCGAAAGATGGAGGCGCCGCATTGCAAAGCGGCCTTCATTCCGCAAAAGAAGGAAGCGGAAAATTGCAGCAAGGAGCGCATGCCGCAAAAAATGGCGCTGACGAGCTTTATAAAAATTTAAAGCTGCTTGCGGAAAAATCGCTTATGTTTGAAAATGGAATGCAATCGGCAAGCGATGGAGCCGATCGGTTAAACGAGGGGCTTCATCAATTGCAAAACGGTTTTGCCAAAATGCAAGAAGGCCATTCGCAATTGCTAGCCGGCGCGAAACAGGTGGAAAATGGCGCGAAACAGCTGTCCGGCGGGCTTCATCAATCGCTTGACGGAATGGAACAAATGAAAGGAAACATTCCGCAATTGACGAAAGGAACGCAAGATTTGCAAAATGGGGCGCAACAACTTTCCGCGTCAATGGAGCAATGGCAGCAAGGAGCAGAGAAGACAAATAAAGGAGCCCTCCAAGTGAGCCAAGGGCTTGAAAAAGCGGTGGAACAACTGGACGCGTTAGCGGCACAGGCAACAGATCCAAACGAAAAAGTCCTATTGCAAACGTTGAAACAGCAATTACTTCCTTTATCGGAAGGAAGCAAACAAGTCGCTCAAGGAACGGAACAGTTAGCGAATAGCGCCAGCCAATTAAAAACAGGCGCGGATCAGCTTGCCGAGGGCGCTTCCCGGCTTCATAACGGCCAGCTTGCATTAAGCAAAGGCGTAGAAACGCTTTTAGCCGGCCAGCAACGATTAGCAAACGGCGCTGATGCGCTTGTTGCCGGTCAGTCAAAAGTAGTACAAGGATTAACAACGTTTGGCGAAAAATTGCAAGAAGGAAAAAATGGTGTTCAGCAGCTGGCGTCAGGAAGCAATCAATTATCTTCCGGATTGCGGCAGCTCGCGCAAGGATCAAGCCAGTTCAAAGATGGCACGAATCAGCTTGCCGACGGATCAGGAAAGCTGGCAAGTGGCATAAATGATCTTGAAAATGGCGCTACGGCGCTTTCTAACGGCATGAATCAGCTTGCCAACGGTTCCGATCAGCTTGTTAATGGAATGAAAAAACTAGATGACGGGTCGAATGAATTGGCAGACAAACTTACGGATGGAGCGAAAAAAGCGAGTGACGTCAAAGCCAATGATGATGTCTATAAAATGTTCGCCGATCCGGTGAAAAAGAACAACGAAAAAATGCATCATGTGCCAAACTACGGCACTGGGTTTACACCGTACTTTTTATCGTTAGGATTGTTCGTCGGAGCGTTGCTTTTATCGATTGTGTTTCCGCTGCGCGAACCAGTGGGTGTGCCAAAATCCGGATTTAGCTGGTTTATCGGGAAATTTGGCGTTCTATTAGTCATCGGCGTGATTCAATCATTGCTGGTAGATGCGCTGCTGCTTGGCGCGCTGGATATTCATGTGAAAAGCGTCCCGAGATTTGTTTTATTTACGATAATAACAAGCATCACGTTCATCACGTTAATTCAGTTTCTTGTAACGACGCTAGGAGATCCGGGCCGTTTTATCGGGATTATTATATTGATTTTGCAACTGACAACAAGCGCCGGGACATTCCCGCTTGAATTAATCCCAAGTGAATTGCAACACTTTAACGCTTGGCTGCCGATGACGTATTCCGTGCACGGATTTAAAGCGGTTATTTCTAGTGGAGACTTTGCGTTTATGTGGCACAACGCGGCAATTTTAGCTTTGTTTATTGCAGTTTTCATCACGGCGACGATTTCGTACTTCCTCGTTCAGCATAAGCGCAAATTTTATACAGTTGCACAGCAAATGAACAAAGCTTCCGAAGCGTAATGCTTTGGAAGCTTTTTTTATTTTCATGCGCGCAGCGTTCTCCAAAAATAGTGTGATGGTCGATTGCAAGCTGGTGCAAAAAATAAGATGCTTCTTGCTGGAAGCATCTTAGGACAAAAAATTTTCATTATTGATGGTAAGCGGCGCCAAGGCAATCTTCACACGTATTTCCGTAGCATTCGTGTTGTTCTTCGATTTCTTTGCCGCATTGCACACATTTTTTTGGTGGCAGGTTTTTGAAAAATTCTAATACTTTCCCTAACATTTCGATCGCCTCCGTTGGTTTGTTATCTGTATTGTATTATAACAGAACATCAATTGTCAATATCTGTTTTAAAACAAATTTTAACAAAGATGAAAAATCGCGTGAAATTATGTATGATAAAAAAAGCATGATATAAGGGAGGAAGGAAGACGATGAAAGTTACGGTTATCGGATATTGGGGTGGTTTTCCTGCGGCGAATGAAGCGACGTCAGGATATTTGTTTGAGCATGAAGGATTTCGCATGCTCGTGGATTGTGGAAGCGGCGTGCTTGCGAAACTGCAAAATTATGTATCTGTCGAAAAATTGGACGCAGTAGTCGTATCGCACTATCATCATGATCACGTCGCGGATATCGGTCCATTGCAATATGCGCGGCTGATCAAAAAAAATCTCGGAGCGCCGCTGCCAGCGCTTCCGGTTTATGGGCATCCATTTGATCAAGGCGAATTTGCGCGTTTAGCACATGAAGGAATTACCGAGGCAATCGCTTATGATCCAGAACAGCCGCTTCAAGTCGGGCCGTTTCACATTACTTTTATGAAGACGGTGCATCCTGTTACTTGTTATGCGATGCGGATTACAGCGGGGGATGCGACGGTCGTTTATACAGCGGATTCTAGTTATTTGCCGGAATTTGCGCCGTTTGCCAAAGACGCGGATTTGCTTATTTGTGAATGCAATTTTTACGCAGGGCAAAACGCCGCTCCCGCCGGCCATATGACGAGTGAAGAAGCGGCAACGATCGCCCGTGATGCAAACGCAGGGGAACTATGGCTAACCCATCTGCCGCATTTTGGAGAACATATGCAGCTTGTCAGCGAGGCGGGTGCAGTGTTTTCCGGCAAAATACAATTAGCAAAAACGGGACTTGTGTGGGAAAAATAAATAGGCCGATCAACTTATCGGCTTTTTTTCAAAAAGAAGGGCAAGCTTTTGCTTGCTCTCTTTTTTTCTTTTTTTTATAATATAATAAAATCTGAATTTTTTTAATTATCAAATGAATGATTATTCATTCATTATTTGCTGGGGGAGGAGATTGGATGAATTTAATAGCGCGGTTGGCAGAAGTAGCAAAGCAGCTGCCAAATAAAGAAGCGTATTGGTTTGAAGGGAAAAGCTGTACATATGGAGAATTGGATGCGGCAATTGCCAAGTTTTCCAGCGGCCTTTATCGCATGGGAATTCGGAAAGGCGACCATGTAGCCTTGTTAGTTGGAAACTCGCCATATTTCGTTATTGGATTGTATGGGGCGCTGCGGTTAGGGGCAACTGTTATTCCCATTAATCCAATTTATACGCTGGATGAAATCAGTTATATTTTAACGAATGGAGACGTAAAAACGGTGATAGCATACGATCAGCTTGTGCCGCTGTTTGCGCAAATGCAAGAGCGCTTGCCGCTGTTAGAGCGTGTGATTATTTGCGAAACACCGGAAGGGAAAGCAAAAGGAATTTCATTGCAAGGAAAAATGAAATCGTTTGCAGAAGTGTTGCAATCCGGCGATATGGACTTCCAAGGGCCGAAGCTGGCGGATGATGATATTGCCGTGATTTTGTATACATCGGGAACGACGGGGAAACCAAAGGGAGCAATGTTGACCCATAAAAACTTATATAGCAACGCTCAAGATGTTGCCAATTATTTAAAAATCAATGAAAACGATCGCGTTATTGCGGCATTGCCGATGTTTCACGTTTTCTGTTTAACCGTTGCGCTGAATGCGCCGCTCATGAATGGCGGAACAGTGATGATCGTGCCAAAATTTAGCCCGGCGAAGATTTTCAACATTGCGCGAGAACAGAAAGCGACGATTTTTGCGGGGGTGCCGACGATGTATAACTTTCTGTACCAATATGAAGGCGGAAGCGCGGACGATTTCCGCACGCTTCGTCTTTGCATCTCAGGCGGTTCTTCGCTGCCGGTTGCGCTTTTGCAAAACTTTGAGAAAAAATTTCAAGTGATGATTTCGGAAGGATACGGATTATCTGAAGCATCTCCGGTAACATGTTTTAACCCGCTTGATCGCCCCCGCAAACCGGGATCGATCGGGACAAGCATCATCAACGTGGAAAATAAAGTAGTCAACGAATTTGGCGAAGAAGTGCCGGTTGGAGAAGTCGGTGAGCTGGTTGTCCGCGGTCCGAACGTCATGAAAGGCTATTACAAAATGCCGGAAGAAACGGCGCACGTGCTCCGCGATGGCTGGCTTTATACAGGGGATTTGGCGCGAATGGATGAAGAAGGATATTTCTACATTGTCGACCGGAAAAAAGAGATGATTATCGTCGGCGGTTATAACGTATATCCGCGTGAAGTAGAAGAAGTTCTGTACAGTCATCCGGATGTAGTCGAAGCAGCGGTGATTGGCGCACCTGATCCAGATTACGGGGAAACGGTGAAATGTTTTGTCGTTTCGAAAAATCCGCAATTAACCGAGGAAATGCTCACCGAATATTGCCGGCAGCATCTAGCGAAATATAAAGTTCCGAGTTCCATTGAGTTTTTAGATGAATTGCCGAAAAATACAACAGGAAAAATTTTGCGGCGTGCATTAAAAGAACAATTTATCGCATCGAAGTCGTAATAAGTGCTGAATTTTCGTTACTTTTATTTTTTTCTCAAAATATATAGTTGAAAATAGAATAATAAATTTATATAATTTTTATATAATTTAATGCATAAAAGCTAAAAAGTATAAAAGTGGTAAAGGATTGTTTTGCTAGGGGGATAGGATGATGAAAAAAAGGATTCAACAGATCGCAATGTTATGTTCGGCAAGTTTTTTATTGCTGAGCGGGTGCGGAGCGAAAGAAACAAGCAAAAGCGATGGAAACAAAGAGAAGACGTATCAAATCGGCGTGACGCAATTTGTCGAGCACCCATCATTGGATGCGGCGCTGGAAGGATTTAAACAGGCGCTAAAAGACAAGGGGCTGTCCGTTTCCTATGATGTGCAAAATGCCCAAGGAGATATGAATAACAACCAGACGATTGCCAATAATTTTGCTTCTGATCAAGTCGATTTAATTTTCGCTAACTCGACTCCGAGCGCTCAAGCAGCGTTGAATGCGACAAAAGATATTCCGATTGTGTTTACTTCTGTTACTGATCCGGTCGGAGCGCAGCTTGTCCAATCGATGGAAAAGCCAGGGGGTAACGTTACGGGAACGACTGATACGCATCCTGATGCGATTCCGAAAACAGTACAGTTTATTGATAAATACGTAAAAGGAAATCGTGTCGGCATGATTTATAACTCTGGCGAGCAAAATTCAGTGGCACAAGTGGAAACCGTCAAAAAGGCGATGAAGGGGACAGATTTAAAAATTGTTCCGGTTTCTGTATCGACATCAGCGGAAGTAAAGCAGGCGGCGGAGTCGCTTGTCGGCAAAGCGGACTGCATTTATATTATTACGGATAATACCGTTGTTTCCGCGCTTGAGTCGGTGATCCAAGTAGCAAGCGACCATGATATTCCATTGTTTGTCGGTGAATTAGATTCGGTGAAGCGCGGCGGGTTTGCTGCTTACGGATTTGACTACTATGACATTGGATATGAAGCCGGAGAAATGGCAGCGCAAATTCTCAAAGATGGCAAAAAACCGTCTGATCTGCCTGTGCAATATCCGAAGAAGTTGAAACTGCTTATTAACAAAAAAGCGGCAAAAGACATGAACATTGAGCTTAATCCAGAATGGGATTCCATTGCAGAATATATTGAATAAATTAAAGTACATCCCTCCTTATATAAGGAGGGATGTACTTTCAAAGGATGGGGTTGTGATGTCGACAGCGATTTTTAGCGCAATTGAAGCAGGATTCATTTATGCGATTATGGCGTTAGGAGTGTATTTATCCTTTCGTATTTTAGATTTTCCTGATTTAACGGTGGATGGAAGTTTTGTTACCGGGGCGGCGGTGGCGGCTGTGCTTATTGTGAACGGAACGAATCCATTTCTTGCCTCTGCCGTTGCGCTGTTAGTCGGGTTCGCCGCCGGTTCGGTCACCGGAATATTGCATGCGAAAGGGAAAATTAATCCGCTGTTATCGGGAATTTTAATGATGATTGCGCTTTATTCCATTAATCTGCGGATTATGGGGCGTTCGAACGTTCCGCTTTTACAGCAGGACACGGTCATGACGGCGATGATGGAAGCATGGCAAAAAACAGGGCTAGACGAAGCGATCAACAGCGTTATTTCTTTTTCGGGATTTGTGCCGCGCACATGGGCGATTTTTGTGACGATGGCTTTTGTCGTCATAGTTATCAAATTGCTTCTTGATCAGCTGTTGAAAACGGAAATTGGTTTAGCGCTGCGCGCGACGGGCGACAACAAGCAAATGGTTTCCAGCTTTTCCGCCAATACCGATTGGCTGACGATTTTCGGCCTCGGTTTATCGAATGCGCTCGTTGCTTTTTCGGGGGCGCTTGTCGCGCAATATGGCGGGTTTAGCGATGTCGGCATGGGAATCGGCATGATTGTCATCGGGCTTGCCTCAGTCATTATCGGGGAAGCGCTGTTTGGTGCCCGTACGATTGCGCGCGCGACATTGGCGGTCATTGGCGGGGCGATTGTGTACCGCATCATTTTGGCGCTTGCTTTGCGCGTCCAGTTTTTAGAAACCGGAGACGTAAAGCTCATTACGGCGGTGATCGTCATGATTGCTCTCATTATCCCCAACATGATCGCGGCGCAAAAAGAAAAGCGGCGCAAAAAACGCAAAGCGCAAGAGAGGGGGGAGCATGTTGCTAGCGCTTAAACAAGTTACAAAAGTGTTTAACGAGGGAACGATCGATGAAAAAGTGGCATTGCAGTCGATCAATTTGACATTGGCTCCCGGCGATTTCGTCACGATTATCGGCAGCAATGGCGCGGGAAAATCGACGATGATGAACATTATCTCCGGTCGCCTCTTCCCTGATGCTGGTTCTGTCTGGATCAACGGAAAAGACGTCACGTCGCTCCGGGAACATGAGCGGGCCCGCTACATCGGGCGCGTGTTTCAAGACCCGCTTGCAGGCACGGCTCCGAATATGACGATTGAAGAAAATTTGGCGCTTGCTTATAACCGGACAAAGCGGCGCACGTTAACATTTGGGGTGACGAAAAAGCGCCGTGACTTTTTCCGCGAGGCGCTGGAGACACTTCACCTCGGTTTGGAAAATCGTTTAACCGCGAAAGTCGGCCTGTTGTCCGGCGGGGAACGCCAAGCTTTGTCGCTCTTAATGGCCACATTCACTAAACCGGACTTGCTTCTTTTGGATGAACATACGGCGGCCCTCGATCCGGCGCGGGCGGAGTTGATAACGGAGCTGACGAAAGAAATTGTTGAAAAATATAAACTGACGACATTAATGGTCACACACAATATGGAACAGGCGCTTCGCTTAGGCAACCGCCTGATTATGATGGATCAGGGGCAAATTATTTTCGAAGCGAGCGGAAACGAAAAACAATCATTGACGGTCGAACGGCTGCTCCAGGAGTTTCAGCGCATCCGCGGCAGCCAATTCGCCAGCGACCGCGCAGTGCTTGGTTGATGGAAAAAAGCGGGGAGAGATTCCCCGCTTTCCTAAGTTACTTGCGTGATGCGTTTTTGTTTTTCATGGCAAGCCCCGCCGCTTCTTCATAGGCAGCTTGCAGTTTTCTTGTAACCTCTCCCGGTTTTCCGCCGGCAATGAGCTGCTCTTCGACTTGGATGATGGGGATAATGCTTGCTGTCGTGCTTGTTAAAAACATTTCATCTGCTTTGGCGATATCTTCGGTGGCAAACGCTTCTTCGATGAATGGGATATGCAGCAAATCGCAAAATTGTTTCACTTTCATGCGGGTAATGCCGTTTAAAATGCGCTCCGTCGCCGGATGTGTGTACACTTTTCCGCCTTGGACAAGGAAAATGTTAGAAGAGCTGCCTTCAGTGATTTTTCCATCTCGATAAAAGATCGCCTCAAACGCCCCGCGTTCTGCTGCTTCCTGTTTTGCCAGCACGTTCGCAAGAAGGTTTAAGCTCTTAATATAGCAATATTCCCAGCGGACATCTCTCGTTAAAATCGCCCGCACTCCGTTTTCGGCTTCCTGCAATTTTCTTGGCATTTCGCGAATGTAGGCGAACAAGTTCGGGCGGTTTTCGGCAGGAAATGCGTGAGCGCGCGGGAAGCTTCCTCTTGTAACTTGGAGATAGACGATCGCGTCTTCTTTGACGTCATTCATTTTCCGCAGCTGCTCCAGCTTTTCGATGAGATCCTCTTTTTCGAAAGGCACAGCTAGGCGGATCGCTTCTGCCGAACGGTAAAGGCGATCAATATGTTCTTGCAATAAAAAATATTTCCCATGGTAGATGCGGACCACCTCATAAACGCCGTCTCCGAACTGCAATCCCCGTTCTTCTAGCGGATATGCCACTTCCTGATAAAGAAAAAAACTTTTTTCCGTCAGTACGTACGGTTTTAAAGTCATTCCCTCATCCCCTTTGCCAAGTTTCATTATGTAGTCATAATTCGAGTATATCACAAAATTCTGTTATATTTTCTTGGTCGGTTCCATTGGGCAATCCATTCGTTTTGCAAAACAATTGCCAAAAATCGATGTTGTTGCAGTGTGGTGGAAAAAAGGATAAAATTTTTAGACAAATAAAAATAATATGAATGGAAAAGAGTAGGAGGAGAAGCGGTGGAAACGACGTGGACAGAAACAACTTCATCATCATTTCGCCAAGGTGTGCAAGCAGGAGTAACCATTGCGATCGGCTATATGCCCATCGCCCTTACGTTTGGCTTGCTTGCAAAAACGACGGGATTAACACTTGTCGAAACGACTATGATGAGCGCGGTTGTGTATGCCGGAGCAGCGCAATATATCGCGTTAAATTTGTTTGCCGTCGGCACGGGAGCATTTGAAATTGTGCTGACAACGTTTATTTTAAACATTCGCCATTTTCTTATGTCCGCTTCGTTAAATGAAAAAGCGGAACCGGATGCGCTTTGGAAAAAAGCGCTTTATGCGTTCGGCATTACCGATGAAACGTTTTCCGTTGCGGCAATGAAAGAAGGCACGGTTAACGCGTCTTACATGTTCGGGCTCGGTTTGATGGCATACGGAAGCTGGGTCGTGAGTTCGGCGATCGGATATATCGTTGGCGCAAACTTGCCAAAAAGCTTGCAGGAAAGCATGTCCGTGGCGCTGTATGCGATGTTTATCGGCCTGCTCGTTCCGGCGCTGAAAAAGCAGCGGAAAACGGTGGTGCTGGCAGGAATGGCGGCAATCATCAATTCCATATGCACGATTTTCTTACATATTTCCAAAGGATGGTCGGTGGTGATTGCAACATTGGCGGCAGCGATCATCATGCAATGGTTTGCGGAAGAAAGCGAGGCGAAACAAGATGAATAACACGATCATTTGGATGATTATCGGCATGGGGCTTGTAACATATATTCCGCGCATGCTTCCGCTTGTCGTGTTTCAGCGCGTCAAGCTGCCGGCGTTTTGGCAAGGCGTCTTGAAAAATGTTCCGTACGCAACATTAGGTGCGCTTATCATTCCGGGAATTTTTTTGATTAATGATGATGTTTGGTTTGGCATTCTTGGATTGATAAGCGCATTTGTATCGGCGTGGCTCGGCGCAAACGTCATCGTCGTCGTTCTTGTGTCTGTGATGGTGTTGAGCGTTTACGCGCTGTTTGTATAAAAATATAAAAAAACGTCCACATTTGGACGTTTTTTACTATGCAAAAAAATGGCGCCGGCAGCTTTGGGATGGGAAAATAGATGGGACAAGCAATAAAATGAGTGTTTGTTGAATTATTTTAATTCGTCCATAATTGCTGCATAAACTTCCTGTACGTGAAATCGTTGTTTTCCCATGCCGAATTGTTCAATCACGCGCCCGTTCTCATCTAATAAATAAGTTAGCGTCGTATGGATGAGCATGCCGTTTCCGGGATCGCGATATTGGAAATCAAAGGCGTCGGCGACTTTTTTTGTATCTGCTTCACTCCCGCGCAAAAACAGCCATCCTTGCTTGCTGTTGGTCACTCCAAACGTTTTCGCGTACGTTTGGAGTTTTTCGCGGGTATCCCGTTTTGGATCGATCGTAATAGTGATGAATTCGACGTTTTTTCCAAACACATGTTCGCGTTCTAATTTTTCCCGTAATTTTGTCATTTGAAACGTCGTGTTTGGACAGACATCCGGGCAGTTCGTATACATAAATTCCAGCAAGCGAATTTTCGGCTTCTCATCACTGAAGCGATATTCTTCCCCCCAGGCTGTTTCCATGACGACATCTTTAGGCAGTTCCATTTTTGCTTGCCGGTATACGGTGAAATAAAACACTCCGGCGCCAACACAAAGGATAAATAAGATAGTTAACGATAAATACAATTTTTTCACCGTCATCACTCTCCCTATCATTATCATACAGGAAAATAGCCATTTATACGAACGGCATTTGTGACACTTCTTTGGCGCAAGAAGATGCATGTTATGTTGCTTAGGAAAAGCGCGCTGCGGATCGGAGATGGTTTTTATTCGAAGGGAAGCTGTTTTTTATACATGACAGCGATTTTCGAATGAGTTGTATACCGTGAAGAAACGCTTCTGCGAACAAAAATTTTTTGCTGTCTTTTTAAAATTTTAAAAAAACTATTTTCATTTTCGGGATTCTGTTATATAATAACAGCGTACAAAATAATAATGTATTATAACAATAAGGATGGGGGAAGGAAAATGGCAAGTTTTACAGAACGTGTCAAACAGTTGGAAGAAAATTGGAAGGATGAAGAGCGTTGGAGAGGAGTTGTCCGTCCGTATAGTGCGGAAGATGTCATCAAATTGCGTGGCTCTCTGGATATCGAATATACGTTGGCGCGCCGCGGGGCGGAAAAACTTTGGAAGTTGTTAAATACGGAAGATTATGTCAATGCGCTTGGCGCATTAACTGGAAACCAAGCAGTCCAGCAAGTGAAAGCGGGGCTAAAAGCAATTTATTTAAGCGGATGGCAAGTTGCGGCTGATGCTAACCTTGCCGGGCAAATGTATCCGGACCAAAGCTTATATCCATCCAACAGCGTGCCGCATGTAGTGAAACGGATTAATCAAGCGTTGCAACGCGCCGATCAAATTCAATATTTGGAAGGAAGCGGTGATATCGATTATTTCGTGCCGATTGTTGCCGATGCGGAAGCAGGTTTTGGCGGTCAATTAAATGTGTTTGAATTAATGAAAGCGATGATTGAAGCAGGCGCTGCTGGCGTTCACTTTGAAGATCAGCTTTCTTCGGAGAAAAAATGCGGCCACTTAGGCGGAAAAGTGTTGCTTCCGACGCAAACGGCGATACGCAACTTAATTGCGGCGCGTCTTGCGGCGGATGTCATGGGTGTGCCGACAGTGTTAATTGCCCGCACAGACGCGAATGCGGCGAATTTAATTACGAGCGATATTGACCCGCGCGACCATGAATTTATTACTGGTGAACGGACTCCAGAAGGTTTTTACCGCACGAGGGCAGGTCTTGACCAAGCAATTGCCCGCGGCCTAGCGTATGCGCCGTATGCGGATTTAATCTGGTGCGAAACGAGCGAGCCGAACCTTGAAGAAGCGCGACGCTTTGCGGAAGCGATTCATGAAAAATTCCCGGGCAAATTGCTCGCTTACAACTGCTCGCCGTCATTCAATTGGAAGAAAAAATTGGACGACGAAACGATTGCCAACTTCCAAAAAGAACTCGGAAAAATGGGCTACAAATTCCAGTTCGTCACTCTCGCTGGCTTCCATACGCTAAACTACAGCATGTTCGAGTTGGCCCGCGGATACAAAGAACGCGGCATGGCAGCATATGCAGAATTGCAACAGGCGGAATTTGCCGCAGAAAAATACGGCTACACCGCTACAAAACATCAGCGTGAAGTCGGTACTGGTTACTTTGACGAAGTGGCACAAGTGATTTCCGGCGGTGAATCATCGACGATTGCGTTAAAAGGTTCGACAGAAGAAGAACAATTCACCACAGCATAAAGGGGATATGGGGGAGTTTATATAAAAGAGAAGGGGCTGGCCTTAAAGGAATTAACACTTCCTTTGAGAGACCGCCCCTCTTATTTATAGTTCGGCGGCTTGCTAAGGAGAGTCCGCCGGATTTTTTTGTTTCGCGAAGAAGAGAATTTTCTGTTTTTGAAATAAGGAGATGGTTTTTGCGACCACAGGATAATCTATTACATGTGCCGCCAACTCCGGAAGTTTAACTATAACCCGTTTTATTCAAAGCGCCATTATGATCACAGGGGAAGCGGTCGAAAAAAGGCACTTGGCAATATGGCGGAAGACGATGATTGCATAAATTGACGAACATTGATGCATCATAAGCACAGGAGGCGATCAATGATGAAAAAGGAAAACAAAACTCCGATGTTGCAGCCTGAATTCCGAATGAGCACAGATTTTCATTTCCATCCAGCTTTTTTGAACGAGGAAGCGTATGCTGGGGATTCGGTCGGAGAGCATACAGTGCTTGAAGAAGTGAACGAATATTTGGCGGAAGGGGAAATTAAGCAACTATTTGATAATTCCTGATCTAATCGATTTTCATCACAACAAAAAAACGATTATATTTTTTGAAAATATAGAAAAATATAACTATTAATGGTATGATAGAAATGGGTACAATGTATGACGAGAGGAGAGAAAATGGAATGAAAGTAAACGAGTTTATCATCTTGGATCAATTTATTATAAGCCGCTACACCATGGCGGTTTTACCGCATCACTTGCACGGCAATTCGTATGCTAAAGTTGTGGAAGAAGATGGCGAGTATGTTGTCAAAATGCGGCCGCTTGATATTATTAAACGCAGTTGCGACTATTACGGCGCTAGCTTTCGAGGCAGGAGAGACGGGACGAGAGCTGTCATTGGCGTTACGCATAAAGCCCCGATCGCGATTGAGCCGCTCAATGAAATTTACGTTTTTCCGACGATTTCCCCTAACGATTCCCGCTGCGTATGGATTTCTCACCTTCACGTATATAAATATGAACCCACAAAAAATGACCAGACGATCGTCTATTTCGCCAATGAAAAAAGTCTTTTGCTTGATGTTTCCTATTACTCTTTTATGAATCAGCTTTATCGCACGGCACAGCTGCGGACGAAATTATCAGAGCGGATGGAGGCGAGAGAACGTAAATTGCAATATGTATTTCGCATGGATCGCTCTAATGGATGGCAGCAGCGATAATTTTTAAAAAGCCGCTCTTCCACTCAGTGCATGTTTCAAGCGCAAGCAAAGTGGGAGAGAAGCGGCTTTTTTTATCGAATTCCATTATTTTGATAGTTAGTATATGTGAAGAGTAGTTCAAATTCTTTGTACAAATGTGTAAAATAAATATATAGCATGATGTGAATGGGGAGTATGCATGGACATCGAAACAATCAAACAATGGTTCACTCTTGAAAGCGTGCTATCAGCGTTGGAACAATATCGTTCATTTGGAGTGATTCCAGGCATTGTCGCGACATTATTGGAAGCTTTTCTTCCGATTTTGCCAATGTTTGTATTTGTGATGGCAAACGCAGCGGCATTTGGTTTATGGCAAGGATTTCTTATTTCGTGGTTCGGCGCATGCCTTGGTTCTATTCTTGTTTTTTTAATTACGCGAAAAATCGGACAAAAGCGTTTTTTTCATTTTGTGAGCCGCCACCGAAAAGTGAGAAAGTTTATGCATTGGATTGAGCGTCATGGGTTTGGGCCAGTGTTTTTATTATATTGTTTTCCGTTTACTCCATCGGCAATAATCAATGTTGTTGCCGGATTGTCGCGAATGAGCCTTCAGCAGTTTGCTTTGGCAGTATTATGCGGCAAGATGGTGATGATTTTTACGATTAGCTTTATCGGATACGACATCACTGCGCTGGTGAAACAGCCGTTGCGTACAGTCATGGTAGCGGTCGTGATCGCATTGTTATGGTATGCCGGAAAAAGAATAGAGGCAAGGTTTTCTTTAACGGAAAAACAGCGCGATCGCGAAGATTTATAATGACAGGTGGCGATGGGAAGATGGGCGAAAAGAGACGGCGCAAGTTATTTCTTTTTGGAAGTATACTCACACTTATTTTGATATTGCGCTTTCTTTGCTTCACCAACTATATGGTCGAGGGAAAATCGATGATGCCGACATTGCAGGAAGGAAATTTGCTCATTGTCAATAAACTAAGCTATCAAATCGGCGATATTCATCGCTTTGATGTCATTGTCTTTCACGCCAATAAAAAAGAAGATTATGTGAAGCGTGTGATTGGGCTGCCTGGCGAGCAAATTGAATATAAAAATGATGTGCTGTATATTAACGGAAAGAAAATCGCCGAACCATATTTGCAGCCATATAAACAAAAATGGGGCGGCGGAAAGCTGACAGGAGATTTTACGCTAGAAGAACTTACGGGGAAAAAAAGAGTGCCGAAGGGATGTATCTTTGTCCTTGGCGATAACCGGTTAAGCAGCTGGGACAGCCGGCATTTTGGCTTTGTCAAAATAAGCCAAGTAGTTGGAAAAGTCGATTTGCGCTATTGGCCTGTCCGGCAATTTTCCGTTCGGTTTTAAAAGTATTCATTGTGCGGCATAGCTCGTGAATACTTTTTTTCTTCAAAAACAGTATCGTTTTCTTCTGTATGCGCTCGTGAAATGGAAAATGGGAAGTTAAGCGGGATTTATGCTTTAAAAATACGAACATATGTGCTACAATAAAGGAAATAGAGGAAAATGAAGGTGATGCCGATGTCGCTCCGATTTCTCTTAGGAAGATCCGGAAGCGGAAAAACAACGACATGTCTTAACGAAATTCGCGATAAACTGAAAGAAGATCCGAAAGGGAACCCGATTGTTTATCTTGTTCCGGAACAAATGACGTTTCAATCGGAATATGCATTAATACATACACCAGGATTGGCCGGAATGATGCGGGCGCAGGTGTTTAGCTTTACGCGGTTGGCGTGGCGCGTTTTGCAAGAAACGGGCGGAATGAGCCGGTACCATATTAATGAGATTGGCATGCAGATGATGATTCGGAAAATTGTCGAACATCGGAAGCAACAATTGAAATTATTTGGCCGTGCTGTCGATAAAGCGGGCTTTATTCAACAGCTTCACGATATGATTACAGAATGCAAGCGCTACTGTGTTGCTCCGCAGCATCTTCGCGAACATGTCAAATTCTTGGAAGAACAAGGAAAAAGACCGGCCGAAAAGGTGTTAGCGGATAAGTTAAACGATATATCTATCGTTTATGAGGAGCTTGAGAGAAGCTTATTGAATCATTACATACATTCTGAAGACTATTTGCGATTGCTTGCTGAAAAAATCCCGCACTCCCGCTATTTGCGGAATGCGGAAATTTATATTGACGGGTTTCATCAATTTACGCCGCAGGAGTATATGGTGCTTGAACAGCTGCTTATTCATTGCAAGCGCGTCACTGTTTCATTAACGGTGGATGCCCCGTACGACGATTGGCTGCCAAATGAGCTACATTTATTTTATTTAACTGCGAAAACGTATCATGATATTCGCCAAATGGCGTTGGCAAACGGAATCGCACTGGAAGATGCCATCATTCTCGAAAAAAATATGCGACATCAAGAAGGGGCGCTTGCCCATCTGGAAGCGCATTATCATGCCCGCCCCGCCGTCGCTTTCCCGGAAAAAACGGATTCCATCATCGTATATGAAGCGGCAAACCGCCGCGCGGAAGTCGAAGCGATTGCCCGCGAAATCGTCCGCCTTGTTCGTGACGAAGGATATCGTTACCGCGATATCGCTTTGATTGTCCGCAATACGGAAGATTATCGTGATTTAGTGAAAACCATTTTTTCTGATTTTCATATTCCTTATTTTATGGATGAAAAAGAGTCGATGCACCACCATCCGCTTATTGAGTTGCTGCGGGCCAGCATGGAAATTATAACATCGCGCTGGCGCTACGAATCGGTGTTTCGTGCCATTAAAACCGATTTACTATTTCCAGTGGGAGAAGATACCGCTACGCTGCGCGAAGCGATGGACCGGCTGGAAAACTATGTTCTTGCATACGGGATTAAAGGGGAAAAGTGGACGAATGGCGAACGGTGGACATATCGCCGCTACCAAGCGTTGGAAGGGCTATCCGTCCCGCAAACAGATGAGGAAAAGCAATATGAAGAAAAATTGAATCAATGGCGCGATATGATTGCAGCACCGCTTTCAAAGCTAGAACGCCGCATGCGCAGAGCGAAAGACGGCAGGAGCCTTTGCGAAGCGATTTATTTGTTTTTAGAAGAATTGCAAATTCCTAGAAAGCTAGAGAAAATGAGCAAGGAAGCGGAAGAACAAGGAAGGCTGATGGAAGCGCGGCAGCATGAGCAAGTATGGAATGCGGTGATTGATTTATTCAATCAATATGTCGATATGTTAGGAAGCGAGCCGGTCCCGCTGGCGGAGTTTGCGAAAATTATCGAAACGGGGCTTGACCGCCTTGAGTTTTCGCTCGTTCCGCCTGCGATCGACCAAGTGATTATCGCCCAATTAGACCGCTCGCGGCTTATTGATGTCAAATGCGCGTTTATTGTTGGCGTAAATGAAGGGGTCATCCCGGCGAAAGCGAAAGAAGACGGATTGCTCGCCGAAACGGAACGAGAGATTTTGCAGCAGTTTGGAACGAGAGTCGCGCCGGGGGGAAGAGAACAGCTGTTTTATGAACCGTTTTTCATTTATTTAGCATTAACGTGCCCAAGCGAACGCCTGTATGTGACATATCCGCTGGCAAACGAAGAAGGAAAGGCGCTCTCGCCTTCGCTCATTATTAAGCAGCTTGCCGATTTATTCCCGAATTTACAAAAGCATGTTTGCGGTAATGATCCGCTTGATGCGGAGCATGCGGAACAACAAGCATTTATCACCGTTCCGCGGGCGACGCTGACATATCTTGTGGCGCAGCTGCAAGCATGGAAGCGGCATTATTCGATTGCGCCGCTTTGGTGGGATGTATATAACTTTTACGCAAGCGATCCGCAATGGAGAAAGCAGGCGCGCAAAGCGATTGCCGGGCTGTTTTATACGAATGCGGCAACGCCGCTGAAAAAAGAAATAAGCAAGCGGCTGTACGGAAAAAAAATTCAGGCGAGCGTATCGCGCATGGAGCAGTTTCAAAAATGCCCGTTTTCCCACTTTGTTTCTCATGGATTGCGGCTGAAGGAGCGGGATGTTTTTCGGCTTGATGCTCCTGATATCGGGCAGCTGTTTCACTACGCCCTGAAAATCATTTCCGACCGCCTCCGTGAAGCAAAAATAGATTGGCGCTATTTGTCCAAACAACAATGTGAACAGTTGTCAGCCGAAGCAGTAGAACAAATTGCGCCGCTCATTCAGCAGCAAGTGCTGCTCAGCTCCAATCGTTACCATTATATGAAGCGGAAGCTGCAGAACGTTGTTGCGCGGACGACAAACGTATTAAGTGAGCACGCCAAGGCAAGCGGCTTTGTGCCGATAGGCCTCGAGCTGGAATTTGGGCCAAACGGCGCACTTCCGCCGCTTACGTTCCGCCTTCCGGACGGAACGGTAATGGAGCTTGTCGGACGCATCGATCGCGTTGATAAAGCGGAAAGTTCGAGAGGAGTGCTGCTGCGCGTCATTGACTATAAATCAAGCGCCAAAACGCTCAATTTAGCAGAAGTGTATTATGGTCTGGCGCTGCAAATTCTCACTTACTTGGACATTGTGCTCACTTATGCGGAACAGCTGGTCGGCAAAGAAGCGTTTCCGGCCGGAATTCTTTATTTCCATGTGCACAATCCGATTATTAAAAGCGACCAGCTCCTTCATGATGAAAAAGAAGCGGAACGGAAGCTGCTGGAACAATTTAAAATGCGCGGTCTTTTGCTTGGGGATGTGGAAGCAATCCGCTTGATGGACACGCAAATGGAGGAAGGAAAATGGTCGTTGATCGTTCCGGCACAAATTACGAAAAAAGGGGCGATTCACGCCAAATCTTCTGTCGTCAGCGAGGAGAATTTTTGGCATCTCCGCCGGCACATCCGGCATCTGTTTCAAATGATCGGCATGCAAATTATCGATGGAATCGTTGATGTTGCACCATACAAGCTGAAAGAGCAGACGCCTTGCGAGTTTTGTGCGTTTAAGCCAGTTTGCCAGTTTGACGAATCGTTTCCAAACAATCGCTATCGCCTGTTAGTTCCGCAAGAAAATCATGAAATCGTGCAAAAATTATCGGAAGGGAAGGACTTCGATGAGTAACGTTTTTCGTCCGAAGACGAAGGAAAGTCAGTGGACGGATGAACAATGGAAGGCTATTGTGGCGGACGGATGCGACATTTTAGTAGCAGCAGCGGCGGGATCGGGAAAAACGGCAGTGCTTGTCGAACGGATCATCCAAAAAATCACAGCGAAAGAAGACCCGGTGGATGTCGACAGGCTTCTTGTCGTGACGTTTACAAACGCTTCTGCGTCGGAAATGAAAACGAGAATTGCAGAAGCGATCGAGCGCGAGCTGGACAAACAGCCAAATTCGCTTCATTTGCGGAGACAGCTTAGTCTGTTGAACCGCGCTTCGATTTCCACGATTCACTCGTTTTGTTTGGATGTCGTTCGCAAATATTACTATTTGATCGATATCGATCCCGTATTTCGCATTGCTGATGACACGGAAGCGGAATTGCTGAAAGAAGAAGTGATAGAGGAACTGCTCGAAGAAGAATATGGAAAAGCAGACAATGAGCCGTTTTTTGACATTGTGGACCGCTATACAGGAGACCGGAGCGACGCCGAGCTGCAAGAAATGATTTTAGCCATCCATGAGTTTTCCCAATCTCATCCTGAACCATGCAAATGGCTTGATCAGCTTGTCGCAATGTATGATGTTGATGAAAATGACCGATTGGAGGAAATTCCATATATTTCTTGGATGAAAAGGTTTGTAAAGATGGAATTGGATGCGGCGAAACGCCTTGTTTCAAAGGCGCTGCAGCTCGCGAATTTGCCTGGGGGCCCGCTGCCGCGCGCCGAAAATTACCGCGATGATTTGCGGATCATTGCCCATTTGGAAACGTTGTTGGAACGCTCATGGGACGAGCTGTATGAAGCGTTTCAGTCATTATCGCTATCACGTTTAAAATCGTGCCGCGGTGATGAATATGACCCGCGGCTGCTCGAAGAAGCCAATTCATTGCGCGATCAAGCGAAAAAGAAATTAGAATCGTTGCGCGACAATGTGTTTTCGCTCCGGCCGGCTACGTGGCTTCACCATATGCGGGAAATGAAACCAATTGTTGAAACGATTGTTCGGCTCGTAAAACGGTTTGCGGAAATGTTTCAAGCGCGTAAACGCGAAAAAGGAATCGTTGATTTTTCCGATTTGGAACATTATTGTTTGCAAATTTTGCGCCATCCTGATTCTGCTGACGGGCAATGGCTTCCATCTGATGCCGCTTTGGATTATCGTGCCCAATTTATCGAAGTGCTTGTCGATGAGTATCAAGATACGAACATGGTGCAAGAAGCGATATTGCAGCTTGTGGCAAAAGGCGGAAATTTGTTTATGGTGGGTGATGTTAAGCAATCCATTTACCGCTTCCGTTTGGCGGAACCGCTGTTATTTTTAAGCAAATACAAACGGTTTACGGCAGACGGCACACACCCGGGAATGAAAATCGATTTGTCCAATAATTTTCGCAGCCGCGCGGAAGTTTTGCACGGCACGAACTTTATTTTTAAGCAAATTATGGGGGAAACAGTCGGGGAGATCGAATATGACGAAACGGCGGAACTAAAATATGGCGCCGTTGACTATCCAGACAGTGAGCATGCTACGCCAGAGCTGATCGTGATTGACCGGAATAGCGAAGAAGGCGAAGAAAGCGGGGAATTGGACGCAAACGATCTGGCGGCAGCCCAGCTCGAAGCGCGCATGATGGCAAAAAAAATAAAGGAGATCGTCTCTGAGCCGCTGCATGTCTTTGATCGCAAAGCAAAGCGGATGCGCCGCGCCATGTATCGGGACATCGTCATTCTCCTCCGTTCGATGACGGCTGCTCCGCAAATAATGGAAGAATTTCGTGCACAAGGTATTCCGGTGTATGCGGATTTGTCTTCCGGATATTTTCAGGCGACAGAAATAGCTGTCATGCTGTCGTTATTAAAGGTGATCGATAATCCATATCAAGATATCCCGCTTGCGTCGGTTTTGCGTTCTCCCATTGTCGGCTTAAACGAAAATGAGTTAGCGTTGATCCGCATTCATGAGAAAAAAGGCACGTTTTATGAGGCGATGATGTCATTTTTACATAAAGCGGCGGATAACAAGGAAGAGGAAATGCTGCAGCAAAAATTGCGCCTTTTTTCCGAACAGCTGCATCAATGGCGGACGATGGCGCGGCAGCGTTCATTGGCGGATGTGATTTGGCAGCTCTATCGGGATACGCACTTTTATGATTTTGTCGGCGGTTTGCCAGGCGGAAAGCAGCGCCAGGCGAATTTGCGCGCGCTTTATGACCGGGCGCGTCAATATGAAGCGACGTCATTTCGCGGGCTGTTCCGCTTTTTGCGGTTTATCGAGCGCCTGCAAGAACGCGGCGATGATTTGGGAGCGGCGCGTGCGCTTGGCGAACAAGAAGATGTTGTTCGCATTATGACGATACATAGCAGCAAAGGGCTTGAATTTCCGATCGTCTTTGTCGCTGGTTTGGCGCGTCCGTTTAACACAAGGGATTTATATGGATCGTATTTGCTTGATAAAGAACTCGGTTTTGCGGCGCGTTTTGTTGATCCGAAGCTGCGCATCAGCTATCCGACATTGCCGCAAATCGCGATCAGGCAGAAAAAACGGCTCGATTATTTGGCAGAAGAAATGCGAATTTTATACGTCGCGCTAACGAGGGCGAAAGAGAAGCTATACTTAGTTGCGGCGGTGAAAGATGCGCAAAAGGAAATAGACAAATGGAAAAGCACTGCGGCCGAAGAAGAGTGGCTTTTGCCGGATGATGTCCGTGCTGCGGCGCGTTGTTATCTAGACTGGATCGGAAGGGCGCTCATCCGCCACCGCGACGGGCAACGCTTAGGCGACTTGTCCCATGTTTGCCGAGAAGTCGCTTCCCATCCATCCGTTTGGCGCATAACGATAGTTCCGGCTAGAGAACTGCATGACGCCAACCAAGAAACAGAGCGGTTGGATGAACAAATCGCCACTGCTCTGAAGCGGGGAGAGCGTGTTCCAACAGGGGGATATGCAGAAGAAGTGCAGCGTCTCCTTTCATGGAAGTATGCATATGAGAAAGAAACGCTTGTCCGCGCGAAGCAGGCGGTCTCCGAATTAAAACGGCACCGTGAAATTTTCGGGGAAAACGCGGATATAATGCTGCTTCATTCATTTTCCACGCCGCTGTTTGAACGGCCTATGTTTATGAGAGAAAAAACATTGACACCAGCGGAAAAAGGAACAGCGATGCACATCGTGATGCGGCATGTTGATTTGACAGTGCCGATTACGGAAGAAGCGGTTCGCGAGCAAATAGCGAAATTAGTGCAAATGGAGCTGTTAACGCACGAGCAGGCGGAAGCGGTTAACGTTTCGAGCATTGTTGCATTTTTCGATACGGAAATCGGCAAGCGCCTCCGCACTGCTAGCGAAGTTCACCGGGAAATACCGTTTAGCTTGGCGCTGCCGGCAAAAGAAGTGTACGGAGATGGAGTTGGCAAAGAAGGAAACATTCTCGTCCAAGGTGTCATTGACTGTTTGTTTGCCGACGAAAAAGGGCTTGTATTAATCGACTTTAAAACCGATGCAGTAAACAGGTTCGCAGGAGGGTGGCGCGAAGCAAAACAGGTGATGCTCTCCCGTTATCAAACACAAATGCAATTATATCGCCGCGCTGTGGAACAAATTTGGAAAATGAACGTGGATGAATGTTATTTATATTTATTTGATGGCTCTCATCTTCTTCCGATTTAAGGAAAAACGGAAAAGATGGAGCCCCCTTCCTAATATTTTTCAATGAGAAAGGAACGAGGCGTATGCGCATTTTACATACAGCCGACTGGCATTTAGGAAGAACGCTGGAAGGGAGAAGCCGGCTGCCGGAACAGGAGCAATTTATCGATGAACTCGCCGACATCGTCGAAAAAGAAAAAATTGATGTCGTGCTTATGGCGGGAGATGTGTTCGATTCTGTCAACCCGCCGGCGGCAGCTGAGCAATTGTTTTATGAAAGTCTCGCCCGCCTTTCCGATAAAGGAAAACGGCCCGTCGCTGTTATTGCCGGCAACCATGATCATCCTGAGCGGATTAGCGCTGCCGCGAAATTAGTAGCCGATTATGGAATCCTTTTGATCGGCTGGCCGGATACGGCGGTCTACCGCATCGAAGTGCCGGCGCGAAACGAAGCGATGATGCTCGCTCCGCTCCCGTATCCTTCGGAATCCCGTTTAGCGGAGCTGCTGTCCAAAGAACATTCGGAAATTTCTTTGCGCGACCGATACGACGAGCGGATTCGCCATTTGTTTGCAACGATGGCTGCTTCGTTTTCGGAAAAGACGGTAAACGTAGCCATGAGCCATATTTATGTCGCGGGGGGAAGCACATCCGATTCAGAGCGGCCGATTGAGGTCGGAGGCGCCTACACGGTGTCTGCCGCTAGTTTGCCAAAACAAGCCCAGTATGTCGCGCTCGGCCATTTGCATCGGCCGCAAGATGTTAAACGAGCGGAGACAGCGGCGCGCTATTCCGGCTCCCCGCTTGCCTATAGCTTTTCCGAAGCAGGATACGCCAAATCGGTTACGATTGTCGATGTAAAACCAGGGGAAACGGCGGCGGTTTCCGAAATTCCATTGTCGTCTGGCAAACCGCTAGTAAGATGGCGGGCGACAGAAGGGATTGCCCAAGTATATCGCTGGTGCGAGGAAGGAAAAGACGCATCTGCATGGATCGATTTAGAAATTCACCTTTCACAGCCGTTATCGATGGAAGAAATTTACCGGTTGCGCAAGCTTCATTCTGGTTTTGTTCATATTCGTCCAGTCTTTCCAGAAAAAGAAGAGCATATCGAGAGTGACAGACGAGAGCAATTATCATTGGAAGAGATGTTCCGCCGTTTTTATGAACGCCAAACAGGCGGCGGCAAAGCGGATGACGAGCTTGTCCGCTTGTTTTTAGAATTAGTGACGGAACAGGAAGAAGAGGGGGAGACGGAAGAGTGAAGCCGATTTCGTTAACGATAGCTGGTTTGCACAGTTTCCGCGAAAAACAAACGATTGATTTCCAATCGCTGTGCGAAGGCGGCGTTTTCGGTATTTTCGGTCCAACAGGAAGCGGAAAATCAACGATTTTAGACGCGATGACACTTGCGCTATTTGGCAGTGTGGAGCGCGCGCCAAACAATACGCATGGGATTATGAATCATGCGGAAAACGAGCTGTTCGTTTCTTTTACGTTTGAATTAGAAAACGCTTCATGCACGAAGCGCTATACGGTGGAGCGCAGCTTTAAACGCGGCGATGAATGGCGGTTAAAAAGCGGCATATGCCGGCTGATCGAAGTTGGCGCCGAAAATGTGGTGCTGGCGGATAAATCGACAGAAGTCAATAAAGCAGTAGAGCAATTGCTTGGTTTGACAATGAAAGATTTTACGCGCGCTGTTGTGTTGCCGCAAGGAAAATTCGCAGAATTTTTGTCATTGAAGGGAGCCGAACGCCGGCAGATGCTGCAGCGCCTTTTTCATTTAGAGCCGTATGGCGATAAGCTGAACAAAAAATTAAAAGAGAAACTTGCCGCCATTTCTAGCGAGTTAAATGAAGTGATCGCTGAGAAGACGGGGTTAGGAGACGCCTCGAAAGAAGCGGTCGAGCGGGCCAAACAAGAATTGGACATGTTCCGGGAGTTATTACAAAAGTGGAAAGCAGAATTGCATGATATGGAAAGAAAAATCGAACGAAATAAGCAATTATGGGCATGGCAAACGGAAAAAAAGGAACTTGAAGCGGAACTGGCGCGCCTTTCCGCGGAAGAACCGCATATTCGCGCATTGGAAAATAAAAAAGAACGCGCGGAACAAGCGGAACGAATGTGGCCATATCTTGAGCGGTATGAGGAAGCGCGCCGATTTGTTGCCAATGCGCAGCAAAAACAGCACGAATTGCGGCAAAAGCTCGCCCAGGCCGCAGCGCTGCATGAAAAAGCGATGCGCCATTATGAGCATATTCGCCAAGAAAAAGCCGCTTCCGAGCCTCGCTTGTTGGCAAAAAAAGAACAGTTAACCCAAGCGAAACAGTTGGCGGCGCAAATCCGTTCCCTTGAAGCGGAACTAAATGAAATGGAAAAACAAATCCGCGAGGTAGAAGGAGAAGAACGGAAAAAACGCGAGCTGTGGCAGGAAGCGGCCGCATTATATGAACGCGGGATCGAAAAACAACAGATGCTGAAAACAGAATTGCAAAAGCATTTAGCTTCTATAGAGCAGAAGGAAGTGATTGAACAGGCATATGATGAAAAACAACAAATCGAAAGAATAGCAGATGCGCTCCAACATATTCAGCAGCGGTTGGCGCAAAAACAGCAAGCGCAGCAGCAAGCAAGCGAAGAAGCGGAAAAACGGAAACGGCAAGCCGAAACGGCAAACGAAAAATTGCGCCTTTTATTTCAAAAGATAGAAAAAATCTATCATTCTGTTTGTGAGCGGCAATGGCAGCTTGAAAAACTCATCTATCGGTATGAGCAACATTTGGAACAAGAACGGGAAAAAACGGAACAGGCGAAAACTGCGGAGATGGCAGCAGTGCTTGCCAAACAGCTTCGCCAAGGAGAACCATGCCCTGTTTGCGGGTCATGCGAGCATCCGAATCCGTATGTATATGAGCACCATGACAGCGGCAGCGACGAAAAGATCGCCATGTTTGAACAGCAAGTAAAACATGGGCAATCTTATATGCAAATGCTGCATGCGCTAAAAGCACAGCTGGAGCAGATGGCGCAATTTATTGGGAATGAGTGGACGTTTCAACGGTTGGACGTAAGTAAATGGAAAGTAGAAGAAGATATCGATATTGCCGTGGAAGTGAAGGCGCTCCAGCAAGATTGTTTACAGTTAAAAGAAGCCGTTCAGCAGGCGCTGCAAAAATGGCGCGATGCCGAATCGGCGCAACAAGCGATCGAACAAGAAATGAGATTGCTTGAGAAAGATATACGAGAGCTGCAAACGGAATGGCAGATTCGTTTGCGCGAATACAACCAATTACAAGCAAGCTGGCGCGAAAAATATGCCGACTTTTCTTTTACCGAGATCGAAGTGATCCGCGACCAAATGCGGAGACGCGAAGAAACCGTCCGACAGTTGCAAAAACGGATTGATGACAGCATCCCGTTTCTCGACAAAAAATTAAGCGAAAAAGAACAATTGGCCCAGCAATTGCAGGAGATAGAAACAGAAAAAGTCCGCCTCGTTTCGCTGCACAAAGCTAAACAGCAGCAGATCGACAGCTATAAACAACAATTGTTAGAAAAAGCAGGAACGGTACAAATGGAAGAGCAACTTCTGCACATCGAGCAGCAGTTGCTTCATTTAAAAAGCGGGGAAGAACAAGCCTATCAACGATGGCTGCAGGCGCAAAAACAGTATCAAACGTTGGATGCAGAGGCGAAAGCGATACAGCAGTCATTGGAAGAAGGAAAAGCGCAGTATGAAGAAGCGAGATCGCGTTGGCTGCGGGAATTGGAAAAAACGGCGTTTGCCGATGAAAACGAAGTGAAAGAAGCAAAGGCAGCAGAGGAAAAACGGTCCGAGTGGGAGCAGCAAATCAACGATTATTGGCAGAAAGTGCAACATGCCCAGCACCGCCTTGAGCAGCTTGCTGAAGCGATGGGCGGCGAAACGATTAACCAACAACAATGGGAACAATTGCAGGCTGTGTACGAAGAAGTGAAACAACAGGTAGACGGCACGATGCAGCAAGTTGGCGCCGCGCAAAATAAAGTGGAAGAATTGACGGAAAAACATAAACGTTTTGTAGAATTAGAGAAAAAACAGCAAGAGCTGACCGCTCTTGCGGACCGTTATAAACATTTGCAGTCGATTTTAAAAGGCAACAGCTTTGTCGAATTTTTGGCGGAAGAACAGCTCATTCAAGTGACGAGAATGGCTTCCGAGCGGTTAAGCTCGTTGACGAGACAGCGCTATTCGCTGGAAATCGACTCGCAAGGAGGCTTTCTCATTCGCGATGATGCCAATGGCGGGGTTAAGCGGCCAGTGACCACATTATCAGGCGGGGAAACGTTTTTAACGTCATTGTCGCTTGCCTTGGCGCTGTCGGCGCAAATTCAGCTACGCGGGGAATATCCGCTTCGATTTTTCTTTTTGGATGAAGGATTTGGCACATTGGATGCGGAGCTTCTTGATACGGTTATTTCTGCACTGGAAAAACTTCATTCGCAGCGGCTGTCTGTCGGAGTAATCAGCCATGTGCAAGAAATCCGCGCCCGCTTGCCGAAACGGCTTATTGTTGAGCCGGCGGAGCCGGCTGGGCGGGGAACGAGAGTCAGGTTAGAAGTGATGTAGCTTTTACAAAATAAAATGCAAAGCTGCCGTTTCCTGAAAGGGAGCGGCGGCTTTGCTAATTGTTTGCAGCCACGTTGCTGTCAAACACGTCAGAGTCAAATGTGTTTGTTAAATTGATGCCATTGTTGGTAATGATAAAATCTCCCGTATTGAATCCCCCTGAACCAGTCATTGTTTTGGTTGCTACTTTTGGAGCGATATAAAGGCAATCTCCCATTTGCACAACCGCTCCGCTGCTGACATTATTAATTTTTATAGGTCCGACGACAGAAGGCATTATTCTCCATCCCTTGTTATTGGTGAAGTTGTTTGGGTATTTCTCATAGAAGATGCTGAAGCATTCGGAGCAAGCTGGCGGATATGTTTAATTCTTGCTTCCGCATCAACGGTAGATGTGGAACCGATATGCACCACGCCAGCAGTGGAAACCGCTAGTATACGAATGGAACGGACGGAGATAACAGGCGATTGCTGGAGTGTTTGCAGCGAAATGTTGCGGCGGCCTGATTGCAATTTCGGAATTGTTTTTGTAAAAACAGGAAAAATGCTTTCCCCTTCGTTTCCAAAAAATAGCTCATATTGCCGCTGAACAGCAAGAACGCGAGCACGGGAGGTGATTTTCTGTGAGTCTCCAATCTGCAAAACAGAACTGAAAAGGATCGCTTCCCCATGAAAGAATTGGACGATCGATGTTCGCTTCATCCTTGCCCCCCTCTTTGGATAAGCGGAACGAAAGGTCCGATGATTAATGATTCCGGAGGAGTGTCAAAAGCGGACGCGATATTAATGACATCCGCATCGCCGATTAAAAAAACGGCGGAACTTGTGACAGCGATTAAATGAATATCGCCAATATGAACATCCCGGTTGATCACAGTATAATTCATCATTCTCCTCCTTGCTTTGGCAAATGTTTTAGGAAAAGGTCGATCGATTGTTCAATATCCATTTTTACTTTTTGGAAAATTTCGTTAACGACGGCCTCCTCTTTATCCGATGTAGGAACATATCCATTATTCATTTTTTGATGCAAATAAAAACGAATTCGTTCATCTACTTGCCGGGCGATGTCTTGCAAAATAAAATGCCGGTATGTGTCATCAAGGCGGTGCGCGTATTGTGTTTCGAATTTTTTTATAGTTTCTTTTGCTTCCTTTTCTAAATAAGCGTGAACTTTTTCCTGAATGTTGCGGAATAAGACGGGTTCCGGCTTCGGAACAACCGTTTTTCCTGGTTGAACGGCAAAATCTTCAATAGTGCTGCCAACACCGTTAGGAGTAATGCCAATATTTAATGTTCCTTCCAATGTTTCTACTTTTAATTGGTCAAATTTATATTCGATTCGTTCAATATTGGTGCGCGGTTGCTGTTCCAGTTCTTTTAACTGCTTTTCTAGGAGGAGAAGCCGCTGCTCTAATGCCTGTATTTTTTTTGTTTGCCATGACAAATAGCGCTGTAACTTTGCCAAATAATCATATAGGGACATAATTGTGAACCCATCCTCTCCAATGGCCCTCTTATTTCAGTATATGGACGACCAGTTGTTGTCAGCACCATTTTCCTGATTTTCTAGCGGCCTGCTGAATGAAGCGGGACGAGAGGACCGACTATTTCTCCTGCAAGCGGAGCGGTAGCGATTGCCTCAGGAGCCTGTTCGGTGTATCCTCCGGTGTTCATTAATGTGGAAAGTGCTTGGATGCTGCCTGCACTGCCGATTTGCAGCACGGATGAGTTCGTGACAGAGCCAATTTTCAATTGGTAAATGCATATACTTTGATTAATGTAAAAATTCAATTTCTTCTCCTCCTTTAAACGTTGGCTACTACATTTTCATCGGCGATATCCGCGTCATTAGTATTTGTATTGCTATAATAGTTGTAAATATGCAGACCATCTCCCGTGTTAAAAGAGCCGGCGCCGGCAAAGGTTTTGGCAACGCTTTGGGGCGAAATCGCAAACACGTCTCCAATATGAAATACGCCGCTGCTTGAGATGCTATTTAATTTGACGACTCCGACAAATGCTGGCATAAGAAATGCACCTTTCTCTCGTTCTTACGATAGTGTATGGGCACGGCGGCCAAAAGGTGAGCACTTTAATTATTTGCGGTAGTATTGGAATCAGCGACATCCGGATCGCTGGTGTTTGTGAAGCTGGTGAACGTGTTTGTTTGTAGAAAATCACCATTATTGTTGCCGCCAGAGCCGGTATTTGATTTAAGCGTACTTTTTGGAGCAATTTGTAATACGTCTCCAAAATTCACCGTTCCGTCTCCGCTCACATGGGTAATTTTGATTGGGCCACTGATAAATGACGGCATACGTTTCCTCCTTTAAGTGATATGTTTATTGTTAATGTATGAAAAAAAGAGAAAACGGTTAAACGTGCGATGGATGTCCAGACGAATCGATTTTTTTGTCATAGGATGGTAATAATAAAACGATAAAGGGGAATGGATATGCCGGCGACGATTATCGGAGGAATTAAAGTAACGAGTGTAAGCGGAAACGGGACAGTAAATATGGGCGATGTGCTGCAAATCGCTCCAAAAAGCACAACGAAAGCAAACTCAGGAGCAGGTGGAGGGAATACAGGCGATTTTTTGCTGACAAACACATTTTGCAATGTCACCAATACGTTTGATCCTGATATAAAAGATTCGGGAGTACGCGGAAATAATTAGGATGGTCGCAATGAAAAAAGACCATCTTTTTTCTTTTTATACGTATAGTGTAATAATAAAAAATAATGTATAATATAATTGTGAATTTTCTAAAATATTTAATAGGGGGATGGGATAATGAACGTGCCATTAATATTGACACAATTTTTGGATAGGGCTGTTTCATTGTACGGAGACAAAACGGCAATGATTTGCTCTGGCCGAACGCTTACATACAAACAATTAAACGAGCGGGTCAATCGGCTTTCTCACGGTTTGAAACAATTAGGCGTTGAAAAAGGGGATCGGGTCGCCTATTTGGCGCCAAATACGCTGGAAATGTTAGAAGGGTTTTACGGCGTATTTCAGCTTGGAGCAATCATGGTCCCGCTGAATACGCGCCTGAAACCGGATGATTATTTGTTTATTTTAAACCATAGCGAAAGCAAAGTGTTGTTTGTTGACCAAGATTTATATCATTTGATCGTGCCAATTAAGGAAAAGCTGCAGACGATAAAGACGATTATTGTCCATCAAAAAGATGAGGAAACAAATGAAATCGCTTACGATGAATGGCTGGCGCAGCATCCAAACACGCCGTTTGACCGGCCGGACATCGATGAAAATGATGTATGTAGCCTTTTATATACAAGCGGAACGACAGGAAATCCAAAAGGGGTCATGTTGACACATCGCAACAATTATCTTCACGCGTTAATATCCATGCATCATCTCCGCGTTTCCGACGAAGATACGTATTTGCATATATTGCCGATGTTTCATGTTAACGGATGGGGATCGCCATTTTATTATACGGCGAACGGAGCGACGCAAATCGGTTTACGGAAAGTCGATGCCAAGGTGATTTTTGATTATATCCAAACATACAAGGTAAGCGTTATGCATATGGCGCCGACCGTATTAAACATGCTCTTGCAGTATTATGACAAGCATAAGCCGGTCATCGACCATCCAGTCCGCGTTGTGATCGCTGGTTCTGCGCCGCCGCCATCCTTTGTCACGCGCGTGGAACAAGATCTCGGCTGGGAATTTATCCAAGTGTACGGCATGACAGAGTCTTCCCCGCTTAACCTAGTTTCCCAAATCCGTTCTCATTTGCGCGATTTGCCGCAGGAAAAACAGTACCGCCTGAAAGCGAAAGCAGGTTATCCGATGATCGGTTGCGATGTAAGAGTAGTGGACGAACATGGTGACGAAGTTCCGCATGATGGCAAAACGATTGGAGAGCTTGTTATAAGAAGCAACAATGTGATGAAAGGGTATTGGAAAAACCCAGAGGCAACGATGGAGACTATCCGTAACGGCTGGCTGTATACTGGCGATATGGGAACGGTCGATGAATATGGATACATTGACATTGTCGACCGGAAAAAAGATATCATTATCAGCGGCGGAGAAAATATTTCTTCCATTGAAGTAGAGGGAGTTTTATATGAGCATCCAGCAGTGCTGGAAGCGGCGGTCATCGCTGCGCCGCATGAAAAATGGGGGGAAACGCCGCACGCATTTGTTGTCGTCCGAACGGGGCATGAAGTGACAGAGGAAGAGCTGATTGCCTTTTCGCGTGAAAAGCTGGCGCATTTTAAAGCGATTACCGGCGTTACGTTTGTCGATGAATTGCCAAAAACAGCATCGGGAAAAATCCAAAAAGTACATTTGCGCAAACAGTATTGGGATTCCATCGGAAAAACGGGACGTTATGTCAATTAATATAAAGCGATGAGCCATTGCCAAAGCGGACCGGTATCGAATTGCGGGGAGCGGCTTGGCATGTTCAACATGAACATTGAATCTGTTATAAGATGTAAAATGTTTTCATAAGAAGTTCAGCGGAGATGTGTTTGATGCCATGCCTATCCGATGAGCGGGAAAGAGCCGCCAAACGCCTTTGCAGGAATGGAGCAGAGGGTGTGGGGCACACGCTGTTGGGCGGAATGCCGCTTAATGAAGAATAATGTTTAAAAATCAGAATATGATTCATCTCTTCCTGTTTCCCTCGTTGTAACAGTCACCGGCTTGGGCGGTACTATATTGCACCTGCCGGCAATTTTTCGGATCGGTCCGCTTGAATGGCTTATGGGAAAAAGCGGTTCTTCCGCAAATAAAAAGCCCCTCCTAATGCGCTACATTACTGAGGGAAGGGGGAGGAAGAGTGATCGATCAGCGCTGTTTCCCGCAAATACCGATTAATCAGTTCGTCCAATTCTTGGCTGCATTGAATCGTTTCTTTAGCGGTAAATCCGTGCGTCAATGCCAATTCGATCATCTGTTGTCGCTTTTCCTCGATTAAAACAATGACCATTGTATTCACCATCAATCTTTTTATGGTAGAGGACATTTTTTTATTCTCCTGCATCCATTCATATTAAATTTTATTTAAGGATAAACGATGCCTGCACTTGACAGTGGCACTATAAACAATGGGTGCGACAATAAGGGAGCTAACGAGTGAAAGGAGCTAAACATTATTATACATATGGCGACGAAAAAGGAAAGGTATTCGTTAAAATAAGTGATAATTTTACTAATTTAGACAAAATTCAACAAACAGCAGGGATTTTCGCGCAAAGAACGAATATGAACAAGTTGTGTATATTCCAATTGGGAAGGAGATTTTGCAGTGAGATTTGTGACAGCGCAGCGCGGCAACGAAATATTTGTCGGAGCAATGGAGCAAGAGGAGAAAGTTGTCCATTTATGTCGTGCCGAACAGGCGATGCGCCAACAAGCAACGATTCCTTCGTCATTATTAGAATGCATCGGATTAGGGGATGAGTTTCTTCATAATGTGAAGGAAATTGTTGCATGGGCGAAAGAAAACCCGTCTGCGCAATATGTATATTCTTTGCGTGACGTACGGTTGCTGGCGCCGATTCCGCGCCCGGCGAAAAATATTTTTTGCATTGGAAAAAATTATGTCGAGCACGCCATGGAATTAGGAGGAAAGTCGGATATTCCACAGCATCTCATTGTATTTTCGAAAGTGCCGACAACGGTCATCGGACATGAGGAAACGGTGTTGCGCCACGCCGGTGTGACGGACGAATTGGATTACGAAGGGGAGCTGGCGGTGGTGATCGGCAAACGCGGAAAGGCGATCCGCAAAGAAGAAGCGCTTGATTACGTATTTGGTTACACGATTATCAATGACGTGACAGCAAGGGATTTGCAGGAACGGCATCAACAATATTTGCTCGGAAAAAGTTTAGATACGTTCTGTCCGATGGGGCCATGGATCGTCCATAAATCACTCATTGAAAATCCAAATAAGCTGCAAATTGAGACGAAAGTAAATGGGGAAATAAGACAAAAAGCAAGTACAGAACAATTTATTTTTAATGTCGAGACAATTATTGAAACGATTTCTCGCGGAATCACGCTGGAACCGGGGGATATTATCGCAACCGGAACGCCGGCAGGAGTCGGAAAAGGAATGAAACCGCCGCGCTTTTTGCAAACAGGCGATGTTGTTGAAATTACCGTGAAAGGAATCGGGACGTTAAGAAATAAAATCGGGGAATAAGAAAAAACGGGGCGTTTTTGTGTATCTGCCCCGTTTCGTTTTTTATGATTGGGCAAACACTTTTTTCACTTTTTCTATCGCCCAGTCGAGTTCTTCTTTTGTAATGATGAGCGGCGGGGCAAAGCGAATGACGGTATCGTGCGTTTCTTTGCACAACAGCCCTTCTTGCTTCAATTTTTCGCAATATGGACGAGCGGGAGTATGAAGTTCCACGCCGATAAACAATCCCTTTCCCCGCACTTCTTTAATGTCTGGATGCCGGATTTCCCGCAGTTTTTGGATGAAGTAACTCCCTAATTCTAACGAGCGTTCCGTTAATTTTTCTTCTATAATTACGTCAATTGCCGCGATCGATACCGCGCATGCAAGTGGATTTCCGCCGAATGTCGAGCCGTGTGAACCAGGATTAAATACGCCGAGAATATCGCGGTTTGCTGCTACGCAAGAGATAGGAAACACACCCCCACCCAGCGCTTTCCCGAGGATGTACATATCGGGGACGACGTTTTCCCAATCGCAAGCAAACAGTTTTCCGGAGCGGCCGAGGCCAGATTGAATCTCATCAGCGATGTAAAGAACGTCATTTTCTTTACATACATCGTACGCTTCTTGCAAAAATCCTTGTGGAGGAATGCGGACGCCAGCTTCCCCTTGGATTGGTTCAAAAATAAACGCGGCAGTGTTTTTTGTAATCGCTTTCTTTAATGCGTTTATGTCGCCGTATGGAATAACTTTAATGCCCGGAAGCATCGGGCCGAAACCACGTCGATATTCCTCGCTTGAGGACATCGATACCGCTGTCATCGTTCGGCCGTGGAAGTTGTTTTCGCAAACGATAATTTCCGCTTTATCTTTTTCTACTCCTTTAACGTCGTACGCCCAGCGCCTTGCTGCTTTAACAGCGGTTTCTACCGCTTCCGCGCCTGTATTCATCGGCAAAACCATATCTTTACCTGTTAATTTCGCGACTTTTTCATACCATGGGCCTAGCTGGTCATTATGGAACGCACGCGAAGTTAACGTGAGGCGATCGGCTTGCTCTTTTAGCGCTTGGATAATTTTCGGATGGCGATGCCCTTGGTTGACCGCCGAGTAAGCGCTTAACATATCGATATAGCGATTGCCTTCTAAATCTTCTACCCATACTCTTTCTCCTTTAGTGAGAACAACTGGAAGAGGATCGTAGTTGTTGGCGCCATATTGTTCTGTTAAACGGATCATTTCCGTTGTTTTATTCATGCCGCTTCCTCCCTAATAGATTGTTGTTTTTTTCATTATAGCAGAAAAGGAATATGAATGTCAGAAAATTCAATGATATGCGCAAGCGCATCTGTATAAACATTTGTCTGCGCGCCAATATGAGGATGAAGTCTGCAGTTTTGTGTAAAAAGAAACGGCAAAAAGTAGTTTGACTTTCCCGAGACTTAAATTCGCTAGACGGGGGACGAATTTTTCCACAAATAATCAGGGCTTGACATAATCAAGTTTGCGAAACTGTGTAAAAACAAAACGGTAAAAAGCGGTTTTATTTTCCCGTAATCCAAGTCTACTGAACTGGCAGGGGAATTTTACACAATAATTTGGATTTGACCCTTGACTTCAATATGCAGGAAACGTTTCACGTGTATAAAGTTTGTTTTTTCATATCTATGCATGCTATGATGGTAATGAATTGTCGGAAAAAAGGAGGAACGATATGACACACGCGCATATTACAAGTTGGCTGATCACTATTCTATTATTTTTGATCGTCGTTTCATTACAGCGTTCAGGATCTTCGAAGGCAAAAATCGTGCAAATGGTGCTCCGACTGTTTTACATCTTTACGATTATAACAGGAGTTCTTTTATTACATAGCATCGCTTCAATTTCCTTCTTGTATGTTATCAAGACGATTGCCGGCTTATGGTTAATCGGAGCAATGGAGATGGTTTTAATCAGCATGAAAAAAGGAAAAAGCGCGAAAGCTGCATGGACTCAATGGATCATTGCGCTTGCGCTTGCACTATTTTTAGGATTATCACTACCGCTAGGATTCGATATTTTTTGAAACAGGCGGCGATTCCATATGGAATTGCCGCTTTTGCATATAGAAAAAATGTGGTATGTTAATAGAAAGAATATTTTGCAAATTTTTCTAACATTCGCATAAGTGTGGTGAAACATAATGAACGTGTATCGCCTTCATTGCCATGATGCAAAACAATTGCATGACTTTATCGCACAGCACCACCTTGCCCAACATGAACATATTTTTGTGCAAATAGCAGCGCATAAAGCGGAACAGCGCAAGCTTCGTGAAATGATTGAATTGATTTGTCGCTGTCTTCCGCAAGCGCAGCTATTTGGAATGACATACGGCGAATCTTTCGGTTCCTGCGATCAGTTTTTCATCTGTTTTACGGTGTTTGAAAAAGTTAGAGTTCACTCTGTGTTGCTGCCATATAAAGAGTTTGCCAATGAACTTGAGATTGCGACATATATTTCGGATGCGCTTATCACAGAAGAAACGAATCTTCTTCTTTTATTTACTGATCAAGAAAGCAATTTTCATTCACTTATTCGCCATATACCGTTGGCAAACGATCAAACCGTTGTCATTGCAGGGCGAATGAAGGAAGGAGAGCGTTTGTTTTCGCATGAAGGAATTGTTGCTGGCGGCATGATCGCGATTAGTTTTAACGGTTCTTCTTTGCGTGTTCAACCATCGCATCCGTTTTTATGGGAACCGGTTGGCGTCACTTTTCGAGTCACGAAATGTAGTGGAAACAAAATATACGAGCTTGATGGGAAAAAAGCGGCAAGATTGTTGCAACGTTATTTAGGAAAGGCATTTATCGATCGCTTGCCTTTTTCAGGAGCAGAGTTTCCATTCGTTATGGAGAAAAATGGGAATAAACAATGTTTATCGATTGTCAAAGCAAATAAGGATGGTTCGATTGAAATAAATGGCCGCGTCGATCAAGGAGAAACCGTTAAGCTTAGTTTCGTTCATTTGCCGTCACTGTTTTGGCGTATGTCTGATGAATTAACGAAATTAGCGAAAAAGCCAGCGGAAGCGATTTTTTTCTATCGAAGTGCGGCCGTGCAAGGTTATGCATATCCCGCGCTGCAGCAAGTAACTGCGACGTTGGAGCAAGTTGCCCCTACTTTTGCGCCGTTTACGTTTGCGGAGTTAGTAATCAAAGACAGATATGATCCTATACGTTCAGCGACGTTTAGCATTGTCGCGTTATCGGAAGGAAATCATCACAAAGCCAATAGCGGAGTTTCCGTTTCTTTATCGATTCCAAAAACTTTGCAAGGGGTAATGACGCTTGCGCATTTACTATCCGCCAATTCCCGGGAAATGGAGCGGCTTCGCGTTTGCACGCAAATATCGCAATCACTTTTTGAACATAATACAGATATTGTATATTCTACTGATTTGCATGGCAATTTAATGAACGTGAATCCCGCGTTTGAGAAAGTGCTTGGTTACAAAAGAGAGGAAGTTTTGCATACGAACGCTTTAAAATACATCCATCCGAACGATGTGCGCCGCGTCAGCATGCATTTTTACCGGGCGTTGCGCGGAAAAATCCAATATTATAATTTGGAGATCCCGACAAAATCAGGGAAAACGTTATTATTTCAAATTAAGAACGTTCCGATTGTTGTTGATGGGAAAAAAGTAGGAATTTATGGAATTGGCAGGGATATTACCGAACAGAAAAAAGCGGAAGAAAAAATTTCATATTTAGCGTATTATGACCCTGATACCCATCTACCAAATCGGACAAAGTTTATGGAAACCATCGGCGAACAGTTGGAAAAGGCAAAGCGAAAAAATAGAAAGCTAGCGATTGCATTAATCGATTTAGACCGTTTTAAGCGCATTAATGATAGCGTAGGGCATTATGCAGGAGATGAGATTTTAAAACAAGTTGTTCAACGCATCCTTCATGTTTTGCCGATGGGGGCATATTTAGGAAGATTTCATGGAGATAAGTTTTGTTTGCTTTTAACGGAGCGAATCAATTCAGAAAGGGTGTTTGAAACAGCAACTCGTATTTCCAAAGAAGTGATGAAGCCAATTGTGTATGAAGGAAAAGAATTTTTTATTACGGCAAGCATCGGAATCAGTTTTTATCCAAACGATGGAGTCGATACACATTCGTTGTTAAAAAACGCGGATATCGCTGTAAACAGGGCAAAGCAGTGCGGAGGAAACCGCGTTCAATTTTATTCTGCAGAAATGAACGATGAAACGTTGCACCGTTTAGAAATGGAAAGATATTTGCGTAAGGCGCTGGAAAAACGAGAGCTTTTTCTATGCTACCAGCCGATTATTGATATAAATACGGGAGAAATTGTCGGAAACGAAGCATTAGTTCGCTGGCGCCATCCGAAGCTGGGGCTAGTTAGGCCGGATCAATTTATTTCACTAGCAGAAGAAACGGGGCTTATTCATGAAATTGGAAGGTGGGTATTGGCAACAGCTTGTAAGCAAACAAAACAATGGCAAAAATCAGGTAATAAACAACTCTCTATATTTGTCAACGTATCAGCGGCGCAATTTCAGCATGAAAGTTTTATTGATGATGTAAAACAGGCGTTAGCGCAATCACGACTCTCTCCGAATTGTTTGCATTTAGAATTAACGGAAAACTCTATGCTTCGCAATCTTCATCACAGCATTCAAGTCATGCAAGAATTACAGCGGATCGGCGTCGGCATTGCGATTGATGATTTTGGCAGCGGATACGCTTCTTTTAGTTATTTAAAAAATTTACCAGTAAACATATTGAAAATTGATCGCTCTTTTATTAAGCAGCTCCATACAAATTCTTCCGATATCGCTATTGTAAAAGCGATCATTACGATGGGGCACGGGTTAGGGCTAAAAATAGTAGCCGAAGGGGTTGAAACGGTTGAGCATCTCCGATTGTTAAAAATGCTCCGTTGCCATTACGCGCAAGGATATGCGTTATATCGACCGGCAACTGCGGAGGAGTTGTCAACATATATGACGGTAAGCCCTAAATAGAAAAAACGGGGAAAGAACACGACTCTTTCCCCGTTATCCAAATTGCGTGCAAACAAACCGTTTTCCGGTATTAAACGTGATTTCAAAGCGGTCTTTGCATGTGTTTCCACGCTCATAGTAATGTTGGACATTGCTGACGAGTTCGGTGTTATCGTAGATCATAAAATTAACGCCTGCATATTTTTCAAATAATAACCCATTATAGCAGTATAAGCAATCGTATAAAGAAAAGCCGTGTTCATTTAACCATTGTACAAAACAAAAAAACGTTTTGTCGGAAAGCGATTCGAGCCATTGTTGATAAGCATACGGGAGCCGCTTCCGAAAACGGACGCGATCGCCGTGTTGCAGGGGAAAAGAGCCGATGCCTATATCGACGATCCCGCCTGTTTGGAGATGGCCACATATCCAATCGCCGTAACGGAAAACCTCTATATTATTCCCTTCTGTCATTTCCTCTAGCAATGACGCTTCCTCATCTTCGTCATCAAAAAAGATCCACTCATCGTTTATAAATTCTATTGTTCCTTGCGTATAGGCGCGTTTTTGTTCGTTCATCAATGGAAGGCGACGTTCGATATCCAATTTTCCTTCTCCTCCTTTATTTTCTGTTTTGCCAGATTGTTCCCGATTTATACGCATCGTTCTTGCGATCGGACAATTCATCGAAATGAGAAGTGCTGCATAAAATGGAATTATGCCAATACGGAGGGTGCTAAATAAAAAGAACTGCGGGTAAAAAAATACTGCGGCGCGGACGAAACAGGATGGCTGTCGCAGCTAGACAGAAATGGAGATCGGAACGAGTTAAATAACTTTTTCCTATCTATAAAGAAAGGATTGGTTCATATGTGTGGTATCACCGGTTGGGTTGATTTTCAGCGCGATTTGCGAACAGAAAAAGAGACGATTTTTCAAATGACAGAAACATTAGCGAAACGCGGACCTGACGATACGAATGCTTGGTTTAGCGAGCATGCTGCATTTGGGCATAAGCGTCTTATCGTTGTTGACCCAGCAGGTGGCAAACAGCCGATGACAAGAATGAAACACGGGTATCGTTATACTGTTTGTTATAACGGAGAGCTGTACAACACGGAAGATATTCGTAAAGAATTATTAAAAAAAGGGTATACGTTCCGAGGACATTCAGATACGGAAGTATTGTTAAACGCTTATATGGAGTGGAAAGAACGTTGCGTCGACTATTTGAACGGAATTTTCGCTTTTGCGATTTGGGATGAACAGCGCGAACAGCTATTTTTAGCGCGGGACAGACTTGGTGTAAAGCCGCTTTTTTACCGGTATGCTCGTGATAGCATTTTATTTGGTTCGGAAATGAAGGCGATTTTGGCGCATCCGGATGTAAAAGCGGAAGTGGACTACGAAGGATTAGCGGAAGTGTTTGGACTAGGCCCATCGCGGACGCCGGGGCACGGGGTGTTTCGTGGAATGAAAGAGCTGCGACCAGCGCATGCGTTAACGTTTTCCCGCAACGGAATAAAAGTATGGCGCTACTGGAATGTGCAAAGTGATGTGCATAGAGATTCGCTAGATGAAACAGCAGAAAAACTGCGCTTCCTTCTTATTGACGCTGTTACGCGCCAGCTTGTTTCCGATGTGCCTGTTTGCACATTTTTATCAGGCGGGATTGACTCGAGTTCCATTGCCGCCATTGCTGCAACGGCGTTTGCGAAAGAAGGAAGAGGGCGGCTTCATACGTATTCTATTGATTATGAAGGAAACGACCAATATTTCCAAGCAAATGATTTTCAGCCACATGCGGACGCTCCTTTTATTGAACTGATATCGGAAACTTTTCAAACCATTCACCATCACTGCGTTATTAGTCAAGAAGACCTGTTTGACCATTTGCGGGAGGCGGTCGTTGTTCGAGACGTTCCAGGCATGGCTGATGTGGACTCTTCTTTACTATGGTTTTGTAAACAAATTCGCAAAAATTTTGTTGTTAGTTTATCTGGAGAATGCGCTGATGAAATTTTTGGCGGCTACCCTTGGTTTCACCGCACTGATGATTTAGAGAGAAAGGGATTTCCTTGGATGCGTTCGACGGAGGCGCGGATTGATTTGTTCAAAGAGGAATGGAAAAAGAAACTGCGGCTCGACGAGTATGTGCAAACGCGCTTTCGCGAAACGATTGCTGAGGTTCCAAGGCTGGAAGGGGAAAGCGCGGAAGATGCCAAGCGGCGCGAGTTGTTTTATTTGAATATGATTTGGTTTATGACGACGCTTTTGGATCGAAAAGACCGCATGAGCATGGGCGCAAGTTTAGAAGTTCGCGTACCGTTCGCTGATCATCGGCTAGTGGAATATGTTTGGAATATTCCTTGGGAGATGAAAATGTACGGCAACCGCGAAAAAGGAATTTTGCGCAAGGCGTTGGAAGGAATTTTGCCAGAGGAAGTGCTATACCGCAAAAAAAGCCCATATCCGAAAACACACCATCCGCTTTATACAAAGTTAGTAAAAAATTGGGTAAAAGAATTACTACATGATCGTTCGTCGATTCTTTACGAATTTTTCGATACTAAAAAATTGGAAGAATTAGTAGAAACAGAAGGTAAATCGTTCCAAGCGCCTTGGTTCGGGCAGTTAATGACAGGGCCGCAGCTGTTGGCGTATCTCGGCCAAGTGCACGTATGGTTCCAACAATACGGCATTACGATAAAGGAATAGTGAAGAGCTGCGACAAGCGCAGCTCTTTTTTCGGGAAATCCTTCCGTTTCAACACAGTTTTCATAAACAAGCGGGAAATCCTTCCATTTCAACACAGGCAAGCGATCCATTAGGCGGGTTCGATATGTGGAATAAATGATTTTTTTATCCATGCTTTTGAACGCCAACGCCATAACATCAATAATCCGCGCAACCATTCATCGGCGATAAACGAAAGCCATACGCCAATCAATCCTAATTCCATCACAATGCCAAAAAAGTAGGAAATGGTCACACCGACACCCCACATCGACAATATCCCCATATATACTGGAAACTGGACATCCCCAGCGGCCCGCAATGAACTGATAATGACAAGATTAAAGGAGCGACCGGGTTCCAATATGATCGTTAATAAAAGCAGCGTTTTACCGGTACTAATAATTTGCTTATCGCTTGTAAATAAGGAAAACAACTGTTCAGCAAACATGTAGCTGAACGAAGCCATCAGAATCGAGATGATAATCGCGCTACGCAAACTTTTTAAACAGCGCGTATACGCTTCTGCATATCGTCTTGCTCCGACGAAATGACCGACAAGAATTTGTGTGCCTTGGCTAATTGCAATGCCAAATAAAAACACAAACATCATAATATTTTGCGTATATACTCTCGTTGTTAACGCTTCTGTCCCAAGCCAAGTAATAAAATATGTAATAAGCATTTGCGCCGCATCGTACGACAAGTGTTCTCCAGCGGCTGGAATCCCGATTTTTAACAAATCCCGAACGTAATAAAATGGTAAAGAACGAAGGACGGATAATGAAAATGGTATTTTTGTCCGTTTCAGCAATAAAGCAAAAATAACAGTCAATCCGATGAGACGGCTCACCGTGGTTGAAATGGCGACCCCTTTTACTCCTAATATTGGAAAACCGAATGGTCCAAAAATAAATAAGAAGTTGCCAATCACATTTAGTATGTTCATACCAATCGTTACATACATCGTTTCGCGGGTAAAGCCGTAGCTTTTTAATATTGCCCCAATGGTCATGATGAGCGCTTGGATAAATAAAAATCCGCCGACGATCATTAAATAGTCGTTCGCCTCTGCAAGCAAACGACTTGATAGCTTCATCGTATATAAAATTGGCTTTCCGAAAAAGAACAATATACCGCTGAGCACAAGACCAAATAAGAAGTTAATGATGATAGAAACAAGCGAAACTTCCACGGCGTTTTGCTTTCTTCCCGCCCCTAAATATTGCGCTACTAAAACGGTAGTCGCCAAGGTGACGAAATTAAACATGACAATAATGAGAGAAATGATTTGATTCGCTACGCCGACAGCGGCGACAGAATCATCGGAATATTGGCTTAGCATCAATGTGTCGGCATTGCCCATCACCATGTATAGCAGTGTTTCAATAAAAATCGGCCATGTCAGTGAAAACAAGGAAGGCTTTTTTTGATCGGTGTTCATCAAGACAACTCCTTTGATCATTCCGACTTTAAAACTATATCAAGTTTATCTAGTTTATTGCATAATAAGAAGAGAAAAGAGCGATTTGATTTGTATATTTCCGATATACAAAAGGAGGTTTGGGATGGAATACATTGCGTTTTCTTTTCCGCCGTTTCCGGTTTTTATTAAAGGGGCAGAAAGCGTATTTACAAAGGGGCAAAAACATTTTCGACGAACGTTTTCTGTGTTTGATTTGTTGTATGTCAAAAAAGGGTGTCTATATATGACGGAGGAAACCAATGAGTTTGCTGTAAAAGAAGGGGAATATCTTATTCTTATTCCAGAAAGAGAGCATTACGGGCATCGTCCTTGCACGGAAGACACGCAATTAGTTTGGCTCCATTTTGCGATCGAGGGAGAATATGACATCGTTCAAAAACAATCGTTAAGTTGGCAAAACGTCATTGAGAGAGAAGCAACATATGTCGAGCCGGTCCAATATCGCTTTTGGATACGCCAATACGCCAAAGTAAAGCAAAGGGAGCGCATCGAACAATTGCTTCAACAATTAGTTGAACTGAATGAGGAAAGAGATCCGGATCGTTCATTAAAGCAATTACTCTATTTTGTCGAATTTCTTTGGCAATTGCAGAAACAAGAACTGCATATTCCAAGCGCTTCTGAGAAAGTGTGCGCCGAAGCGGTTGCCTACATTGAACGGCATTATGCGGAACCAATTACGATTCAGCAGCTCGCCCAATCGTTGCGATTTCACCCTGACTACATTACCCGTTGCATGCAAAAAACAATTGGTATGAGTTTTGTACAATATTTGAATTATTACCGCTTGTCAAAAGCAAAAAAATGGATGGCAGAAACGAATGAAACGATTGAAGCAATTGCCAAACGGGTGGGAATTGAGGATGGTGCTTATTTTTCGAGGCTTTTCAAAAAGATGGAAGGAGTGACGCCGACGGAGTATCGGCGGACAGTGCATCGGGCGTAGGAAAAGCGAGGGAGAGGACTGCCCTCGCTTTTTACCAATCTTGCACTTGATAGAGAAGAAAGCCATATGGAGGAATTATGGCGCGCAACGTTTCGGACTCAACAGCAAACCGCTCCTTCGTCCATAAATTGACGAGCCATTTTCCTTTTAAAGACAAAGGAACGGTGACATCAATCTCCTTACTGCTATTGTTGATCATGACTAAAATCGTTTCATCAAGATAGGTTTTCGTATATATTAAATGGTTTGATTCATCGCTTGCGTCCATAAATGTAATTTTTCCCCGTCTGAAAGCGGGATGGGCTTTGCGAAGCGCAATCAGTTTTTTTACATGCTCCAATATATCCCTATTTTGCTTTTCTTCCTCCCAAATCATGCATTTCCGACATCCTGGATCTTGCCCGCCGGTCATGCCAATTTCATCGCCGTAGTATATGCATGGCGAACCGGTAAAAGAGAGCTGAAATAAAAACAACAGCTTGACCTTCCGCACATCATTGTCGCATACTGTTAAAATTCTTGGTGTATCGTGGCTGCCAAGCAAATTAAACGCCGCTTCGTTGACGTTTTCTGGGTACGAATGAAGAACATTAGTCATTATATTGGCAAATTGTTTGGCACCAATTTCATTTTTCGCAAAAAAGCGGATTGCTCCATTGGTAAATGGGTAGTTCATAACGGCATCAAATTGATCGCCTCTCAACCATGGCATTGCATCATGCCAAATTTCTCCAAGAATATAAACATCGGGTTTTATAGACTTTACTGCCTGACGGAATTCGCGCCAAAATTGATGGTCTATTTCATTGGCCACATCGAGCCGCCAGCCGTCGATATCAAACTCACGAATCCAATAAGTTGCTACGTCTAATAAATACTTTTTCACTTCAGGGTTTTCTGTATTTAGTTTTGGCATTTGGGCGACAAATGCAAACGTGTCATAGTTTGGCCTTGGGGTTGTCTGAAGCGGAAATTCATGAATATGGAACCAATCTTTATATTTAGATGCTTCCCCATTTTTTAGCACATCCTGAAACGGTGAAAAATAATAGCCGCAATGATTAAACACCGCATCTAACATGACACGTATTCCTTTTTCATGACAAAGATCAACTAGTTTTTTGAATGTTTGTTTGTCGCCAAAGTGAGGATCAATTTCGAAATAATTGGTTGTGTCATATTTATGGTTAGAAGGTGCGTGGAAAATAGGCGTTAAATAAATGCCATTAACGCCAAGGTCGACAAGATGATCGAGATGTTGGATAATTCCTTCTAAATCACCGCCGAAAAAGCTCGTCGATGTCGGGTCTTCACTTGCCCACGGCAGTGCTTCTTCTGGATTGATATCTGGATTTCCATTAGCGAAGCGTTCAGGAAAAATCTGATACCAAACCGTGTCTTTCACCCATTCCGGTGCATGAAATACATCTATTTTATTTAAAAAAGGAAAACAAAAATAGTAAGCTGTATCGTCCGTCGGTGCTTCGTGATAAAAGCCTTTTTCTGTATATACTATTTTTTCATTTTCGGACGTTAACTCAAATCCGTAGCGAATGCGGCGATATGGAGGAATCACTTCGATAAACCAGTAGTCAAATAAATCGTCGGCTCCGCTTTTTGCCATAGGTTCACGGTTTAGCTTCCAAACGCCATCTTTCCATTCATATGGATCAGCATAAAGAAGGTAAACGGTTTTGATATCATCTTTTTTCGTTCGAAGGCGAATATGTAACGTTTTTTCGTCGTATGCGTAAGCAAAGTTATCTTTTGGACGATGATAAATCGCTTCTTTAAACATTTTCTTTACACCCCTTTAAATAAACGCAATCGTTTGCGCATTGATCGCTTTTTTATTTAAAGAGTAGAATAATTGAATAAAAAAGTCAATTTTTTTATTGAAATAAGCTTGTAAAATAAAAAATAGACGGTATAATGAAAGTGAACGGTGCAATCGTTTTCATTAAAGAACGGTATCATTTTTTTAAGAACTTTTGTGCAAACGATTTCCTAAAAACGATTGTGCTGCAATGAATTTATTCATGATTCATTTTTAGGAGGGGGACGTATGAGAAAAGTTGTTTCGCTGTTTATGGCCACGATTCTCATGATCGGTGTATTGGCTGCTTGTGGCCCAAAACGTGATGCTGAACAAGTAAAAGACAACAACAAGGGAAATACAACAGAAAACCCGTGGTGCTAGTTGAGCGTCAACGCTCCACTAGCCCAAGAACAACGAGA
>ERZ1673777.15-NODE-15-length-96635-cov-18.017799_pt1 | contig 96635 bp, 97 predicted proteins | sample MGYA00580138_ERZ1673777 | MGnify/ENA primary metagenome ERZ1673777 (study PRJEB41219, sample SAMN04549618) | soil metagenome | isolation source: soil | place: USA: South Carolina, Cape Romain NWR | collected 2009-05-18 ... | reverse complement strand
CAAGCCTATGTATTTTTTACTGCAATTCTCTGCATTTTTTGCTTGCAAAAAACAACACCCCTCAAGAGTTTAGGGTTTTTTTCGTATAATAACTTAATGAAGAGAGAGTCGAGGATAAATCAAGTGTTTGTCAGAATTTTTTTTATGTTGACAAAATAATTTTCTGTGGGGTTTTTCCTTTCATTTTTAGATGGCCGTCATCTTGGTACCACCAAGCAAGAGATAACGGTTTCATAAGTTTTTTAACAAATTCTTTTGGTATCACTTTTACTGTATCGTTGTACCAAATCTCTTTGAGATGGACAAAAATAGGGTCAGTTTTTGATTGAACATAATATAGTTCAGGAAAAACCCCCCTTTATTCGACTGTCAATGACTCTTTGGTACTTAGGAGGATTAAGCGGCAAAAAGTCAGCAAGCTTTTGGTAACAGTGCACACACCAATCCCGATCTTTGATGGAATGCCCAAAACGAAACCGCGGTTTGCGATTTTTTTGAATGATAATATTACCGTCACCTAATAAATTCCCGGTTAACATTTCAAGAAGTTTATGATCGTAATTATATAGAAGAATGTCTGTATGATTCATATGCCTCCTTTGTATAGAACATTTGTTCTTGTTCATTATAACATATTCTCATAAGATAATTAAACATCAAGTATAATTAAGATAAGATATTAAGAAAATATAGCGGCAGCCGATAATATAATTGAGGTGTTAATAATGGACAATGAACTGAAAGAGTACGAAATCGTTGAGGAAACTGCGAAAAGTGGACATCGTATTTATAAAGTAAATAATTATTACCTTCACAGCAAGTATGATCCGATTCGAGAGGCTGCAAAATTTGCCGAACGCCATTATAAAAAGAACCATCTTCATATTTTATTTGGCGTGGGTTCAGGATATATTGCGAAAGCTTTAAGTGAAAAGATGACTGAGGAGGAATTTTTAATTATTGTCGAGCCTATCGAATTTTTAGCTGATAAACATCTGGAAGAAGAAAGTCAATTAGAGCGATGCATCATCATTAAAGGAGAAGATCAAGAGCTTTTTGAAAAAATTTATGAACCTTTTGGAAATACATTCGGTAAAAGAGTTTCTGTTGTTTGTTCTCCTAATTACGATAAAATTTGTTCAAGCTATTATCATAGTATATTAAAAATAGTCAAAGATCATATTTATATGCAGCAAGTAAATATAAATACAATTAAATATTTTTCAAAAGAATGGCAAAAGAACTTCACATTAAATTTATTTTATGCATATGATGATGTGCCTTTAAAATGTTTGGAACATATTTATAATGTGCCAGTTGTCGTTGCTTCCGGTGGTCCGTCGCTAACAAAGCAAATCCCTTTATTAAAAAAGGTAAGGAATCATATTTTGCTAATTTCTTCTGGGTCGACAATTAACACACTTCTTAAACATGATATTGAGCCTGACTTTATTGTTACGATTGATGGGGGAATCAACAACTATAGGCATTTTGAAACAATAGAGCTAAAACAAGCAAGAATAATCTATTCATTATCTAACCATGAGAAAATTAGAGAAAGATTCAATCGAAGATCGCTTGTATTTATATCTAACATAGATGATGATTTAAAAATATATGCACAAAAATTATTAAATAAAGAAATAGATGGTATATTAGGGGGCGCTTCTGTCGCCAATTTCGCATTAAATATAGCTTATATGATTTCAACGGGGCCTGTTGCATTAATTGGTCAAGATTTGGCCTATACCGATAACAAAACACATGCAGAACATAATAAAAATTTCAGAAAAATTGATGAAACATATATTAAACAAAGAGGACTGTTCTATACAGAGGGGTATTATGGTGGTCAAGTATTGACAGATTACACGTTTTTTACAATGAAGCATAATTTTGAAAGACTACTTCAAACTTTTTCACAGCCTGAAAGAATTTACAATTGTACAGAAGGTGGAGTTAAGCTGGAGGGCTATCAACAACTTTCTTTCCAAGAGTTTTGCGACAGATATGTAGATACGAATAAAAATGTACCAATGTTTGATATCGATTCATATCCGCACAGAGATATTCAAGAATGGGAAGAGTTTTTAATCCGAATTGAAAATGAAATAAGATTACATGATAAAGTACAGCGCCTTGCTGAGGAAGCAGTGCTGTTGCTGAAAAGAAATGTTTCTGATACAGCGTTTGATGCAAAAATTTTAAAAAAGTTAGATAAAATTGATGAACAGTTAAAACCAATTTTTGATGAAGGAATGATGTCATTAATTGCCCAACCTATTGTTTTAGATACATTTAATAACTACCTGGAAAAAGAGAATGAAACGGAACAAGAAATGTATCAACGAGTATACGCTCGTTCCATGGATTTATATTCGCGTTTGCAAGAAGCTGCAATCGATTCAAAATCTTATTTCATGCAGTTAAAAGAAAAAATTAAAAATAAAATTATTTCGATGGATAAGAGGGAGAAAGATGATGAATCTCATTTATGAAACACAAGATAGTTTCTATCAATATATTGAGCGAGTAGCATCGGGAACACAAACAATCGCTGACTATTTGCGTGAAGATAAAGTTGGGGAAGCAATGCAGCTAATTGCGCAATTTAGCGAAGGCGTTGCTTGGCTAACGAAGGTAATTGTATTAATGCGGGAACATAAGTATCATATTAACATTGATCCGAGCCAAATTAACGAATTTTTGCTGGAAATCAACGATGGTTTAGAACGGCAAGATTATGTTATTGTCGCCGATATGTTTGAATATGAAATAAAGCCTTTTTTTGAAGAGGCAACGAAAGAAAGATTTTATCAAATGAAGGAAGATAAAAATTGAGCGTTTTAGACCGTAATCTTGCCTTGATAAAAAATAAACAGTTGAGAGAAAGGTTGCTCCATCCTATAAATGAACCCATTGATGTTGATATTCATCCATCAAAAAAAGGGCCGCCAACAATGAAATTAAATGGGCATTACTTGTATAGTCGCTATGATCCATTGAAAGATGCCGAACGTTTTATTGATTCGCAAATAGACAGAGACGCCCATGTTTATTGCCTTTTTGGCTTTGGACTCGGTTATCATGTACAAGAATTGCTGCAAAAAGAACCGGATAAACAAATTGTCGTTATTGAACCTTATTTGTCTGTTATTCGAAAAGCAGCTGAAAATATAGATTTATCCAATATTTTCTTGCATTCGAATGTGGAAATTTTGTGCTTTGAACAAGGACAAGCAATGATTCGTACATTGAATGAGTTGGCTAAGCAGCAAACTAGATGGATTATACCGAACGCATGGTTAAAAGCAATGCCGCAGAGCCATCCATTAAAACGTTTTTTAGAAGATATAAAAATACAAGAAATGTCGTTTCAACGTTTTTCATCCTTAATGGAAAAGAATTTTGCAGAGAATTTGAAATATATGGATGCGGATGTAGGAAAATTGTTTGCGAAATTTAACGGTCAAAAAGCAGTATTAGTGTCATCCGGTCCTTCATTAGATGACACGGTTTATTCTTTAAAATGGCTGAAGAACAAATATTTTATTTTATCGGTTGGTTCTGCCCTTCGGGTTCTTAAAGAAAACAGCATCGTTCCGGATGCTGTTATTATCACAGACCCGCAAGAATTCGTTTATAAACAGTTAGATGGAATGGGGTTTGCCCAGACTTTAATTTATTTGTCAACAGCTTGTCATTCCGCTGTGGCGAATCATAAAGGGTTAAGAATTATCGCGTTCCAAAAAGGGTATCCTCAAGCTGAAAGTTACGCTGGTAAGAAAAAATTGCCTTTAGTTGATACGGGAGGGTCTGTCGCGACCACAGCGCTTGATATATTAATTAAAATGGGATTCTCTGAAATTGTGTTGTTAGGCCAGGATTTGGCTTATAGCAAAAACAGAAGCCATGCTTTACATTCGACATCAGGAGTAGAAGTAGTATCGAATGAAAACTTGCTGTCTGTTCTTGCGAATGATGGCACAATGGTAAAAACAACAACAATTCTATCTATTTATAGAAGATGGTTTGCACGAAAGGTTGCTGAAACGAAACATGTTATTTTTAAAAATACAGCTGAGAAAGGCGCTGTTATTCAAGGTATGCCTTTCGTCCATATATCTGAAATTATTTCAGAGTCAGAACATCTCATGGAGTGTAATTTTAGTGAAAAAATAAATCAAATAATAAATCAATATTAAAAAACTTGTAACTTTACTTCAAAGGGGTTTATGCTATGGAATTTTTGCGAAATCAAACAATTCTTGTTACAGGGGGAACTGGATCATTTGGGAAAAAGTTTGTAAAAAAAATATTAGAATATGATGTAAAAAAGGTTATCGTATTTAGCCGTGATGAATTAAAACAATATGAAATGGCACAAGAATATACGGACCCAAGAATCCGTTTTTTCATTGGTGACGTACGGGACAAAGATCGTCTATATCGCGCGTTTGATGGTGTAGATTATGTCGTCCATGCAGCGGCAATGAAACAAGTACCTGCATGTGAATACAACCCATTTGAAGCGGTAAAAACAAACATTTACGGCGCGCAAAACGTGATTGAAGCAGCGATTGACCGTGGAGTAAAACGGGTCATTGCATTAAGTACCGATAAGGCCGCGGCACCAATTAATTTATACGGTGCTACAAAACTAGCGTCCGATAAACTATTTGTAGCGGCCAACTCTTATGTCGGAGGAAAAGAAACTCGATTTGCCGTAGTGCGCTATGGAAATGTGGTTGGGAGCCGTGGAAGCGTTGTTCCATTGTTTAAAAAAATGGCCGCTGAAGGGAAGAAGCTGCCAATCACAGACGAACGGATGACTCGCTTCTGGATCACACTTGACCAAGGTGTTCAGTTTGTCATTGATTCCCTTACAAGAATGAAAGGCGGGGAAATTTTTGTTCCGAAAATCCCTAGTATGAAAGTGGTGGATCTTGCAAAAGCGATCGCGCCAGAGGCAGAAATTGAAATCATCGGCATCCGCCCTGGAGAAAAGCTTCATGAAACAATGATTACCGAAGATGATGCGAGACATACAGTTGAGTTTGATAATTATTATGTCATTACCCCCGAGTTTCCATGGTGTCCACAAGAATATGTGAAACACGGAAGAAGTTTGCCAGAAGGATTTAAATATACAAGTGATACAAATACGGAATGGTTAACAGTCGAACAGTTGCGAGCATTAGTAGAAGAAATATAGAATATTTCTTCTACTTTTTTAGCAGATGATTAAATAAATAAAAAAAGAGTGATTATTTAACGAATAGTCCATACGCCCCAGAATTCGAAAAAGATGTCGGACAATATGTCGGTGCTAGATATGCAGTCGCTTTTTCAAATGATGCGGCAGCTCTTCATAATTCTTGTTTTACAGTGGGCATTAGTGAAGGCGACGAAGCGATTACAACGCCGATGACATTTGAGCGAGTGCGAATTATGTGTTTTATCAAAATGGAACTTCTGTTTTTACTGATATTGATGAGAAAACGTATAATATTGACTCGAATAAACTTAAGAAAAACTAAACAAAACGAAAGCAGTTATTTCAGTTGGTTTTACAGGTCAACCTGTTATTTAGATTGCATTTTATAAATTTGTAAAAATGTAATTCTTATAATAGAAGATGCTGTTCATGTGTTAGGAGCTACATATAGACACATAAAGGTAGAAGATCGACTCAATTAAATATGACCATGTTTAGCTTTTCATTCGGTAAAACATATTAAATTGGGGAAAGGTGGCATTATTACAACGAACAATAAAGAGTGTTATGAAAAATTATTACAATTCAGAACTCATAGGATTACAAGCGATAAAGAAAAATTGAATTAATATCACAGCTCTTGGTATTATGAATTGCAGTTTCTTGGTTAACAACTATCGTAGATCGATATTCAAGCTGTTTTAGGTACAACCAGCTGAAGAAGACTGATAAATTTGTGGAATTATGTCGAAATATGTTGCAATGTATGAAATGAAGTGTTTAAAGATATGGATAAAATTGTAATTCCGTTTTCCAACTGAAGATGGAGAGTCAAGCTGGCATTAGATAATATTAACAGCATCAAGAGAAGCATTATAACAGCAAAATATTGGTGTCAATGTTCTCTCCTCAGTTTACTTACAACCTGATTATCAACAACTTGGTTGCAAAAAAGCCTTTATCCAAATACATACTTAAAACTCTATAAAGAAATGAGATTATATTCCATGCAATGAGTGAAGAAGATGTTAATGATGTGATAAAAGCAGTGAAGAGAACGATAGATTATTATAGGAAGTAAGAAGGTGGAAGAGTGAAAGTTGCTGCAATTATTCAAGCGCGGATGGGTTCAACAAGATTACCAGGTAAAATATTAAAAAAGGTCCTCGATAAAACGTTACTTGAATATCAAATTGAAAGAGTAAAAAGGGCAAAAACAATCGATGAAATTATTATTGCAACAACTACGAAAAAAAGTGATGACCGAATCGTTCAACTTTGTCAGCAACTTTCCATTCCTTACTATCGTGGTTCTGAAGAGGATGTATTATCTCGTTATTATGAAGCTGCGACAGAGTTTAATGTAGATGTAATTGTTCGTTTAACATCTGACTGTCCGATTATTGACCCAAATGTTATTGATAAAGTTGTTGAACATTATTTAGAAAACAAGGGTCGATACGATTATGTTTCGAATACATTAACGCGTACATATCCACGGGGATTGGATACAGAAGTGATGTCTTATGAAGCGTTAAAAAGAGCTCATAAAGAAGCCAAAGAGTTAACATATCGGGAACATGTAACAGCTTATATTTATCATCACCCTAACGAGTTTAAATTATGTAGTGTTCTAAATGAAAAGGATGAAAGTAAGCATCGTTGGACAGTAGATACAGAGGAAGATTTTCTATTAATTAAAAACATATTAGAAACATTGTATCCAATAAATCCATTGTTTACTTTAGAAGACGTCATTCTGATTTTACGAGACAAGCCTGAGTGGGTGCAGATAAACGCTCATATTGAACAAAAAAAGCTATAGGTTGTGTTTGGAATGAATGTTGTATTTAGGGTTGACTCATCAGTAACTATTGGAACAGGCCACGTGATGAGATGTCTGACATTAGCAAAACAACTAAAACAGATGAATGCAAATGTTTCTTTTATATGTAGGGAACTTGAGGGAGATTTAATCAATTTTATTAAAGATAATGAATTTACTGTTTATATTCTATCTAAAGCTATGATTAGTGAGGCGGACAATAACGCTATTTTCAAATGGTATAAAGAAAATTGGCAACAAGATGTTCGTGAAACTCAATATCTATTCGAAACACACATTCATTCAGTAGATTTTTTAATTGTTGATCACTATGGTTTAGATAAAAAATGGGAAGCGAGTCTTAAGCCCTTTACAAAGAAACTAATGGTGATTGATGATTTGGCAAATCGGAAGCATGTTTGTGATTTTCTCCTTGATCAAAACTTATATTTAAATTATCAAGATAGGTATAAAAATTTAGTTCCTCCTGAATGTAAGCAACTATTAGGACCCAATTATGTGTTATTAAGGGAAGAATTTATCGAGGCTTCTCGTCAGAAACGAATTCGTAATGAAATTCATAACATCCTTGTTTTTTTTGGCGGAACGGACCCTACGAACGAAACAGTCAAAGCATTAGATGCGTTAGCATTATTGGACAATAATATAAAAATAAATGTTGTTGTAGGTTCATCTAATACAAGAAAAGATCAAATTCGAGAATATTGTGATCGATATCCTAACTTCTTTTTTCATTGCCAAGTGTCAAATATGGCAGAATTAATGAATGAAGCAGATTTAGCAATTGGAGCTGGTGGGACGACAACATGGGAAAGATGTTATTTGGGGCTCCCATCCATTACAATTATTGTAGCAGATAACCAAATAGAGTTAACCGATGCTGTTAGCAAGTTTGGTGCGAGCATTAATCTTGGATTTAGTCATGAAGTCACATCTAATCAAATATTTGAAGCTGTAAAGGATTTAATCGAGCATCCTAAAAAAGTTCAATTACTATCTGAACGTGCTTCTAAACTTGTCAATCACAAAATTGTAAATACTTATCCAGTTGTTAAGGCAATTATGGAGGAACTAAAATGAACTTATTAGAACGTGCAAGACTAGAAGATATGAATTCCTCACATTTAGAAATGGTATTAAACTGGCGGAATCAAGAACATATTCGGGCGGTAATGTTTCATGATCGGGTCATTTCGCTAGAAGAACATAGGAAATGGTTTGACAGAGTTAAAAGAGACAAACGAACCATTGTAAAGATTTTTTACTTAGAAAATGTTCCGGTTGGGGTTGTGAATTTTACTAATATAGATTTTGAAAATGGCAAATGTTCTTGGGGATTTTATATTGGTGATCAAAGCGCGCCAAAAGGTTCAGGAACTTTAATGGGATATTTAGCCCTAAATTTTATATTTGACGAGTTAAACATCCGTAAATTATGTGCCGAGATAATAGACTCCAATGAAAGGAGTATTCGTTATCATCAGCGGTTGGGGTTTAGAACAGAAGGTGTATTGAAAGAACATGTCCTTAAAAATAATCAATATGTAGATGTAATCTTAATGGCATTATTTAATAAACAATGGAAAGAACAAAAAAGTAAAATACGATATATGATAGAAGGAATGAGAGTATGAACGAAATTATTGTTGAAGGAAGAAAGATTGGACCAAATCATAAACCTTTTGTTATTGCAGAAATGTCTGGTAACCATAATCAATCTCTAGAGCGAGCTTTGGAAATTGTTGAAGCGGCCGCAGAAGCAGGGGTAGATGCATTAAAAATACAAACATATACGGCGGATACAATGACATTAAATATTGAAAATCCAGAGTTTAAAATTGAAGATCCGGATAGCTTGTGGAATGGAAACACTTTATACCAGCTTTATCAACAAGCTTATACTCCATGGGAATGGCATAAGCCGATTTTTGATAGATGTCGTGAGTTAGGAATAATTCCGTTTAGTACCCCATTTGATGAAACCGCAGTAGATTTTTTAGAGGAATTAGATGCACCGATGTACAAGATTGCATCTTTTGAAAATAACGATATTCCACTCATTAAGAAAGTAGCTTCTACAGGTAAGCCGATGATTATTTCAACTGGAATGGCGACTGTAGCTGAATTAGATGAAACAGTAAGAGCGGCGAGAGAAGCAGGCTGTAAGGATCTAGTTCTTTTAAAATGTACAAGCACCTATCCTGCCTCTCCTGAAAATACAAATATACTAACCATTCCGCATATGAGAGAATTATTTGACTGTCAGGTTGGATTATCAGATCATACAATGGGAATAGGTGTGGCTGTTGCCAGCGTTGCATTAGGAGCAACAGTCATTGAAAAACATTTCACGTTATCAAGAGCAGATGGTGGGGTAGACTCTGCATTCTCAATGGAGCCTGATGAAATGAAAGCATTGGTAATTGAAACAGAAAGGGCATGGCAGGCATTAGGAGAAGTAAAATATGGACCAACTGAGAAAGAAAAAGCATCGTTGAAATTTAGAAGATCGATATATGTTGTAAAGGATATGGAAGCAGGAGAAAAAATTACAAAAGAGAGTATTAAAATTATTCGTCCCGGATATGGATTGCCGCCAAAATATTATGATTTAGTTCTTGGAAAAGCAGTGAAGAAAGATGTAAAAAAAGGAACACCATTAAGCTGGGATATATTGTTGTAAATGAAGGTGGAACAATGAAAAAAAGGGAATCTTTCCTTTCCTATGGACAACAATGGATTACGGATGAAGATATCGAAGCAGTCGTAACTGTGTTAAAGTCGCCTTTTTTAACCCAAGGACCAAAAATCCACGAGTTTGAACGAAAAGTCGCTGATTATGTTGGAGCGAAGTATGCTGTTGCGTTTTCAAACGGAACGGCAGCTCTTCATGGCGCTTGTTTTGCCGCGGGTATCGGTGAAGGAGACGAAGTGATAACGACGCCGATTACATTCGCGGCTACTTCCAACGCTGTTCTTTATTGCGGGGGAAAGCCTGTATTTGCGGATATTGATGACCGGACGTACAACATTGACCCTAAAGAAATACGCAAGCATATTACTCCAAATACAAAAGCGATTATCCCGGTCGATTTTACTGGGCAACCAGCTGACATGGATGCAATAATGGAGATCGCTAACGAGCATGGTTTGGTTGTCATCGAAGATGGGGCGCATTCTCTCGGGGCTGAGTATAAAGGGCGAAAAGTCGGCATGCTAGCGCATATGACGATGTTTAGCTTTCATCCTGTCAAGCCGGTTACAACAGCAGAAGGAGGAGTCATTGTAACTGATTCAGAGGAGTATTATGAAAAACTAAAACGGTTTCGCTCGCACGGCATTATAAAGCATAATTTGTCACGGGATGAAGGCCCTTGGTATTATGAAATGGTAGATTTAGGGTATAACTATCGAATGACTGATCTTCAAGCGGCGTTAGGCATTTCACAAATGGACAAATTGGATTGTTTTATCGAAAGACGCCGAGAAATTGCAAATATGTATAATGAAGCGTTTAAAACGATGGATTCTGTTATTGTGCCAATGCAGCTTGAAAGAACTCAATCGGGCTGGCATCTGTATGTGCTTCAATTAAAATTGGATAAACTAAAACGCAGCCGCAGAGAAATTTTTGAGAGTCTTCGCGCAGAAAACATTGGTGTTCATGTGCATTACATTCCGGTTTATTGGCATCCTTATTACCAAAAGTTGGGATATAGAAAAGGAATTTGCCCAAAAGCGGAACAATGGTATGAACAAGCATTAACATTGCCGATTTTTCCTAAAATGACGGATGAAGATGTGAATGATGTGATTGAAGCGGTGAAGAGGAATGTATATTAAGTTTAATAACTATTTGTAATGTTTTCGAAGAATTTCATAACGATAAAACATAAAAGATAGGGATGTTATCACTAGAATAATTTCTTGCTAGTAATGTTTTAGTGACAGAGGTTGAATTATTGAATCAGATGTGATAAAAAATGTAAATTTTTATTTGGAGGAGGAGAGTATTGGCAAAAAATCATGAATTAACTATTCCAGCTCACTATAATATTTATACTGGAAATAATACAGGCAGACAGCTTACTATCTATTTTTCTGAGCCAGATGCAGGAGTAAATGAAGGGACTGGTCTTTTGTTACTAATACCGGGATTTGGGGGAAATTCACAGTCAAATGTATATAAAAAGATGAGAGAGCAGTTTGCTGATCAATACAATCTTGTAACAATTCAGTGTGATTATTTTGGTAGTGAATTTATGCAAAACACCAAAAAAGCAAAACTGAATATTGATATCAGTGAGTTTAAAGATATAATCTCTAATGAGGACTATTGGAAATTAAAAGAAGAAAATATTACCTGGGAGCAATTTATTCAAATATTTTCAAAATATCCTATAAAAATTCCAATGTTAGAAATTTTGGATGAAAATAATGAAAATTTCAATGATATGGGATTTATGCAAGCACTCGATTTGTTAGCAGCTTTGTATGCAGTAAAAATTATTTTAAAAGATAACAATTTATCATTTAATCAAAATAAAGTAATTGCTTATGGTCATTCTCATGGAGCGTATTTAGGTTATTTATGTAACCGATTGGCACCAAATGATTTTACATTATTAATTGATAACTCGGGTTGGATTAAGCCAGCATACTTATATGCCAATAGATACATATTTAACATTATTGGAAAAATGACATTGCAAACAGAGTTTTCCTATTTGGCAAAAAAATTAAATTATGATAAAGATATACTTTATTTGCCGTACTTATATAAAGATTTTCACAACAACTCACAGATTTGGTCCTTCCATGGAAAAGATGATAGTCTAGTTCCTTATAAAGAAAAAGAGAAATTTTGTAATGAAGTAGGTGTTACAAAGTTCTTTATTATAGATGAATCTAAAGTAGATAATAAACGATTTTACTCAACAGATCATGGATTAAACGCCGATTTTTTGGAGTTATTCAAATTTGTTATGGAAAATGTAAAGTGGACTAAAAAAGATCCCTATTGTCTTAATAGAAAGACTGTATTTAGAAGTAGTACAATAGAATACACAGTAGACTTTGATTATGGGTTACCAATAATGTCCTTGAAGCCTTTATATAATTGATAGTGTTGCAAAACTAGAATAAAAACTTGAGTTATAGATAAGGATGCAACGTGACATAGCAGGCGAGCTTAATCAGCCGTCGCGTTGCATTCATGAAGAAGCTCTCAAAATTACATGGGGAATAGGAGTCAGTTTATGTTATCCGAAATTTGAAAAAAGTAGATGGAAACTGCTGGATTAGATTAAAAAAGTGATGAGGCGATTTTTGACAATACATAATAATAAAAAAAAGAGAAAAAAGAGGCTGGCTTCAAAAAGGTCGATTCAGTGACTTTTTGAGGCAGCCTCTTTATGTTATCACGTCAATAATTTTAACGTCTCCTCCACATTGCGGTTTATGTGCGAAATAAGCAGGTAATCTCCCTGCTGTCGAATCTTTCCGCTTATGTAGTTCATCATTTCGCGGGCGATGTTTGCGTCTCTCAACATCGATTCGGATGTGGTTAAGTTCGCTTCTTTTAACATAGTATTATTTAAGTGATGTTCAATCGCTTCGTAATCAGCCCCGACATTTGTTAAGTCATTTGTTACTTTTTTAAGCGCATTGTCCACTTTTGTTATAAGCTGTTCAGCATCTGTCCGCGTTAATAGCGTTGCTCCGTTAAGTCCAAGGCTGGTCGTGCTTGTATCAACCATGTCAACGGTAATGGTTTGGCCGGGATTTGCGCCGACTTGTAATGTTAGCGGTATGTTTTCGCCAAGAATTTTCTTTGTATTAAACTCAAGCTTTTCTGCAGTATCATCAATCGCTTGCAGCAGCTGATCCAATTCTTTTTGACTGGCTGCGCGGTCTTTTGCGTCGAGTGTATCATTGGCATTTTGTACAGCTAACTCCCGAATCCGTTGCAGGAGGTGATTGACGTTCATTAACCCTTCTTCGGCTGCTTTTAAAACGGAAAGGCCGTCTTGCATATTTCGCTGCGATTGCGCCAAACCTCTTATTTGCGCCCGCAATGTTTCTGAAATGCTTAATCCTGCAGCATCGTCACTCGCCCGATAAATTTTTAAACCTGAAGAGAGTTTCTCCAGTGTTTTGGTCAGATTAGTGACATTTCGCTGATAGCGGTAGGTCGAAAAAGCAATCATTGACTGGTTTTGTATTTTCATACACTCACCTCGATCTTCTCTGTTGTTGTGCTCATTTTATATATCGACTTTTTTCCATGAAACTTTAAATATTCTAAATAAAGCCGATATAAAGAGTAGTAAAGAAGTGATGCAGGAGGAAGAGAATGATGAAAATCGAAAATTCATTGCCGTTGCAGGAAGCTTATATTCCTCAGACATCTAAAGAAGGTGCAGCTTTGATGCAAAAAATTATGGAGCAACAGAGCGGGGCCAATGAAGAAACACCAGTATCGAAAAAAAAGGTGGAAGAAATCACTAACAAATTAAATGAGTTTTTAGAAATTCACAACCGCTCCCTTAAATTTATACTGCATGAAGAGTTAAACCAATATTACGTGCAAGTCATCGATGACGACACAGAAGAAGTGATACGGGAAATTCCTCCGAAGAAATTGTTAGACGCGTTTTACACAATGCAAAAATTTCTTGGCATGATCGTTGATGAAAAAATTTAGAAAGGGGCGAGTAATATGGCACCGATGCGAATCGGTGGTTTAGCGAGCGGAATGGACATCGATCAGCTCGTGAATGACTTAATGAAGGCAGAACGCATTCCGCTTGATAAATTATATCAGAAAAAGCAAATTTTTGAATGGCAGCGTGATGCATACCGTGAAATCAACAAAAAATTAGCGGATTTCGATCAATATTTATTTGATAATTTTATGTTATCCAGTAACTTTTATAAAAAAACAGCGACTTCATCAAACGAAGCGGCAGTAAGCGTGAAAGCGCTGAGTTCATCGTACGATTCAACAAATACGATAACAGTTTCCCAATTGGCTATGGCTGCTACTGGTGTTTCGGGGGAAGTGGGGAATGCGTCTTCGGCTACCAAACTAAGTGAGAAAGGGTTAGCGGCCGAGACTAAAATAACTATTGTCGCGCTGCAAGCTAACGGAACATATAAAGAAGAAGAGATAACATTCTCCCCGGATGATACGATCGCTGATGTTGTGAAGAAGCTTAATCAATCAAGTTTGAATATCAATGCCATTTTTGATGACAGCTCCAAAAAACTAGGAATTTCCACCCGAGCAACTGGTACATTGGACACAATTGATGTTGATAAGGCAGAGGTTTATGTGAAATCTGCAACAGGCGATGATATTTTTGCTACTATCTTTGGTTTTGGTACAGGAAATGACCAAAACGGCAATTCAGGTGTTACTTCTTTAGCAAATGGCGGACAAAACGCAAAATTTACGTTAAATGGATTAGAAATGGAAAGACAATCAAATACATTTACGATTAACGGCATAGAATACACGGTGAAAGCTGTAACTTCTACTCCTGTGACGGTTACTTCCTCCACTGACGTTGACGGCATGATTGCGAAAATTGAAGAGTTCGTCAACAAATATAACGAACTAATCGGTGCATTAAATGATAAAATCCGCGAAAAACGTTATCGCGATTATCCGCCGCTTACTGATGAACAAAAAAAGGAAATGACGGAAAAGCAGATCGAGCTATGGGAAGAAAAAGCGAAGAGCGGATTGCTTCGTGGAGATTCAATTATTTCGAATGGATTATCACAAATGCGCCGGGACTTATATAGTAGAGTAGATGGGATCGGTGAGAATGTCATTGATACTCTTTCTGAATTTGGAATTACCACAACCAGTGAAATTTCTAGCGGCGGCAAACTTGTGATTGATTACGACAAGTTGCGCAAAGCGCTTGAAAGCGATCCGGATAAAGTAGTGAAAACATTGACGCAAAATGGTGCAATCACCAAAGATTCTGCCACTGGCCAAGTGACTTCTGACACCCGTGGCATTGTGCAGCGCCTTCGTGATACAATAAAAGGGATTATCACCAATATTGAGAAAAAAGCAGGTAAACCGACGTACACAGAAAATCAATATTCCATCGGTCTGCAGCTAAGGGATGTTGAAAACCAAATTTCCGATTTTCAACGGCGCCTTCAGGATATTGAATCCCGTTATTGGCGGCAATTTACGGCGATGGAGCAAGCAATCCAAAGAGCGAACCAGCAATCAATGTTCCTCATGGGGCAATTTGGCGGAGGAATGTAAGGCTAAGCATTAATTTACTTAAATGGGGAGATGCTAACACATGACTACTCAGCAATTTCATCAAGTTTATAAACAAAATAGCGTGAGTACTGCTTCGCCGGGTGAATTAACATTAATGCTTTATAACGGTTGCCTGAAGTTTTTAAACAAAGCCAAACAGGCAATGCGTGAAGGGAACATACAAGAGCGGAATACGAATTTGCAAAAAGCGCAAAGAATTATTCAAGAACTTATGGCGACATTGAACCAAAAATACGAAATTGCCAAACAAATGATGATTATGTATGAATATATGAACCGGCGGTTGATTGAAGCAAACATAAAAAATGACATTTCCATCGTTGAAGAAGTAGAAGGGTTTGTGGCAGAGTTTCGTGATACATGGGAAGAAGTCATTCGTTTAACCCGCCAAAAGCAGTTTAAAGGAGATCAAGTCTAATGGATTTGATTGAGCAGCTTGTCTCTTGTTCAGAAAGCTTGCTGGAAGTTCTTCAGCATTCAGCGGATGAACGTGACAAGCAAGTGGAGAAAGTGGAGCAATTGTTGGCTGAAAGGGAAAAAATTATCGCCAGATTAAAGCAGGGATCATATGAAAACTTACACCAGCATCCTCAAGCCCGAAAAATTGTGGAAATGGAGCAAGACATTCAAAAAGGGTTGCGTCGTTTATATGAGGATATAAAAATGGATTTGAAAAGATGGAACGAAAAAAAACGTTTACAGCAATCTTATGAGAACACTTTTTCATATGTGGAAACATATGATGGCCGTTTTTACGATAAGAGAAAGTAGTGAACTGCCTGATTAATAAAAGTGATGTTGTTTCAACAGGTTATCATCTTAAAGGAAAAAGAGGGGGTGCATTGCAAACACCCTCTTTGCTTTTATCACAAAATTTTCAAAAACCCTTTCCCGATTGAAGGAGGATTTTGTTTGATATTGTTGAATATAATATACATACCCTTGATAAAGGAGTGGTCAGCGATGATCTATAACATTCGCGGGGAAAACATTGAAGTGACTCCGGCATTGCGTGAGTATGTCGAGAAAAAAATCGGAAAATTGGAAAGATATTTTGAAAACACGGAAGATGTCCATGTTCACGTCAATTTAAAAGTATATAACGATAAACAAGGGAAAATTGAAGTGACGATCCCGATGCCGCAGTTGCTGCTGCGCGCGGAGGAACGCCATGATGATATGTACGCGGCCATTGATTTAGTAGCGGATAAATTGGAACGACAAATCCGCAAACATAAAACGAAAGTCAACCGCAAATTGCGCGATCGTGATAAAGAAGTCAAACAAGTGGCTACCGTGCAAACAAACGCTCCGGCGGAAGATAATGAGGAAGAAGAATTTGAAATTGTCCGCACGAAACATTTCAGCTTAAAACCGATGGACAGCGAAGAAGCGATTTTGCAAATGAACTTGCTTGGCCATAATTTCTTCATCTTTACGAACGCGGAAACAAACCGCACGAACATCGTGTATCGCCGCAAAGACGGAAAATACGGTTTAATTGAAGCAAACTGACATTCATCCCCTGCCAGTGCCGGCAGGGGATGTTATAATGTTAAAAAAGAGCAGAAAAATGATGGAGGAACTTTTGCGGCAAATTTTAGTAAAGCTGGACAAGGTCGAAACGAATGTTGGACAATTTCAATCAGAAGTTCGCGGCCGTTTTGAGCAAATGGATAAACGGTTTGAACAGATTGACCAATGTTTCGCACAAGTTGACAAACGTTTTGAGCAGATTGATAAACGTTTTAAGCAGATTGACCAGCGTTTTGAACAAATTGATAAACGTTTTGAGGAAATTGACAAACGCTTTGAGCAGATGACCAACGTTTCGCACAAGTTGATGAACGTTTTGCTGAAATGAATAAACGCTTTGCTCAGGTTGATGAGCGCTTCGCTCAAATGGAAAAACGTTTTGCAACAATGGAAGCGCGGTTAGAACGTCTTGAGCAAGGAATGAAAGAGGTAAATGGCCGTCTTGATCGTCTTGAAAATGATATGGTGAATGTGAAAGGGCGGCTTGAGCAGGTAGAACGGGGATTATGCGAGGTGAAAGAAGCTTTACTGCGTCTGGAAAAACAAGCCGCTGACGATGTACATGCCCTGTTGAAAAATATAGGTAAGAAAGTTAGAAGAAAAAGGATTTGAAATATATGCGCTCAACAAGCGTCTTTTACATGTAAAAGGGCTATTGAACAAATTCAATCCCAAGAATAAAGCTGCTCCAGCTATAAAGGCCTTTCTTTCCATTGTTTCCCCTTTGTGCCTCTCCGCGTCTTAGTTGTCACCCATCTGTGTACGTGATATTATGTAAATTAGTGATTCTATATGAATAAGGAGCGTTTTCTATGCTTGGAGTATTGAAAAAAGTGTTTGATCCAAACAAACGCCAGCTTAGCCGTTTAGAAAAGATCGCTGACCAAGTCGATGCGCTTGGCCCGGAGATGGCAAAGCTTTCTGATGCCGAGTTGCGCCAAAAGACGGAGGAATTTAAGGCGCGCTACCAACAAGGGGAATCGCTTGATGATTTGTTGGTTGAAGCGTTTGCCGTCGTGCGCGAAGGGGCAAAGCGTGTCCTTGGATTATATCCGTATAAAGTGCAAATTATGGGCGGCGTCGTCCTTCATGAAGGAAATATCGCCGAAATGAAAACAGGGGAAGGAAAAACGCTGACGGCGACGATGCCTGTTTATTTAAACGCCTTAACCGGAAGAGGCGTGCACGTCGTGACGGTCAACGAATATTTGGCGACCCGCGACGCGACGGAAATGGGCAAGTTGTACGAGTTTCTTGGACTTAGCGTCGGTTTGAATTTAAGCGGCATGTCGCGCGAAGAAAAGCAGGCGGCGTATAATGCCGATATTACGTACGGAACGAATAACGAGTTCGGTTTTGACTATTTGCGCGATAACATGGTGCTTTATAAGGAGCATATCGTGCAGCGCCCGCTCCATTATGCGATCATTGACGAAGTGGACTCGATTTTGATTGACGAAGCGCGGACGCCGCTGATTATTTCGGGAACTGCGCAAAAATCGACGAAGCTGTATATCCAGGCGAACGCGTTTGTGCGCACGCTGAAAAAGGATGTCGATTATACGTACGATGAGAAAACGAAAAGCGTACAGCTGACCGAAGAAGGGATTACGAAAGCGGAAAAGGCGTTTGGCATCGACAACCTGTTTGACTTAAAGCATGTAACGCTGAACCATCATATTAATCTGGCGCTTAAAGCGCATGTGGCGATGCACCGTGATGTGGATTACGTCGTGGAAGACGGAAAAGTCGTCATCGTCGACCCGTTTACCGGCCGCTTGATGAGAGGGCGCCGCTACAGCGACGGTCTGCACCAAGCGATCGAGGCGAAAGAAGGGCTGGAAATTCAAAACGAGTCGATGACGCTCGCAACGATTACGTTCCAGAACTACTTCCGCATGTATGAAAAATTAGCGGGGATGACGGGAACGGCGAAAACGGAAGAAGAAGAGTTCCGCAACATTTATAACATGCAAGTTGTCGTCATTCCGACCAACAAACCGGTCATCCGCGAAGACCGCCCGGATTTGATTTTCCGGACGATGGAAGGAAAATTCCGCGCTGTCGTGGAAGATATCGCACAGCGCCATGCGAAAGGGCAGCCGGTGCTCGTCGGGACGGTGTCGATTGAAACGTCGGAACTGCTTTCGAACATGTTGAAAAAACGCGGCATTCCGCATAATGTATTAAATGCGAAAAACCATGCGAAAGAGGCGGAAATCATTGCCCAAGCCGGCCAAAAAGGCGCCGTGACGATCGCGACAAACATGGCTGGGCGCGGCACGGACATTAAGCTCGGTGAAGGCGTGAAAGAGCTTGGCGGCTTGGCGGTGATCGGCACGGAGCGCCATGAAAGCCGCCGCATTGATAACCAGCTGCGCGGCCGTTCAGGGCGCCAGGGCGACCCGGGCGTCTCGCAATTTTACTTGTCGCTCGAAGATGAACTGATGCGCCGTTTCGGCTCAGAAAGCTTAATGTCGATGATGGACCGGCTGGGCATGGATGACTCGCAGCCGATCCAAAGCAAAATGGTCACGAAAGCGGTCGAGTCGGCGCAAAAACGGGTTGAAGGCAACAACTTCGATGCCCGCAAGCAGCTGCTTCAATACGACGACGTGTTGCGCGAGCAGCGCGAAATCATTTACCGCCAGCGTTATGAAGTGCTCGATGCCGAGAACCTGCGTGATATTATTGAAAAAATGATCCAATCCGTCATTGAGCGCGTCGTCAACACTTATACACCGAAAGAAGAACTTCCGGAAGACTGGAATTTAAAAGGAATTGTCGATTACTTGAACGCGAATTTGCTGCCGGAAGGCGATGTGACCGTTAACGATTTGCGCGGCAAAGAGCCGGAAGAAATGATTGAGCTGATTTGGGAAAAAGTGAAAGCGCGCTATGATGAAAAAGAACAGCAAATTCCGCCGGAACAAATGCGCGAATTTGAACGCGTCATCGTTTTGCGCGCTGTCGATATGAAATGGATGGACCATATTGACGCGATGGAACAGCTGCGCCAAGGCATTCATTTGCGGGCGTACGGACAAATCGATCCGCTTCGCGAATACCAAATGGAAGGATACGCGATGTTTGAAAACATGATCGCTTCCATTGAAGAAGAAGTGGCGAAATATATTATGAAAGCGGAAATTCACAGCAATCTTGAGCGCCAGGAAGTGGCGAAAGGCGAAGCGGTTCATCCGAAAGAAGGAGAAGGAGAAACGAAGCGGAAACCGTACCGGAAAGCGGTGCGCATCGGCCGCAATGATCCTTGCATTTGCGGAAGCGGCAAGAAGTATAAACATTGCTGCGGCAAAAATGCCTAACGGCTGCGGCGGGGCGGGGGATTTCCCCTCGCTTTGTTTGCGCGAAAAGGCCGCCGCACCCATTGATTCTCCCTTGGAAAATCCAGTACAATGAGTTACGAGGTGAAGCATCATGATCGACTTGATCGAAATAAAGCAGGAACTTGAAAAAATGGCTAAGCGATTAGCGGAAATAAGGGGGTCTCTTTGACCTCGAAGCAAAGCAAGCGCGCATTCGCGAGCTAGAAGAGCAAATGGCGGCGCCGGACTTTTGGGATGACCAAAAAGCGGCGCAAACGGTGATTAATGAAGCAAATGCGCTGAAAGATTTAGTGGGCGAGTTTCAATCGCTTGAAGAACGCTTTGAAAACTTAGAAGTGACGTATGAGTTGATCAAAGAAGAGCCGGATGAAGATTTGCAGCAGGAGCTGGTTACAGAAGCGAAAAGATTGACGAAAGATTTTAGCGAATTTGAGCTCCAGCTTCTCTTAAACGAGCCATATGATAAAAACAACGCGATTTTAGAGCTTCATCCTGGCGCGGGCGGCACGGAATCACAAGACTGGGCTTCAATGCTTTTGCGGATGTATACGCGCTGGGCGGAGAAAAAAGGGTTTAAAGTGGAGACACTGGACTATCTGCCTGGCGAAGAAGCGGGAATTAAAAGCGTCACGCTTCTTATTAAAGGGCATAACGCCTACGGCTATTTGAAAGCAGAAAAAGGCGTGCACCGCCTTGTCCGGATTTCTCCGTTCGATGCGTCCGGACGCCGTCATACATCATTCGTCTCTTGTGAAGTGATTCCAGAGATGGACGATGACATTGAAATTGAAATCCGCCCGGAAGAGATCAGAATTGATACGTACCGTTCCAGCGGCGCCGGAGGGCAGCACGTCAACACGACGGACTCCGCCGTGCGCATCACCCATATCCCGACTGGCATTGTGGTGACGTGCCAATCGGAGCGTTCGCAAATTAAAAACCGCGAAAAAGCGCTGAATATGCTTAAAGCAAAGCTTTACCAAAAGAAATTGGAAGAACAGCAAGCCGAGCTTGCGGAAATTCGCGGCGAGCAAAAAGAAATTGGCTGGGGGAACCAAATCCGTTCGTACGTGTTCCATCCTTATTCGCTCGTCAAAGACCACCGCACGAACGTCGAGGTGGGGAACGTGCAAGCCGTAATGGACGGCGAAATCGACATATTTATCGACGCGTACTTGCGTTCCAAACTAAAATAAAGGCTGTTTGGCCACAAACAGTATAGATCAGGTTTCCTCACAATGTTCTCTTATATAAAGGCAGCGCAGAAGGTGTCCCATCGCTTTTGGGGCACCTTCTTTTTGGTTATAAACACTTTTATCCTACCCAGTGCACTGGATAAAATCGCTTTGCGGCGTTTTCGTTTGTGCGCAATCCCGGATTTCGTCCTTTTTTGCGTGAATGCTTTGCCGGTGGCGGCTGGTGTTCGCTTTTTTTCACAAGCTGGCTTTACTGCGCTGCTGCTTTAATCAGATGCCATTTACTTACGAAAATGGGCGTGCTATACTCTCATGGGAGGTCGGACGAATGAGAAGAAAAAATCGGCTATTGCATCCGAAAACGGAGCTTGTCATAGAATATTTGTGCATATTGATTGGTTCGGCGATAGTCGCCGTGGCGTTTAATCTTTTTTTATTGCCAAACCGCGTCGCCTCCGGCGGTGTCAGCGGAATCAGCACGATCGCCCATGCGGTGTTCGGCTGGCAGCCTGCCTATGTGCAATGGGCGCTCAACATTCCTTTGTTCGTTGCCGGAGTTGTTTTGCTTGGCAGGCAATTTGGGGTGAAGACGCTTGTCGGCACATTGTTTTTGCCGCTTGTTGTCTATTTGACGAAAGATGTTGAACCAGCCACCCGTGACCCGCTGCTTGGTTCGCTGTTTGGCGGCATTGGCGTCGGGCTTGGCCTCGGCATTGTGTTTCGCGGCAAAGCGTCAACAGGCGGGACCGATTTGGCGGCGCAAATCATTCATAAATACACCGGATTGTCCCTCGGCATGTGCGTGATATTGATCGACGGGCTTATCGTATCAACCGCAGCGTTTGTCTTTGATATTGAACAAGCGCTGTATGCGCTCATCGGCCTTTATGTGACAAGCAAAACGATCGATTTAGTGCAAGTCGGGCTCGGCAGCTCGAAAATGGCGATGATTATTACCAATGAGGAAGAAAAAGTGCGCCGCGCGATTTTGCATGAAATTGACCGCGGCGTCACAAGGCTGTCGGGGTATGGCGGCTATACCGACCATGAACGCCCGGTGTTGATGTGTGTGGTGCAGCAAGCGGAGTTCACAAAATTGAAACAATTGGTGAAAACCATTGATCCATCAGCGTTTGTCATTGTGATGAACGCCGCCGAAGTGCTCGGGGAAGGATTTAAGCGCACGTAATTTTTGTGAAATCGGTTATAATAACAATGAACGCAATTAATAGGACTAGGGGGAGTTTGTTTTATGAAATGGAAACTTGCCAGTCTGTTTATTGGCGCTTCGCTGTTGCTCGCTGCCTGTGGCGGCGGAAATGACGCGTCCAATAACAACAACGATAGCGGTGGCTCGACAGCATCAGCGGCAGAAGACATTTTCCAACAAAACTGTGCTTCCTGTCATGGGCAAGATTTGTCGGGCGGAGCTGGTCCAAACTTGCAAAAAGTTGGCAGCAAATATTCCAAAGATGACATTAAAAAAATTATTGAAGAAGGACGCGGCAGCATGCCGGCTGGCATTATCAAAGGAGAAGACGCTGACAAAGTGGCGGAATGGCTTGCGTCCAAAAAATAATAGTGATTGCCGATCCGGCACCTTAACAAGGGCCGGATTTTTTCTGGTGTAATGTTTTTGAAATATAAATGTAAAATTAAAATTTACGAGATAATGTTATAATAAACTTTGCGGAATTTTGTATGATCGGTTCGAAATAAGGTGAAACAGCTCGAGTGAGAACATCAAAGAAAACGAGATTAGGTGATAAAGCATGATTGAAATGCAAGATGTATACAAGACGTATCCGAACGGCGTAGTGGCGCTGAACGGGGTGAACGTCCGCATCAAGCAAGGGGAATTCGTGTATGTCGTTGGACCAAGCGGCGCGGGGAAATCGACGCTTGTGAAAATGATATACCGTGAAGAAAAACCGACAAGCGGCACCATTATGGTCAACGGCGTGAATCTTGCAAAATTAAGGGACAGCAAAGTTCCGTTATTGCGCCGGCATATCGGGGTCGTCTTTCAAGACTTCAAATTGCTTCCTAAGCTAACGGTATATGAAAATGTAGCGTTTGCTTTGGAAGTAATTGAAGAGTCTCCGAAACTGATTCGCAGCAAAGTGATGGAAGTGCTCGAATTAGTCGGGCTTAAGCATAAAGTGCGCTCATATCCGGATGAGCTTTCCGGCGGGGAGCAGCAGCGCGTTTCGATCGCCCGCTCGATCGTCAATTCTCCGAAAATTGTCATCGCTGATGAACCGACGGGAAATTTAGACCCGGAAACATCATGGGGAATTATGGATCTGTTTGAAAAAATCAACAATCGCGGCACAACAATTGTGATGGCGACACATAATCGCGAAATTGTCAATACGATTAGACGGCGCGTCATCGCAATGGAAAACGGGAAAATCGTCCGTGATGAGGCGAAGGGAGAATATGGCTATGAGGCTTAACACCCTGAAGCGCCACATGCGGGAAAGCATGAAAAGTCTTGGCAGAAACGGATGGATGACGTTCGCTTCCATCAGTGCGGTGACCGTTACGTTGCTGTTAGTTGGCGTGTTTTTAGTTGTCATGTTTAATATGAACCATTTCGCGGAAAAAATCGAAAACGATGTCGAAATTCGCGTCCATATTGATGTGGCGGCGAATGAGCAAGATAAACAAGCGCTTCGCGCGCAAATTGAAGCAATTCCTAAAGTGAAGGAAATACGCTATTCTTCGAAAGAACAAGAATTGAAAAATTTAATTAAAAGTTTCGGAGAAGAAGGTTCTTCGTTCCGTTTGTTTGAGCAAGATAATCCGTTAAGCGACGTTTATGTTGTCAAGACAGAAAAACCGACAGACACGATCAAAGTGGCCAAACAAATTGAAAAGCTCCAATTTGTGCACAAAGTGAACTACGGCCAAGGTCAAGTAGAAAAATTGTTCAGCACGTTGAAAGTGGCGCGGAACGTCGGAATTGTGCTGATTATCGGCCTGTTGTTCACCGCGATGTTTTTAATCTCGAATACGATTAAAATTACGATTTTTGCGCGGCGGCGCGAAATCGAGATTATGAGATTAGTAGGAGCGACGAACGGATTTATTCGTTGGCCGTTCTTTTTGGAAGGATTGTGGCTTGGCGTTATTGGCGCGATTTTTCCAATTGTGTCGATCTTGGTCGTTTATTATAACATTTATAAATTTTTAGAACCGAAAATTACCGTGCCGTTTATCGAGCTTCTGCCGCTGAATCCGTTTATGTGGCAAATCAGCTTGATTTTGCTGATTTTTGGAGCGTGCATCGGCGTTTGGGGAAGCATGATGTCTGTCCGCAGATTTTTGAAAGTTTGAAAGAAATAAAAGGGAGAGGGGAATAGATTGATGAAAAGAAGGAAAGTAATGGCGCTTGCGGCGGCGACAGTGTTGAGCATCGGCGTTTTTCCGCATTTTGCGGACGCGGTAAGCGACCGGGAAATTCAAGAAAAACGGGATGCAATTAATGATATCCGCTCCAAACAGTCTGCGGTGCAAGATAAAATCAACAACGCGGATCAACAAATCCAACAATTGCAGACACAACAAAAATCGCTCTCTGCGGAGATTAAAAAGCTCGATTTAGCAGTGGAAGAAACAAGTGGGAAAATCCGCAGCTTGTCGGCGGACATTCAACAAACAGAACAAGCTGTGGAAACATTGAAGCGCGAAATCGCTGAAGTGCAAGCGCGCATCGAAAAGCGGAACGAGATTTTAAAAGAGCGCGTGCGCTCGCTGCAAGAAAGTGGCGGAGTGATCAGCTATCTCGAAGTATTGCTTGGGTCGCAAAGCTTCAGCGACTTCATTGACCGCATCAGCGCAGTGACAACTATTTTTGAAGCGGACAAACAAATTATTCGTGAACAACAGGCCGATAAAGCGCTAAAAGAGAAAAAAGAAAAGGAACTTACCGATAAACTAAGCCGACTTCAAGCGGATTTGAAAGAGCTGGAGCAGCTTAAGCAGACATTAAATGAGCAAATCAACCAAAAGAATCAGTTAATGGCAAATTTAAAACAAAAAGAGCAAGAACATTATGAACTGAAAATGGAGCTCGCGGAAGAACAAGAATTGTTGAAAAAGCAGGAAGCAGCTGTCAAATACCAGCTTCAACAGCTGATGGAGAAAAAACGGGCAGAAGAAGCAGCAAAACGTAGAGCGGCTGCCAGCCATACATCTTCATCCGGAAGCGGAAGCATTTACAGCGGCGGTTCATCAAGTTCACGAAGCGAATCGAACGTTCCGCCTGTTACAAGCGGTGCGTTTATGAGACCGGCGAACGGTCCGGTTACGTCCGGATTTGGCTATCGCAGCTTTGGCGGCGGCGAATTCCATGCGGGAATCGATATCGGTAAGCGCGGTGCGGTTGTTCCTGTTGTTGCGGCAGCTGACGGATACGTGTTCCGCTCATATTTTTCAAGCAGCTATGGCAACGTCATTTTCATTACTCATGTGATTAACGGGCAAGTATACACGACCGTATACGCGCATCTTGAAGCACGCCTTGCCGGCGAGGGACAAGCCGTCCGCAAAGGGCAAGTCATCGGTTATATGGGCAATACAGGCCGTTCCACAGGCCCTCACCTTCACTTTGAGCTGCATCGCGGCCAATGGAATCCGGCAAAATCCAATGCGGTAAATCCGCTGGATTATATTAATTTTTAAATATGAAACCGAGCAGTGAGGCACTGCTCGGTTTTTTGCCTGTATGTCGGATGGGGCGCAAAGCCGTGCATAAAATTCCGTTTGCAGTCCGGTGAATGAAATCTATTTTTAATCGGGGGCAATCATTTTTGGTTGACAGATCCGGGTGACCGTTTTATACTTTTATCTTGAATTCGAGATTTATGAAATAAAGATAATGACAAAAGGAGTGTGTTAGTGATGGCAAGCATCGGATTGTTATTAATCCGTTTCGTTTTTGGACTAACATTCGCGGGGCATGGCGCCCAAAAGTTGTTCGGCTGGTTTGGCGGGCACGGGCTGAAGGGAACGGCCGGCTGGATGGAGTCGATCGGATTAAAACCGGGAAAGACGATGGCGCTTGCGGCAGGGGCAAGCGAACTGGCCGGCGGCATTTTATTCGCCATCGGTTTATGGACTCCGCTGGCTGCTTTATTAATGGTTGTGCCGATGATTGTGGCAATCGCAAAAGTGCATGGGCCAAACGGATATTGGGTGACGCAAAACGGCTATGAGTATAATCTGGCAATTATTGCGGTTGCCATAGGGGTGGCGCTCACCGGTCCGGGGCAGTATTCGCTCGATGCGATTATTTTTGGATAAATCCAATAAGGAGAGTGTGTGCACATGATGCAAATATATCCCGCGCAATCCCGCTATCATGCGGATTATGGATGGTTAAAGACATACCATAGTTTTTCTTTTGGCGACTATTATGATCCTAATAATCTTCAGTTTGGCCCGTTGCGCGTATTAAACGACGATTTTGTCGCTCCGCTTCGGGGATTTGGCGCCCATCCTCATCAAGAAATGGAAATTGTTTCGATTGTGCTGAAAGGATATTTAAAACATGAAGACAGCGCAGGACATACCGCGACGACAACGTTTGGCGGCGTGCAGCGGATGTCGGCGGGGACGGGGATCATTCATTCAGAAACAAACCCGTCGCCAACGGAAGAAGTGAATTTTTTACAGCTATGGTTTTTGCCTGAAGTCCGCGGGTTAACCCCGTCGTATGAGCGGACGACGTTCAATGTCGAGAAAATGAAAAATGCGCTGCTTCCGGTTGTGGCGAAAAACCCTTCTTCTCCGGAAATTGCTCATATTCATCAAGACTTGACGATTTATCTTTCCGATTTAGAAGCGGGACGTGAGCTTACATTTGCGCAGCAAGAAGGACGCCGAATCTTTTTCTTTGTGATTGAAGGCGATGTTGCGTTAAACGGGGAGGCGGTGTTGCACAAGCGCGATTCGGCGCGGATTACGGAAACGCCGGCGCTGCATATCACATCCGGAAACGGCGCGCGTTTTATGCTGATTGATTTGCCGTAACGAATGGAGAAATGGGCGCAAAAGGGTGTTAGATGACAAACAAAATGTATGTCCAACAGCACAGCAGGGTGTTCATTTTTGGAATACCCTGATTTTTTTTTCAAAACCTATTGGGTTGAGAAAACAACGGGAAATGTGTAAACTAGTAATGCAGAGAGACAGAATGCGATCATACGGTGTACAAGCTGATCATATGATGAAAATAGAAGGCATCGCACGACATGTTGTGTGGTGCCTTTCCTGTATGGCATAGGGTGAGGAGGAGAAAGTGTGAATAAAAAAACAACAGCAATGCTTATGGTTTTATCGATGCTAATCGGCGCCGGCGGCACGTATGCGGGCATGCAACTGGCGGCGCCTGATGGCGATCATGATCTATCGTTGGTTGCGTCGGATAAAACATTGACGGACAATGAGGAGAAAGAACTGAAAAAAGTTGAGCAGGCTTATGAATTGATAAAAAGCCGCTATGTGGAAAAAGTCGACGACGACAAATTAATTCAAGGCGCGATCCAAGGAATGATCAGCACGTTGAACGATCCGTATTCTGTTTATATGGACGAAAAAACAACCGAACAATTTAACGAGTCGCTCGATTCTTCGTTTGAAGGAATCGGCGCCGAAGTCAGCATGATTGACGGAAAAGTGACGATTGTCGCACCGATAAAAAACTCACCGGCGGAAAAAGCAGGATTAAAGCCGAATGATCAAATTTTGCGGGTGAATGGCGAAAGCCTCGAGGGGCTTGATTTATATGAAGCTGTGTTGAAAATTCGCGGAAAAAAAGGGACGACAGTGCAATTGGATGTTCTTCGCCCCGGCGTGAAAGACGTCATTAAAGTGAAAGTCGTCCGCGACGAAATTCCGATTGAAACGGTGTATGATTCCGTAAAAACGTATAACGGGAAAAAAGTCGGCTATTTGGAAGTGACGTCGTTTTCCGAAAATACCGCACAAGATTTTAAAAAGAAACTGGCGAAACTGGAAGAAGACCATATCGATGGTTTAATTATTGATGTCCGCGGCAATCCGGGCGGCTATTTGCAAAGCGTGGAAGAAATTTTAAAACAATTCATCCCGAAAGACAAACCGTACGTGCAAATTGAAGAGCGCAATGGCGATAAGCAGCGCTTTTATTCCGATTTGACCGCGAAAAAGCCGTATCCGATCGTCGTGTTAATTGACAAAGGCAGCGCGTCTGCCTCGGAAATTTTGGCTGGCGCGATGAAAGAAGCGGGGGGATACAAGCTTGTCGGCGAAACATCGTTCGGAAAAGGGACGGTGCAACAAGCGATTCCAATGGGGGACGGCAGCAACATAAAATTAACGCTTTATAAATGGCTGACGCCGGACGGACATTGGATTCATAAGAAAGGAGTTAAGCCGGACGTTGAAGTCAAACAGCCGGATTACTTCCACGCCAGTCCGCTTCATATCGAAAAAGCACTTTCCTTTGATATGAACAACGAACAAGTGAAAAATGCCCAACAAATGTTGAAAGGGATTGGCTTTGACCCGGGCCGCACCGATGGCTACTTCAGCAAAGAAACCGAGGCGGCGGTTAAAGCGTTCCAAAAAGCGAACAAACTTCCGCCAACCGGAAAAATCGATAAAAACACTGCCGACGTATTGCAGGCAAAAGTGATGGAGGCGATTCGCAATGAAGACAATGATGTTCAGCTAAAAACGGCGATGAAAGTGTTGTTTCAATAAAAGCGAAACGGGCAGCGCCTTGAGCGTTGCCCGTTTTTTTAACGAAAAAATACAAACTGTTTTTGCCCGATATAATTCAAAATCGTATAAAATCCCGCGCCAAGCAAAATCGCGGCATTGTTCGCCAGACGGGGGGAAATGATGCCGGCTGTCAGCGCCGCCCAATCAGTGAGCTGTGTGCTCAGGCGGTACGAACAATAATAGCATACGATCATGACCGCGATAAAGCGGAACGTGCTTTTGATAATGGAGACATTGCTTTGAAACGTAAACGTTCGGTTCAGTATGTAGCTGATGACCGCACTGGCCGCAATGCCGGCCAATGTTGCCTGCCAATACGGAACGTGGGGGAGACGATAAAGAAGATGCATGATCGATAATCCGGCCGCAGTGTGGATGATGCTGACAAGCAAAAAGCGCAGAAACGGCTGGTTCATAATTGCACCTTTTCTTTTTTGGAAAGTGGCGGAAGCGCTGGGGAACGCAACGTTTTTTCAATCGTAAACCGCGGCCGTCTTTTTACTTCTTGATAAATCTTCCCGATGTATTCTCCTATAAGGCCGATTCCCATTAGCAGCAAGCCGCCGATGAACCAGATCGAAATAATGATGGATGTCCATCCCGATTCGGCATGGCCGAGCAGTTTGACGGCCAGCGCGTATATGCCGGCGATGCTGCTAAGGAAAAAAGCGAGAAATCCAATGAATGTAATGAAGCGGATCGGCGCGATGCTAAAAGAAGTTATCCCGTCAAACGCAAATGATAGCATTTTTTTAAGCGGATATTTCGATTGTCCCGCAAACCGCTCTTTGCGGTCATAAAACACTTTCGTTGTCCGAAAGCCAAGCAGCGGCACGATTCCGCGCAAGAAGATGTTCACCTCTGTATAGCGGCTCAATTCCTCCAAAGCGCGCTTGCTCATTAACCGAAAATCGGCGTGATTGTACACTACATGAACTCCTAATTTTTGCATGAATCGGTAAAACCATTGCGCGGTCGCTCTTTTAAACCATGTATCAGCATCGCGGCTGCGCCGCACTCCATAAACAATATCATAGCCTTCCCAATATTTCACGACAAATTCGCGGATGGCGGAAACATCGTCTTGCAAATCTGCGTCGATGGAAATGACGCAGTCGGAATCGTTTTTCGCCGTTTCCAATCCGGCGAGCAGCGCTTTTTGGTGGCCAAAGTTGCGGGACAGCTTAATGCCGGTGACAAGCGGGTTCCGTTCGCTCTCTTGTTCAATAAGCTCCCATGTGCGGTCGCGGCTGCCGTCATCGACAAACAATACTTTGCTTCCGCCCGCGATTAAATGTTCCTCCATAAGATGTTCCAAGACGTTCGTTAACTGTTTGATCGTTTCCGGCAAAACGTCCTCTTCGTTATAACAAGGAACGACGATCGTCAAAACCGGTTTTTGCATTGTTGTCTCCTCCTTTCTTATTCCACTTCATATACATAAATTTTCCAAGCAGCTTGCGAATCTTCGAACGTTCTTAACAATCGGAGGTGAATTTCTTTCGCGTTCATGATTGGGACGGAAGAGAAAATATAGCGCCCTCCCATCTGCTTAAACACCTTCGTATTGATATCGAAATGATGAATTTTTTTATGCGATGTTTTGCGGAACATGTAATGCTTGCCAAGCTCGGCGGAAAACAGATAGACGCGGTTGCCCCAATGGTCAAAGTAATCTTGAAGAACAGGGCTTTTATCGAGCTCTTTGGCGATAATTTTGCGAAATTGATGCTTATAAGACAACGGATAAAAATTGTTATACGTATCGAGCGTGTAAAACCCGTTATATTGCGCGATCGCCGGATGAAGCCCGACGCTGGCGACGCGGTAGGAACTTTGTGGTTTGCCGATATATTGTTTGATTTCGTTAAACAAATGTTCCGCGTAAAATTCTTTAAACGAAGGAGTGCCGATGAGGCGGTAGCGGATTTCTTCGTTAAAGCCGCCAAGAATCAGCAGCTGGAGCGCCAAAGCGGCAGGAACGACACGCCGCCACCGGATTCCCTGTTTCCAGAGAATTTGCAACGCCAACGCAAAATCTAAATAGATGACCATTGGCCGCAAAAAGTGAAAGCGGGCAAAATTAAACGTATTTAACAAAGAAATGCGTTCTTTTAACGGCTGCCATCCTTTGTAAAACCAAAACGCGTACCATGTCGACAAGACAAAGTTCAGCACAAACAGGAAAATAAACTGTTTTTCAAGCGTTTCGCTCCGCTTCGCCCAAGCGAAAAAGAATGCGATCCATAAAACAGGAAGAATGACAAACGTATGCACGGTCATCACATGCGTATGGCCAAGCAAGTAGTTTTTGAACGTAAGCCGCACGCAATGAAGAAAACGGAGCCGCGAAGAAAGAAATTCGTTGCGGCTTGTCGGTTCTTCGCCAAATACGAGAGAATAAACGAGACGATATTCAATGGCGAAAAAAATGACTGTCATCAACGCAATCGCGCCAAAAAACGGCCAGTTCCACCGCTTTTGGACGATGATGTCACGCAGCCATAGCAGCGCCATTGCGGCAAGAAAGAAGAAAAATCCGAGCACGAAGCTGGCGTAAAACGGCAGCAGCACAAGAACAAGCCATTCTTTCCATGTCGCTTCGCCTTTCCGGATCGTTAAAAACGCCCATAGCGCCAGCGGCATGCCGAGTGTGCTCAACATTCCCGACGGCCAAAACGGAGTGAGTGCAAATGCCAGTGACGCGCCGACGCGGATGAGATAAGACTCTTCATCTGGAAGGAAGTGCCTTTTTAGCAAGGCATACATGCCGATAAACGCAAAAACACGGGTGATCGTCTGGCTGAGCGCATATGCGACCATCGAAGGGAACAGCGCATGGAGCCAAACGATGCCGCTGAATTCGGTGCCAAACGCGTTGCGCGGCAGCCCGTTAATCACTTGCGGAATCGTGGCGTTGAGCGGGCCGAACAGCTCGCCGCTTCGCGCCAGCACTTTATACCAAGCAATGTTGGAGTCCATGTTGTCATGTACCCGGATGTGCGCATCTTCCCCAAGTATATAAAGCGGAGAAAGGTAAACAGCTAAAAGAAGCAAAGCGATGCCGATCGCTGTTCGTTCGTTTCGCTTCATTCCCATTATTGTTCCGCTCCTTTTTGATGAAGCTTCAGAAAGCACCGTTCATTATAAATAACGATCATTAAAAAATAATAAAAAATCAGTGAAGAAAATGTAAAGGAATGTTGCCAGTAAAAAACTCCTTTTCTCGCAAAAGAGAAAGGAGTTTTTTGATGGCAGTAATTACGTAAACAGACTCATAAAGTGTCCGAGACCGCGGCGTTTTGCTTTTTTCTTCGTTTTTTCCGCTGCGTTCGCTTGTTCTTTATGCGCGTTTTCTTCCAATTTGGCAATGCGCTGTTCGAGTTTATGAAGATGGGAGGCTAATTCTTCGATTTCTTGGCGATGCTGGAGAAGCTGAACGGAAACGACATCGTCTGCTTTTTGATCGAGCTGGTGTTCGATGTGCTGGAGGCGGGAGGCGAACTGATTATAAACGGTGAATAGCGCTTCAGCGGAGGTTTTGTTTGGCGGTTCTTGGCTATCGCGCTGTTCCAATGCCGTTCCGTGTTCAAATTTTATTTGTTCCAGCAAAGAGATTGTTTCGGCGTCGAATACGTAGTGGCCCGCTTCGTTTTTCTGGCATGGAATATGATATTTTTTGACCCAGCGCTGAATCGTTTTCGGCGATACCCCAAGGCGTTTCGCGACAATGCTCGTTTTTAATTCCATTTATATGATTCCTCCTTATTTCATCTTGTTTTATATCATTTTCCACAGCGCCCGGAATTCCTTTCTGCTTGACAAAACTAGTGCGGATTCGGCAAAGAAAGTGGTGGTGCGGAACGATTCGGCATCAAGCGGCAAAAGATGCGGAAAAAATATTGCGTGCGATCATAGGATTTATGACAGCGATTTGGTAGAATAAGAGATAAAAGGTCGCGATATATGAGGTGGTGGCGGTATGTCCATATGGGTGTTGGAGGCGCTCAAAGGCGTTTTGCGGCTATTTGCGCAGCCGTTGTTTTACTTTGGGATAGTGCTGGCGCTTGCCGCTGGATGGCGGCGTGTAAAGCGGGAAAGAAAGCATTTTCATATTCGCGTGTACAGTCCGTTTCAGGAAAGCAAATTTTTTTGGCGGAGCGGCCTCGCCGCTGGGTTGATTTTATCGTTGGCGGCGGTCGCTGCCGGCATCGCGTTGCCGCGCGATGCCGTTTCGCTCATTGCCCTTGTGACGGTCGCGTTTGGATTGACGTTGCAAATGCGGCTGCTTTCTCCGGCGTATACGGTGGGAACGGCGCTGTTGATCATTAGTTTTCTGGCAAGCAATAAAGAGGTCTTTCCAGCTATGAAACGCTTTTTTCCTGATCTTGCCGAGGCGAATATGGCGGCGCTCGCCATGTTGCTTGCTTTATTGCTTTTTGTTGAAGCGTGGCTGATTTTACGCAACGGCGCCATCGAAACGTCTCCGCAGCTGGCGAAAAGCAAGCGCGGCTTGGTCGTCGGGGAGCACTGGTCACAGCGGCTTTGGCTCATTCCTGTGTTGCTGCCGGTGTCCGGGGAACTTCCGCCCCCGTTTTCATGGTGGCCGTTGTTTCCTTATGATGGGGGTTCTTATTCATTGATGCTTGTGCCGTTTTTAATCGGCTTTTCCCAGCGTGTCCAAGGGACGCTTCCGAAAGCTTCCATTCGTTTTGCCGGCCAGAAAGTGCTGCTGCTGGCATGGGGGGTGAGCCTGTTTGCCGTTGGCGGGTATTGGTATGCGCCGCTTTCCATCGTGGCGGCGGCGCTTGCGCTGGCCGGAAGGGAATGGCTTGCTTTTTATCTGCATCGGCAAGACCGTTTGAAACCTCCGCATTTTGCAAAGCGGGAACATGGGCTTGTCATTTTAGGCATTCTTCCGCACTCGAAGGCGGAAAAAATGGAACTGCAAATTGGCGAAGTGATCATGAAAGTGAACGGGATGCCGGTAAAAACGGAAGCGGAATTTTATGAAGCGTTGCAACGAAACCGGGCATTTTGTAAATTAGAAGTAATGGATGAAAACGAAGAAATCCGTTTCGTCCAAGGGGCGTTATATGAGGACGAACATCATGAGCTTGGGCTGTTGTTTGTCAAAGAACGGAAAAAATGGGCGTTAGAAGCCGTCTAATTAAGGGGATTTCATATGTGGTTTTTGATTGCATTAATTGTGCCATGTTTGCTTGTGCTGTTATTTACCCGCGTCACGTACAATCATTATATCGGAACATTATTGACAGTTGCGTTGCTTGTCGCATCTTATTTTAAAGGATACACGGACGATCTGCATGAAATTTTGGCGGATATCGTATCCACGACGGTTGGGTTTTTGTATGCGCGGAAAATGGTGAAACAGTTAAAAAAATAAGCGTGTTTGATCGCGGCGAACGGCAAAAATGCCGTTCGTTTTTTCATTGGAAGACGTTTTCTATTTTGGAACGAATATAAGTTCGCTTTTTATGCATCTTTTTTGCCAATGTGCTACAATGAGAAATATGAGGAAACGAAACAGGAGGTCGAATCGGTGGGAGACCGTTTTGAGTTAGTATCAGCATATCAGCCGCAAGGAGATCAGCCACAAGCGATTGCCAAACTGGTCGAAGGCATTCGCAAAGGCGTGAAGCACCAAACATTGTTAGGGGCAACGGGAACAGGAAAGACGTTTACGATTTCGAACGTCATAAAAGAAGTAAATAAACCGACGCTTGTGATTGCCCACAATAAAACGTTGGCAGGGCAATTGTACAGCGAGCTGAAGGAGTTTTTTCCGAACAATGCCGTTGAATACTTTGTCAGCTACTACGATTATTACCAGCCAGAGGCGTATGTGCCGCAGACGGATACGTATATTGAAAAAGACGCGAAGATTAACGATGAAATTGACAAGCTGCGGCACTCGGCGACATCGGCGCTGTTTGAGCGGCGCGATGTCATTATTGTCGCCAGCGTATCATGCATTTACGGGTTAGGATCGCCGGAAGAATACCGCGAGCTTGTCGTGTCGCTGCGCGTCGGCATGGAAATCGAGCGCAACGCTTTGCTGCGCCGTCTTGTCGATATCCAATATGAACGGAACGACATTGACTTTCAACGCGGAACGTTCCGGGTTCGCGGAGATGTCGTGGAGATTTTTCCTGCTTCTCGGGACGAGCATTGTATTCGCGTTGAATTTTTTGGCGATGAAATTGACCGCATTCGCGAAGTCGACGCGCTGACGGGAGAAATTATCGGGGAGCGCGAGCATGTTGCGATTTTTCCGGCTTCCCACTTCGTAACGCGGGAAGAAAAAATGCGTTTAGCGATCGAAAATATTGAAAAAGAACTTGAAGAGCGGCTGCGCGAATTGCGGGAACAAGGGAAACTGCTGGAAGCGCAGCGGCTCGAGCAGCGGACGCGCTACGATTTGGAGATGATGAGGGAAATGGGCTTTTGCTCGGGAATTGAAAACTATTCGCGCCATTTGGCGCTGCGCCCGCCAGGATCGACGCCATATACGCTGCTCGATTATTTTCCTGACGATTTTTTAATTATCGTGGATGAATCACATGTGACCTTGCCGCAGCTTCGCGGCATGTACAACGGAGACCGGGCGAGAAAACAAGTGCTTGTCGACCACGGCTTCCGCTTGCCGTCTGCGCTTGATAACCGCCCGTTAACGTTTGAGGAATTTGAGCAAAAAATCAACCAAATTATTTATGTCTCCGCCACTCCTGGCCCGTATGAGCTCGAACATAGCCCGGAAGTCGTCGAGCAAATTATTCGTCCGACAGGGCTGTTGGATCCGACGATTGATGTCCGGCCGATTGAAGGGCAAATCGATGATTTAATCGGGGAGATTCAGGAGCGCGTGAAGCGGAATGAGCGGACGCTCGTGACGACGCTGACGAAAAAAATGGCGGAAGATTTAACGGATTATTTGAAAGAAGTCGGCATTAAGGTCGCGTATTTGCATTCGGAAATTAAAACACTTGAGCGCATTGAAATCATTCGTGATTTGCGGCTTGGCAAATACGATGTGCTCGTCGGAATCAACTTGTTGCGGGAAGGTCTGGATATTCCGGAAGTCTCGCTTGTTGCCATTTTGGACGCAGATAAAGAAGGCTTTTTGCGCTCGGAACGCTCATTGATCCAAACGATCGGCCGCGCGGCAAGAAACGCGAATGGCCATGTCATTATGTATGCCGATACGATTACGAAATCGATGGAAATTGCGATTAATGAAACAAAACGGCGCCGTGCGATTCAAGAGGCATATAACCGTGAGCACGGCATTGTGCCGCAGACGGTGAAAAAAGAAATCCGCGATGTCATCCGCGCGACATATGCGGCGGAAGAAAAAGAAACATACGACGCGAAACCGTCTTACAGCAAGATGACAAAGAAAGAACGGGAACAGCTGATTGCCGATTTGGAAAAAGAAATGAAAGAGGCGGCAAAGGCGCTCGATTTCGAGCGGGCAGCCCAATTGCGCGATATTATTTTCGAGTTAAAAGCGGAAGGATGATTGTATGGCAACGGATAAAATCATCGTCAAAGGTGCGAGAGCCCATAATTTAAAAAATATCGACGTCGAAATTCCCCGTGACAAGCTCGTTGTTTTAACGGGGCTTTCCGGTTCGGGGAAATCGTCGCTTGCGTTTGATACGATTTATGCGGAAGGGCAGCGGCGCTATGTCGAATCACTTTCGGCATACGCCCGCCAGTTTTTAGGGCAAATGGATAAGCCGGATGTCGATGCGATTGAAGGGCTGTCGCCAGCGATTTCGATCGACCAGAAAACGACAAGCCGCAATCCGCGTTCGACTGTCGGAACGGTCACGGAAATTTATGATTATTTGCGGCTTTTGTTTGCCCGCATCGGCCGTCCGGTTTGTCCGGAGCATGGCATCGAAATTACATCGCAGACGATCGAGCAGATGGTCGACCGGCTTCTTTCCTATCCAGAACGGACGAAAATGCAAATTCTCGCTCCTATCGTCTCCGGGCGGAAAGGGACGCATGCGAAAACGCTGGAGGATATTCGCAAGCAAGGGTATGTGCGCGTGCGCGTCGACGGGGAAATGCGGGAGCTTACAGAAACGATTGAGCTTGAGAAAAATAAAAAACATTCGATTGAGGTCGTCGTCGACCGGATTATTATTAAAGACGGGATTGCTACACGTTTGGCAGATTCATTAGAGACGGCTTTGAAGCTTGCGGACGGAAAAGTGCTGATTGATGTCATTGGCCAGGAAGAGCTGCTGTTTAGCGAAAAACATGCGTGCCCGTATTGCGGCTTTTCGATTGGCGAGCTTGAGCCGCGCCTGTTTTCGTTTAACAGCCCGTACGGCGCCTGCCCGGATTGCGACGGCCTTGGGGCGACGCTTGAAGTCGATCCCGATTTAGTCATTCCGAACAATGAGCTGTCATTGCGCGAGCACGCCATCGCTCCGTGGGAGCCGCAAAGCTCGCAATATTATCCGCAGCTGTTAGAAGCGGTGTGCAACCATTACGGCATTGACATGGACGTGCCGGTAAAAGATTTGCCGAAAGAGCAGCTCGATAAAATTTTATACGGCAGCGGCGGCGAGAAAATTTACTTCCGCTATCAGAGCGACTTCGGGCAAATTCGCGAGCAATATATCGTTTTTGAAGGGGTTATTCCGAACGTGGAGCGCCGCTATCGGGAAACAAGTTCTGATTATGTCCGCGAACAAATGGAAAAATATATGGCGCAGCAGCCATGTCCGACGTGCAAAGGAAACCGCTTGAAAAAAGAGAGCCTCGCCGTTCTCGTCGGCGGCAAACATATCGGCGAAGTGACGGCCCTCTCCGTTACGGAGGCGCTTGCCTTTTTCGAAAACTTGCAGCTGAGCGAAAAAGAACAAAAAATCGCCCATCTCATTTTGCGCGAAATCCGCGAGCGCCTCGGCTTTTTAAAGAACGTCGGCCTCGATTATTTAACACTCAACCGCTCCGCCGGAACGCTTTCTGGCGGAGAAGCGCAGCGCATTCGTCTGGCGACGCAAATCGGCTCGCGCTTAACCGGGGTGCTTTACGTTTTGGACGAGCCGTCGATTGGGCTCCATCAGCGCGATAATGACCGTTTGATTGCGACGCTGAAAAGCATGCGCGACATCGGCAACACGCTTATTGTCGTTGAGCATGACGAAGATACGATGCTTGCCGCTGATTATTTAATTGATATTGGGCCGGGTGCGGGCATTCATGGCGGCCGCGTCGTTGCGGCCGGAACGCCGCAAGAAGTGATGAACAACCCGGACTCGCTCACCGGGCAATATTTATCGGGGAAAAAATTCATCCCTATTCCGAGCGAGCGCCGCAAACCGGATGGACGATGGATTGAGGTTGTCGGCGCGAAAGAAAATAACTTGAAAAACGTGTCGGTGAAAATCCCGCTCGGCACGTTTGTCGCGGTCACCGGCGTATCCGGTTCCGGAAAAAGCACGCTCGTCAATGAAATTTTGTATAAGGCGCTTGCGCAAAAACTGCAGCGCGCGAAGGCGAAACCAGGAGAGCATAAAACGATCAAAGGGCTTGAACATTTAGACAAAGTCATTGACATTGATCAATCGCCGATCGGCCGCACGCCCCGCTCCAACCCGGCGACATATACGGGCGTGTTTGACGATATTCGCGAAGTGTTTGCGGCGACGAATGAAGCGAAAGTGCGCGGGTATAAAAAAGGCCGCTTCAGCTTTAACGTCAAAGGCGGGCGATGCGAAGCGTGCCACGGCGACGGCATTATTAAAATCGAAATGCACTTTTTGCCGGATGTGTACGTTCCGTGTGAAGTATGCCATGGCAAACGGTATAACCGCGAAACGCTGGAAGTGACATACAAAGGAAAAAATATTGCGGAAGTGCTTGAGATGACAGTGGAAGATGCGCTTGAGTTTTTCGGGAATATCCCGAAAATTAAGCGGAAATTACAGACGCTGTATGATGTCGGTTTAGGGTATATGAAGCTTGGGCAGCCGGCAACGACGTTGTCGGGCGGAGAAGCGCAGCGCGTCAAATTGGCTGCCGAATTGCACCGCCGTTCGACAGGCCGGACGCTCTATATTTTAGACGAGCCGACGACCGGGCTTCACGTCGACGACATTGCCCGCTTATTGAAAGTGCTGCAGCGCCTAGTCGATAACGGGGATACCGTTCTCGTGATTGAGCACAATCTCGATGTCATAAAAACGGCGGACTACATTATCGATCTTGGCCCGGAAGGCGGCGAACAAGGCGGGCAAATCGTGGCGACGGGAACGCCGGAAGAAGTGGCTGAAGCAAAACATTCGTATACTGGCCGTTATTTAAAACCGATTTTGGAGCGCGACCGCGAACGGATGAGGGCATTGTATGAAACGGCAAGGGCATAAGCCTTTGCCGTTTTTTCTCTGCTCATATCTTGATGAAACTTTTCTTGATGACGGGCGTATATAAAAACAAAAGGAGGAATTTTTCGTGAATTCCAACAAAGTGCTCGCGTCATTATGTTATTTCAGCGTTCTTTTTGCCGGATTTATTTTTCCGGTGATCGTTTATTTTGTTGCCGATGATCAAGAAGTGAAAAAACATGCGAAAAAAGCGTTTCTGTCCCATTGCATTCCGGCTGCCACGATCGCAATTTTTATTATTCTTGGCGTTACGATGGGGGCTATGCATCAATACAGCGATATTTCTTTTTTAGTTGGAGGCGGGCTTGTATGGATCGGTTTTGCCATCGCGGGAATCGTTAACTTGGTCATTGTAGTTTGGAATATTGTGCAAGGAATTCGGGTATTAAAATAACATAAATGGGAGGGAAGCACCTATGGAAGAGAAAAAACGCATATTAAAAATGGTGCAGGACGGAAAACTAACAGTAGAAGAGGCGCTAACGCTGCTGGAAAAGCTAGATGAACAAAAAAGCGCCACCGGCTTGCTTGATTGGCATCATGTGTCCGGGTCGCATGCGAATGGAAAACAGCATTCCATAAAAATGGATTCGCTGAAAGAGAAATTGGTTGATTTTTTTGATGCAACCGTTAAAAAAGTGAAAGAATTTGATTTTCCATTTGCCAATTCAGTGGAAGTGAGACATGTTTTTCAACAAAACGATGTTGCTTTGCAAGAAATCGATGTGCATATTGCGAACGGGAATATTAAAGTAGTACCATGGGAACAAGCGGACGTTCGCGTCGAATGTGAAGCGAAAGTTTACCGTTTTGAATCACCGGACGCGGCGCGGCGGTCCTTTATAGAAGAGACGTCGTTTTTCGTGCAAAACGGGCGCTTCCGCTTTTCTGTCACGAAACCGTTTATAAAAACAAATGCGACGATTTATGTCCCGCAAGCACACTATCAAGATGCACATTTCCGCTTGTTTAACGGGGATATCGAGATGGAGCGCCTGCACGCAAACAAGCTGCATGTGAAAAACGTGAACGGCTCGATCACGCTTCAACATCTTTTCGCGGAAGAAGCGGAATTGGAAACGGCAAATGGGTCGATCATCCTTGAGCGCGGCGCAGTAGAGGAAGTGGAAGCGGAGACGATCCATGGGGAAATCAAACTGGAGGGAAATTACCGTTACGTGCGGCTGCGGACGTTTAGCGGCGGGATTGCGTATGCAACGGAAAGAGAAGATGGGGTCATTACCGGAAAAACCGTCACAGGAAATATTGCATTGCGGCTTCCCCGCAATATATGTTTGGAAGGAGAAATCAGAACGAACCTCGGCGGCTTGATCTGCCAGCACGCGAACGTGTCGCCTGTGGAGGAAAAGCAAGAGACTGCGCAAAAATTACTCCGTTTTGCATGTGAAAACCCTTCTAAACCGCCGTTTCATGTATACGCGGATTCGAAAGCGGGCTCCGTTTCTCTGCAGATGATGGAAGAAGGGGCATAAGCAAATGGAAGATCATCATGAAAAAAGACGGTGATAGGAAATGATTAATTGGTTGATTGGCGTATTTGTGAACACGGTTTTATTGATGGCGATTGACGGGTATTTTGATTCCATTCAATTTAGCGGCATCGGCGCCGCTTTTATTGCGAGCATGATTTTATCCATTTTAAACATTGTCGTGCGCCCTGTTTTAATTTTACTGACATTGCCTGTGACGATTTTGACGCTCGGATTATTTTTGTTCGTCATTAACGCGATTACTTTGCTGATGACGGCGGCGTTAATGGGCAACGCCTTTGAAATTGACGGATTCGGCACGGCGCTCCTCGCTTCGATTGTTCTTTCCTTTTTCCATTTGCTCGTGCAAAAAGCGATCATTGAGCCATTGCTGCAAAAATAAACGTTGGAGGCGGAACAGAGGCATCCGCCTCCTTTTTATTTGGATGGATGTTTCCCTTTCAATGCGAGAAAGAAAAATGCTAAAATGGAAAAAGACAAGAAAGGAGAGAAATCCAACATGCCGAAAGTGCGCACAAAAGATATTATCGAAAAGTTCCAGCTGGAATTGGTGAGCGGTGCGGAAGGAATTTACCGACCGATAACAACGAGCGACTTATCCCGCCCTGGCATTGAAATGGCGGGCTATTTCGCGTATTATCCGGCCGAGCGGATTCAGCTGTTAGGCAGAACGGAGCTTTCGTTTTATGAAACATTGAGCCCGGAAGAGAAAAAAATCAGAATGGAGCGGCTTTGTACCGATATTACTCCAGGGATTATCGTATCGCGCGGGCTGGAAGTTCCGCCGGAATTGATCGAAGCTTCCGAGCGACAATCGGTGCCGGTGATGCGCTCAACGATGAAAACGACACGCCTTTCAAGCCGCTTGACAAACTATTTGGAAAGTAAATTGGCGCCGACAACAGCGGTTCACGGTGTGCTGGTCGATGTCTACGGCGTCGGAGTATTAATCACTGGCAAGAGCGGAGTTGGCAAAAGCGAAACAGCGCTTGAATTAGTCAAACGCGGTCACCGGCTCGTCGCAGATGACTGTGTTGAAATTCGCCAAGAAGATGAAGGGATGCTCGTTGGCAGTGCGCCAGAGTTGATTGAGCATTTACTGGAAATCCGCGGGTTAGGCATTATTAATATGATGACATTGTTTGGCGCTGGAGCGGTGCGGACGCATAAGCGCATTTCATTAGTGATCGATTTGGAACTTTGGGATCCGAATAAACAATACGATCGCCTCGGATTGGAAGAAGAAAAAGTTAAAATTCTTGATACAGAATTGCCGAAATTAACGATACCGGTGCGGCCGGGGCGAAATCTGGCGGTGATTGTCGAAGTGGCCGCGATGAATTTCCGCTTGAAGCGAATGGGGGTTAACGCGGCGGAGGAGTTTTCCGCGCGCCTGACCGATGCGATTGAAGATGGGGAGCATGATTACGAATAACAGTTAGGAGGAGAAGAAAGCAATGGATGCGACGATTCAACCGCTTGACCGTGTTTTTTTGCATCTCGGTCCGATCACGATTTATTGGTATGGCGTCATTATCGGAGCGGGTGTGTTGATCGGGCTGTGGCTGGCGACGAGGGAGGGGGAGCGGCGCGGACTCCCCAAAGAAACGTTTGTTGACCTTGTTATGTTTGCGGTGCCAGTCGCCATTTTATGCGCGCGCGCCTATTATGTGATTTTTGAATGGAGTTATTATTCGAAACATCTATCGGAAATCCCGAAAATTTGGGAAGGCGGTCTCGCGATTCACGGCGGATTGCTCGGCGCGGTCGCGACAGGAATCGTCTTTGCGAAAGCGAAGGGGCTTTCATTCTGGAAGCTCGCGGACATTGCGGCGCCAAGCATTATTTTAGGGCAGGCGATCGGGCGCTGGGGAAATTTTATGAATCAGGAAGCGCACGGCGGGCCGGTAACGAGGGGATTTTTGGAAAGTTTGCATTTGCCGGATTTTATCATTAATCAAATGTATATTAACGGCCAATATTACCACCCGACGTTTTTATACGAGTCGCTTTGGAATGTTGCCGGTTTTTTGCTGCTGTTGTGGCTGCGGCGCGTCAATCTGCGGCGCGGCGAATTGTTTCTCAGCTATTTAATTTGGTATTCGGCCGGGCGGTTTTACATTGAAGGGATGCGCACCGATAGTTTGATGTTGACAAGTCATCTTCGCATGGCGCAAGTTGTTTCCGTTATGCTTATTATACTTTCGGTATGTTTATGGGTATATCGAAGAAAGAAAGGGTTGGCAAAAGAGCGGTATAGCGATTAGAAAAGGGGAGAGGAGAATATGGTTGGAATATTACGGCGGGGGTTTGCCGTTGGATTGCAAACAACATGGACGCTTGGAAAAGTGATTTTTCCTATCACGCTCATTGTATCCGTTTTGCAACATACTCCTGTATTGCAATGGATCATTCAGCTTGTCGCACCGTTAATGAAGTGGATCGGGCTTCCAGGAGACGCGGCAATTCCGCTTGTGCTCGGCAACTTATTAAACTTGTATGCGGCAATTGGCGCGATTTTAACGTTGGATTTAACGGTAAAAGAAGTGCTGATTTTAGCTGTCATGCTTTCGTTTTCCCACAATTTGCTTATCGAGTCGACTGTTGCCTCAAGAACGGGAATGAGCATTGCGTTAATGGTCGCCGTCCGCCTCAGTCTGGCAATCATTGCTGCGCTATTGATTCATCATCTTTGGCAAGGAGGAAGTGAGGCGGCGCAATATGGCTTTGTTTCCAACTCTCCAGAGCAGCTGGCGGGCTGGGGGGCTATTTTGCTTGCTGGAGTGAAAAAAGCGTGCCTTGGGATCGTGCAGCTGGCGGCGATCGTGATTCCGCTGATGATTGGAATTCAAATATTGAAAGAGTTAGAATGGATTCATGTTTTTTCACGCTGGATGGCGCCGTTGACAAAAATGCTCGGCATGAAAGAAAACACTTCATTGACATTGGCAGCTGGGCTCGTGTTTGGTCTGGCATACGGTGCAGGCGTGATGATTCAGGCGGTCAAAGAAGACGGGGTATCGAAGCGTGATTTGACGCTGGCGTTTATTTTTCTCGTATCTTGCCACGCGGTTATCGAAGACACGCTTGTGTTTGTGCCGCTTGGCATTCCTGTGTGGCCGCTGCTTGTCATCCGTTTGGCGACCGCCATGTTATTAACGATGCTTATCAGCTTTATTTGGAACGGCGGAAAGGAAGCAAAAAGGAAGGAAGCGACATTATGAAGATTCGTACCGTATTATTTGACCTTGATGGAACGTTAATCGATACAAATGAATTAATTATTCAATCGTTTTTGCATACGCTGGAAAAATATTATCCGGGAAAATATACGCGCGAGGACATCTTGCCGTTTATTGGCCCCCCGCTTAGTGAAACGTTCAACGCGTTAGATCCGTCGCGCGCGCAAGAAATGATTGATACATATCGCGCTTTCAATCATGCGCAGCACGACGCGCTCATCCGCGAATTTGATACAGTGTATGAAACGATTGAAACGCTCCATAAAAATGGGGTCCGCCTTGGCGTTGTGACGACAAAAATTCATCAAACGGCAGTGATGGGATTAAAGAAAACGAGACTAGAACCGTTTTTTGACTGCGTCATCGGGCTTGATGACGTCCATCATGCAAAGCCGGATCCGGAGCCGATTTATAAAGCGCTGGATTTGCTGCAATCAACACCGGATGAAGCGTTAATGGTTGGCGACAATTATCACGATATTTTGGCGGGAAAAAACGCCGGCACGAAAACGGCTGGGGTGGCATGGGCGATTAAAGGCCGAGAGTACTTGCAGCAATATAAGCCGGATTTTATGCTGGAAAAAATGAGCGATCTATTGGCGATTGTAGGAGTGGAAAATGCGTGAGACGGACGACGAAATATCCGGTATCCGGTGCCAATTCGTTATGGCAAATTTATCAAACCGTGTCGTTTTGGAAAGTGCTCAAAAACGTGATCGTCATTCAAATCGGCCGCTATACGCCGTTTTTAGCGGTGAAAAACTGGCTGTACCGCACGTTTTTGCGCATGAAAATTGGGGAAAAAACGGCGCTTGCTTTTATGGTCATGCCGGATATTATGTTTCCGGAGAAGATCCAAATCGGCCGCAATTGTGTGATTGGCTACAATACGACGATTTTGGCGCATGAATATTTAATTGATGAATACCGTCTCGGTGATGTCGTTATCGGCGACGAAGTGATGATCGGCGCCAATTCGACCGTGCTTCCCGGCGTCGTCATTGGCGACCGCGCCGTTGTTGCCGCCGGCACGGTCGTTCATAAAGATGTTCCGGCGGGAGCGTTTGTCGCCGGCAACCCGATGCGCATTATTTACACGAAAGAAGAGATGGAACGGAGAAAAGGGCATTGAGTCTCCCACCTGCATTTATGTAGAGGTGGGAGACTGTTTTTCTCTTTAGTCAACGAGCTTGGCAGTGCATTTGATTGGTAGATTGTTGACTAACTTTTTGTTCATTAAGTTCCAGATAGATTGGATGTTTTAGCTTCCACTGTTTCAGGTATACACGCTGCTTGGATGTCAAACTTACTCCAGTTTGCCCATAATTCGGATCATTTTGGTGATTGCATAGTCTAAGTCCATCAAATCATCCTCACCTTACGTGGAACATTATGTAAATATGGGAGTAAAGTGGGATATGGCACTAGGCTTTCAAGACTCAGGGATGGAGCTGGATGGATGGCTCGAGCTGATTCGCGCCATCATCCGACAATATAGTTTTGCACTCGATTCCTTGCAAATTACGGGCGAAGCGAACTTGACGTTTTACGGAAGGCTCCAAACCGAACGTCCAAAACGCTTTGGTGCAGGGAATTATTGCAGCAAAAGAGGCGGCGGAAGCGGCTAACGCGCAGGTGAAGATCGGATGCGCCGCGGTTCTGGATCATTTTGGCCCGGTTGTTCCTGAATTTTGGGAAAGCATTTTTCAGCTGGGCCGATGAACTTTTGTCGAGTCATTGGATTATGTCGGATATAATTTCTATGCGGATGTATTTGAAGCATCGATTGACCTGAAAACCGGCTTCTGTGGAGCACGTGCTGCGCCGCTTTCGCGAAAAAATTTGAAGACTGCCCATATACCTGAATCGGTTTCTATACGGATTACTGAGAACGGTTGGCCTACCGGGAAACATCCTTTTACCGGCGAAGACAGATCGTATGAACATCAGGCTAAAGTGCTGGAAGCGGTCATCCGAACCGTTTATGCGTTACGTCAAGAACTGAACATCACGCATTATGAACTTTTTGGTTTGCGTGATGCGGACAGTTCTGTTCATGATCTGTTCCATCAATTTGGTATTATGAGAGATGATTATACTCCGAAACCGGCGTTTTATACATTTCAGCGTTTAATACAGGAGTTGGGTGTTTGATGAAGAGGAAAGTATGAACGAGCAGGGTGATGTGTCATCCTGCTCGTTTTGCTGTTTTCGAAATTCTTTTCGCCGGATTTATCCTTATTTGTACGTCACTTTTACCTGAAATGCATTTTATAGTTGACGTATGAGATTATGAGGAGTAAACTACTAATAACTTCACTTCTCTACCATATTAGCAAACTAAAGCATTTGTTATAAAGGACGTGTGGAACATGACGAAAAAGTTGTTTATGTTTGAAAAACCTCTCGGCATGCGCGATACTTTGCCGTTTTTATATGAAATCAAAAAACGTGTTCGCCAGGCGATGGTCCGTGAAATCGAAACATGGGGGTATGAATTGATTGAAACGCCGACATTGGAATATTACGAGACGGTCGGCGCCGCCTCGGCGATTGACGACCATCAGCTGTTTAAGCTGCTCGACCAGCAAGGGCATACTCTCGTTCTTCGTCCCGATATGACCGCCCCGATTGCAAGGCTGGCCGCTTCCCGCCTTTATCAAGACGGCAATCCGCTCCGCCTTGCGTATAACGCGAATGTGTTCCGCGCCCAGCAGCGCGAAGGCGGGCGTCCGGCGGAATTTGAACAGATCGGTGTCGAATGCATCGGGGACGGCACGGTTGCAGCCGATGCAGAAGTCATTAGTGTCATGATCGCAGCGCTTAAGCAAACCGGGCTGCGGAATTTCACGGTGGCGATCGGCCATATCGGCTATGTCAATGCCCTGTTTTTAGAAATTTTAGGAAATGAAGAACGTGCCAGTGTATTGCGCCGTTTTTTATACGAAAAAAATTACGTTGGCTATCGGGAACATGTGAAGTCTCTTCCTCTTTCTTCTATTGATCAAAAACGCTTGCTTCAATTATTGCATTTGCGCGGCAACGACAAGACGATGGAAAATGCCAGAGAGCTTGTCCATAGCGAGGAAGGAAAGCGTGCGGTCGACGAGCTTTGCGAACTTGCCAGTGCGCTTCAACTGTACGGTGTGGACGGCGCAGTGAAAATTGATATGTCGCTCGTTAGCCATATGAGTTATTATGCGGGCATTTTATTCGAAGTATATGCCGAACATGTCGGCTTCCCGATCGGAAATGGCGGCCGCTATGACGAGCTGCTGGAGAAATTTTCACGGAAAGCCCCGGCAACCGGGTTTGGCGTTCGCGTTGACCGGCTTATCGAAGCGCTCGGGGAATCAGAGGCGGAAGCTGCGATTGAGTGCATCGTGTTTAGCCAGGAGCGGTTCGCCGAAGCGTTGGAGCTTGCGAGAACGAAGCGGCGGGAAGGGAAGCGCGTCGTGCTCCAGCATATTTTAGGCATCCGCGATATTGACGCATACAGCAAAAAATACCAGCCGATTACCTATTTGCTCGGCAGCGGAGGAAAGGAGGAGTGAGCGGTGCTGACGATTGCGATGCCGAAAGGGCGGATTTTTGCCGAAGCGCTTGAATTGCTGCAAAAAGCGGGATATACGCTCCCGGCGGAATTCGCTGAATCAAGAAAGCTGATGATGGAAGTGCCTGAAGAAAATATGCGCTTTATTCTCGCCAAGCCGATGGATGTCGTCACATATGTCGAACATGGGGTGGCCGATTTGGGCATCGCCGGCAAAGACGTGATGATGGAAGAAGAACGTGACGTATATGAGCTGTTAGATTTAAAGATTAGTAAGTGCCATTTAGCGGTGGCGGGCTTGCCAAACGGGCGCATGCCGCAAATTGCGCCGCGCGTGGCGACAAAATACCCGAACATCGCTTCGAGCTATTTCCGCGAACAAGGGGAGCAAGTTGAAATTATTCGGCTGAACGGTTCCATCGAGCTCGCTCCGCTTATCGGGCTTGCCGACCGCATTGTCGATATCGTCTCGACAGGGCGGACGCTGAAAGAAAACGGGCTTGTGGAGTTGGAGAAAATTGCTGACGTCACATCAAGATTAATCGTTAATCCGGTCAGTTACCGAATCAAAGACGAAGAAGTGGACGTGTTGGTCTGCCGTTTGTCCGAAGTCATTCCGCAATGAAGGAGAGGGAAACAGTGAAAATTGAACGAGTGAAAAGCCGTGTATCATTGCGCCGCACGATTGAGTCAGGGACGGAAGAACAGCGGCGTGCGGTGTTGGAGATTATTGCCACTGTGCGCGCCCGCGGCGATGAAGCCTTGAAAAGCTATACGGAAAAATTCGATGGCGTGCGGCTCGATTCGCTGCGCGTGACAAATGAAGAAATCGAAGCGGCGTATCAAAACGTAAGCGAGGAAGCGCTTCGCATCATTCGCGAAGCGGCGGAAAACATTCGCGATTATCACGAGCGGCAAAAGAGGGAGTCATGGATCATTGCAAAAGAAGACGGCACGATGCTCGGGCAAAAAATAACGCCGCTCGATGCGGTTGGGCTGTACGTTCCAGGAGGGACGGCGGCATACCCGTCATCGGTGCTTATGAATGTCATTCCTGCTCAAGTGGCGGGAGTGAAACGGATCGTGATCACATCTCCGCCAAATAAAAACGGGACGCTCCCGGCCGGCGTATTAGTCGCGGCCAGTGAATTGGGCGTGAAAGAAATCTATAAAGTCGGCGGCGCGCAGGCGATTGCCGCGCTCGCATATGGAACGGAAACGATTCGCCCGGTCGATAAAATTTTCGGACCAGGCAACATCTATGTGGCGCTTGCCAAACGGGAAGTGTTTGGACAAGTGGCGATTGACATGATTGCCGGGCCAAGCGAAATCGTCGTGCTAGCCGATGAAACGGCAAATGTGAACGAAATCGCCGCTGACTTGTTGTCACAAGCTGAACATGATGAGCGTGCTTCGGCGATTCTCGTCACGCCGTCGATGAAATTGGCGCTCGCGGTCGCAAGCGAGGTCGAAAAACAGCTTGAAACGCTGCCGCGCAAAGCGATTGCCGTTTCGGCGCTCGAAAATTACGGAGCGATTTATGTTACAGAAACGCTTGCGGAAGCGGTGGAAGTTGTCAATGAACTGGCGCCAGAGCATTTGGAAGTGATGACAGCCGAACCGATGCAGCTTCTTGGCCAAATCCGCCACGCGGGAGCGATTTTTTTAGGGCGCTTCAGCTCTGAGCCTGTCGGCGATTATTTCGCCGGCCCGAACCACGTGCTGCCGACGAACGGCACGGCCCGGTTTTCGAGCGGATTAAGCGTGGATGAGTTTGTGAAAAAATCGAGCATCATTTTTTACAGTGAACCGGCGCTGCAACGAAACGCCGGAAAAATCGCGGCATTCGCAAGACTTGAAGGGCTTGAGGCACATGCGCGCGCCGTTGAAGAACGTTTCAAAAAATAAGGGGGACGTTTTCATGGAAAGATATGCTTCGATTTCGCGAAAGACAAATGAGACCGATATTCAGCTGGCATTTGCCATCGACGGGGAAGGAAAAGCGGAGCTTCATACCGGCGTGCCGTTTTTAACCCATATGCTCGATTTGTTTACGAAGCACGGCCACTTTAATTTAACGGTGACTGCCAAAGGCGATACGGAGGTGGATGACCACCATACGACCGAAGATATCGGCATTTGTCTCGGGCAGGCGCTGCGGGAGGCGCTCGGCGATAAAAAAGGAATCAGACGTTATGGCAACGCGTTTGTGCCGATGGATGAAGCGCTCGCCCAAGTTGTCGTCGATTTAAGCAACCGCCCGCATTTTGAGTTTCGCGGCGAGTTTCCAAGCGAAAAAGTCGGGACATTTGATGTCGAATTAGTCCATGAGTTTTTGTGGAAATTGGCGCTGGAAGCGCGCATGAATCTGCATGTCATCGTCCATTATGGGCGCAACACGCATCATATGATCGAAGCGGTGTTTAAAGCATTAGGGCGTGCGCTTGATGAAGCGACGATGATCGATCCGCGCGTCAAAGGTGTTCCATCAACGAAAGGGATGTTGTGACGATGATTGGCATTATTGACTATGGAATGGGGAATTTATACAGCGTCAGCAAAGCGTTAGAACGGCTTCGTTACGAGTATGTCGTTTCCGACCAGCCAAATGTGCTGAAGCAAACGAAAGGGCTTATTTTGCCGGGTGTCGGTTCATTTAAAGACGCGATGCATATTTTGCGGGAAACAAAGCTTGACAAGTTTATTCGCGAAGCGGTCAATGAAGGCACGCCACTGTTTGGCATTTGCCTTGGCATGCAGCTGTTATTTGAGGAAAGCGAGGAAAACGGGCTGACAGAAGGATTAGGGCTGTTAAGCGGCCGCGTTATCCGCATTCCCGGCGTGACGGCGGGCGGCGAGCGGTATAAAGTGCCGCATATGGGATGGAACCGCCTCGTTTTTCGTCATCCATCCCCGCTGTTGCAAAACGTGGAAGAGGGCCATGTTTATTTCGTCCATTCGTACTATGTGGTGACGGACGATGACAGTGTGGTGCTTGCCAGCAGCTTTTACGATGTCGAGGTGCCGGCTGTCGTCGGGAAAGGGAACGTGTATGGCACACAGTTTCATCCGGAAAAAAGCGGCGAGGTCGGCATGAACATTTTGCAAAACTACGCATCGATCGTCGAAGGAAAGGGGAGGGTGTGATGGCGGCGTTTACGATTTATCCAGCGATTGATATACGCGGCGGCAAATGTGTCCGTCTTTTGCAAGGCGACTATACTAAAGAAACGGTATATGGCGATTCGCCGGTCGAAATGGCCGCCTTGTTCGCCGAACAAGGGGCGGAATGGATTCATATGGTGGACTTAGACGGCGCGAAAGAAGGAAAACGCGTCAACGACCGCTTCGTCGTCGAAGCGGCGAAACAGCTGCCGGTGAAAGTGCAAATCGGCGGCGGCATTCGCACGGAAGATGATATTGTCTATTATTTGGAAAACGGCGTGGCCCGCGTCATTTTAGGCAGCGCCGCCATCGCCCGGCCTTCGTTTGTCAAGGAAGTGCTGAAAAAATATGGCGAGCGCATTGCGATCGGCATTGATGCGAAAGACGGGTTTGTTGCGACGGAAGGGTGGCTTCACACATCGAATGTCAAAGCGACAGACCTTGGAAAAGAGCTGGCAGAAGCTGGAGCACAAACATTCATCTTCACGGATATCGCGACAGACGGAATGCTGTCTGGGCCAAATATTCAGGCGGCTGTCGAAATGGCGCGCGCAACCGGAAAGGATGTGATCGCTTCCGGCGGCGTCCGCTCGCTTGCAGATTTAGTATCGCTGCAAAACCACGTCGGTGACGGCGTCGCCGGCGCGATCGTCGGCAAAGCGCTCTACACGAAGCAATTTACGGTGGCGGAAGCGCTGAAGGTGGTGCAAGGGGAATGATTACAAAGCGCATTATTCCTTGTTTGGACGTGAAAGACGGGCGCGTCGTGAAGGGGGTGCAGTTCGTCCAGCTTCGCGATGCCGGCGATCCGGTTGAACTGGCGAAGTTTTACGACAAGCAAGGAGCGGATGAGCTTGTTTTTTTAGATATTTCCGCGTCACACGAAGGGCGGAAGACGATGGTGGAAGTCGTCGAGAAAGTTGCTGCCCAATTGGCGATCCCGTTTACGGTCGGCGGCGGGATTCATTCACTTGACGATATAAAGACGATTTTGCGTGCCGGCGCCGATAAAGTATCGCTCAATACGGCCGCTGTCCGCAATCCGCAGCTGATTACGGAAGGAGCGGATTTTTTCGGGGCGCAATGCATCGTTGTTGCGATTGATGCAAAGTATGACGAGACGATCGGCTCGTGGCGCGTGTATACGCACGGCGGGCGAAACGCGACGGATTTGGAAGCCGTCGAATGGGCAAAAGAAGCGGTCCGCCGCGGCGCAGGCGAAATTTTACTGACAAGCATGGATTGTGACGGCGAAAAAAACGGCTTTGATATTGCGCTGACGAGAGCGGTAAGCGAAGCGGTTTCCGTTCCGGTCATCGCTTCCGGTGGGGCTGGCAGCGCCGAACATTTTCTTGAAGCGTTCGTGGAAGGAAAAGCGGACGCAGCACTGGCGGCATCGATTTTCCACTATAAAGAAACGTCGATAAAAGAAGTAAAAGCGTACTTAAAAGAAAGAGGGGTAAATGTTCGATGAACCTCGCAAACATCCGCTTTGACGAAAAAGGGCTCGTTCCGGCGATTGTCCAAGATGCACAAAGCAAAGAAGTATTAATGCTTGCCTATATGAACGAAGAATCGCTAAAAAAATCGTTGGAAACAGGCGAAACATGGTTTTATAGCCGCTCGCGCAAGGAGCTTTGGCATAAAGGGGCCACTTCCGGCAATATACAGCGCATTGTTGACATGCGCTATGATTGTGACAGCGACTCCCTTCTTGTGCTTGTCGAGCCGGCTGGGCCAGCCTGCCATACGGGAAGCTATTCATGTTTTTTCAACCGCATGAACGGAGAAAAATGCGAAACTTCGCCAAACCGTTTTGCGATTATCAACACGTTGGAAGAAATTATCGCGAAGCGGGATGCCGAACGGCCTGAAGGGGCGTATACGACGTATTTATTCGAAAAAGGCGTCGATAAAATTTTAAAAAAGGTTGGCGAGGAAGCAGCTGAGGTCATTATTGCCGCGAAAAACCGCAACCATGACGAATTGAAATGGGAAGTTGCCGATTTATTGTATCATTTGCTTGTGCTGCTGAGAGAACAAAAACTTCCGCTTGATGCGGTGTTGGAAGTATTGGCAGAGCGGCATAACGCCAAACAATAAACAATGGCGCCGAGCTGGCTTTTCCTTGAGCCAGCTTTTATTTTTATGGTTGTTTTTGCAAAGAATATGGTATACTTTTTTCGGTAAATTCAACATAGATGGAGGATTCGATGGGAAAACAACTGAAGCCGAAACAGCGAGGAACAAAAATTATTCCATTTATTCAAAACGGTGAATACTATTTCAAAAAGGGAATGCAAGCGTATCAACAACGCGATTTGTATAAAGCGAAAAAATATTTGGAACGGGCGGTTCAATATGACGGAAATAACGCTTCGTTTGCATTGCAGCTTGCCTCCGTGCTTGCCGAGCTTGGAGAATATCAGGCCTCGAACCAATGGCTGTTCAAGATCATCCACGAGTTAGATGAAACGATGGACGAATGTTTTTATTTTTTGGCGAATAACTTTGCCCATCTCGGATTGTTCCACGAAGCAATGAAGTATGCGGAAACGTATCTGGCACGTGATCCAGACGGCCATTTTGCCGAGGATACAGAGGACTTAATGGAATTGCTGAAAATTGATCAAGAAGATGAAAACGGCGATGAACAAGACGATTTAATTACGCAGCAGGAGCGGGCGCGGCTTTTATTAGAAAAAGAAAAGTTTCCGGAAGCGATTCGCCTGCTGGAAATGATTATTGACAGATATCCTGAATTTTGGTCAGCGTACAACAATTTGGCGCTTGCCTACTTTTATAACGGAAACGTGCAAAAGGCACAAGAAATTATCGAGCAAGTGCTGGAGCGAAATCCAGGCAATTTACACGCGCTTTGCAACCGTCTCGTCTTTTATTATTATTTGCGCGACGAACGGCAAGTAAACCGCCTTTCTGACCAATTGGCATGTGTGCATCCGTTTTTTATCGAGCATCGTTATAAGCTCGGTGCGACATTTGCGCTTGTCGGCCGTTTCGACCTCGCTTTCAAATGGCTGTATCATTTATATAAAATCCGCTATGACGGAGATGATGCCTTTTATTATTGGCTTGCATATGCGGCCTATTACACCGGCCGCGAAGAATTAGCGAAAAATGTTTGGGAGAAGGTAATAGAAGCAAATCCTAACAAACGCGGAGAAGAGCCGTGGGCGTTCTCCGTCCCATCTGTTGACCCAGAACTTCAAAAAATTATTCGCTGGTTTGACCGAATGAATATCGCCGAAATGCTATACGGGCTTTATTTGCTTAGTGAATCGCCGTACAAAAATGATCCTGCCGTTTCCGTTGCGATTCGCCGCTATTTGGCCGATCATCCGCTCCTTAGCCAATTTGCGGATTATTTTTTGTTTCATGAGGCAGAAATGACTCCTCCGTATGTTGTCGATAGCCATATCATTATTAATAAGCTGTCGGAGAAAAATGAGCGGGCAGATGAAACCATGTACATTGCGTGGTTTTCCGTCGTCGTGAACGCATCGGCAAAAGAGCGGTTTTCTAACCATTCTGCCTGGTCGGCGGCGCTGGAGTATGTATGGCGGCAGCGGCAAGGGCAGCATGTGACGCAAAAATGGATTGCCGATAAATATCACGTTTCATTATCAACGGTGAAAAAATATGTGAAGAAAGTGAAAGAACTATTATCATGAGCAAATTAATAGACGCTCATTCACAACTTCTATACGATAATGGTGAAAGGATTAATCAGTGAAGGAGTGGGACGACGTGTCAGAGGAAAAAATCTACGACGTCATTATTGCAGGAGCCGGGCCAGCAGGAATGACTGCCGCTGTCTATACATCTCGCGCGAATTTATCGACATTGATGATTGAGCGGGGTGTGCCAGGCGGGCAAATGGTAAATACAGAGGAAGTGGAAAACTATCCGGGATATGAGCAAATTTTAGGACCGGAATTAGCGACGAAAATGTTTGAACATGCGAAAAAATTTGGCGCAGAATACGCATACGGTGAAGTCAAAGAGATTATTGACGGCGAAGCGTATAAAACGGTTGTCGTCGGCGATAAGCAATATAAAGGGCGCGCCGTCATCATTGCGACTGGGGCGGAGTATAAAAAGCTCGGCGTGCCTGGTGAAGCTGAATATGGCGGCCGCGGTGTTTCGTATTGCGCTGTTTGCGATGGTGCGTTCTTTAAAGGAAAAGATCTTGTCGTTGTTGGTGGCGGCGACTCTGCAGTTGAAGAAGGAGTCTATTTAACCCGCTTTGCCAATAAAGTAACGATCGTTCACCGCCGTGACCAATTGCGCGCGCAAAAAATTTTGCAAGATCGCGCGTTTGCCAATGAAAAAATTGATTTTATTTGGAACCATACCGTAAAACAAATTAATGGAAAAGATGGAAAAGTGAACAGCGTGACGCTCGTTCATACGCAAACGGGTGAAGAACGCGAATTCCCATGCGACGGCGTGTTCATCTATATCGGCATGCTTCCGCTTTCAAAGCCGTTTGTGAATCTTGGCATCACCAATGAAAACGGATATATCGTGACAAATGAGCGCATGGAAACAAAAGTGCCAGGCATTTTCGCGGCAGGAGACGTCCGCGAAAAATCGTTGCGGCAAATCGTAACGGCGACAGGAGACGGAAGCATTGCGGCGCAAAGCGCGCAGCACTACGTGGAAGAGTTGAAGGAAAAATTAAACATAAAGTAATGAAATCGTAATCGATGTTTAACCGAGCTGTAACACGTGTGAAATATTTTTTTTGTATGCTAAAAATAAGTAATTGACCCCCTTTTATATAGATCTTTTTGTTCAGCACGGGTACCCTTTCCCGTGCTTCTTTTTTTATGCGGCGGGCAAGCGCGGGCACCGCGCACCGTGCTTCTTCGTTGTAGTCAATTGTAAGAAATAGTATAATAAAATAAATAGAAGTCTAACTATTTTCGATGGAGTTATGTTGAGGTGAGCGTGTTGCAGCGCGTGACAAATTGCGTTTTAGTAAAAGATGGAAAAGTGTTATTGTTGCAAAAGCCGAAGCGGGGCTGGTGGGTTGCCCCGGGAGGAAAGATGGAACAAGGGGAATCCGTCCGCGAAGCATGCATTCGCGAATATCGTGAAGAGACGGGAATTTATTTAAAAAACCCAAAGCTTAAAGGAGTTTTTACCATTGTTGTCAAAAATCAAGAGCAAACGGTTTCGGAATGGATGATGTTTACCTTTTTTGCCGATCAATTTGCTGGCGAAAATGTTCCGTACTGTGAAGAAGGAAAATTGGAATGGCATCCGTTGGAAACGATTCACCAGCTTCCAATGGCGCCTGGTGATTACCATATTTTAGATTATGCCCTTAAAGGATCAGGCGTTATGTACGGAACGTTTATATATACAGAAGATTTCGATCTGCTTTCTTACCGGTTAGATCCCAGTTGATGGTGAGGAGGGCGAGAAATGAGCGAAGGTTCGGCCAATAATATTCAAGTGGTGATTATCACGGGGATGTCTGGCGCCGGGAAAACGGTCGCGATTCAGAGCTTTGAAGACTTGGGCTTTTTTTGTGTCGATAATTTGCCGCCGACGCTGCTTCCAAAATTTTTGGAGCTGATGAAAGAATCGGGGAATAAAATAAATAAAGTGGCGTTAGTAATGGATTTGCGAAGCCGCGACTTTTTCGACAGCTTGTTTACCGCACTGGACGACTTGGCGGAGCAATCATGGGTAACGCCGCAAATTTTATTTTTGGACGCCGAAGATTCGACGCTGGTAGCGCGGTATAAAGAAACGAGACGCACGCACCCGCTCGCGCCAAACGGATTGCCGCTTGAGGGAATTCATTTGGAACGCAAATTGCTCGAAGAATTAAAAGGAAGGGCGCAAATTATTTACGATACGTCGGATTTAAAACCGCGCGAGCTGCGGGAAAAAATTTTGCAGCAGTTTTCTTCCCATGCGCAGCAAACGTTTACGGTCAACGTCATGTCGTTTGGCTTTAAATACGGCGTTCCGATTGACGCCGACTTAGTATTTGATGTTCGCTTTTTGCCAAACCCTCACTATATTGACCATATGCGCCCGAAAACAGGTTTGGATGAGGAAGTTTCATCCTATGTGCTGAAGTGGGGGGAAACGCAAAAATTTCTCGAAAAACTGATCGATTTATTGACATTTATGCTCCCGCATTATAAGCGGGAAGGAAAAAGCCAGCTTGTGATTGCCATTGGCTGCACGGGAGGGCAGCACCGGTCGGTGGCGATTGCCGAATATATCGCCCGCCATTTTGCCAACGATTATAAAACTCATGTGTCCCACCGTGACATGGAGAGGAGAAAGGAAAAGCATAAATGAATGCGAAAAGTCAACCAAAGATTGTCATCATCGGCGGCGGGACAGGGCTCCCTGTCTTGTTGCGCGGCTTGAAGCAGTATGCCGTTGATATTACGGCTATTGTCACTGTTGCTGATGATGGCGGCAGCTCAGGAAGATTACGCGATGAATTGCAAATTCCGCCGCCAGGAGATGTGCGCAACGTATTGGCGGCGCTGTCAGATGTCGAACCGCTTGTAATCGAGTTGTTTCAGCACCGGTTTCAAAACGGCAACGGCTTGTCAGGACATTCGTTAGGGAATTTAATTTTGGCGGCGTTGACGTCAATTACCGGCGATTTCGTGAAAGCGATCCGCGAGATGAGCAAAGTATTAAAGGTACACGGACAAGTGTTGCCGGCGGCAAACAAAAGCGTCGTTCTTCATGCCGAGATGGAAGACGGTGCTATTGTTTCCGGGGAGTCCAAAATCCCTTATTCTGGAAAAAGAATTAAAAAAGTATTTTTGACGCCAGAAAACGTGGAGCCGCTTCCGGAAACGATTGACGCGATTCGCTCTGCGGATTTGATCGTCATCGGCCCGGGAAGTTTATATACGAGCATTTTGCCAAATTTGCTTGTGCCGAAAATCGGCCAAGAGGTTTGCCGGGCGAAGGCGAAAAAAGTGTATATATGCAACGTGATGACCCAAGCGGGCGAGACGCTGCACTATACGGTAAGCGATCATGTCAAAGCGCTTCATGACCATATGGGATGCTTATTTCTTGATGTCGTTGTTGTCAATAACGGACATATTCCGGAAGAGATCCAACGGCGTTATGCAGAAGAGTTGGCCGAACCGGTGAAGGATGATGGCGACCGGCTCGCAGAGCTGGGAATTGAAGTGATTCGCGATAATATCGTCAGCTATGAAGACCGCGTCATCCGCCATGACACGAAAAAAGTAGCGTCGCTGCTCATTTCGCTTATTACAGCACCTCCTTCTTCTCAATGGCATGAATGAACTACGGAGGTGACTAACCAATGTCATTTGCGTCAGAAACGAAAAAGGAATTAACGAATTTAGAAGTGAAACCTTGTTGCTTAAAAGCGGAATTGTCCGCGCTTCTCCGCATGAATGGTTTATTATCTTTTTCCAACCGGAAAATTATTGTCGATGTGCAAACGGAAAACGCTGCCATCGCGCGGAGAATTTACACTCTTTTAAAGAAAGGGTACGAAGTTACGGTCGAACTGTTAGTTCGAAAAAAAATGCGCCTGAAAAAAAACAATGTGTACATTGTGCGAATCGTCGACGGCGCTCACGAATTGTTAAAGGATTTAAAAATATTGGAGGAGGATTTTTCGCTGATTCGGGTCATTTCGCCAGAATTAGTGAAAAAAAAGTGCTGTAAGCGTTCTTATTTGCGCGGCGCGTTTCTCGCCGGAGGATCGGTAAACAATCCGGAAACGTCATCCTACCATTTAGAAATTTTTTCTCTTTATGAAGAACATAACGACTCATTATGTGAATTAATGAACAGCCATTTTTTTCTTAATGCTAAAACGCTGGAACGAAAAAAAGGGTTTATTACGTATTTAAAAGAGGCGGAAAAAATTTCCGAGTTTTTAAACATTATTGGCGCCCATCAAGCGTTATTGCGCTTTGAAGATATCCGCATTGTGCGCGATATGAGAAATTCGGTGAACCGCCTTGTCAATTGCGAAACAGCGAACTTAAATAAAACGATTGGCGCTGCGCTTCGCCAAGTGGAAAATATTCGCTATATTGACGAAACGATCGGATTGAGCTCCCTTCCTGATAAATTGCGGGAAATTGCGGAATTGCGGATGATGTATCAGGATGTAACGTTAAAAGAATTAGGGGAATTAGTATCCGGCGGGAAGATAAGCAAATCAGGAATCAACCACCGTCTGCGGAAAATTGATGAAATTGCGGAACGGTTGCGGGCTGGCAAGCCTGTTGATTTTCATAAATCATTATAAAAAAGGGGAGATGGAGCATGGTTGAGAAACAAGTAGAAGTGCGGTTGAAAACAGGATTGCAAGCGCGCCCGGCGGCGTTGTTTGTGCAGGAGGCGAACCGCTTTTCTTCCGACATCTACTTGGAAAAAGACGGGAAAAGAGTGAATGCAAAAAGCATTATGGGGCTTATGAGCCTCGCAATCAGCACCGGTTCCGTCATTACATTGATCGCTGATGGCCCGGATGAAAACGAAGCGATTGAAAAATTAGCAAATTATGTGGAAAATGAAAAATAAACAAATAGGCTGCTTCTGCGCAATTCGAAGCAGCCTATCATTTTACCCGTTTTATTTTTCATCAACGCGCGTTAACACGCGGTCGATAATTCCATATTCTTGCGCTTTTTGCGCTGTCATGAAGTTATCGCGGTCTGTATCGCGTTCAATCACGTCGATTGGCTGGCCGGTATTTTCCGAAAGAATGCGGTTTAACTTATCGCGCAAGAAAAGGATTCGTTTTGCGGCAATTTCAATTTCTGTCGCCTGGCCTTGCGCGCCGCCAAGCGGTTGGTGGATCATAATTTCGCTGTTTGGCAAGGCAAACCGTTTTCCTTTTGCCCCGGCAGCAAGCAAAAATGCCCCCATCGAAGCGGCCATGCCGATGCAGATCGTCGAAACGTCCGGCTTAATAAATTGCATCGTGTCATAAATCGCCAAGCCGGCAGTAATCGATCCGCCTGGGCTGTTAATATAAAGCGAAATGTCTTTCTCCGGATCTTCTGCCGCTAAAAATAGCAATTGAGAAACGATCGAGTTTGCCACTTGATCGTCAATAGGACTGCCAAGAATGATAATGCGGTCTTTCAATAAACGAGAATAAATGTCATACGCACGTTCCCCGCGGCTTGTTTGCTCAATAACTGTAGGGATTAAATTCATGAGGCTTCCTCCTTTATCAATCGCTTAAAATCGTATGTATCTCTATCATACCTAAATGGTCAATGAAGGTCAAACAAAAAATACCTGATTTTGCTCTTCATTATTATTCATTATTCGCTGCCGGCATAAGACATCCCTTTTTTCATCATAACCTCTTTTCCATTTTTTAAACGTAAATTTCCTCTTGCAAAGTAAAGCTGTTTTCACTATAATTGAATATGCAATTGAACAAAGTGCCCTCGTAGTGTAGTGGATAGCACGAGAGATTCCGGTTCTCTTAGCGTGGGTTCGAATCCTGCCGAGGGCGTTTCAATTATCCGGCTGGTTCGGGTTAAAATGTCCGAACTCCTTGATGCGGCTGCGTTTGCAGCCGTTTTTCATTTTTTGGGAATCTTAAAGAATCCACTGGGATTTGAAAAAATTTTGCACGGCTTAATTGGCTTTTTGTTCCATTTCAGGGCGGATAAAGCGAAAACCTGCTGCAGAACGCGGCAGGTTTTTTGCGTAATTGCATAATGATAACTAAACGTTCTGCTTCCTTGTTGGCTGCGCTGTACTTGGCGAAAGCGCATTCCCGGGATGACGGTGTCTCATCCCCGCCATCCTGTTTTATATTTTTTATATACCGGCGGGGTGGCAGTATTGTACAATAAAAGAAAGGGGGGCTTGACGATGAGGGCTGAATTATGGCAAGAACAGCGGCTGAAGTTATCACTGACAAAGGAACTGACGCAAGCAATCGAATTATTGCAATATTCCGCTGTAGAGCTGCAGTCGTTTTTATATGAACAGTCGTTGGATAACCCGTTTCTGGAAATTCGCGATTACCGGCTGAAGCGCAGCTACCGCGACTCGTCGGATAAGGAAAAGCAGCGGTGGATCGAAAATATAAGCACTCATTCAGAAACGCTTTCATTGCATTTAATCGCACAGCTTCCAGCCCTGTCACTTTCAGAACGCGAAGAACGTGTCGTGCGTTATATGATCGCTTCCCTTGATGAAGATGGATATTTGCGGGTTGAGATCGAAGAGATCGCGGCACGGCTTGCTATTTCCAAACAGGAAGCGGAAAAAGCGCTGCAGATCATCCAGTCGTTAGAGCCGGCTGGCGTTGGCGCCCGCAGTTTGCAAGAATGTTTATATTTGCAGCTAAGGCGTTTGCCACATCGCGATGAGCTGGCGGAACAAATCGTACAGCATCATTTTTCGCTATTTGTCGAAAAAGCTTGGAAAACATTAGCGAAGCAGCTTGACATAGACATTGCTTCATTGCAGCGCGTATGGGATTTAATCCGCACGCTTGAGCCGCGCCCCGGCATCCATTATACAAAAGAGATGCCCCATTTCATCGTTCCTGATCTTATTATTGAACGGAGCGATGAAGGGGATTGGCGCATCTTTTGCAATGATGATGTGCATCCGGAGCTTGCCTGGAATCGGGCATATGAACAAAAAATTTCCGGCTATCGTGATGGGCAAGTGCAATCGTTTATCAAAGATAAATACCGGCAATTTTTATGGTTAACGAAAAGCTTGGAACAGCGCAAACAAACGTTGCTCAATATTATGCATGTCATTGTTGATAAACAGAAACAATGTTTGGAAGCGGGGTTTGCCGCTTTAAAGCCCCTTACGATGCGGGAAGTGGCGGAAGAGCTCGGCATTCACGAATCTACTGTCAGCCGTGCCGTGAAAAACAAATACGTGCAAACACCGTTTGGCACCGTGGAACTTCGCCGCTTTTTTTCCAACGCTGTTTCATCCGCTTATGCGGACGACGATGCCGCTTCTTCGGTAAAAGTGAAAATGTTTATTAAGCAATTAATTGAACAAGAAAATAAGCAGCGGCCGCTTTCCGACCAAAAGATCGCCGACTTGCTGCATGAGCGGTACGGTGTAGCCGTCTCACGCAGAACGGTTGCAAAATATCGCGAGCAACTGCATATTCCGTCATCGGCAAAACGAAAACAGTATGTAGGGAAGTGACAGCAAGTGATTATCCGCTTATATTCGAAGACAAACTGTCCGTTATGTGATAAAGCAAAACAAGTGTTGCAAGAACTGCAAAAGGAATTCGCTTTTCAAATTAAGGAAATTGATATTTATCAAGATGATGCGTTGCTGGAGAAATATCAATTAATGATTCCAGTCGTTGAAATCGACGGCGAAGAAGTCGGTTTCGGCATAATTCAAAAAGATGTCATAAGAAAGCGTTTGCTTGAGGCGCGAAACAGTTGAACATTGTCAATCCTCCTGTTACAATAAAGTTGCGCAGGCAGGAGGGAAATTTTTTTACACAATCGGGACATAATAAGTCACACCGGGACATTTTATGTCCATGTATTTTCACAAGGAGAAGGGAATCAATGCAATCATTAATTGAGGCGCAAAAAAAATTATTGCCCGACCTTCTTGAAATTATGCAAAAGCGCTACCGCATTTTGCGTTACATTTCTCTCATGCAGCCAGTCGGGCGCAGAGTGTTGTCAAACAGTTTAGGAATAAGTGAGCGCGTGCTTCGTTCCGAAGTGCAGTTTTTAAAAGAGCAAAACTTGCTGACCATCAGCTCCGCTGGCATGAGTTTGACGCAGGAAGGAAAGGGATTGCTGCATACGCTTGAAGATGTCATGCGGGAAGTGTTGGGTTTAAAAGATTTAGAAACAAAATTAAAGCGAAAACTTCATGTGGAAGAAATAATTGTTGTCGCCGGGGATAGCGACCTTTCTCCTTGGGTAAAAAAAGAAATGGGGAAAGCTTGTGTAACGTGCATGAAAGAACGGCTGGCAAACGGCGACATCGTGGCAGTGACCGGAGGCACCACAATGGCTGCGGTGGCCGAGATGATGACGCCGGATGCGAAGCTGAACGATCTTTTATTTGTTCCCGCACGGGGCGGCTTAGGGGAGAATGTGGAAAACCAAGCCAATACCATTTGCGCAAAGATGGCGGAAAAATCGTCAGGAAATTACCGGCTGCTTCATGTTCCCGACCATTTAAGCCGCGAAGCGTATGAGTCTTTAATCGAAGAACCGACCGTGAAAGAAGTGCTGGAACTGATTAAATCATGCCGTATGGTCGTGCATGGAATCGGGGATGCTATTACAATGGCAGAACGCCGAAAAACCCCAAATGAAGATATGGCGAAAATTCAGGCGCGCCATGCGGTTGCTGAAGCGTTTGGCTATTACTTTAATGAAAAAGGGGAAGTAGTCCATAAAGTGAAAACGGTCGGCATCCAGCTGGAAGACCTTCCGCGCGTCGAACATGTCATCGCAGTGGCTGGCGGATCTTCCAAAGCCAAAGCCATTCAGGCGTATATGAAACGGGCGCATCATTCGATTCTCATTACTGACGAAGGTGCAGCAAAAGCGTTACTAGGGGAGTAACATCCCTTAATATAAATACAACTATTTTAAAGGAGGAGCTATTGATGGCTGTAAAAATTGGTATTAACGGTTTTGGCCGTATAGGGCGCAACGTTTTTCGCGCAGCATTAAAAAACCCAAACATTGAAGTAGTGGCGGTTAACGACTTAACGGACGCCAACACATTGGCGCATCTTTTGAAATATGATTCTGTTCACGGCAAATTAGATGCAGAAGTGTCCGTGAATGGCAACAATATCGTTGTTAACGGAAAAGAAATCGTGGTGAAAGCAGAGCGTGACCCAGCTCAATTAGCATGGAACGAATTAGGCGTCGATATTGTCGTTGAATCGACAGGCCGTTTCACAAAACGCGAAGACGCGGCAAAACATTTGGAAGCTGGCGCGAAAAAAGTCATCATTTCTGCACCGGCGAAAAATGAAGATATTACGATCGTTATGGGTGTTAACCAAGATAAATACGATCCAGCAAACCATCACATTATTTCCAACGCTTCTTGCACAACGAACTGCTTGGCGCCATTTGCGAAAGTGCTTCATGAAAAATTTGGCATCGTCCGCGGCATGATGACGACAGTTCACTCGTATACGAACGACCAACAAATTTTGGACTTGCCTCATAAAGATTTGCGCCGCGCACGTGCTGCTGCAGAATCCATCATTCCAACGACAACAGGTGCGGCAAAAGCAGTTGCGCTTGTGTTGCCTGAATTAAAAGGCAAACTTAACGGCATGGCAATGCGCGTACCAACGCCAAATGTGTCTGTTGTCGACCTTGTTGCAGAGCTGGAAAAAGAAGTAACGGTTGAAGAAGTCAACGCAGCATTGAAAGAAGCGGCAGAAGGAGAATTAAAAGGCATTTTAGCTTACAGCGAAGAGCCGCTTGTATCGCGCGACTATAACGGTTCTACTGTATCTTCGACAATTGATGCGCTTTCGACAATGGTTATTGAAGGAACAATGGTGAAAGTAGTATCTTGGTACGATAACGAAACAGGCTATTCTCACCGCGTTGTTGATCTTGCAGAATATATCGCATCCAAAGGCTTATAATTGATGTGATTGTGTTTATCGCTTCATCAAGTCTATAATAAGAAAATGGGGAGGGGGAGCGGGGAGTGATCCCCACTCCTCTTCGTTTGTCAAAAATCACACAATCAAAAAGGGGGCATAGCGCCATGAATAAAAAAACGATTCAAGACGTGGATGTGAAAGGAAAACGGGTATTTTGCCGCGTCGACTTTAACGTGCCGATGGAAAACGGCGCGATTACGGACGACACGCGTATCCGCGCGGCACTTCCGACGATTCGTTATTTAATCGAGCAAGGGGCAAAAGTGATTTTGGCGAGCCATCTCGGCCGTCCAAAAGGAAAAGTCGTCGAAGAATTGCGCCTAAATGCAGTGGCTGAACGGTTAAGCGAGCTGCTCGGCAAACAGGTAGTGAAAACAGACGAAGCATATGGAGAGGCAGTAAAAACAGCAATCGCCGGCATGAAGGAAGGCGATGTATTGCTTCTCGAAAACGTCCGCTTTTATCCTGGGGAAGAGAAAAATGATCCAGAGTTGGCGAAAGCATTTGCTGAATTAGCGGATATTTACGTGAACGACGCATTTGGCGCTGCTCACCGCGCTCATGCTTCAACAGAAGGAATCGCACATTATTTGCCAGCGGTTGCCGGATTTTTAATGGAAAAAGAAATTGAAGTGTTAGGAAAAGCGTTGTCCAATCCAGAACGTCCATTTACGGCGATCATTGGCGGGGCGAAAGTGAAAGATAAAATTGGCGTCATTGAAAATTTGCTTAACAAAGTAGATAATTTGATTATTGGCGGCGGTCTTGCGTATACGTTTGTGAAGGCGCTCGGCCATGAAGTCGGCAAATCGCTGCTTGAAGAAGATAAAATTGAACTAGCGAAATCGTTTATGGAAAAAGCAAAAGAAAAAGGAGTCAACTTCTATATGCCGGTTGATGCCGTTGTGGCGGATCGGTTTGCGAACGATGCTAATACGAAAGTCGTTGCGATTGATGCGATTCCAAGCGATTGGGAAGCGCTCGATATCGGCCCGAAAACGTGCGAACTTTACCGTGATGTGATTATGAAATCGAAGCTTGTGGTTTGGAACGGCCCAATGGGCGTTTTTGAAATGGATGCTTTTGCCGGAGGAACAAAAGCGGTTGCCCAAGCGTTAGCGGATGCTGCCGATACATATTCGGTCATTGGCGGCGGAGATTCCGCGGCGGCGGTAGAAAAATTTGGCTTAGCAGACAAAATGGATCACATCTCTACCGGGGGCGGTGCATCGCTGGAATTTATGGAAGGAAAACAACTTCCTGGAGTGGTGGCGTTAAACGATAAATAACGCGCTAACTCCTTTCTGGGAAAGGAAGGGATCAGTGATGAGAAAACGAATTATCGCAGGAAACTGGAAAATGCATAAAACATTGCCGGAGGCAGTAAGCTTCGTGGAAGAAGTTAAACGGCTTGTGCCGCCGGCAGAACAAGTTGACTCTGTCATTTGCGCCCCTTTCTTGTTTTTAGACCGTCTTGTCCAAAATGTACAAGGCTCTGATTTAAAAATCGGTGCGCAAAACATGCATTTTGAAGACAAAGGGGCGTTTACTGGTGAAATCAGCCCGGTTGCGCTGAAAGATATCGGCGTGGCGTATGTCATTATCGGCCACTCCGAGCGCCGCGAAATGTTTGCGGAGACGGATGAAACCGTCAATAAAAAAGTGCATGCTGCCTTTAAGCATGGGCTGATTCCGATCGTCTGCTGCGGCGAAACGCTGGAACAGCGGGAAAGCGGCAAAACAAATGACATCGTCGGCGCGCAAGTTGAAAAAGCGCTTGCCGGTTTAACTGCGGAGCAAGCGAAACAAGTGGTGATCGCCTATGAGCCGATTTGGGCGATTGGCACTGGCAAATCATCGACGGCAGAAGATGCCAACGAAGTGTGCGGCCATATTCGTTCGGTCATCGCTAAAATCTTTTCTCCGGAAGTGGCTGAAGCCGTGCGCATTCAGTATGGCGGCAGCGTCAAACCGGAAAACATCCGCGAATTTTTAGCGCAAGAACATATTGATGGCGCCCTTGTCGGCGGCGCAAGCCTCGATCCGAAATCATTTTTACAATTAGTGGAGGCTGGACAGCATGAGTAAAAAACCAGTAGCGTTGATTATTTTAGACGGATTTGCGCTGCGTGATGAAACGTACGGCAATGCGATCGCGCAAGCAAAAAAGCCGAACTTTGACCGTTATTGGAATGAATATCCGCACTCAACATTAACTGCATGCGGTGAAGCGGTCGGGCTTCCAGAAGGACAAATGGGCAACTCGGAAGTCGGCCACTTAAATATCGGTGCCGGCCGCATTGTATACCAAAGCTTAACGCGCGTTAACATTGCGATTCGCGAGGGAGAGTTTGACCGCAACGAAACGTTTTTAGCGGCGATGAATCATGTCAAAGAAAAAGGAACGAATTTGCACATTTTCGGCCTGCTCTCCGATGGCGGCGTGCACAGCCACATTAACCATCTGTATGCACTGTTAAAATTGGCCGCAAAAGAAGGCGTAAAAAACGTCTATATCCACGGCTTTTTAGATGGCCGTGACGTCGGTCCGCAAACGGCGCCGAAATATATTAAAGAATTACAAGAAAAAATAAAAGAGTATGGCGTCGGGGAAATCGCGACATTATCCGGCCGTTATTACTCGATGGACCGCGACAAACGGTGGGAGCGCGTTGAAAAAGCGTACCGCGCGATGGTGTATGGGGAAGGCCCAACCTACCGCGATCCGCTTGAGTGCATTGAAGATTCTTATCAACATGGCATTTATGATGAATTCGTGCTTCCATCAGTCATCGTGCGTGAAGACGGATCGCCGGTGGCGACGATTAAAGACGAAGATGCGATCATTTTCTACAACTTCCGTCCAGACCGGGCGATTCAAATTTCGAACACGTTTACGAACGAAGACTTCCGCGAGTTCGATCGTGGTCCGAAACATCCGAAAAACTTGTTCTTTGTCTGCCTGACACACTTTAGTGAAACGGTTAAAGGATATGTTGCGTTCAAACCGACAAATCTGGATAATACGATCGGGGAAGTCCTATCGCAACATGGATTGCGACAGCTTCGCATCGCGGAAACGGAAAAATACCCGCATGTGACGTACTTTATGAACGGCGGGCGGGAAGAGAAGTTTCCTGGCGAAGACCGCATTTTAATCAATTCGCCAAAAGTCGCCACATACGACTTAAAACCAGAAATGAGCGCTTACGAAGTAACCGATGCGCTTCTTAAAGAAATCGAAGCAGATAAATATGACGCGATCATTTTAAACTATGCGAACCCGGACATGGTCGGCCACTCAGGAAAATTAGAACCGACGATTAAAGCGATCGAAGCGGTGGATGAGTGCCTTGGCAAAGTCGTGGATGCGATTCTTGCAAAAGGCGGCATCGCCATTATTACCGCGGACCATGGAAATGCGGATGAAGTATTGACGCCGGATGGCAAACCGCAAACGGCGCATACGACAAATCCGGTTCCGGTGATCGTAACGAAAAAAGGCATCGAACTCCGCAAAGGCGGAATTTTAGGCGATTTAGCGCCAACCATGCTTGACTTGCTTGGCTTGCCACAGCCAAAAGAAATGACAGGAAAAACATTAATAATAAAAAAATAATCAAAGGAGTGTGTGAACATGTCTGCAATTTTAGATGTATACGCACGTGAAGTATTAGACTCTCGCGGCAATCCGACGGTAGAAGTCGAAGTATATACGGAAGACGGCGGTTTTGGCCGTGCATTAGTACCAAGCGGTGCATCAACAGGAGAATACGAAGCGGTTGAATTGCGCGATGGCGATAAAAGCCGTTATCTTGGCAAAGGCGTATTAAAAGCGGTGGAAAATGTTAATGAAGTCATTGCGCCAGCGATCATCGGCTTGGAAGTGACAGACCAAGTCGGCATTGACAAGACGTTAATTGAATTGGACGGCACGGAAAACAAAAGCAAATTAGGGGCAAACGCGATTTTAGGTGTGTCTTTGGCAGTTGCGCGCGCGGCAGCAGATGAATTAGGCATGCCATTATACCAATACCTTGGCGGATTTAACGCAAAAACACTGCCTGTGCCAATGATGAACATTTTAAACGGCGGCGCGCATGCGGATAACAACGTCGATATTCAAGAATTTATGATTATGCCTGTCGGCGCGAAAAGCTTCCGCGAAGCGCTTCGCATGGGCGCAGAAATTTTCCATAGCTTAAAAGCCGTATTAAAAGCAAAAGGCTACAATACAGCGGTTGGTGACGAAGGTGGTTTCGCGCCAAACTTAAAATCGAACGAAGAAGCACTGCAAACGATCATTGAAGCGATTGAAAAAGCCGGCTACAAACCAGGCGAAGAAGTGATGCTGGCAATGGACGTTGCTTCTTCCGAGCTTTACAACAAAGAAGACGGCAAATATCATTTAGAAGGCGAAGGCGTTGTCAGAACGTCTGAAGAAATGGTTGCATGGTATGAAGAACTTGTTTCAAAATACCCTATCATTTCCATCGAAGACGGTTTAGATGAAAACGACTGGGAAGGCCATAAACTACTAACGGAGCGCCTCGGCAAAAAAGTACAGCTTGTCGGTGACGACTTGTTTGTAACGAACACGAAAAAACTGGCGGAAGGAATTGAAAAAGGCGTTGGCAACTCGATTTTAATTAAAGTTAACCAAATCGGTACATTAACGGAAACGTTCGATGCAATTGAAATGGCGAAACGCGCTGGATATACGGCGGTTGTTTCCCACCGTTCCGGTGAAACGGAAGACAGCACGATCGCTGACATCGCAGTGGCGACAAACGCTGGCCAAATCAAAACAGGGGCTCCTTCCCGCACGGACCGCGTTGCGAAATACAATCAATTGCTCCGCATCGAAGACCAGCTTGGTGACACAGCGATTTACAACGGCATTAAATCATTCTACAACTTGAAAAAATAATGACGGAATTTAAGCAAGGAACCTGGCCGAATCATTCGGTTGGGTTCTTTTTATTATTTGGAGAAAAATAAAGGATAATAAGCAAAAGGCTAGATGATTATGATGCAGAGGTAGCTCTTATGATTTTGACAGCGTTGAGATAAAAGATATAACTAGTCACTTTAATTAATGGCTTTATCACATAATAAAAAAATAACCTTGAATAGTGTCAGAAATTTACTATTTATTTTTTATCCGACAATATTGACCATTTTTATATAGGGAAATTAATTCCTTAAAAAGAAATATTTTATAGTGTAACAATGTCGAAGGAGGTAGCGTGAATATGTTTTGTATAACAAAGTATGGGGAATTCACTCTGGTGGAACGTCAGATGGTGATTATGGGTTTATGATAAGAATGGATGATGTTATAAATCCGTATAGTTCACCAGATAATCCGTTTACGCTCTATTATAGTTCTACCAATGTTTTAGTTGCAAATTAATAAAGTAATCAGGGGGAAATAATGAAAAAAATTTTATTAATACCTATACTGTTAGTTTTATTAATTTTGATCCTTTTTGCTATATTTTATTTTAGTGCGGGTACAAGCACTGATCATAAAGATTTAGCTCAATTTGAAGGATATGTAGTGGTCAAAGAAATACAAAAACAGGATGCATATAGAGTTCTCTTGATGCTTGGCAAAAATCGCTTGCATTATGACTTACCGCCTATTTACCGATGGCATGTCGCGCACTGCTGATTATCAGGAGGGACAAAGGGGCAAAGCTCGGGACTATGAGACATCAGTTCTTGGCGGCAAATTAAAGGCGTGCCATGTACTGGACACACCTTTTATATTTTTGCAAATCTTCATCAGCCGGGAGGTGCGAATTGACTGGCAGCCGGAATTTGCAGCAAATTTCCAAACAAATGCATTATGCCATGGATTGCGTTTGCGCAAAATGGAAATCCTAACTGTGGTCAGTTGCCGGAAGAATGGGCGATTTATGGTTTCGGCAAGAGAGCAGCCATGATTTTGGTGCGTCAAGCTGCATGGAAGCCGATCCGTTCAGCAAAAAAGGAAGAAAGAAAAAGCAACACGCGTTTTCATGAGCCAAAGAACCGTCCTGCATGCGAAATAAAGGATGGCTATATTTTTTGTTTTGAGAGAAAACTTGTTATAATGAATAATGCATGCTCCTCATCTCTATTGTGCAAGCTCCGCGTTTATGTTAAACTAAAAATATTGTAGTGCGTGTTTTTAAAGGAGGATTAGGCAATGCATACGTTGCTTGTCACATTGTTAGTTATTGTTTCGATTGCGCTTATTGTGGTCGTTTTGTTGCAATCGGGACGAAGCGCTGGCCTTTCTGGCGCCATTACCGGCGGTGCGGAGCAGCTGTTTGGAAAACAGAAAGCGCGCGGATTGGATGCGGTGTTGCAGCGCATAACAGTTGTGCTGGCGGTATTGTTTTTTGTATTATCAATAGCGGTGACGTATATGCAACTTTAATGTTGAAACAATGGGGCGGTCCAACCATTTATTCGGGCTGCCTTTTCTGTTTGGAAAGAGAAAGGGGTTATTGCAGATGAAGGTCGTTCCACCAAAACCATTTACGTTTGAAGCAGGAGAACGCGCAGTTTTGTTGCTGCACGGTTTTACCGGAAACTCGTCAGATGTCAGAATGTTGGGGCGCTTTCTTGAAGCAAAAGGATACACATGCCATGCACCAATTTATAAAGGGCACGGGGTGCCGCCAGAAGAGCTTGTGCACACTGGACCGGACGATTGGTGGCAAGATGTGATCAACGCCTATGAATTTTTAAAGAATAAAGGATACGAAAAAATCGCGGTTGCCGGACTGTCGCTTGGAGGCGTATTTTCTCTGAAATTAGGTTACACTGTACCTGTAGTGGGAATTATTCCAATGTGCGCGCCGATGTATATAAAAAGCGAAGAAACGATGTATGAAGGTGTGCTAAAGTATGCGCGCGAATATAAAAAACGGGAAGGAAAAACGCCGGAACAAATTGAAGAAGAAATGGAAGCATTTCAAAAGACGCCGATGAAAACGTTAAAAGCATTGCAGCAGCTTATTGCGGATGTGCGTGAGCGTATCGATTTGATTTATGCGCCGACATTTGTCGTGCAAGCGCGCCACGATGAAATGATTAACCCTGATAGCGCCAATATTATTTATAACGGTATTGAATCGCCTGTGAAAAAAATCAAGTGGTATGAAGAGTCAGGACACGTCATTACGCTGGATAAAGAAAAAGAACAGCTGCATGAGGATATTTACGAGTTTTTAGAATCGCTGGATTGGTAACCAACCGTTGAAAGGTGGGAGAAAAGGATGGATCAGTCATTAGTCGAGCGAATTTTAACGTTTATGCGGGATGAGGCGTACAAGCCTCTTACCGTTCAGGAGCTGGAAGAAGCGTTCGGTATCACGGACGCGGCAGCGTTTAAGGAGTTTGTTAAAGCGCTTGTTGCGATGGAGGAACAAGGGCTTGTTGTACGGACGAGAAGCAACCGTTACGGTGTGCCGGAAAAAATGAACTTAGTGCGCGGAAAAGTGTCCGGGCATGCGAAAGGATTCGCTTTCGTCGTGCCGGATGATCCGGAGCTCGATGACATTTTTATTCCGCCTTCTGAGATGAAAAACGCGATGCATGGCGATACTGTATTAGTGCGCGTGCATGCCGACTCTTCAGGTGCGCGCCGAGAGGGGACGATTGTGCGCATTTTAGAACGCGGCGTCACCGAAGTGGTCGGCACTTATACGGAAAGCAAATATTTCGGATTTGTCATCCCTGATGATAAAAAGATTGTCAACGATATTTTTATCCCGAAACATGCGGCAAACGGGGCCGTGGAAGGGCATAAAGTCGTCGTGCGGCTCACCTCATACCCGCAAGGGAGAATGAGCGCCGAAGGGGAAGTTGTAAAAATCCTCGGCCATAAAAACGATCCGGGCGTCGATATTTTATCCATTATTCATAAGCACGGCCTTCCGTTGCAATTTCCAGATGAAGTGCTCGAACATGCCAACCGCATTTCCGACACGATTTCGGAAAAAGACTTGCAAGGGCGCCGCGATTTGCGCGACCAAATGATTGTCACGATTGATGGCGAAGACGCCAAAGACTTAGATGACGCCGTCACTGTCACGAAATTGGCAAACGGGCATTATAAACTTGGCGTCCACATTGCCGATGTCAGCTATTATGTCGAAGAAGGCTCGCCGATTGACCGGGAAGCATACGAACGCGGGACAAGCGTTTATTTGGTCGACCGCGTCATTCCGATGATTCCGCATCGTTTGTCTAACGGCATTTGTTCGTTAAATCCGAAAGTTGACCGCTTGACGATTTCATGCGAAATGGAAATCAATGAGCGCGGCGAAGTCGTCAGCCACGAAATTTTCCAAAGCGTTATTCGCACGACGGAGCGGATGACGTATTCGGATGTGAACAAAATTCTCGTTGACAAAGATGAAGAGCTGAGAAAAAAATACGCTCCGCTTGTGCCGATGTTTGAATTGATGGCTGAACTTGCGGAAATTTTGCGCAATAAACGGATGAAGCGCGGCGCGATTGATTTCGATTTTAAAGAAGCGAAAGTGCTTGTCGATGAAAACGGAAAGCCGTACGATGTCGTGCTGCGCGAGCGTTCGGTGGCGGAACGGCTGATTGAGGAATTTATGCTTGCCGCGAATGAGACGGTCGCCGAACATTTCCACTGGCTGAACGTCCCGTTTATTTATCGTGTGCACGAAGATCCGAAACCGGAAAAATTGCAGCGTTTTCTGGAGTTTATCACCAACTTTGGCTATGTTGTTAAAGGAACGGGAAACCAAATTCATCCGCGCGCGCTTCAAGAGATTTTAGAAGCAGTGCGCGGCGAGCCGGAGGAAATGCTTATATCGACGGTGATGCTTCGTTCGATGAAGCAGGCGCGTTATGATGCTGAAAGCCTCGGGCATTACGGGTTATCGACCGATTTTTACACGCATTTTACCTCCCCGATCCGCCGTTATCCGGATTTAATTGTGCATCGCCTGATTCGCACGTATTTGATTAACGGGCAAATGGATGAACAGACACAGCAAAAATGGGCGGAAAAGCTCCCGGATATCGCGGAACACGCATCGAATATGGAGCGCCGCGCTGTGGAAGCAGAGCGGGAAACAGATGATTTGAAGAAAACAGAGTTTATGGAAGATAAAATTGGCATGGAGTTTGATGGAATTATCAGCTCCGTTACGAACTTCGGCCTTTTTGTGGAATTGCCGAATACGATCGAGGGGCTTGTTCATGTCAGCTACTTAACGGATGACTATTACCATTACGATGAACGGAGTTATGCCATGATTGGCGAACGGACCGGAAAGGTATACCGCATCGGCGACCAAATTACGGTTCGCGTCATCAATGTGAACAAAGACGAGCGGATCGTTGACTTTGAGATCGTCGGGATGAAAGACCGCCGCCGTAAAGAGCCAAAACATGCCCCTGTCGTGATCGAGGGGAAAAAACGAAAAAAGCGCCATAAAGACGAAAAAACGAAAAAAGCAAAAAAATTTTATGAAGATATTCCAAAGCTAAAGGCGAAAAAGAAGAAGAAAAAGAAAAAATGACATGGGAAAGTCTCGATAGGCAGAGACTTTTCCTTTCCTCAATTTTTTGCTACAATTATAGTTGTCGCTATAAGAGGAGGAAGAGCGCGGTATGCCGAAAGGTGAAGGGAAACTGATAGCTCAAAACAAAAAAGCGCATCACGATTATTTTATCGAAGAAACGTATGAAGCAGGGATAGTCTTAAAAGGAACGGAAATTAAATCGATTCGTGCCGGAAAAGTAAATTTAAAGGATTCGTTTGCGAAAGTTGAAAAAGGAGAAGTATTTCTTCATAATATGCATATCAGCCCGTATGAACAAGGGAACCGCTACAACCATGACCCATTGCGGACAAGAAAGCTCCTTCTTCATCGCCGGGAAATTAATAAGCTGATTGGCTACACAAAGGAACAAGGTTATACGCTCGTGCCGATAAAGCTGTATATTAAAAACGGTTTTGCCAAAGTGTTGCTGGGAGTCGGCAAAGGGAAGAAAAAATATGATAAGCGCGAAGATATGAAACGAAAAGAAGCACAACGGGAAATTGAACGTGCTTTCCGCGAGCGGCAAAAAATATGATTCCAAAACTTCACAATTGAAAATGACGCGCATTATGTTATAATGAATAATGCAAAGGCCAGTTATCCAAAGCTTCATTGCTCGTCATCGTTTCTCGATCGCGGGGACGATACGGATTCGACAGGGATAGATCGAGCTTAAGCTGCGAGCCGAGGGGACGTCCTCGTAAAAAACGTCACCTAAAAATAACTGGCAAAGAAAACTACGCTTTAGCTGCCTAATAAACGCAGCTAGCTCCTTCCGCCATCGCCCACGTGGCGGTTCAGGGGCTCATAGCGAGTGGGCTACGCCCGAGTCCGCCGCCTGAGGACAAGGGAAGAGAACAATCAGGCTAGCTGCTCGGAGGCCTGTCGGTAGGCGGAAGATGCAGCGAAACGCAAATATACCGACTACGCTCGTAGATGCTTAAGTGGCGATATCTCTGGACGTGGGTTCGACTCCCACCGTCTCCATTCTGATATCCGATCGTTTCAGGTTGAAAATCATGAAACCCTCGGTATGACTGCGTTTGCGGTCTTTTTTATTTTTTGGAATCCGAAAGAATCCCAAGTTTTTGGGAAAATTTTGCACAGCTTTGATGATGCATTGAAGAGTTTTTTTCACAGTGAGATCGGTTTATCTGCACCTTCCGTATTTCTGTGCAATCATGTGTCTTGGCATATTTAACATCAACCGACGGACTTGCCGGATGGCGAGTCCGTTTTTTTATGGTTTATGGAACGGGGCAATTTTTTTAAAAAAGCGTACGAAGCCAGCCTGTCTATCTCTGTAAAAAAGGGGATACGTAGCGATTCAGTTAGAGGATGTTGTTAGCAAAAGATGTGATGAAAAGTATAAGTCCGTTGGGCTGAGGAGTTGCATTTAGGGATTGGTCTAATAGATGCACACAAACTTAACAAACATTTACAAAACCTTTAAGATTCCGCAATACCGGTTATGTTATGATAATGTTAAACACATCAGCAATGTGTTGTTTTGGTTCGAAAGGGGCCTTAAGGATGGCGGATCAGCTCGCTTCCATTATGTTGCTCGCCGACAGCCTGAATAGCGAAAATCTTACGGCGAAAATAGATAAATATTTAAACAAACATCCTGTAGGGCTTATTTATTTAGATATAAAACGTTTTAGGGAAATAGAAAAAAGACATGGGCCAATAGCGTGCCAAAAGCTGCTTGAAGTATGGAAACAATTGATTTTCGAAGCGGAAATGTCCGACTCATTCGGTTTGTTGACCCACCGAATGTTTGGCGATGATGTTTTGTTGTTTGTCCGTGCGGAGCAGGGAGATGCAAATTGGGCGAAAATGGGTTTGCTTCGCTTGGCACATGAGATTAGCACCATGTTTGGAAAGAAATTAAATGAATCAATCGCATTGTCTGGCGATTCGATTGAACTTTATGCTGGGACGGCGGTGTTGGATCCTAGCACAGGAAGAACAGCCGAAAGCTTGCTGTATGATGCGATCAAAGAAGCAATTCACGAAGCGAGAAGCAAAACGGACGCGGAATTCAGACGCTTGCAGATGGAATTTCGTGATATACTTGCAAGGCGTAAGATAGTGGCTCATTATCAACCGATTATCTCTCTTTCAACTGGGAGCATCTATGGATATGAAGCGCTAGCGCGCGGTCCGCAGGCGAGTTATTTTGCGACGCCGAATCGCCTGTGGGAATTTGCGGAAAAAGAAAATCAGCTGTATGCATTGGAAACAGCCGCCCGTCAGCGGGCAATTGAGGGATTTTTGCCACACGATTCGAACTGGAAATTATTCATCAATCTTAATGCCAATGTGATTCACGATCCACAGTTTACCCCTGGACAGACATTGGCCTTCCTCGAAAAGATGAATTTGACACCACAAAACGTTGTGTTTGAAATTACAGAGCGCCAGTCCATCGATGATTACGCGTCTTTCACGAAAGCGTTAGATCATTATCGGAACCAGGGATACCAAATTGCAATTGACGATGCCGGAGCGGGCTATTCTTCTTTGCAAGCAATTGCTGAATTGCGCCCTGATTACATTAAAATTGACCGTTCGATTATTCATCATATCGGCTGCGATAAGATTAAAGAAATTTTGTTGGAGACGCTGGCAGGATTTGCGCAGAAAATCAATTGCCAAATTATTGCAGAAGGAATCGAGACTTTCGAGGAGTTGGAAATAGTAAGACGGCTTGGCGTTCATTTCGGCCAAGGATATTTGTTAGGCAGACCATGTCCGCAGCTACAGCCGGTTCCGGATGCGGTGCTGAAATGGATTCAAAGATATTCTTCAACAGTTTGAAAACATGGGTTTTGCCCCATGTTTTCAGTTTGTAGACAAAGCTGACAAGCTGAGGCAGATCAATTATAGATCTGTCTTTTTTGTTGCTCTCTAGAGAGAGTGTTTTCTTAGATGATTGGGCTGGATAGTTTAAAAGTGTGCTTGGTTGTTATTCTGAAATAAGTTTTCTGGGCTATTCATATTAAGAAATTTTCAGCAATTTTAATACGGTCTATCGGATGCTTGCGGAACTAAAAGCCAAGAAACAATTATGTTTTCATTTTGTAATATAATTACTAACTCTATGAAACATAATTGTTACATTTTATTGATATTCTATTGTTGCGAATTTAAGCAAGGGGAAGAAATTTAAGTAAGGGGGGCAGTATCTTGAAAAAATTACTATTATCTATTACTTCATCATTCTTTCTAGCATTTGGATTTTCAGGAGCTGCATCGGCAGCCGGTACATATCAGGTAAAAAGCGGTGACACTCTTTGGGATATAGCTAAAAAGCATAAAGTGACTGTCAGCCAGCTTAAGAGCTGGAATAACCTTAAAAGCGATTTGATCAAACCAAAACAGGTTTTAAAGATTTTAGGAACGACAACCAAAGCGGCTGCTAAAACAACAGTAAAAAAGGCGGCAGCCAAAACAGCAGCGTACAAAACAATCACCGTTAAAGCATATGCTTATACAGTAAACTGCAAAGGGTGCAGCGGGATAACGGCTACAGGCTTAAATTTAAAGAAAAATCCTTCGCTGAAAGTTATTGCCGTTGATCCAAAGGTAATTCCGTTAGGCTCAAAGGTTTATGTGGAAGGTTACGGCTATGCGGTTGCAGCTGATAAAGGAAGCGGAATCAGAGGCAACAAAATTGACGTATTCATGCCAACAAAAGCAAAAGCTATCCAATGGGGTGTGAGAACAGTAAAAGTTAAAGTATATAAATAATCAAGGAGCCGGCAGATGCCGGCTTTTTTCATAAATATAGCACCTTACCTTCCAACAAAAAACATTTATAACTTACTTAATTTCATGAATTCGCTTGGATATATAAAAAGTAAATTTTGTGCTTTTATCTTCGCCGCAGAGGAAAGCAAAGAGGCAGACAGCAAGCCTTTTCCTCCTAGATTCCGCGTGTACCGCTCTTCAATAAACATATAGAGCCAGTCTCCACATTATTTTTCCAATTCATCAACGAGGCCTTAAGTCATAAAATATCTGCATTCCCGCCTAAAATCACACGGATTTCTAGTTCTTTTTACTTAAATATGGATATAATAACATTTTTTGTTGAACATTCTGCTGACATATGATACGTATAGAGAGAATGGAGATAATTGGGAAAGGAGAACATCGTTTGCTTAAGAGATGGAGGAACTTGTTGCTATTGGCGTTAATATTGATCGGGGGGTGTGAGATGGATTCGAAAGCTCAACCAGAGAAGTTGCCGGATACGGTGGCATTTCAAGACGAGTTTACCCGGGAATTTATGGTCTCGCCAAAAGAAGTGAAGGAGGGGTATTACTTATTTAAGTCAAAAACCGGCGGTTTTACGATGTGGTTTCCGAAAGACGCGAAAATAAACAGAGGATTGTATGAAAAGCATGACAAATATTATGAATCTTCCGTTATTGCGGGAGTGAGAGAGCAGGAGAATATCATATACGATATTGATATGGTATATGAAAATAGATTAAGGACAGAAGATATTGAGTCGGACCTATTTTTGTTATCAGCTGATGCCGATTATAATGGGGAATACACAAAGATAGAAGCTGACCGCAGTACCATTTATTTTGCCAAAAATGAACAACATATATCTGTAGATAACAAGAAAGATATTGTTTATAAATTTTTTGCCTATATAAAATCAAATCATAGCCACCAAGGGGTACAATTTATATATGGGGTCAGTTGCAAGGATGCTGACCGGGGATGCCATATCAATGTGGACAAAGAGGAAGAAAGGGCAAAAATGTTGATGAAATCCATTGAATTTCACGATTGAGGGATATGGAGGTGGGAGCACCGTGTCTCAGAAACTGGTTTTGGATACAGATCTCTTGCGGGCAAGAGTGATGAGTTTGGAATACAAACATTTGACTGCGGAGGAAATCAGGCGCATCTACATTGAAGAAACAGGAAGCAATCCCCCTGCCCAAATCCATGTTTATCATTCGGAAGACTTTAGAAATGTAAACGTCAACGATTCTGGCTTTGACGGGACGATTATTCATTTTTATGATGAAGAAAAGGGAATCAATCAAATGTATACCATCGCACGAGGAAGCGAAAAACGGGAAAAAGATACATGGAAACCACTGGATTGGGCGTACAATGCTTTGGGGATTTTCGTTGGACAAAGCAGAAGCCAATATAGAGATGCATTGGAATTTGACCGAAAAGTAACACAAATCATTACCGAAGAATTAAAGCGTAAAGGTCAAACAATCGAACTGAAAAAAATCGGATTGGGTCATTCGCAGGGCGGAAACCACGCTGAAATGATCCAGCTCACTGAACATCGATTTAGCCAAGTGTATGTCATTAACGATGCACCGCCCAGTGCGTATCAACTGGCATATATAGATAAAAGATTTCGATATGAATTAGCTAAAAAATTTACTCCAAATATATTGTCAGATTACAACTTAATCTACTCCATCCCCCCATCCGAGCTCAAGGCCTTTGCGGAAGAGTATTATAAAAAGCAAATCGACGAGCGTTCGATTTATCATCTGACCGCCGAAGAGGATCTATTGTATGCGGTGAGCGGGGTGCGGGGGTTCGCGGAATTGGTTCATTTGATTCATCAGGAAATGAAATGTGGAAGGGGGCAAATCATCGACAAAACCAATGAAGCGGTTGAGCAGTATCAAAAAAGGAATCTATTATCCAATGATCTGTATAAAAACTCAATGAATACTGCCGCTCAGCGATATACAAACATGATTAATGATATGAGGGGACAACATATCACTTTGTATTATGATGTCATCATTCGGGAAAAGAAAAGGTAATATGCATATACATGGGAAAATGATGATGCAGTTTTGAATGGAAAAAGAAAAAAGGTGTCCATAAGATGGTGCTTTCAAGAACAGAAGGGAGAATGATTATGAAAACATACCGAGCCGTTTTAGCGGCCATCACGATGCTTGTAAGCCTGGTGTTATTCGGATGCACTCATGAGGAAACAAGAAGCAAAAAACCGGGGGAAGAAAGCGAAACACGGGTAAAAATCCCGTCCGACAAAGAATTAATTGCTATTATTGATGATAATTTGAAAGCGTTTGATGAGGGAAATGTGGATAAATATATGGAAACAATCCATACGCAGTCTCCTCTTTATGAACAAAGCAGAAAATTGGTAGAGGAAATCAGCAAAGCGTATAAATTGAAAACGGAGATATCCAATGTTGAAGTGATGGAAAAATCGGAGAAAGAAGCAAAAGTGAAGTTTACACAAAAGACAGTAAAAATCGAAGGACCTGCGTTTCGAGATAACGAGATAACTGGCTATCATGTGTTGCGTCCTGAAAAAGGGACATGGAAAATATACAACACGGTAATGACAAAGAGCGTTTTTTTAGATGAGAATGGCAATCCGCTGGAGACAAATGGGCAAGATGGAAAGAACCAAATCGAACAAATGGATTTAAAGTTTGATGAGCGAAAATGGGTGCTTGACCACTTTGACTCAGCTAACGGGGAATCCATTTGGGAGTTTGTGTTGGAGGGCGAAAGTGTTGAAAACTGGACGGAGTTATATACGATACATCGCTTTGAAAAAATGAATTCAACAGTTGGACTGAAATCCCGGCTAGAGGCGTATAAACAAGCGCTGGCCGAAGCGACAAACGGACACTTCACCTTCCATACATTTGAGTCAACAGGCCAGGAAGAAATATATGAATTCATTGTTAAAGATGCGAAAGTGCAAGATGATCAACATGAAGTGGCTCGTTTGTTTGCTCAAGGAGATGATTTATATCTTGTACGATATACAAAATTAGGAGAGGCGATGCCAGATAAAACAAGAGACGAGTGGATCCAGCGCTTGAAACAGTTTAAAGCGCAAAAATAATCACAACAGCGCAAGTATGGTGAAACAGGGAATGCATGTTTTTCACCATGCTTTTTTATGAATTTTGTCATTTTCCACAAGCTGCAGGCACGGGGATCCGAAGAAAAAAAGAAACATGACAAACTCTATTAAGGATGAGATAGCTAAGCACATAGGCAGAAATTTAGTAAAAAATATGGATTTCTAGGACGAAATGCACAAAGCCGCGCGATATAACAGCGATTTGCTAGCTGATATGAATCGGCAGCGAATTGCCTTGTCCTATGATGTGATGATCTTGCTGAAGATAAGTAGATAATCACGGTTCATTTTTCCTGTTTTTTTATTTTTTTATGATCCCATTAAGAAAAAAGGCTTATATGGATAAGTGTATTTTATTTAAAAATTGGTATTATATCCTTATTTTTATATAATTACCTATATATTGTTGACTGAATATTCTTTTTTTCGTTAAAATATAAGGGAAAATATGGATACAGGGGGAGAGAAAATGTCGGGAGTGATTCGCCTAACACCGGAAGAGTTGCGCGGAGTCGCAAGACAATATAATACGGAAAGCTCTAATGTCACGGAATTGATTTCAAGACTGGATCAAATGAGCAATGTGCTGCAAGGAATTTGGGAAGGTGCTTCCAGCGAAGCATTTATCCAGCAGTATCACGAGTTGCGCCCATCATTTGAAAAAATGGCTGTACTATTGAATGAAATCGCGCAACAATTGCACAATTCCGCTACGATTCTGGAAGAAACAGATCAGCAAATCGCCAGCCAAATCCGTGGATAAAGAGCGATATGTTCGGAAAAAAGCGCTACAAATCTTAAGAAGATTATGGCGCTTTTTTCTATATTGGGAGGATTATTGTTATGTATATTCAAGTGACCATCGATCTTCGGCATTATACAGAGGATATATTTGACCTTCGCCTGTCCAATTTTTATTCGATCAAAAAGCTCATTGATATCGTTTGGCAGTTAAAAAGCATATCGGCACCGCCAAGAGAAGGCTACTGGGTGCGGGTGGACAATAAACAAATGGTCTGCCCGGGCTATTTTACATTAAAGGACAGCGGAATTACCGATGGAGACCGCATTGTGATATTGTAGCCATTGAGAAAGAGAAAAGGAGCACTATTTATTATGGAAGAGAAAAAGACTTATTTGGAAACGCAAATCGATGCCGTAATGACAAAGGATAAACATTATACGATTATCTTCCAGCGCGCGAAATTAAGAATGCAGCATCCGCTAGAGTTGCAGATCGTAAAGGAAATCGATTCTTATTTATTGCGGGATATTGACATATCCGAGGATGAAGTGAAAATCACCATCACTCCGCCCGCGTCGTGTTTTCCGTTTCCAGTTGTGCGGAAAAAGTCGCTGCTTTCCCGGCTAAGAGCGGCATATCAACTCGTCACAAAAGTGAAAAATCACTCGCGTCGCCGGTTTATCCTTATTGTTTGTCCGGAGAATCTCGTGTTTGATCACGGGTTGGAGCCTTTTTTCCTTCATGTTGGAATAAAGGAGAGCCTGCCGCCGTATGAGCCGGATGAAGCGCGCCTCCTTCAAGAAGTTAAAGCGACGGTGCTGGCATTGACAGACGGGCAATACCAATTCGAAGAATACTTGAAATTTCACGAAACATTAAAATATTCCGCTATTGCCAAGGAAATGTTGCAAGCAGAAAACTTAGAAACGCTTTTGTCCATTTTAGAACGATGGATGGATGAGGAAGAAGCGAAAGAACAGTCGTCTGTGCATATTCCAAAACGAAAATGGAACGTACAACGATATATTTTCTTTTCGATAGTAGCTTTGTTGATTCCTGCTATCATTTATATGTTTTATTCGGTCTTTTTTTTACAGCCAAAACAAAAAGCATATGTCCAAAGTGCAGAGCTGTTTTTACAGAATAAATATAGCGACGTGATTACTGTGCTGGAAAATTACCCTCCAGAAAAGATGCCGTATGTCGTGCAATATGAACTGGCTTCTTCCTATGTCATGACGGAGTCGCTTACTGAAGAACAACGGAAAGTAGTATTAAATAATATTACGTTGAAAACAGACCCGCAGTATTTGCTTTATTGGATTTATATCGGCCGGGGGAGAAGCGAAGAGGCGATCGAATTGGCGAGAGCGATGGAAGATCGGGAACTGATTGTGTATGGCTTGTTAAAACATCGCGAAGAGATTAAGGCGGATGAAAAGTTGTCCGGGGAGGAGAAGAAGCAAAAGTTAGAAGAAATTGATAGAGAGATAGAAGAATATAAGAGAGAACGCGAGGAACAGGAACAGCAATCGGAAGAAGAAGAAAAGCAAGAAGAGCCAAACCAGCAGCACCCCCCAGCGCAGCAGCCGGCAGCTACTCCTCCGGCTTCGACGGCGCCAAACCAGCAGCAGTCCACCACACCGGCACCTAATCATACGCCGCCTGCATCGAATAGCGTGCCGCCAAACAATGTGGAAACAAAACAATAAATGGAATAAAATGGATAAACAAGCATCATAGGAGAGGAATGAGATGAGTCAATTATGGATTTTTTATGAAGATATTTGCCAGCTATTCCCGCTGACAGGACAAGAAGATTGCGTTTTTATTGGAAATAAACTGGAGCACGATGTCACCATCCCATCTTTTTTGTTTCGTAACGGATATATGGAAATAAGAAAACAAACTGATGCTTCTGTCATGGTGGTACTACAGGGAGATAAACGAATTGGAGAGCTGAAGCCGTGTGTTCCCGTTACGGTCGATGAGGATGGACAAACAATCACGGTCGTGTGGCTGGACGAGGAAATAAAACAACACATTTATTACGTTGGCAATAAAACCGAATTAATGGCGGCTCCTGATCCACAGGCAGATATTCAAACAAAAACGGCGAGGGTATCGTTTGTCAAACAGAAGGGAGAATGGTTCGTTATCCCAAACCGATCATCGCCTCTGTTTCTTAATGGCGTGAAAATATCCGATGCGGTTTCTTTGCAAAACGGGGATGTGATCCTTTGTCCGTATGTACAATTTGTGTTTTTAGAGGATGATTTATTATCGGTCACGAGCGGACAAGAGATAGCATCTTCGCTGACGGAAACAGTGCCGCCGGTTTCGGAAATGAAAAAAAAGTATCCTGTTTATCACCGGACACCGCGTATGATTTATGAACTGCCGAGCGAAAAGGTTGCGATTTCCTTTCCAAGCCAAGAAGGAGACGGGGATCAGCGCGGCTTATGGCTTATGATTTTACCGCCGTTGCTGATGCTGCTTGTGATGGGAATTATTGCTTTCATTCAACCGCGGGGCATCTTTATTCTCATTTCGATCGTGATGTTTGCGACAACGCTGGTGACATCGACGGTGCAATATTTTCGGGAAAGAAAAAATCGCAAAACACGGAAAGAGAAGCGCCGGCGCATTTATACAAATTATTTGACACAAAAGCGGGAAGAGCTTCATGCGCTGTCCGAGAAACAAAGAAACGTGCTATATTATCACTTTCCGTCCTTTGAAAAGATGAAATCGCTTGCCTTGCAGATTAGCGACCGCATTTGGGAACGAACGATGGAAAGCGACGATTTCCTTCATCTTCGCATCGGAAAAGCGGATGTCCCATCTACCTATGAAGTGTCGGTAAGTATGGGGGATTTGGCCAACCGGGAAATCGACGATTTATTAGAGCAGGCCCAACAGATGGCGCGAACTTATCAAACCGTTAAAAATGTGCCGCTTACGATTGATTTGTCCAGCGGGGCGATGGGAATGATCGGGAAAGCTGCGATTGTTAATCATGAGATTCAGCAGCTTGTTGGGCAAATCGCCTTTTTCCACAGTTACCATGATGTACGGTTTGTGGCCATCTTTTCTGAAAAGGATTATAAGGATTGGGAATGGATGAAATGGCTTCCGCATTTCCAACTGCCCAATTCTTTCGCGAAAGGATTTATTTATAACGAACAGACGCGTGACCAATTGTTATCGTCCATTTACGAAATGTTGAGGGAGCGCGACTTGGACGAAGAAAAAGAGAAAAAACGGTTTTCCCCGCATTTTGTGTTTATCGTCGCCAACCGCTCTTTAATTGCGGAGCATGTCATTTTGGAATATTTGGAGGAAAAAAACGAAGAAGTCGGTATTTCCGTGATTTTTGCTTCCGATACAAAGGAAAGTTTAACAGAAAACATTCATACGCTCGTGCAATATATTAACGAGCGGGATGGAGAAATTTTAATCCAGCACCGGAAAGCGGCGCATATTCCATTTACCCTCGATGAACATACACGGGAAGGAAACGAGCGGTTCGCACGGTTATTGCGCTCTTTAGATCATCAAAGAGGGATGCATAATTCTATTCCGGAAAAAGTCACGTTTCTCGAATTGCTTCAAGTGAAGAAAGCGGAAGAGATAAATATAAAGGAAAATTGGATGATTCATCAGCCTTCGCGCTCGTTGGCCGTGCCAATTGGATTAAAAGGCAAAAAAGACGTTGTGGAGCTGAACTTGCATGAAAAAGCGCACGGTCCGCACGGGCTTGTCGCGGGGACGACAGGATCGGGGAAAAGTGAGCTGCTGCAAACGTACATTTTGTCATTGGCGGTGCATTTTCACCCTCATGAAGTCGCGTTTTTGCTCATTGACTATAAGGGAGGCGGAATGGCGCAGCCGTTTAAAAACATTCCGCATTTATTAGGGACGATTACTAATATTCATGGCAGCAAAAACTTCAGCGCCCGAGCGCTGGCTTCCATTAACAGTGAGCTGAAAAAGCGGCAGCGCTTGTTTGATAGATATGAAGTCAATCATATCAATGATTATATGGAGTTATATAAACAAGGAAAAGCGAAACAGCCTCTTCCCCATCTATTCTTAATCGCTGACGAATTCGCTGAATTAAAAAGCGAAGAACCGGATTTTATTCGCGAATTGGTGAGTGCGGCGCGGATTGGCCGCAGCCTGGGAGTCCATCTTATTTTAGCGACGCAAAAGCCGAAAGGAGTCATTGACGAGCAAATTTGGAGCAATGCCCGCTTTCGCATCAGTTTAAAAGTGCAAGATGCTAGCGACAGTAAGGAAATATTGAAAAACGGCGATGCGGCTACAATTACGGTAACAGGACGTGCGTATCTTCAAGTTGGAAATAATGAGGTATATGAGTTATTTCAATCGGCATGGAGCGGTGCGCCGTATATGGAAGAAGGTGTTGAATCAGAAGATGAGATTTATATTGTCACAGATTTAGGGCTTGTTCCGGTTTCGAATATTGACGCGGAAATGAAGAAAAACAAGAAAAAACAAAAAACAGAAATCGAAATGGTTGTTCAAGAAATTATCAAAACGCAGCAGCAACTCGGGATCGAAAAGCTGCCGAGCCCATGGCTGCCGCCGTTATCTTCGCGCCTGCATCGCCCTGCTTTGCAAGAACGAGACACCATTTATTTTCCAATTGGTCTAAAAGATGAACCGGAACTGCAGCGGCAATCAGACTACTTATATCAATGGATGGAAGATGGAAATATCGGCATTTTTGGTTCTGCGGGATATGGGAAATCGACAACGGCGATGACATTGTTAATGAGCTTTGCGTCCGTCTATAGTCCAGAACAGCTTCATTATTACATTTTCGATTTCGGAAACAACGCGTTGCTGCCGCTGCGGCAATTGCCGCATACAGCTGATTATTTTCGGCTCGATGATGAAAAGAAGATTGAGAAATTTATGAAGTTAATGAAAGAAGAGATCGAACAGCGAAAACAGCGTTTCATGGAAAAAGAAGTAAGCACGATTAAATGGTATAACACGCTTTCTGAAGAAAAGCTCCCGATTATCTTTATCGCGATTGACAACTTTGATCTTGTCAAAGAAGAAATGCCGGAGCTGGAAACACAGCTTATCCAATATGCCCGAGACGGGCAATCGCTGGGAATATTTTTGATGATAACGGCAACAAGGGTTAGCGGAGTTCGCCCGCCGCTCATGAACAATTTAAAAACAAAAATCGTTCATTATTTCCTTGACAGTTCGGAACGGTTTTCCATCATTGGACGAACTCCGTACGAGGTCGAGCCGGTTCCAGGGCGGGCGCTCATAAAAAAAGAGCAAGCGGTTTTAACGCAAATTTATCTTCCGGCTGATGGGGAAGATGACATCGCGGTGCTTGAAAATGTGAAAGAAGAGATCGCAAGGCTGACAGAAAAATATAAAAGCATGCGCAAGCCGCAACCGATTCCAATGCTTCCAGCGCAATTGCCGTTTGCGCTCTTTGCGAAAACGTATATCGTTCAGCGACAGCCTGGTTTGATTCCAATCGGGCTTGATGAAGAGACGGTCCGCCCGGTTTCCCTTCATATACAAACCAATCCGCATTGCCTTGTAGTAGGGCAGCCGCGCAAAGGGAAGACGAATGCGATCAAAGTGATATTGGAATCATTGCTCGCCCAGCCGACGGCAGGCATCGGGCTGTTTGATGGAGTGGACCGCGGCCTTGTTTTATACGCTAATAAAGAAAACGTTACCTATATAGAAACAAAAGAGCAAATGCACCATTGGCTGGATGAAGCGAGCGGAATACTGCAGAAGAGGGAGAAAGAGTACTTAGCGGCAATTGGGAAAGCGGATGTTCATGCCCAAGCTTTTTCACCTGTTGTTTTCGTCGCGGATAGCCTTTCTCGGCTTCAGCAGTCAGCCGATAGTAAAATTCACGAGCGAATCGCGATGATGATGAAGCGGTACAGCCATCTTGGATTTAGTGTCATTGTTGCAGGAAACGCAAATGAATTTACGAAAGGCTTTGATGCGCTGACAACTGAACTGAAACAAGTTCGGCAAGCGATCCTCGTCATGAAAAAATCGGAACAAAGTTTGTTTGCATTGCCATTTACGCGACATGAACCGGAAGTGGACCCAGGGTTCGGCTATTTTGTCGCCAATGGCAAAGAACAGAAAATACAAATCCCAAAAGCAGAATAAAGGAAATAAGGTGGATCATATGACGGAAAAATGGAAAATCGTCAAGTTGATTGCGAAAATTGTGTTTATTGTTGCTCTTCCTGTACTGTTCTTTACGTTCATTGGCCATAACCCGATGAAGGTAACAGAACGGACGACGAACCGAATCGCGGTAGTTAATGAAGATGTAGGAGCTGATTATAATAAAAAAACATACGAATTCGGCAAAGAAATTGTACCAGCTCTTGATGACGATTCTGATTATCAGTGGTCTGTCGTCAATCGCAGCCAAGCGGAAAAAGGGCTGGCGGACGGCCAATATGACGCTGTTGTGTATTTGCCATCCGATTTTTCGAGAAACATTTTGACCTTTAATGAGAAAAAGCCGCTTAAGGCAACCATCCAATATAAAATCCAGCCAAATCTTGAGGCGAAAAATCGGGAACAGGTACAGAGAGAACTAGAAGCGGCGAAAAATACGATCAACCAAAAAATGTCTACGCTGTATTGGAGTTATGTCGGCCAAGCGGTAGAAGATATTCGCAAAAAATTTAGCGCTATTTTGGAAAAAGAAATCGCTTTTCAAAAGACGATGTACGATTTTTACACTCCCAGCTCTGCCAAATTAACAAAAGAGATCGAGAGCCAAAAGAAGATGCTTGAACAACTGCTTTCATCTTCGAAAAATGCCGAAAGCTCCTCCAATGACACGTTGAAAGGTTTGGAGCAGGCGGAAGCAGAAATTGCTTCGTTTATCGAAGATATTCAGATGTATAAAGAGTATCAGCAACGGCAGCATGACATCATTCAACAAGGAATTCGGCAGTATGAAACGATGATAAGCGGGGGATTGCGTTCCGTCGTAGAGCGGCCATGGAATGTCAGACCAGAGTTGGAATTAAGCAGCCAAACCTTGCTGCAATCTGTGTCTAAATTGCGCAATATGGTTACGGACAGCCATACGGCGCTGACAAGTCTCTATAACCAGCTGGAAAATTCAAATGTTTATGAACGGCTCTTGGAGTCGCAAAAAGACCTCATCCGTCAATATCAGCAACAAACAGATGCAAAGATATTGGACGAAGTGCAGCAAAAACTTATTCCGCTCCGTCAGCGGCTGCAATCTGCCACCGCTCCGTCAGCACCGAATGAACAGCCGGGGTCGAGAGAGCTGCCACAGCCATCAGGGAACGGGCAGTGGCTGGATAGGCTCGAGCAGCAGCTGGCATCTTTAAAGACCGAGTTGCGAACGGCGAAACCGCAACTCCCGCAAGAGACGAAGGAAGGGCAAGATGCATCGGGAAGCTGGGGGGATATTGACAATGCCATAAATCAGCTGGAAGTGGAAATGCAAAAAGCAAAAGAAGCATGGCAAAAGCAGTTAGCCTTCGAGCAGCAATGGCAAGAAAAATACGCGCAATTGGCAAAACAGTTGGCCGCGCTAGCGAATAATGACAGCGGACAATCGGAAGAAACAGTGGTGCAACAAATTGTCGAAAAAGAACAAGCGATTCTTCAGTCTCCGTCGTTATCCGAAGAGCGAAAACAACAATTATCAGCACAATTTCAGCCGGCTATTCAAAGCAGAAACATGAATGATCTCCTCGCATATTTCTATTGGTTATCGGTTTTTGAAGATACGTTAAAGCGAATGGAGAATTTTGATGAAGCACTTGTGGATCAGCTGATTTTAAATTGGAAGGAAAAAGCAGATATTTTCCAAACTTTATTGAATATTCATAGCGGAATTTATCAGCTGCAGGATGGCTCGGCCACTTCTTTGCACGGCGCAGAAGCGGTCGAAAACAACGTCCATTCTTTTGTGGAAGTAACATTCGAGTATGATAAAAATGTGGAAAAAATGCAAGCAGAGCTGATGGGACAATTGCAATCACTAAACGATGCCGCGAATGAAGTAACGGCACAGCTCCAGCAAACCATGGATGAAGAAGGAACCATACAATCAACGGTGGGAGCCGACAATGGTGAATTTGTTATTGCCATCCAGCAAAATACGCTGCAAGATATCACACAAATTTCTGATTTAGTCACTTCCATTGCCGAAGGGCAAGACCGGATTATCGATTACACCAATGAGATGCATGAAAAAGTGGCATCGGTCCAAGGACGGGCGGATGAGTTAAACAACAAATGGGCAACTAATGTCAATACAACCAAACAAATTAAAAACGATGTTTATCGTCTGTTAGACAATACGATGGTTGACAAACAAACCAACGGATATGTGTATGATTATTTAACCAATCCGGTACAAGTAAGCGGAGATATTCCGAAAGAGAAAGCAACGTACACGCCGCCTGTCGTGATGCTTGTCATTGTTTTGCTCTGCGGCATGCTCATCGGGTTTTTCCTGCATTATTATTCTTCCGTGCCGCTTATGCTGCAGCTGGCATTGCTGATCATAATGAACTTGCTTGTTGGTTTCATCATCAGCACATATGGATTGCGAATTTATCCGATGCAAGAGGTGCAGGCGCTTAAATGGAGCATTTTTACCATTATCTTATTATTTTTCTGTTCCGCCATTGTTCGCTTGGCCTTTTTCATCGGACCGTTTACCGGCTGGGTGCTCGGAGTCGGCTTAATCCTGTTTTTCATTACTCCATTACTCGACTTAGTATTGCCTAACTTTCGCTTTGATCATCCGATATCAGAAACATATATGTCGATTCAATATGGAGACCAGCAAGCATTTTATCCAGCTGTCATTACGTTAGGAGTTGTTACCGTGCTTATGTCCGCTGTTCCGTTTTTGAAGCAGCGCCTGGACGCTCTGCAGAAGGAGGCGGAAACATATGAAGGGTAGAAGACGTCTTATGATGTTCTGTTTCCCCTTTCTCTGCTCTGTATTGGCTGCGATGGGAATGACGGTTTACGCGGAATCGGATGAGTGGCCGGAAATTGAACCAAATCAATATCAGCGGCAGGACATCGAATTGCGCACCGATTATCTTCATGAAGAGTCGCTGCTTGACGAAAAGAGAGATTTGCCAGAGGTGCAAACATCGCTGACATTTCAAAGACCGGCCTCTTCTTTCTTTGAGCGAACAAAAGCGCAGTTGTTTTTATCGGGAGACAAAGAAACGAATACGATTGCCGTCAAAGCGGAAAAGCTGCGATTGTTTGCTAACACTTCAACACAATCGGTTCCGTCTCGCCAGCCATTGGATGAGACGGAACGAACATCATCATCATGTCTGCCATGGCTGTTCGGCTTTTTCATTTTCGGCTTTCTTATTGTCATCTTCACCGTCATCGTTCCGCGCATGAAAAAGTTTGTTCCGTAAACAGGCTGTTTGAAGGAACTTTAACATGTTTCACATAGCAGAATCACCGATAAGGAAAAAGTCCTGTTTGTCATTTGGAAAAACGGGAACATATCATGATTTATCCTTGTTTTACTTATGTTACCATTTAGATGGCGTGTAAATGGGGGGAGGAATCAAAGTGGCGTCTTTATTGGAATCGATCGAAAAAGAATGGAAACGCAGGGCCTACGAGGCGATGATTCATTGCCTGCAGTCCTATCAAGGGCAGGTCGAAGAAGCGATCGAGGAATTTCAACATGGCACTCGCGCATTTTATCGCGCAAATGACGAGTATGTTCCGCATTGGCAGGGGAAGTCTAGGGAAGCGTATGAATGGGTATACGGGGACTTGCGGCAAATCGAGACACGTATTTATGCGACTGCAGACGATCTTCTTCATGAAATAAGCAGGGAAATCGCGCGAATCCGTCGAAAGATAGAGGAGTTATAAAATGACGACGATTCGAGTCAAGCCGGAAGAATTGGAAACGGTAGCGAAGCATGTCCCCGATGCAGAAGATGCCTGCCGGCGTGCGCGAACCTCACTTTCCTGGGAACTGCCCTCTTTAGTGATGGAGATTCCGGGCATCGGCTCTGCCGCTATTCAGGAGCTTACAGACGAACTGCTTCATTGGCTCCGGCGCTATGAAGAAAAGCTGAATGAAGCGGAGGAACTGCTGTATCGGACGGCAGCGGCAATAAGACAGGCAGACCAAACGCTTGCCGATAACATGAAAGAATTTGGCTTAGAGCTTCTTGGCTGGTACGATGTGCAGCGATTGTTTGGAGAATACGATCCGATCACCGGAGAACGGATTTCAGGATGGGACCGCCTGTTTGTGGGAGGAATGCTATTGTTGTCCATCATTCCTCCAGCCAAAGGAGCAAGCGTCGCCGGTAAAGCAGCGGTGAAAGGAGCGAAAGCGGCCGGGATAGCAGCGGAGGTTTCGAAATGGATTTCGAAAACGAAAAACGTCCTGAATGTTGATAAAATCAAAGGGGCTTTCCAAACGATCTATCACCAAGTCATCAAAGGGCCAATCACCGAAACAATCCGGTCGTTCAAACATCAATGGGAGAACTTTATCGAGAATGTTGGTTCTGTCCTACAGGGACCGCAGCCAGCCTTAGCGGGAATCGGCCCAGCGTCCCGGGGGTGGATGGATGGGGCGAAAGATGCATCGCTCAATATGATTACCAAAAACGAAAGTAAGGCGATTGATAAGGGGACAGGTAATAGTCTTGAAACCAAGGGCTATAGACCGCAACCTGGTGAAAGGACAATGACACGAGAAGAGTGGAAGGCTTTGGATAGAGAGAGGCGTATAAAAACTAATTATCCAAAACCAACTATTCAGGAAAAAAGTTATGATCTTGTAAAATCTAACCCTCATTATTATACTCCTGAGGGAGAAATTATTTGGCCTCCTAATCGTGGAGTATTAGGTGAGCCTGAAAGAATAATATTAAAGCCAGGTACAATTATAGATCGATTTGGTTATGAGGGTGGAACGTTTGTTTCTCCATATGGGGTCCCCTATGAAATGCGCTCACTAGCTCCTGAAACGTTTTTAAAGCCATATAATGTTTATGTAGTTACCAAACCGATTGAGGTGCAGGCGGGCAGGATTGCTCCGTGGTTTGATGAACCAGGTCTGGGTATTCAATATGAGCTTAACCAATCAGTTAAAGATTTAATTGAGCAAGGAATTCTTAGAAGGGTGGTAAAGTATAATGAAAAAAGATGAATTGCACCAATTACTACTTGACTTAGATGTTCCGAAAGATTTATACAGTTTAAAAGGAGGATTGCCTAATGAGGCACTTTGCTTAAATAAAGAAGGCAGTGTTTGGGAAGTTTATTATAGTGAGCGTGGGGTGAAATCACAATTAAAGATTTTTAAATCAGAGGAAGAGGCATGTGAGTATTTTTATAAAACAATTTTAGAACTACTGAATTAAAATTATTTAACTCTAGTATTATGTAAAGAAAGTAGACACATCAAAGGAAGGACTATTTCAAATCCATCCTATCGCAGCGCTGCGTTTGATGAGCTCCTGGGAAGGAGAATGGTTGATTTAGCCTTTCCCCTTCTCAAGAGAAGTCACCCTCTACATCGTCGTTAAGAAGAGAACGGATTTTTGTTTTGCCGATGCTGTGAAATGATTCAATGAAGGTGAAGTCCAAATTATTGTGTAAATTTCCCATCTCTGATAGACAACAGAGACCTGAGACTTGACGTATGGTTGGCAAGTCCGGGAAGTCTCCCGACAGGAGACTTCCTAGACAAATGATCATGTTGTCAAGGAACAAGCGTGTCGGGGAGCTTTCGCGGCAGATCCTCGCTTCACTCCGGTATTCCACGTTCTCCTTGACAAGGCAAAGGGGTTATCTCACTCTCTTGATCGCCGAAGCCTCCCGATTCATCGATTGGGCTTCTTGCTCTTTTATTCTTCGCCATTGCCAATAGTCAGCCATATCCAAGTAGTTGCGCCCGGACATCCATTTTTCATCAATTTCGATCAACACGGCGCCAACGAGGCGATACATTGATTCCTGGTTCGGGAAGATGCGAATCCCCCGTTCCCTGCGGCGAATTTCTTCGTTCAGCCGTTCCGCCCTGTTGGTCGTACGTAAGCGCCGCCGATAACGGTCCGGGTAGTCCAATACAGCCGTGGCGTCTTCGAATCCCTCTTCGAGGATTTGCATGGCTTTTGGCGCTTTCTCTTCCCATTTGGCCAGCAATTGTTCCAACAGCCACCGGGTCGTTGGTTTGTTGGATGCATGAAGAATCCTCTGAATCTCCTGAAGTAAGGCATCTTGCATCGACTTGGGGGCGGTATCAAGGGTATGGCGAAGAAAGTGTGTTTGGCATCGCTGCCATGTCGCGCCTTGGAAGTGTTTTTCAATGGCTTGTACAAGCCACCGTGTTGATCAGAGATGATCAAGTCGACTCCCCGAAGCCCCGGTCTTTCAGCCATACGAAGAATTCGCTCTAGCTCGACTCCGACTCGCTGTTTCCGATGTGCAGGCTAAGAATTTCCCGATATCCTTCCTCATTGACCCCGGTGGCGATCAAAGCGGCTCTGGAGCGCACCTGTCCATCTTCCCGGACTTTCGTATAAAGGGCATTCACCAGCACAAACGGATACACGTGTTCATGCAGGGACCGTTGATTCCAATCCTGAATGATCGGATCAAACTCCTTGCCCCGCGAAGAGACCGTCGATTTGGAAAACGACGTCCCGCACAACTCCTCGGTGATTTGGGTCACCTTACGGGTCGACATCCCGCTCTCCACCATTTCCATGAGTGCGATCACGAGGGCTTGTTCACTTCGTTGATATCGTTGAAACCGTTCGGTGGAGAACTCTCCCTCTCTGGTCCGCGGAACACGCAAGGTCAACCGCGCCCCACCCGGGTCGTCACCTAACGGGGATACAAACTGTTTCGGTAGCCTTTTCGCTCTTCCGTGCGCTCATAAACGGCGCGCCCCCGGCTGTTCTTCCACTTGCGTCTCGAGGATTTGATTCAGAACTTGTTCCAGCAGCTTGGCCAATCCCTGATTGTTCGTCAATCATCTACACAAAATTTCGTTATTTAGGGTAATATGGTGTTATGTCAAGAAAACGGACACGTTAAACAGAGAGAAATAGCTGAGTTTATGCAGCTACTTTTCTCTGATTAGCGTAGTATGCTTCTTCAAATTCACATGGCGATACATAGCCAAGGGCGGAATGACTTCTTTTTCGGTTGTAGAAGCATTCGATGTACTCAAAAATGGCTTGTTTCGCTTCTTTCCGCGTATGGAATCGATTCGGATAGATACACTCTTTTTTGATTAAGCTATGAAACGACTCCATACAAGCGTTGTCGTAACAGTTCCCACGTCTCGACATGCTCACTTAAAAATGATGTTCCTGTAAAAGCTGCTGATAGTTATTCGAAGCATATTGACTCCCACGATCCGAATGATGAATCACTCGTTCCGTTGGTTTTTCGCTGTTTAGAGCCCGTTGTAACGCTTTAATGACTAACTCTTTCGTCATTCGTGTATCGATATACCATCCTATAATCTTACGAGTATATAAATCCATGATACTGGCTAAATACAACCAGCCTTCATCGGTAGGAATGTATGTAATATCCGCCATCCATACTTCATTCGGAGCTGTTGCTTGAAAGTTTTGTTTCAATAGATTGTCATATACGTTGTAAGGATGGTTACTGTTCGTAGTGGCTTTGAATTTACGGGCGGTAATGGATCTCAAGCCTTCTTCACTCATGATGCGAGCGACCGTCTTTTGAGACACTCGAATCCCTTGTTTGCGTAGTTCTTGCGTAATTTTCGGGCTTCCGTAAATCTTACGAGACTTTAGATACTCATTTCGAATCTGTTGAGTGAGTTGTTCTTTTCGTTCTTTCCGTTTACTTTTCGCACGCTTGAGCCAGTCGTAATACCCACTTTTGGAAACACCGAGCACTTGACACATCTTTACCACACGAAATTCGTTTCGGTGTTGAAAAATAGATGCGTAAATTACTTCTAGTTTCTGGTGAAGATGCCTAACGCCTTTTTTAGAATCGCTAATTCCTCCTCCAACTCTTGATTACGACGGCGTAATTCGATGATTTCTTGATTTTGTGGCTTGATGTTGCCTGAACCTACAAAACTCGTTCCATTGCTTTCTTTGTATTCTTTGACCCAACGGTGAAGAGTGTTGTAAGCCACCCCTAACTCTTTTGCCACTTGGGCGATGGACTTATCCCCCTCCAAGCATAATTCAACAGCCTGAATCTTGTACTCCTTATCAAATGTTCTCTTTCTCATGATTGGACACCTCGAACTTATTGTAATTAAGTTTATTATAGTCTCCCTGTTCTCCGTGTCCAATTTTTAGACTAACATCAGTTTGTTTAATAAACCCGCTATCTGCAAAGGAATGTTCTATATGTTTAGTATGGAAGAATGGATGAATAAGGAAAAAATCCTGTTTGTCATCTGGAAAAACAGGAACATATCATGATTTATCCTTGTTTTACTTATGTTACCATTTAGATGGCGTGT